>Ga0335071_10000083_pt1 | contig 109799 bp, 100 predicted proteins | sample Lox_Sample_15_FD_206724 | JGI IMG/M metagenome (GOLD analysis project Ga0335071, IMG submission 206724) | Soil microbial communities from Loxahatchee National Wildlife Refuge, Florida, United States - Lox_Sample_1.5 | ecosystem: Environmental > Terrestrial > Soil > Wetlands | place: USA... | reverse complement strand
AATTCCGGCAAGACCTACGCGCGCGCGCTCAAGGTGGAGTGACGAGGTTCGCGCGATCCTGCCGCTCACGTGCTGCGACATCAGACCCTCATGGTGAGGAGCCGCGCTCTCGCGCGGCGTCTCGAACCATGAGGCCCGGACTGCGGCCTCATCCTTCGAGACGCGGCGAAGACGCCGCTCCTCAGGATGAGGGGATAGAGTTGAACAAGATCTACGCCGCCTTCTCCCGACCGTAGAGCAGCAGCATCAGGATGATGACCGCGCCATAGATCAGCTGGCGGCCGGCCTCGGTGATCTGCATGACGGACAGGATCGACTGCAGCAGCGTGATCAGGATCACGCCCGCGATGGTTCCGAGATAGGAGCCGCGGCCGCCGAGGATATGCGTGCCGCCGAGCACCACGGCGGCAATCGAGGGCAGCAGATAGGCGTCGCCCATCGATTGCGCAGCCTTGGAGGCGTAGCCGGCGAGCAGCACGCCGCCGAAGGCGGAGAGCCCGCCGGACAGCGCGAAGGCCAGCAGGGTGACGCGCCGCGTGTTGATCCCCGAGAGATAGGCGGCGCGCTCGCGATTGCCGATCGCGTAGATGGCGCGGCCAAACGTGGTGCGCGCCAAAAGCCAGACGGCGATGGCGCCGATGATGGCCCAGACCAGCACCGCGTTCGGGACGCCCGGGACAGCGCTGCCGGTCGCGATGTAGCGCATCGCGCGCGACGCCTCGTCCTGCGGCGAGAAGCCGCCGGTGTAGACGACCATCAACCCCTGCGCCACCGCATTGGTGGCCAGCGTGATGATCATCGAGGGAATGCGCAAGTACGCGACGCCGACGCCGTTGACGACGCCGATCGCAACGCCGCAGAGAATGCCGAACGGGATCGAGATCCACAGCCCGAGCGCGCCATGGCCCGCGGCGGCGCAGGCCATCATCGCGCCCGTGGTGACGACCCAGGGCACCGAGAGGTCGATCTGACCGAGCAGGATCACCAGCATCATGCCGGTTGCGATGACGCCGAGAAAGCTCGCGACCTTCAACTGCTGCAGCAGATATTCCGGCGACAGAAAACTGCGCGAATAGAGGCTGCCGAGCAAGAGCAGCAGCACGATGCAGCCGAACGCGGTGGCGACGGCGGGATCGAGACGGCGGAGGAAGGCCGGCAGCCGGATCGCCGGCCGGGGGGCGGTGGCGTCGCTCATCCGAACCACTCCAGGCGGTTGCGCACCTGGAACAGGCCGAACGCGCCGATCGAGACCGCCAGCATCAGCACGACGCCCTGGAACAGCGGCTGCCACAACGGATCGAAATCGAACACGAACAGGAGGTCTCCGATGGTGCGAAACGCGAGCGCGCCAAAGATCGCGCCGACCGCGCTGCCGCGGCCGCCCATCAACGAGACGCCGCCGAGCACCACGGCCGCGATCGAGAACAGCGTATAGGCGTTGCCGCTGGCATAGGCCGCCTCGCCCGTATACGAGAAGAAGGTGAGAAACAGTCCGCCGATCGATGCGAGCAGCCCGGCCAGCGTATAGGCGAAGAACTTTGCGCGCTGGATCGGAACGCCGGACATGTAGGCCGCCGTCTCGGCCGAGCCGATCGCATAGGCGGCGCGCCCGACCACCGAGCGGCTGTAGGGCACCCAGATGACGAGCACCGCGAGCGTGAGCACCACGAGGCTGGCGGGAAGGAAGCCGAACAGGCGGCCGGTCATTGCGTCGGCCAGGGTCTCGTTGACCGATCCGCCCGGATTGGGCCGCAGGAACAGCGCGACACCGTAAAACATCGCCCCGGTCGCAATGGTGGTCACGATCGGCTGAAGCCGGCCAAAAATGACGATCGCCCCGTTGAGCGCGCCGCAGGCGAGACCGGTGGCCAGCACGCCGACGACGCCGAGCACGGTCTCCGCGGCCGAGCCGACCACGATCGCCGAGGCGACGCAGTTGGTCAGCGTCAAGACCATGCCGACGGAGAGATCGATGCCGGCCGTGATCACGACCAGCGCCTGCGCCATCGCGACAAAGGCGAGCAGCACGCCCTTGTTGGCCGCCGTCTGCACCATGTTGACGCCAAAACCGGCCGGATGGTTGGTCGCATAGATCGTGAACATCACGACAAAGATGCCGATCGCGGTCAGCGTGCCCTGCTGTTCCGAAAGCCAGTAGCGCCAGTCCTTCATGGCCCGATCTTGTCCGCTATCGCCTCCGCGGCGTCCTGCACGTTCAGCGCGCTGGACACCAGCGCGCGCTCGGTGATTTCGGCGCCTCGAAGCTCCCTTGTGACCGCGCCATCATACATCACCAGCACGCGGTCGCAGCAGCCGATCAGCTCGTCATAGTCGGTCGAATAGAACAGGATCGCCGCGCCCTCGTCGGCGAGCCGGCGCAGCAGCCGGTAGATCTCCTGCTTGGTGCCGACGTCGATGCCGCGCGTCGGGTCGTTGAGCAGGATGATGCGCGGCCTGTTCATCAGCCATTTGGCGATCACGACTTTCTGCTGGTTGCCGCCCGACAGCGCGCCGACCGCGATGTCCGCCGAGGCGGTCTTGATCTCCAGCAGGCGGATCACCTCGTTCACGAGTTCCGACTGCCGCTCCTTGTCGATGATACCGAAGCGGGCGATGCGGCCGAACGCAGCCGCGGACAGATTGTCCTTGACCGACATCGGCAGCATCAACCCTTCCGTCTTGCGATCCTCCGGGATCAGAGCGAGGCCGTTCCGCGCCGATTTTGCCGCGCCCGGGCTCTCGATCGTGACTTTTGCGCCATCGACCAGAATGTCGCCGCGGCAGTCGCGCAGCACGCCGAACAGCGCCAGCAGGAGCTCGCGCTGGCCCTGGCCATCGAGGCCGCCAAGACCGATGATCTCGCCCGCGCGGAGCGAGAAGGAAATGTCCTTCAACCGTCCGGTCCAGCTCAGCCCCCGGCATTGCAGCGCCGGCGGCTTGCCACTGTCCTTGACGCCGGGCTTTGCCGGAAACACATGCGCATATTCGCGGCCGATCATCAGCTCGATCACCTGCGCGTCGGTCTTGCTGCCGGCGGCGAAGGTCGCGATCTTGCGGCCGTTGCGGAACACCGTGCATTCGTCGGCGAGTTCGGCGATTTCATGCATCCGATGGGAAATGTAGAGCAGCGCCAGCCCCTCGGCGCGCAGCCGTTTCAGTACCGCGAACACGCGCGCGACATCGGAGGCCGTGAGCGCCGACGTCGCCTCGTCGAGGATCAGGATTTTTGGGCGCCGGGCCAGCGCTTTTGCGATCTCGACCATCTGCCGGCGCGATAGCGGCAGATCCTTCACCAGCGCGCGCGGGTGGATATCGTCGGCACCGGCGCGGGCGAGCGCCTCCTCGGCGAGCGCGCGCTGACCCTGGCGGTCGATCATGCCAAACCGTGTCGGCGGACGGCTGATGGCGATGTTGTCCGCCACCGAGAGGTCGGGGATCAGCGACAGTTCCTGGAAGATGCAGACGATACCGGCATCGCCCGCCATCGCGGGGCTGCTGAAGGCGACCTCGCTTCCCCGCAGCGTCATGCGGCCTTCGTCCGGCGCGACCACGCCGGCGATGATCTTGATCAGCGTCGATTTGCCGGCGCCGTTCTCGCCGAGGATGGCGTGAATCCGTCCCTCGCGAACGTCGAGGTCGGCCTTCTCCAGCGCAACGACGCCGCCGTAACGTTTTGAAACGCCCTCGACACGAAAGAGCGGCGCGGCCGCGTCCATGCTTGACCCTTGTTCTTCGACGCCTTTGTCGGTGCTTCAACTCCCCTCCTCCTTGCGGGGAGGGGTCGGGGGTGGGGGTCCGCGGACACAGCCCGTCGTGTGATACCCCGCTCCCCAGCCCTCCCCCGCAAGGGGGAGGGAGCGCACCGTAGAGCGGCTTCAGTTCAACTCAATCACTTCGCGTCTCAGGCTCGCAGAGTGATTACTGATTCTCCTTGGTCTGGCCCATGATCTCCTGCGCGGTGAAATTGATGCCGCAGGTCGGGAAGGAGTTGCCGACGAAGAAGTTGTTGGACTGGTCGGGGAAGTAGTCCTGATCCTTCTTGAAATTGGGATCCTCGACGATGGCGAGCGGCAGCTTGACCGATTGCGGCACCACCTGGCCCTCCAGCGCCGCGAGCGCGACCTTGATCGCGACCGCGACCTGCGCAGGTCCGGTGCCGGCCGATGAGCATTTCAGGCCATCCGCGGCATGAGCCGCGCAGAACTTTCTAAAACCGTTCTCCGTCTCGCCGCCGAACGGCACCATCTTCTGCTTGGCGTCCATCATCGCCTGCACGATGCCGGTGTCGCCGCCCTGGCCGGTGATGGCGTCGAACGGTCCGTTGGTGGCGATCGCGTCCGCAGCGGCCTTCTGCGCCACGCCGTCATCCCACTTGCCGTAGACCTCGGTGACCTTCCAGTCCTTGCCCGAGGCCTTGAGCGTCTCCTGAATGCCGGCGTGACGATCGCTGTCGACCGAGGTTCCGGAGACGCCGCGCACCTCGAGCACCTTGCCACCATTGGGTACGTGCTTGATCAGCCAGTTGGCCCAGAGAATGCCGAGCCCCTTCTGGTCGACGTCGACGTTGATGGCGTCTTCGGTCGCCAGGATGTTGTCGAAGGCGACCAGCACGACGCCGGCCTCCTTGGCGCGCTTGATCACCGGGCCGAACGCGGTCGGGTTCTGGGCGTTGACGACGATCGCGTCATAGCCGGAATCGATGAAGTTGTTGATCGCCGAGATCTGCGCCGGCACGTCCTCGCCGGTCGAGACCACCTTGAACTCCTTCAGCTTGGCCTTCACCTCGGGCTGCGCCGCATAGGCTTTCGCCGTCTGGATCATCTGGATGCGCCAGGTGTTGGCGATGTATCCGTTCGCCAGCGCAACCCGGTACGGGCCCTTCTTGGCCGGGAACTTGAAGAACTTCGTCTCGGCGGTCCATGGCTCCATGCATTTCGGATCGGCCGCCGGGCCCTTGACCACTTCGGGCGCGGCCGCCGCCGGTCCCGCCATTGCCGCCAGCAGCGACAGCGATGCGCATGCTCCGAGCAAACGCGTTGTCACAGACTTCATCTGTACCCTCCCCGTTTTGTGCTTGCCAAATTTCTTTGAGGCGCGTCCGTCATTTTGCCTCGTCCGGAGTCCATCGCTCGTCGGGCGAGGTGATCCTGACCGGACGAGCGTAGCTGGCGGGACTCAGCGCTGTCAACGAGATGCACATTAACAGGCCAATTGATGCAGCGCCCACCTCATTTGAGGTGCTGTCTGCTTCGCATCGTAATGTTTGAGGCGCGTGTTGCCGCTCCGAGGACATCAGCGGTGAATATTATCATCGCCGCTGCCGTCGTGCGCGGCCGGGCGATCGGTTGTATGAGCGGACCAGGACGCGCCGGCTTCGCGCTCACGACATCTCGCGCGGTCGTACCGCTCGCCTGGTCAGCCCGCTTGACCGAGGTGCCCGATTCGAAAATCCCGACCGCCAAGGCGGCAAAGCGGCTGACGGGGCTGGCGCCGGCCGCTGCCGGGCACCGCCCAACCCGGTCAAGACGCCTGGAAGCCCCTCCCCCGACACAGTTTTTTGTGATGGACGGAACGGCGTTTCGTGACAGAATTAATACAGTTCGATATCAGTTCGGTTACACGGAGCAGCCGATGCGGTTGATGTTGCAGGCGCGGTCAAATCCGCTGGCCTGGTGGTGGGGTCTTTTGACCCTGGTGAGCAGCGCGAACATCGCATCCTGGTTCCTGCTGTACCGGCAATTTTACGACCAGGCGGGCAGCACGTCCGACGTCGGGCTGATGCTCGCGCTTTGCGCCGCCTATGTGTTCGGCTGCGCCTTCCGCTCGTTCCTGCCGCGCGCGGACGTGCAGCGCATCTGCCTGTTCGACACCTGGCTCTCCAGCGTCGTGGTCGGCCGTTCGGTCGCGACGGTGGCCGAGGTCTGCTTCGCCGTGCAGTGGGTCATCATCCTGCGCCAGCTCGGCAGCCTGACCGGCGCGGACACCACGCTGAACGCGGCCTATGTGATCCTGCCGCTGATCGTGATCGCGGAAATCTGCTCGTGGTACGCGGTGCTGACCACCAACTATCTCGGCAATGCGATCGAGAACTCGCTGTGGGCCGTCACCTTCCTGGCCGTCGCTGTCGGCCTTTGCCGGCTGCTCCCGGAATTCAACGGACCGGTCCGGCTCGCCCTCATCGTTGCGATCCTCGGGATTACCGCCTATCTCGCCTTCCTGATGCTGGTCGACGTGCCGATGTATGTCAGCCGCTGGCGCGCCGACCTGTCCGAAGGCAGCAAGGTTCTTGGGCTGCTCGAGGGACTGCGCGACGTTTCGACGCGCTGGGTCGTGACGCACGATCTGACCCACTGGAAGGGCGAGATCGCCTGGATGTCGCTGTATTTCAGCGCCGCGGTCTGGGCCAGCCTCGCACTGTGCATGGCCTACGCGCTCGACGGCAGCCTGCCGCAATATCGCACCGAGACGGCGGTCAGCTCTTATGCGGCGCCGGTGGCGGGCCGCGCGTTGTAGACGATCTATCCGCGGGGGTACTTTCGCCTCCCCCGCTTGCGGGGGAGGTCGCCGCGCTCATAGCGCGGCGGGTGGGGGCGAAGCCCGGCAAGCTTTCTCCGTTCAAGAGCTCCCACCCCAGCCCTCCCCCCCAGGCAGGGGAGGAGCGCACCTTTGATGCGGCGCCCGATTCAGCCTTGCTTCGTTACACGTCAGCCTTGCTTCATCATGCGACGGGTTCGCCGAGCGTATGCATCAGGCGGTTGGCCCAGCCGAAGATTGACGCCGACAGCACGAGGTCGAGCTGCTCGAGCGCGCTGAGGCCCGCTTCTCCGAGCCTCTTCGCATCATCGCGCGTGGCTTCGATCGGTGTCGTCGAGAGTTTTGCGGAAAAATCGAACAGCGCCTGCAGACGCGGCTCGAGCCTCGCTTCGCGCTCGTCGGCGAAGATCTTGTCGATGACATCCTCGCGCTTGGTCAGGCCGAGGAAGCGCGAGGCATGCACGGCCGTGCAATAGACGCAGCGGTTGACGATCGAGGCGCCGACCGCGCCGAGCTCGCGCTCGGCCGACGGCAGGCCGTCCCTGCCGTACATGATCAGGTTGAACAGGGGTGAGCGCACCTCCAGCGATTCCGGATCGTGCGCCAGGGTCAGCACATAGGGCGAGATCCCCTTGTTCGACGGCGTCACCTTCATCGCGGCGAGCTGCTCCGCCGTGGCGGTCGCCAGCTCGACCGGCGTGACATAGGGCGACCAGGTCGGAATTTTGGCGGTGAAGCGGTGGACCGGTTCGCTCATGGCACCGCGACATCCCGCAAAAGTTTCAGGCCGGCGACCACGCGAAGCTGATAGCTCACGAAGGCGGCGAGCTCGGCGAGGCGCACGATGTCCGCCTCGCTGACGCCGGCCGCCTTCAGCGCCGCGATGTCGTTCCGCGTGGCATTGCGGGGGTTTTGCGTCAGCAGGTCGGCGTGGCGTGCCATGGCATCCTGCCGAGCGTCGCCGCTGGCACCATCCACCTCCGCAAGCGCCGCGACATCCAGCTCGGCCGAATGCGCCAGATAGGATTCGTAGTGCTTGACCAGCGCGTCGTTGCCGACATGCCGGCACATCCGCGCCGCCAGCGCCGCGCGCAGGCCATGACTGAGCCCGCCGGGATCGCGCGGCACCAGCACCGCGTCGTGCGCGGCCTCGGAGAGCCGCAGCACGTCGGCCCGGGTCTTGATGGCCCGGCCAAGCGGCGAGTCCGGCGCAATATCGACGAGCTGTTCAATCAGCGTGGTCATGCGGCTCCTTGCGGCACAAGCGGGTTTTGCGCATCCTCGATCGCGAAGCGCGGCGGCTGCCCCGTCTGCAGAAACAGGTTCAGCTCGGCTTCATAGGGCGCCGGATCGAGGCCCTGCGCGGCGAGCCAGTCGGGTGCGTAATAGGTCTGGCGATAACGCTCGCCGGAGTCGCAGATCAGCGTCACCAGCGATCCCGTTTCGCGGGCGCCGCGCATCTCGGCGGCCAGCCGGCACAGCGCCAGAAAATTCGTGCCGGTCGAGCCGCCGACCGACCGCCGCAACAGGCGCGACAGCACGTTCATGGCCGCGATCGATGCCGCATCCGGCACCTTCATCATGCGGTCGACCACGCCAGTCACGAAGGACGGCTCGCAGCGCGGCCGCCCCACGCCTTCGATCAGCGAGGGCCGCTCGCAGAGGCACGAGCGGTCGTTCCGGCAAAAACAGTCGAAGAAAGCCGAATGCTCGACATCGGCGACGCAGAGCCGGGTCGGATAGCAGCGGTAGCGCAAGTACCGCCCGATGGTCGCCGAGGTGCCGCCGGTGCCGGCGCCCATCACGATCCAGGTCGGGAACGGGCGGGGCTCGCCCGCGAGCTGGGAGAAGATCGACTCGGCGATGTTGTTGTTGCCGCGCCAGTCGGTCGCCCGTTCGGCGAAGGTGAACTGGTCCATGTAGTGGCCGCCGAGACGCGCGGCGAGCGCGGCGGCCTCCGCATAGAGCGCGCGGCCGTCGTCGATCAGATGGCAGTTGCCGCCATAATGCGTGATCGCGGCGATCTTCTCCGCCGAGGTGGTGCGCGGCATCACCGCATAGAACGGCACGCCGATCATCTGCGCAAAGTAGGCTTCCGACACCGCGGTCGAGCCCGACGACGCCTCCACGACCGGCGTGCCCTCGCGGATCTGCCCGTTGCACAGCGCATAGAGGAACAGCGAGCGGGCCAGCCGGTGCTTCAGGCTGCCGGTCGGATGCGTCGACTCGTCCTTCAGATAGAGGTCGATGCCGGCAAGCGCCGGCACGATCAGCCGGATCAGATGCGTGTCCGCGGTGCGGCACTGGTCCGCCTCGATCGCGGCCACGGCCTCGTCGACCCAGCCGCGGCGATAGGCCGGCCCGGCCGGCGCCTGCGAACGGAAGGAGATAGGCCCAATCGACATGACGGCAAATTTGTCATAATACGGATATGGCATCAAGATCGATTTATCATTCAGATAGCGAATGATGGAGCGAGGACCACTCATGGCTGGCGCATAATGCTGTCTTTGCATGATGACGTGATCGACATCCGGCTTCTCGAAGCCTTCGCGGCTGTCATGTCGGCCGGCAGCATCACCGGCGCGGCGCGGTTGCTCGGCCGCTCGCAGCCGGTGGTGACGCGGCAGATCCAGGACCTCGAGACCGACGTCGGCTATCTCCTGTTTTCCCGGAACGGCCCGCGCATCACCGCAACGGCGAAGGGCATCCTGTTCCATGCGGAGGTCGAGCGGCTGCTCGCCGGCCTCAAGCACATCCGCCAGCGGGCGGCTGCGATCGGCGCCGGCGCGCTGCCGGCGCTGAGCCTCGCCGCGATTCCGGCGCTCGCGGCCGGCTTCGTGCCAGCGGCACTCGCGGCGATGGATGCAAAACTGTTGCCGCGCCAGATCCATGTGCAGGCGCTGGCGGCGGAAAATGTCGTGCAATCAGTGCTCGCGCAGGCGGTGGATTTCGGCCTCGCCAGCCTGCCGGTCCAGCATCCCGGGCTCGACATCCACTGGGTCTGCGAGGCGCCGTGCGTCGCCTGCCTCGCCGCCGATCATCCGCTGGCCAAGCGCAAGGTGATCCGCCTCACCGATCTCAATCACCGCCGGCTGCTGACCATGGCCAATCCCTACCGGCTGCGGCGCCGCGTCGAGCAGGCGTTGCAGCGCGCCGGCATCGTCCCCGCTGATATCATCGACACCAACTCCTCGCTGACCGCGATCGCGATGGCAAAGCAGTCGCTGGGGATCGCGATTGTCGAGCCGGTCCTTCCCGCGAGCCTCGCCGTCGAAGGCGTCGTCACCCGCCCTCTCGACGCCAAGATCCCGTTCCTGTTCGCCGCGGTCGCGCCGGCCGGACGCGAGCTGACACCCACGGTCGCGGCACTCAATGACGCGCTGCGCGCGGCGGTGGTGCTGATGCGCGGCGCCGTGCTGCACGACGGCACGGCCGCGCTGCGCGAGCCCGGCAGCGATGCCGATGAATTCGAGAGAGCCAACCCATGACTCCGATTACGCCCGATATAGCGGGCCTCGCGGCCCTCGAGGCGCGCCTGAAGCAGGATCTTGCCTGGCTGGAGCTGCCGACGAAATCCTGGGTGCCGCGCCGCACGGCCGATGGTGAAGCCGTGATCGACGTCGTGATCGTCGGCGCCGGCATGGCGGGCCTGGTCGCCTCCGGCATGCTGAAGCGGCTTGGCGTCGACAATCAGCTCGTGCTCGATCGTGCCGCCGCCGGCCAGGAGGGTCCCTGGGTCACCTTCGCGCGGATGCGGACGCTGCGCTCGCCGAAGGAACTGACCGGCCCCGCGATGGGCCTGCCGGCGCTGACCTTCCGTGCCTTCTACGAGGCGCAGTTCGGCACGGCGGCATGGAAGGCGCTCGACCGCGCGCCGCGCACGCTCTGGATGGATTACCTGATCTGGTATCGCAAGGTTCTCAACCTGCCGGTGAGGAACGAGGTTTTGGTCGAACGCATTTGCGCGCGGGCCGATGATCTGTTCGCGCTGCATCTTCGCGAAGCCGGCCAGCCGCGGAAATTGCTGGCGCGCCATGTCGTGCTGGCGACCGGGCGCGACGGGCTTGGCGGCCCTTATGTGCCGCCGCTCGCCAACGGCATCGACGCCCGTTTCTGGGCCCACTCCGCCGACGCGATCGACTTTGCAAGACTTGCCGGCAAGCGCGTCGCCGTGGTCGGCGCCGGCGCGTCGGCGATGGACAACGCGGCTGTCGCGCTGGAAGCCGGCTGTGCGCGGCTCGATCTGTTCATCCGCCGGACCGACATCCCGCGCATCAACAAGTTCACCGGCATCGGCAGCCAGGGCGTCGTGCACGGTTTTGCCGGCCTGCCTGACGATTGGAAGTGGCGATTTCTCGATCACACGCTGAAGGCCCAGACGCCGCCGCCGCGCCAGAGCGTCAAGCGGGTCTCCGCCTTTCCGCATGCGCACTTCCACCTCGGCAGCCCGGTCACGGACCTCGCGGTCGATCGCGACCATCTCGTCGTGACCACGCCAAAGGGCCGCTACCTGGCCGATTTCATCATCTTCGCGACCGGCTTCAAGGTCGACTTCACCCTGCGCCCGGAGCTTGCGGAATTCGCCCCCCATATCCGGCTGTGGCGCGACCGTTTTCCTGTGCCAGCGGGAATGGATAGCGCCGAGCTTGAGAGTTCACCTGATCTCGGAGACAGCTTTGAGTTCCAGGAGAAGATCGCAGGCACCTGCCCTGCCCTCTCCCGTCTGCATTGCTTCAATTATCCGGCGACGTTGAGCCACGGAAAGCTCTCCGGCGACATCCCGGCGATCAGCGAGGGCGCCGACCGGCTTGCGCGCGGCATCGTGCGCCGGCTGTTCGTCGATGACGCCGCTGCGCATTTCGAGAGCCTCAAGGCGTTTGCGACGGCCGAGCTTCACGGCGACGAATGGCGCGATGCCGACGCCGCGGCCGAGCAAACTGCAGGATAGCCCTCTACGAATCGAACAGGCGAGCTCACATGCAACGTGCGAACAAGAGTGCCATTGTGGCGGCGATCGCCGGCAATGCGATGGAATGGTACGACTTCACGGTGTTCGCGCTGATGACGCCCGTCATCAAGAACCTGTTCTTCCCGGTCGATCCAAAGATTCCGGGCAGCGAGATCAACGCGCTGCTGCTGACGACGGCGCTGTTCGGCAGCGGCTTCTTCATGCGGCCGGTCGGCGGCCTGGTGCTCGGCTATTTCGGCGACCGGAGGGGACGCAAGGCCGCGATGACGCTCGGCATGGCGCTGATGGCGCTGTCCGTCGCCATGCTGGCGCTGACGCCGACCTACGCGACGGCGGGCATCGCCGCGCCGCTCATCGTGCTGGTGGCGCGGCTATGCCAAGGCTTTTCGGTCGGCGGCGAGTTCGGCACCTCGACCTCCTATCTGATCGAGGCCGCTCCCGTGGACCGCACCGGTCTCTATGGCTCCTGGCAGATCGCCGGCCAGTTGATGGCCAACGTGCTCGGCGCCGTGCTGGGCGCCGCGCTGACATTGACCTTCACCCCCGAGCAGCTCTCGGCCGGTGCCTGGCGCATCCCGTTTTTCGTAGGCCTCGCGATCATTCCCGTTCTCCTCTACATGCGTGCGAAGATCCTGGAGCCGGAGCTGTTCCGGATCGCGCAGGCGGCGAAGCATGACAGGCGGTTCACGGCGGCGCTGGCGCATCCGGGCAAGAACTACTTGATCGGCATGGGCATGGTGGTGGCGAGCGCGGTGTCGTTCTACGTCACCTTCGGCTACACCGTGACCTACGCCAAGGAAGTCCTGAAACTGCCGCTGATGCAGAGTTTTCTGGTACAGATGATCGCGGCGATCGTGATGGTGATCGTCGTTCCGATCGCGGGCGCGGTGTCGGACCGCTATCCACGCAAGCCGCTGCTGCTGGTTTCGCTGACCTTCTATCTCGTGCTGCTCTATCCGCTCTATGCCTGGGTCATTGCCGCGCCGAGCATCGAAAAACTGCTGGTCTGCCAGGTGGTGATCGGCTTCTTCAGCGCATTTTTCCTCGGCGTCTATTGCACCACGCTGGTCGAGCTGTTCCCGATCCGGATCCGCTCGACCTCGCTGTCGATCGTCAACAACGTCGCGGTGCTGATCTTTGGCGGCTTTGCGCAGTTCTTCGTGACCTGGCTGATCGCGCTGACAGGCTCGCCGCTGGCGCCGATCTTCTATGTGATGATCGGCGTGAGCCTGGGGCTTGTCTCCGTGACTGCGATGTCACCGCCGCTGTCGTCACCCGCGAAAACGGCCGACCCGGCATTCCAGAGACAGCCGTGATGCATTGAGAAGCCGCCGTGTACCGGATAACCCGCACTCCCGGGCATGACAGGCGCGCCGGTTAAGCCAGCCGCCGGCCCGTCGCTGGGCCAGCAATACGCCGTAACGCGACTACAGCTTGATTAACCAACCCGCCATAGTTTCACCATTTCCGTAACCGCTGGTTTGGACCGGCCGTTGTCTTCAACGGCGGCCACGTCTACCAATCCATTTGTTAAGAAGCGGCCTCTCCCAAGCACGGCGATCGAAACAAACGGCAAGGGTCCGGGAGGCAGAACTTTGCCCCGGCCGCGCAGGCGCCGGGCCTCATGATCGCTTGCATCGGCGGGCGAGGCGCATTGGCTGTCGGGATAACGCGTTCGATGTTGCAATCCTATCCTCTGTTCCGGTCTCGCAACATCGACGAGGTGAAGGCACACTTCCTCGTGCGCGGACAGGACAGTCGCATGGAGCTGGCCGGCAGGCGGCGGCGAGGCGAGTTCGTGGCCAATGTCGCGCGCGCGCCGGATGCGAGCCTGCTCTATACCCGCTATGACAACCCGATCACGATGGGGTTCGACGCCTCCTGCCATATCCACATCGGATATCAGGTCTACGAGGTGAGCCAGGTGGTTCTCGAAGGCAAGGCGATCGAGAACGGCATTCATCAATCCGGTTGTCTCGTCCCCGATCAGCTGCCCTGGTCGGTGCAAAACCCGAAAGGGTTTCAGGTCCTGCTGCTGCGCCTTGGCACCGACGCGCTGCGGCGCAAGCTTGCAGCCTTGCTCGGCGCGGAGCGCAGAGCGCTCGACTTGCGCCAGCCGGCGATGGCCGATCCGGGCGGCGCCGCAAGGCTCCGCGCATCGGTGTTCGATTTTGCGCAAGAGCTGGATGTCGCGGATCGGCGCTTCCTGCCGCAATTGATCGCAACCGCGACCGAGGAGATCTGCCTCCGCGTCCTGACCGAGCTCAGCGAACACGTAGCTGACGCGGAGCGCGCGCCGGCGGCTCCCTCTGCACTGCAACTCGGGCACGTCGAGCAGTACATCGTCGCCAATTTTGCCGAGCCGCTGACTGTCGAGACGCTCGCCGAAATCTCCGGCGTGAGCGGGCGCAGTGTCTTCAGCCATTTTCTGTCGCGATATGGCTGCACGCCCCATGCCTATCTCGAGCGCATCCGGCTCGACATGGCGCATTTCAGCCTGCCTGGCTGCGCGGATCAGAACGCGGTGGCCCTCATTGCCCTGCGATGCGGCTTTCCGAGTCTCGCCCATTTCGAGCGGGCCTATCGCGACAGGTTCGGCGAGCTGCCGACATTGCCGCCGGCCGCGCGATATCGCGCAGGACGCTGATCCCGCCTCACCTCACCGCAGCGGCCGGAAGAACTGAAACACCTCCTCGGCCAGCGCCGCGGGCTGCTCCATCGCGGCGAAATGACCGCCCTTGTTCATCACCGTCCAGCGCCGGATATCGGTGTAGGTTTTCGCCGCAAGCTCGCGCGGCGGCACGATGATCTCCTTCGGGAACGCCGCATAGCCGGTGGGCACCGTGACCGGCTCGGCCGGCGAGATCGGCCAGCGCGGCGCGTGCAGGCGGCCGTAATAGGGCCAGAACGACGAGCCGATCGCGCCGGTGAACCAGTACAGCGAGATGTTCGCCAGCATCCGGTCGCGATTGATGGCGTTTTCCGGCACGCCATCGCAATCGGACCAGGTACGGAATTTCTCGACCATCCAGGCGGCGAGGCCGGCAGGCGAATCGTTCAGCGCAAAGGCCAGCGTCTGCGGCTTGGTGCCCTGGATCTGCTGATAGCCGATCTCCTCCCTGGTCCAGTGCGCGAGCTGTTTTGCGTAGCGCGCATAGTCGGGCGAATCGACGACGACGTTCTGATCGCGCGGCGCAAACATCAGGTTGAGATGGATGCCGCACACCGACGATGGATATTTTCGGCCGATCAACGATGCGACGCCGGCGCCCCAGTCGCCGCCCTGCACCGCGAATTTCTTGAATCCAAGCACCCCGGTCATCAGGTCGTGCAGGCAGTCTGCCATCTCCGGAATCGCAAAGCGGGTCTGGCCCGGCCTGAACGACAGTCCATAGCCGGGCAGCGACGGCGCGATCACGGTGAAGGCGTCGCGCGGATCGCCGCCGAATTTCGCCGGATCGGTCAGGCGCGGGAGGATGTCGAGGAATTCGTAGACCGAACCCGGCCAGCCATGCATCAGCAGCAGCGGATAAGGATTCGGCCCGGCGCCGTCGACGCGCAGATAATGCACGTCGATATCGGATAACGGCACCTTGAACTGCGGAAAGGCGTTCAGCGCCGCTTCCTGCGCGCGCCAGTCGAAGCGATCCTTCCAGTAGGCGACGAGATCGCGCATATAATCGACACTGCTGCCAAAGGCCCACGGCTCGCCGGGCGCGGCATCGGGCAGGCGCGTCAGCGCAAGCCTTGCCTTGAGATCGGCGATGTCGTTGTCGGGAACGTTGAGCACGAACGGTTGGGGCGCCATGACCGCTGGTCCTTGTTGTTATTCTGCTCCCCAGCAGAATGGTTCGGCACCAACCGGTCAAGGCGGCGGGCGCGTGGCTGCTAAGCGCCGGCGGCTTCTTGACGGACCGCTTGCGGACGCATCAGCACGACCGCGCCCGCAAGCAGCATCAGCGCGGCACAGAGCATAAGAGGCGTGGAATAGCTGTCGCTTGCGCCGCGGACGAGGCCGACGAGGCTCGGCCCGCAAGCGGCCGATACGCCGCCGACCGCGGTCGTCAGGCCGAGCACGATGCCGAATGCGGCAGGCGGAAATTCGCGCCGGATGATCATCGGCGGCAAGGTGATGAGGTTGCCGGCCGAGAGGCCGAACAGCGCGCAGGCGCCGAACAGGATGAACGCGTTGTTCGACTGGGCGATCACCAGCAGAGCGGCCGCCTGGCTGGCGACCGAGCCCGCGGTGGCGCGGCGCGGGTCGAGCCGGTCGGCCAGCAGACCGAGGCAGAGCCGCCCGAGCACGGCCATGGCGGTCGTCAACGAGACCGCAACCCCGGCAAGCGAACGGCCGAGGCCCGGCTCGAGGATCGCGATCTGATGCACGATGAAGCCGACCTGGGCCAGCAACGCGATTGCGAATGGCGCCGTAGCCATCCAGAAAGTGGGTGAACGGAGCAGCATCCAGCGCGATACCAGCGCCGGCTCGGCCGCTGGCTGGTCTCTTGTCTCTTGCCTGGCGATCTGCCGCGTAGCGAGCGGAAGCCGGATCAGCACCACCACGACCGGCACCAGGATCACCACCATGGCCGCCGCCGCGACCAGCAGCGCCGTTGCAAAACCAAATCGCGCGATCAGAGCCAGCAGGACCGGCGTGATGACGATCCCGCCACAGGTCGCACCGTTGAGCGCGAGGCTGATGGCAAGCCCGTGGCGGCGCTGAAACCAGGCGCTGATGATGGTCGCGGCCACCACCGTGCCCATCCCGATCCAGCCGAACGCCATCAGCGTGTAGCCCGCATAGAGCTGCCACGGCGTGGTCGTGAACGCGAGCAGCACCAGCGCCGCCGCAAGTGAGGCGATGCCGGCGAGCAGCAGCTTGCGGGGCCCCATCCAGGTCAAGAGGTCGCTCGCATAGATGACCAGGAGATTGCTGAGCAGCAGGGAGAGCGTGCTCGCCCCCGAGACCAGCCAGGTCGGCCAGCCGCGCAGATGCGTGAACTCGGTGAGATAGACGCCAAGGCCGTACAGTCCGAAACCGAAAATGAAGAACTCGACCAGGAAGCACGCGAATACAATCCGCCAGCCGGGATAGCGGAACGAGGATTCGTCAGCGCTGGCCGGCTCAGTCATGAGGGAGAACCCGATCGGTCTAACGTGATGTGAGGTGGCGCTTGCGGTCTAAGGTTGTATGCTACCGTTTCGCGCAGGCAGTTCAAGCAGGAGTTTTGATCTTGGCCGATGTCAGCATTCGATCCGCCGTCGCGGCTGATGCAGCCGACATCGCCGCGATCCACACCGCGAGCTGGCGCGATGCCTATGCCGGCATTCTTGCGGCGGAGTTTTTGAACGGCGACATCGAGACCAACCGCCTCGATCTTTGGTCGCGGCGCCTGAGCGAACGCCCGTCCACGCAGCTGGTCGACGTGGCCTGCGATCCGGCGGGCGCGATGGTGGCGTTCGCCTGCAGCTTTCGCGAGGCCGACGCCCGGTGGGGCAGCCTCGTCGACAATCTTCACGTGTTGCCACGATTTCGCGGCCAGGGCGCCGGCGAAAGACTGCTGCAAAACATGGTCGCGCAGCTGGCGGCGAGCGCCCCTGATTGCGGCCTGCACCTGTGGGTGTTCGAGGCGAATGTCGCGGCCTTGCGCTTCTACCATCGGCTCGGCGGCCGCGTCGTCGAGACGAAGACATCGGAGATTCCCGCCGCGGGCGGCAAAGCAGTGCTGCGCGTGCACTGGCCGGCGCTGTCAGAATTCGTTTGGACGAGAAGACCTTGACTCACCCCCTTGACTATATCCGTTATGGATATATAACCTGAATATATCCGTTACGGATATAATTCGGGATTCGCATGAGCAAATCCGCCCCCCAGGTGCCACTGACACCGGCCGTATTCCACATCCTGCTCGCCCTCCTCGGCCAGGAGAGGCACGGCTACGACATCATGCAACAGGTCAAGTCGGACTCGCAGGATGCCGTCAAAATGGGGCCGGGAACGTTGTACGGCTCGCTGGACCGCATGATCGAAGCCGGGCTCGTGACCAAGGGCAACACCAAAGACCCACGCAGGATCTACTATAGGCTCACGACGCTCGGACACGCGACGCTCAGGGCGGAAACAGAGCGCCTGTCGCGCGTCGCCGCTGTCGCGCGGCGCCAGTTGGGGATCGCGTGAAGCCATGGCGCAGATCAGGCAACACACCCGCTCCCGCTCCCTGGCAATGTACGGGTTCCTCCTCGGAATCTATGCGCCGGGGTTCTTGGCCCGGCATCGTGCGGAAATGCTGCAGAACTTCGAAGACCTCGAAAACGCGTCATCGTCGAAGGCAGCGCTCTGGCTGCTGATAGGAGAAGACCTCATGCGAAGTCTCATCTCGCGCAAAATTCCGAAATCGCTTTGGGGCCACGCTGCGCCCGTTGTCATCGTGCTCACCGTCGTGCTCGGCATCTGGCGGGCGTTTGCATTTGACGCCACACCGGTCGGCGAACCGCAAGCGGTCGGCTTCTCGTCGTCGCGGCTGGCACGGATCACGGCCTGGCAGCAGGCGCAGGTCGATGCCGGTGTCTTCTCGGGTGCCGTTGCGGCGATCGCGCGCGGCGGCAAGGTCGCGTATTTGCGCGCTGTCGGCTTCCGTGATCGTGCCAAGACCGTTCCGCTGCAGGGCGATGCGATCTTCTGGATCGCCTCGATGACCAAGCCGGTCGTCAGCGTTGCCGCGATGATGCTGGTCGAGGAGGGCAAGCTCGATCTCGCTGCGCCAGTTGACCGATATCTTCCCGAGTTCAAGGACATGATGGTCGGTGTCGAGACATCGGATCCGGCGAGCGGACAGGCACGGCTCATGCTCGAGCCGCAGAAACGGGCCATGACGGTCGAGGACCTGCTGCGCCACACCTCCGGTCTCGTCTACGGCGACCACGGCAATACGGCAGTGCACAAGCTCTACCGCGACAGCGGATTGTACGACCGGGGCCTGGCGCGCGACAGCACATTGCAGGAATTCGTGTCCCGCGTGGCAAAACTCCCGCTCGCGCATCAGCCAGGCGAGGTATGGGAATATGGTCACAGCGCCGACGTGTTGGGACGGGTCATCGAGGTCGCCTCGGGAGAACGGCTCGACCAGTTTCTCGACAGCCGCTTGTTCAAACCGCTCGGCATGGTCGACACCGGCTTCTGGGTGCCGCCGGAGAAGCGCGCCCGCCTGATCGACCCGCCCGCCGGCGCCGCGATCCTTCCGGACCGGGACGTCACCAAACCGACGACATTGTTCTCGGGAGGCGGCGGACTGGTGTCGACGGCGGCCGACTATCTGCGGTTCTGCCAGATGCTGCTGAGTGGCGGCGAACTCGACGGGGCGCGCATCCTGTCGCCCGCAACGGTCCGCCGCATGACCACGAACGCGCTGCCGCCGGACATGCGCTTCGTCAACGGCTCGACCTTTGGGCTCGGTTTCGCCATCCGCAGCGATGCCGCCTGGAGCACGGTGCCCGGATCGGTCGGCAGCTTCTACTGGAGCGGGGTCTGGGGCACCTATTTCTGGGTCGACCCGGCGGAGCAGCTGGTTGCCGTGCAACTGATCCAGGTTGCGCCCGGCAAGGACGGACCCATCGACCAGACGTTTCGCAATCTGACCTACGGCGCCTTCCTGAATCCCGACCTCGGCGCGCCCGTATCAGCGCCCGTGGCGATCGATCAGGCAGCACTCGCGGCGTTCGAGGGCACCTACAGGTTCGCGTCGTCCAGCGCGCGCGACAAGCAGGAGCGCCGCACATTCGGCGGCATCGGCGTCGAGATCGCGAAGCAGGATGGTCTCCTCAAGGTTTTGTTTCCGGTCCGCGACGCACCCGCCGCCAAGGCCGGCGTCATGGCCAATGACATCATCACGCATGTCGACGGCGAGGCGGCCGAGGGCATGACCCTCAACCAGGCGATCGAGAAGATGCGCGGGCCCGTCAACACGAAGGTCCGCCTGAAGATCGCGCGCAAGGGACAAGACGGACCGATCGAGCTGGAGATCGCACGTGCGGTGATCCGCCCCGAGGCCCCGGGGTCCGATCTCCAGGTCGCGGTCAAGGATGGCAAGCTCGAGGTCGAAGGCCACGGAGCTTTGCCGATGCTCGATTTCGAGAAAGGCGCACCCGTCGCGGTGGTCCCGACATCGCGCAATGAGTTCGTGGTCGACGGCGGCGACCATACCCGCATGGCCTTCCAGCAAGATACGACGGGCAAGGCGACCGGTCTCGTGCTCGATCCCGGGCCGTGGGAGATCACGGGACAAAGAATCAACTGACGGGGAGCCGCGCCAGCCATTCGCGCATCTGACAATCTGCCGGAAGGGCGAAGTCCGGCAAGCTGGCTTCAAGCCGCTTGTTTCAAAACGGGTTGAAGTCGGCAGCCGGACAAAGCCGCAAGAGCGCGGCTCAACCGGACGGAAGCCGCGCAGCCTCGCGCACACGAACCGGCGTTCCATGCAATCCTATGGACGCGTTCCGTCCAGCAGATCCTGCAGTGTCAGGACACGTCGCAGCGCGCCGACCTTCTCGTCGAGACCTTCAGCCCTGAGCAGGTCTCGCACGGCACCGTGCGCGCCGATGATGCGAAGCGAGATTTTTCGCGCCGCGAGATCGTCATGGAGCTGATGCAGCATGCGCGCGCCCGCAAGATCGAGATACGGGGCCGCAGAGAGATCGCACACCACGAGGTGGACGGGACACGAAGCCGCTTCAATGCGACCCTGCGCCCACTCCCGAACCGAATCCGCGTTGACGTAGATCAGCGATGCCTCGGGACGGAAGGCGATCACTCCAACCAGCGGCTCGTTCTCGGGATGCCGATCCATGTCCGAGTAGATGCTGGTGCCGGGAATGCGGCCGAGCTGGGCCACATGCGGCTGCGATACGCGCATCAGCAGCAGCACGATGGAACACAGGGCCGCAAGCAGAATGCCCTGCAGGATGCCGAGCGCCAGCACTGCCCCAAGCGCGATTGCGGCAGCGTAGAAGTCCAGCCGGCTGACGCGCCACATGCGCAGCAATGCCGGAAAATCCACGAGGCCATAGACTGCGGTCAGCACGACCGCGGCCAGCACCGCCTTTGGCAGATTCTGGAGCAGGCCGGTAAGAAACATGAGGCACAGCGCCAGCGCGACCGACGCGAAGACCAGGGCCAGGGGCGTCTGCGCGCCGGCCTTGTCGTTGACCACGGATTGCGACAGGCCGCCCGCGACCGGATAGCCGTGTCCCATCGCGGCCGCCAGATTGGCTGCGCCGATCGCCAGCAATTCCTGCCGCGGGTCCAGCGTGTAACCATGCCTGGCCGCCAGCGTGCGCGCGGCGGAAACACCCTCGATATAGGCAAGCAACAGGCAGCCCCCGGCGAGCGGGATGATGCCCTCGACGTCCCGCAACCTGTGCGCAGGCCCTGCGAGGCTGGGCAGGCCGGCCGGAATTTTTCCGGTCACCGGCACCCCGAGGGACGGCAGCGCCAGCAGCGTCGCAACGAGAATGGACAGGGCGACGACGCCAAGTGCGACGGGTTTTCCAGGCAACACGCGCTCGCCAACGACGAGCAGGGCGATCGCAATGCTACCGACGAGAAGAACCAGCGGCTGCGTCTGGCCGAACTGTTCCGCAAGCGTCCATGCACGATCGAAGAAGTTGTGTCCGCCTCCCGCGAGACCGAACAGCGCCGGCAGCTGCGTCATGGCAATGGTCAGACCGGCACCGGCCTTGAAGCCGACCAAAATACTGTCGCTGATCAGCTTCACGAGGCCGCTCAACCGGAGCAACCACGCGAACAGGCAGAGCGCCGCCACGGCAAAACCCACCAGGCTTGCGATCTCGCCATAACGCTGGGCATCGCCACCGGCCATGTCCCCGACCGTCGCCCCGATCATCAGCGAAATCGCCGACGTCGGGCCGATGGCAAGCTGCCGCGACGATGCAAACAGCGCATAGCCCAGACCGCCCAGCAGATAGCCATACACGCCGACCTGCGGCGGCAGGCCTGCGAGACCCGCATAGGCGAGCGATACCGGTATCGCATAGGCGGCCAGGGTCACACCGGCGGCGATGTCGCCGGCCAGCCAGGCAGGGCGGTAATCAGCCAGCCACTGCACCGGTGGAAACAGGGACCTCCACGTCCGTCCCGGGCGTGGAGGGGTGACGGAATCATCCATGAGGCGCCTCCGTCATCACCTGATTTGGATTCTTGGGACGGACCCTTGATCCGTATCAAGCCGCGGCATCAACACGTTGCACTGCGGGAGACGTCTCCTCTCCTACGGGTTCGTGTGCCGGTGGTTGGCAGCGCCGCGATTGGACTGCAAGCCATCAAGACGGGTTCGAAGGCGCCAACGCCAGCACGAGCAGCACGGCGCACGGGATCAGCAGGACCACAAAGCCAAAATACATCGCCCCGAGCGCGCCCGTCAGCGCCCCGCAGGCAAACGCGGCCATCATGATGCCGATGTTGCGCAGTCGCTGGCGCGCCTTGCCGCGCGCATCGATGCCCACCCGGCCAAGGCCGACGTCGACGGCGTCGATCGCAAACTGGGATGCGTTGACGGTCATGACCGTGCTGGCCGGCAGCTGGGCAAGGTGCAACCGGCCCACCGCATTCTGAATACCCATGGCGAACGCGCCGATGCAGCCGAGCGTGCTGACCATGATCGCGTCGAGGCCCGATTCCGGCGCGAGCAAATATCCTGCCGTGAAGACCACAAGCAGCATGACCGCCTCAGCCGCCAAGAGCACCCGGAGCCGATCGGCTTCGGAGCGAAGTTTGAGATTCTGATCGCCGAGGCGGGCCGCAATCACCCCCAGGAAAAACGCCGGCAGCGTGAGGATCTTTGAGACGATCCCCGTGGTGCCTCTTGCGATCGCGGCCCCGATCAAGACGAAATTCCCGGTCACATGCGCGATGAACAGGCCGTCGAGCAGAATGAACCCGGCACTGTCCGCCATGCCGGCCACGGCGGAAAGCGCCGCTGCCATCGCGAGCGGTGAAACCTGCAATCGTCTCATCGACGAGATCGCCTGATCGAAGCAACGTCTGGTCAGCGGCACCCTAGCCGGCCAGTTTCAAGCCAACAATCGCGCGCAGCGAATGCATGCAAGCCATGCGCAAAGCCGTCTCGCGTACGCCGAGTGGTTGGCGCTGCGGCTCGACCGCGAGGCCGCGAACCGAAACACCCGCCGCTTCGAGATCCGACTGCCGCTCGACTGCCTCATCCAAAAAGCGCTCTCCATATTTTACGGTTTGACGTAAATGCTCGCATACAGTCCGGAATATTGTTCCTTCCAACCTCTCTTCTCCACGAGAAACCGTCTCAACTCCTGATGCGCCTTCACCCAGAGCACGGTATCGATCCGATATTTCTCGAGCACCGCGTCCCAGGCGGCCTCATCAATCTGCAATGAGACCAGTTTGAAATAATCGCGTAGCAGGGCATCCGGATAAGCGGTAGCTGCCCGGCCATCGACAAACACCGGTATGGCACCTCGTGTGCGGAAGATCAGAATTCCACCGTAGTTCCAGTGGTTCAAGAGCCGCGCACGCGGAAGATGCGTTTGAAGATAAGACACGTCCTGTTCCGACAGCATTTGCGGCAGTCCAACAGCCGGATGCATCCGCAGATAGATCAACGGCAGCGCGCACGCTGCGATGATGCCGGTCGTCGCCAACAATCTCTGGACTTTGTGATTACTCGGCTGTGTCGTCAGCCGCCGATCGAGATGAAGAGCCAACGGGACCGTCGAGAACAGGAAAAAGAACGACATGTATCGAAATTGATAGAGCCCCAAGAACAAGAAAAGCCAGGACAGCAGCCGTGCCTCGACAGGACAGGGCGCCCTGTCGAACAGCTCGAAGGCAATAAATATCAGAATGTAGATGATGCCGGGAATGCTCCCCGGCATCGCCAGGTTCTGAAAATAAGGCAACCATTCGGTGACGTAGGCCTGGGAAAAGTGGCCTAATACGGTCGTCAGGCCTTGGTATATATGCCAGCCCAGAGGATTGATGAACGTTGCTGCAAGGCAACCGGCGCCCGCCAGAGCATAGATTCTGAAATTCGCCCAGTCCCGTCTGAGCAAGGCTACGCCGCAAAAAACACCAACGATAATGAAACCAAGCGAAAACCCGCCATGCAGATTGGCCCACAGGACCATGATGACGGGCAAAACAAACCACCTCGTTCTTTTCAAGCACTCCCCGTAGAAAATCACGCCAAACAACATGGTGGAAACGTTGGGCGATACGGCGAGATAAATATTCGGGTACGACGCAAAGGCGGGGTAAAGCAGACACGCAGACAAGACGGAAATACAGGCTGCGATCGTCGAGGCGCCACTGCTCAGGCAGACGGACGCAAGATATCCAACAATGAGCGCGCCGCATGCGACTGCAAGTAGTATCAGGCCGCCGAAATCCGCATGTTGGAATATGACACTGGCGATGACGTCCCAGAGCCACGAAAGATTGTACCATTCCGTGCCCCCGGCGGTGAATGACCACGGATCTGAAAAGGGAATGGCGCCGCGGTCCCTGATCAGATCTCCGGCAGCCAGGTGCCAGCCCAAATCATAGTGGCCAAGCAGGGCCGGCGTATTTGCCACGTAATACGCACATGCGACTGCAATAGTAAAAATGTAGATCCCGGAACTCTGAAAGCAGGAACCGATCACCTTTCTATCAAGCATGGTTCCGGGCACCCTGAACGCAGCGGCGAACGCGCGACGCATGTCGTCCGATGCAGGCTCATCGGTCGCGGTTTCGACACTCGTCCTTTCTACGAAGTTAACGCCAATGGAAGATTGAGCGTTGACGCAGGTCGAACCAGAGCCGCGATTTCGCCCGTGCGAAGGCTCGTGTTTGCGTGCTCTTTTCCTCGTGTACATGCCCCGCCACTACCCCGGCACAGCGACTGGGTATTCCTTAACCTGCCATGTTTTAAGCTTCCGTAATTCAACGGGGGCGACCTCTCACATGGCAACCGAGTCCGAGCCGGTCGACTACAGCATCGTCATCCCGGTGCTCAACGAGGAAGCCGTACTGCCGCTGCTGCTGCGCCGGCTCGATCGGTTGCTCGACCAGCTGGACGGGCCGGCGGAAGCGATCCTGGTCGACGACGGCAGCAGCGATTCCAGTCCTGTGGTGCTGCAGGCCCTCGCCAGGCGCGACCGGCGCTATCGCTATATCGGCCTGTCCCGAAATTTCGGCCATCAGATCGCCATCACCGCCGGCATGGACGCAGCCCGGGGCCAGGCCATCATCGTCATGGACGCCGATCTGCAGGATCCTCCCGAGATCGTCGAGCAGCTGATCGCCAAATGGAAGGAAGGCTACGACGTCGTCCATGCGCGCCGCCTGTCGCGCGCCGGCGAAAGCCGATTCAAACGCGCCACCGCCCATTTGTTCTACAGGATGCTTGGCGGCATCTCGTCGGTCGGTATTCCGGCCGATGTCGGCGACTTCCGCCTGATCGACCGCAAGGTGCTCGACGCGCTGCGCCAGATGCCCGAGAAGGACCCGTTCGTACGCGGCATGGTCGCCTGGCTCGGCTTTCAGCAGACTGAGGTGACTTTCCATCGCCTCGAGCGCGCTGCGGGCGAAACCAAATATCCGTTCTTCAAGATGGTGCGGCTCGCCACGGTCGCGGCGCTCGGCTTTTCCGACGTACCGTTGCGGCTCGCGATCTGGTGCGGGCTCCTGGTGTCGGGCCTGGCGCTGCTCTACGGCGGCTGGGTGCTGACGTTATGGATGAACAATGACAGCCATCTGATCGCCGGCTGGTCCTCGACCATCGTCATCGTATCGCTGCTGTGCGGCATGAACATGCTGATGACCGGCATCGTCGGACTTTATGTCGGCCGCATCCATGCCGAGGTGAAGCATCGCCCGCTCTACGTGGTGCAGAAGCGGCTCGGCTTCGAGCGCGACGCCGTAGCGGCGGCGCGTTCCACGGTTCGCGCCGTGCATGAATGAGCGCGCCATGACCGAATTGTTCGACGCTTATCGCAGCCGCTACCGCGACGTGGTGCAATCCTCGATCGATTTCTCGGGCCTGCCGCACAACTTCTTCATGCGCGCCAAAGCCGATCTGCTGCGCGAATTGATCGCACGGCGACTCGGACCGGAAAAGCCCGCGCTGCTCGATGTCGGCTGCGGCATCGGCAGCTTTCATCCCTTGCTGACCGACATGGTCGGCCTCCTGACCGGGATCGACGTGTCTTCCGCCAGTATCGCGCAGGCGCGCGCAGACAACAGCCACGGCGACTACCGTGACTTCAACGGCAGAGACTTTCCTTTCGACGACGCCAGCTTCGACCTGGCGACCGCGATCTGCGTGATGCATCACGTCCCGCCCGCCGAACGAGCGAACATCATGAGCGAGATGCGGCGCGTGGTGCGGCCCGGGGGACTTGTCTGCGTCATCGAGCACAACCCGCTCAATCCACTCACACGTCTGGCTGTTTCACGCTGTGAGTTCGACCGCGACGCCGTCCTGCTCGGTGCCGGAGCGACGCGAAAACTGATGGCGGCCAGCGGTTTGCGACAGATCGATGCGCGCTATTTCCTGCTTCTGCCGTGGCAAGCGAACTCCGCGCGCCGCGTCGAGAGCGCCTTGGGCAATGTGCCGCTCGGCGCGCAATACGCCGCTTTCGGCACGGTCTGATCTGTTTTGCCCGAGCCTGCCGCACCGCGGCCTTCCCTGTCAGTCGGCGAGCCCTGGATGATGAAGTTCTTCTTGAAGGGACCCATTACGAAAGTTGCCGCGCTTCTCTTCACGGGCTCCTTTGTTGTCCTCGCCGCCGCAATGCGTCGCGACATCAACGTGTATGATGAAGGCCTCATACTGGTTCATGCCACGCGTGTCGCGCAAGGCGCGGTTTTGCATCGGGACTTCTATGCAAACTACGGCCCCGCGCAATTCTACATCCTGGCCGGCCTCTTCAAACTGTTCGGCCCGTCCGTCCTGGTCGAGCGCGTGTGGGACACAATCGTCCGCGCGATGATCGTTGCGATCGCCTTCCTGATCGTGCAGCGCGCGATGTCGCGGCATGAAGGCTTTTTCGCAGCCGGGCTCGTCCTGATCTGGATGTGTTTCCTTGGATATCACGCATATCCGGTGTTTCCCGCCTTGCTCTTCGCGCTGCTCGGTGCGCTGTGCCTGTTGCCGCTTTTCGAAGATCGTCGATCGCAGCCGCTTCTCTTCTGCAGCGGGCTTTGTATCGGCGCTAGCGTTCTGTTTCGCTATGATGTCGGCTTTTATACCTTTGCAGCGTTGACGCTCGTCTCTGCCGGCCATGTGCTATGGCGGCCGCTCCTGCTCGGCACGCGCCTGGCCGATCTGCTGCGTGTGCTGCTGCCGGTTTACCTTGGGCTGGCTCTGCTATGCGTCCCGGTCGCGGCGGCCTATGCAGCGAGCGGCATGCTGCAGGACTTCCTGTTCGACGTTCTTTACTTCCAGGCACAATTCTACGCACGGATGCGGACCCTGCCGTTTCCCGACCTCGGCATGTTGCGCGAAGCGCCGATCCTGATCGGGATCTATTTGCCGCCTTTCGTCTGGGTGGCTGCACTTTTCGCTGCCATATCCTGCCGGCGACCCCTGAGCGTCCCCGAAACAACTGCCGCCCGCCCCTGGATCATGCTCCTGCTGGGCTCGTTGTCGGCGCTCTTCTATCTAAAGGGGCTGGTTCGCGTCGCCCTGATTCAAATGGGCTTGTCGATTGTGCCAGCGCTGATGCTCTCGGCCATGTTGCTGCCCTGCCTCAGGCAAAGCGCGGGTCACCGGATCGTCCGGCCAGGGTTGATCGCCGCCTGGTCGGGGTTGATCATCGTCGCCTTGCCGACGCTCGTCGCGGGCGTGCTGGACGGGCGGGCGGTCGTTCAAAGTGCGATCTGGGCCATGCAACCCAGCACGTGGAGCGTCGCTGCCGCGGACACGCCAACCAGTCTCGCGTCGTGCCGGCCGGTAGCGGGTCTGGAACGCCTCGCCTGCTTCGAAATCGATCAGACGCGGGCGGATGCCATTCGCTATGTCGAAGCTCGCACCCGGCCGAACGAGGTGATTTTCGTTGGACTAGGCCGTCACGATCGCATCCTGGGCAACGATGCTCTGTTTTATTTCGTGGGCGGGTGGGTACCGGCCACGAAGTGGTATCACTTCGATCCCGGCCTGCAGACGAGCAAGCAAATCCAGACCGCGATGATCGGTGATCTGCAAGCCACGAAGCCACGCTACGCCGTGCTCGTCTCCGAGTGGAACGATTTCTCTGAACCGAACGAAAGTGCGGTCAGCAGCAACGTCACGCTGCTCGACGATTTCCTGCGCGCAAATTTTCAGCCGGTGCAGGTCTTCGGCAAGCTTACGGTGCTTCGCGCGACAGAGACGCAAATGTCGGAAAAGGGCCCAGGCTGACTCTGGATCGCCGGGCGATGAAAATCGGCTAAAGGGAGAACGCGGTCCGCCCTGCCCGACCGTCCCATCACGGACTCGTGTCCGGCAGGGCGTAACAGGATCGATCCCGGGACGTATCTTGAGGCGAATGAACGCGCGCCGCTGCCGGTCGCAACCCGATTGTGACCGAGGCGCGTTCCACCCTAAACTCTCAAGGTCAATCCACGACCAGCCAGCCCAGAGGCCCCCATGCGCCAGACATTCCTCAGCCGCCTTTCGCTTTGCGCCGCCGCGATCGGCGCGTTCGCGCTATCAGGTCTTGTGGCAACGCCCTCGCGCGCCGCCGAAGACGCCGTCACGATCCCGCCGCCGGCGGTTGATGCGCCGGCCTCCGACGGCCTGCAGACCGCCGTGCTCGCCGGTGGCTGCTTTTGGGGCGTGCAGGGCGTCTACCAGCACACGGCCGGTGTCGTGAACGCGGTCTCCGGCTATGCCGGCGGCACCAAGGCGACCGCCGACTATCCAACGGTCTCCTCCGGCAGCACCGGACACGCGGAGTCGGTCTCGGTCCGCTATGACCCGAAGAAGATCAGCTACGGAAAAATCCTGCAGATCTTCTTTTCCGTCGTGCACGACCCGACCCAGCTCAACCGCCAGGGTCCGGACACCGGGACGCAATATCGCTCGGCGATCTTCACGACGTCGGACGAGCAGAAGAAGGTGGCGGAGGCCTATATCGCCCAGCTCGACGCGGCAAAGGTGTTCAAAAGGCCGATCGTCACCAAGGTCGGCGCGCTGCAGGGTTTCTATCCGGCCGAGGACTATCACCAGGACTACCTGACGCTGCACCCGAACCAGCCCTATATTGCCTTCAACGACATCCCGAAGGTCGAAAACCTGAAAAGGCTGTTCGCCGCGAACTACGTGGAAAAGCCGACCCTGGTGAGCAGCGCGAAGGCTACCAACTGACGGCAGGTTTGAAGGAGGAAGAATGACAGACACCAGGACGAGCCCGGACAAAATCGTCAAGACCGACGCGGAGTGGCGGGCCGAACTGACCCCGATGCAATATGCGGTGCTGCGGGAAAAGGCGACCGAGCGTCCCTTCTCCGGCGAATACGAGCACGAGCATCGGGCCGGCAGCTATGTCTGCGCCGGCTGCGGCCAGACGCTGTTCGAATCCGACGCAAAATTCGATTCCGGCTGCGGCTGGCCGAGTTTTACCCAGCCGGCGGCGGAGAGCCATGTCGACGAGGAAACTGATCTCAGTCACGGCATGGTCCGCACCGAGGTGCTGTGCTCGAACTGCGCGGGCCATCTCGGTCATGTCTTCAATGACGGACCGGGGCCGACCGGACTTCGCTACTGCATCAATTCGGCGGCGCTGAAGCTGAAGCCCAAATGAGCCGAAAGGTGAGGTGTCGCCTGTCGATGGCACCGAAGAGCGGGATGTGCTTTGCTTGAGTTGTGCGCCGGCGGCTCTTTCGGCCGCCGGCCCTCTTTGGGGAGAGTGCCATGTCCACGCTTGGGCTGATCCTGATCATCCTCGTCATCCTCTACCTCATGGGCGGCCTGAGCGGCCGGTTCGGCGGCTACGGCTATGGCAGGGGCCATTCCGGTATGGGGATCGGCGGGGTAATTTTGGTGGTCCTGCTCGTGCTCATTCTGCTCGGCAAGCTGTGACGCCTTAAGTCATTGAGATATAGGAATTATCTCGGCGCGGGGACTTGGAACCAGGATTCATCGTTTGACCCGGCAAGATTCGCAATTCTGTCAAACAAGCCTATATTAGGTGGCGAAATGACCTGGACGGAACGGCCTGCCCGCGCGGCGGCCTGCCGTCGACGATTGTTCGCAACCCGAAAAGCGCCGCGACACGGTTAAGAGGCGCCTTAAGAAACGAAGGTCACCGACTATGCGTCCTTTCAGCTTCAACACGTCTGCCGAACTCTTCCCTGCCGCCATCCGCAAGAAGAAGCGCGCCGGCTTCACCTATCGGCGTTTTGGCACTGCGGCGGAAGCGGTCCGCTTCGCGATGGAAGAGCTGCCGGCCGACTCGCTGAACGGCGCCTATCTGCAGGTCGAGGAAGCCCGCTTCGACCAGAGCGGCATCCGCACGCTTTACGAGAGCGAAGCCTTCCCGCTGCCGCGTCGTCCGCGCGAGACGGAGACTGCCCCGAGCGACAAGGACGCGGCGTAAGGACCGCCGCTAGCGCGGCTGCTTCTCCAGCCAGCGCCTGAGCAGCCGCACGTTTCGCATGTTGGCGCGGAACAGGACGTCGAACGCATCGCCCGCAAACGGCACCGTTCCCGCCACTCCCTGGATAGCAACATTGCCCAGCATCCGTGCCGTGACGTGCCAAGGCGCACCGAGGGCGCGGGCCTCGCGGACCAGCCAGAGCGACAGCGCCGTGGCAATGATGTCGCCGACGACGGGAACCAGTCCGATCAGGCCGTCGACGCCGTAGCGGATCTTGGTGCCGGGCAGGATGAAGGCGACGTCGAGCAGCTTTGCCATCGCCTCGAGCCGGGCGATCCGCTGTTCCCTGCTGAGATTTCCGAACGGATTGGCGGTGCCAAAATCGATACGGAAGCCGCGCTCGAAGCCGGGCGGCGCTTGCGGGATTTCCCGCCCCTCCTGGTCGATGATGAGCCCCTGCGCTTCCGCGCCCGTAAAAGCGGCACGCGAGGTCGTTCCGGGTCGCGGCTTGCGGCGAAAGCGAATGTCTTGGTCTGTCATGGGCATGAGATGGGAACGCGCGTCGCCGGCACAAGTTGCGATGCAGGCATGCTTGACTTCATCGCCCCCGCGCGGCCGTCGGCGTCAGTCCGAAACGGCGGCGGAAGCAGCGGTTGAAATAGGAGAGGTCGTTGAAGCCGCAATCGAACGCGACGTCGCTGACGCGCCTCTCCGCACGCGCCAGCAGCTCGGCTGCCTTGCGCAGCCGCAATTCGGTCAGCCGCGTCGTGAAACTGGCTCCGGCCTCGTACAACAACTCGTTGACATAACGCTCGGACAGGCCGGCCGCGGCGGCAAGCTTGTGCGCGGAAAAATCCGGCTCGGCAAAGCGTTTCTGCAGGATCATCAGCACCGCGCTCAGGCTGACGGCACGCAGGCCGCCGCGTCGCGCCTGCGAGGCGACATCGCCGCGGGCGCCGAGGCCGATCGCCGCGAGGTCGAGCAGGTGTGTCGCAATCGCAAGCCCTGCCTCGTCGACCGCCCCGGGATGCCTGAGCAGCATCTCGCTGTAGTCCATCGCGAGCGACAGCGCGCCCCCCGGCGCGAGCTCGCGGCCGACCATGTCGTCGAGGCCGGGCACCATCGCGCGCAGCGCGGCCATCGGCAGATGCACGTTGGTGAAACGCTTCTGGTTCATCCCATCGGCGCTGAAAAAAGGTTCGTCGAGCTTGAGCACCGCGAGCGCGCCTGGCCGCAGGGTGAACTCGCGGCCGCGGTGGACCACGATGGACGCGCGGATACCGGTATTGCGGGCCAGGCAGTAGCGATCGTCATTGGTCGCCAGCACCTGACGATATTCGCGCCGCACAGTCGTGAACGTGCCGTCGCAGCGGCCGAGCAGCGTGGTGCCGATATGGATCGAGTTCATGGCGGCGCGGAACGGCACGTCCGAGGCCGGATCAAGCTCGCCGGTATTGGAAAAATGCTCGAACAGTTCGGCGAAGCGCAGGAAGCGCTGCCGGTCGTCGAGCCCCTGCGGCAGCATCTCGGTGGACAGCATTTTCTTGATGACGGTCATCGAACCCTGACGCGACGCAGCAATCCATCCTTCCGGGCATGGCCGCCGGGCGTGAGGCTAATTGCAGTCTTGCGGGAAGGAAAGAGCGCTGGACCGTCAAGAACCGCGACACGCGGTTCCGATTTTACCGGCCGCGCGCCGCCGTCGGCGTCAGCCCGAAACGACGGCGGAAGCAGCGGTTGAAATAAGAGAGGTCATTGAAGCCGCAGTCGAACGCGATGTCGCTGACGCGCGCCTCGCCGCGCGCCAGCAACTCGGCCGCCTTGCGCAGCCGCAATTCGGTCAGCCGCGCCGTGAAGCCGGCGCCGGCCTCGTACAATAGCTCGTTGACGTAACGCTCGGACAGGCCGGCCGCGGCGGCGAGCCTGTGCGCCGAAAAATCCGGCTCGGCAAAGCGCTTCTGCAAGATCATCAGCACCGCGTTCAGGCTGACGGCACGCAGGCCGCCGCGTCGCGCCTGCAACGCGACGTCGCCGCGGGCGCCGAGGCCAATCGAGATGAGATCGAGCAGGTGCGTCGCAATGGCCAGCCCCGCTTCGCTGGCCGCGACCGGATGTTTCAGCAGCATGTCGCTGTAATCCATCGCCAGCGACAGCGTTCCGCCGGACTCGAGCTCGCGGCCGACCATGTCGTCCACGCCCGACACGACGGCGCGCAAAGCCTCTGCGGGGAGGTAGACGCAGGTGAATTGCGTGCGGCTGGAGCGGTCCGCGCTCTGGAACGGCTCGTCGAGCTTGAACAGCGTCAATGCGCCCGGCCGCACGGTGAATTCGCGGCCGCGATGAATGACCTGCGCTTCGAGCGTGCTGATGTTGCGGGTCAGGCAATAGCGGTCGTCCCTGCTGTCCCGGACGTGCCGCCGCTCCCGCCTGACGCCGACAAAGGTTCCGTCGCAACTGCCGAGAATGGTCGAGCCGATATAGGTGGAGGCCATCGCGGCGCGAAAGCGGATGTCCGGCGCGGGATCGAAATCCGCGCTGTCGGAAAACTGTCCGACCAGGTCGGCAAACAGCCGGACACGCTGCCGCTCATCGAGACCCGGCGGCAACATCTCGGTCGAGAGTTCCTTCCTGATCACCGTCATCGAACCCCTGCACGATGTGTGGACGATAGCAACGATCGGCTGAACCGCCAGTGAAGCGACACACATCACGGGAGGAAAACGGCGCTCGTCAGTCCAAATCCGGCGCATTCCGGCACCGGACAGTCCAAGACGTCAGCGCGAGGTGGCCTTAACTCTGCGGACCGCGGCGACGGCCGCTGCTTTCTACGAAGAAATTGCGACCCCTTGGACAACGTCTTGAGAGGAGAAATTGGAATGACCACCACTTTTGCGCGCAAGCTGGTGCTCGGTGCCGGCATCGCGACCAGCATGGGGATCGGCTACGCCATCGGCGCGCAGCCGCATATGACCGAAAGCATCACCCTGCTGCAGTCGGCGCGCGCCGAGCTTGCGCAAGCCACACCCAACAAGGGTGGTCACCGCGAACGCGCGCTGGGATTGATCGACCAGGCGATCGCGGAAGTCCGTGCCGGCATCGCCTTTGCCGCCGGCGGCTGACCCTCTGCACGATCTCGCCAGTCAAACATGATGGAGATACACATGAAAAAGATTCTTGCCGCGTCTTTCCTGCTCGCTGCGATGACCGCTGCAGCCAGCGCCATGCCGCTTGCGCCCATCGACACGGCAGCGAAAGCCGACGTGATCCAGGTGGCCGGCGGATGTGGCGCCGGGTGGCACCGCGGCCCCTATGGCGGCTGCCTCCGCAACTTCGCCAATCCCGCGGCGCATGCCTGCCCGCGTGGCTATCACGTCGGTCCGGGCGGTGGCTGCCGCGGCAACGGCAGATAGATCCAAATCACAGGACATATCGAAGAGAGCGAACGGCGGACCGGATGGTCCGCCGTTTTGTTCGTGTGTCACGCGCAAGTCAGGTCGCCGGCGCAGGCAGCGGTTCCTCGACATAGCGATGAACGAGCCAGGCCGACACGATCGCCGGGACAAATCCGACCAGCCCGTACAGGATGAACTGCAGCGCACCACTGTCGCCGCCGCGCGAACCATAGGCAAACGCGGCGAGCACGAAGGCGATCGCACCGACCAGCACAATCCGCAGCGCCGAGCCGATCGATCTGACGTGGAACAGAATGTCTTCGATGGCCGCCATCATCAGTGCCGGCAGGAAGCCGAACAGATAGGTGTACTGCAGCGTCATGGCGAAGACCGACACCAGCTTGCCGATTTCGGCGGCGCTTGGCGGATGGCTCCAATAGCCCGATTGGTATGTGGTCACCAGCAGCAGGCAGAACCCGCCCAAAAAGGGTCCGACCAGGGCGAATAACAGATAGCGCTTCATGCCGCCTTTCTCCTGATGTCAACTAGGTTCTGGACAAGCACGAATGTCCAGGCCCCTGACTACAGGCCATGCCAGAGATCACGTCAAGACGACGGATGGCGAAGCTGCAACAGCGAACATGCGCTGCGCCGCGTTATTCACCCCAGGCGGTAAATGCATCGTTGAAGGCGCGCTCGCCCGGCGCCCCCTTCTCGATCGCGATGATGGCACGGCGCTGATTGGTATAGACCAGCGGCACATCGAACCAGGAACGTTCCTTCAGGAGCTGGACGTTGCGCTGGCGGTCGGCGTCGACATTGGACAGGCCGACGAGGAAAAAGCCGTCGGTGACCTTCACCGCGAGCCCGGCGAGCGGAGTGCCACGGGCCTGTTCGTTGGACTTCATCAAGATGCCCGGAACGTTGCCGACCCCGCCACCGGAAAAGTCCGAGGGCAGGATGAAGGTCAGTTCCACGGTATGGCTCGCCGGCAGCGAGGAGTCGGTGTTACGACGGAACGACATCGTCATCTTGAACTTGCGATCGGGAATCTCGATGTCGGCCCGCACCGCTATGTCGGACTTCTGGCCACTGGCCCCCTTGACCTGATCGGTGCGCCAGATCACCGAACCGACATATTGCTTGCCCTTCGGATCGGAGGGATCCTCATCATACAGCACCACGCGCTGGGCCACCGGCGCCACCTGCTCCGAGGATGGCGCCTGCCCGACCCGATCGGCAATCTTCGGCTTGCTGAGCGGCGCCGAATTGTCCTTCGGCGCCTCGACCACGGCCTGCGGCTGCGATTTGAGCAGGCCGCTGACGGTGGTGATGGCCGACTTGCCCCAGAGCAGCGCGGCGCCGCCGAGAACCAGCACCACCCCGATCGCGATGGCACTCTTGAACGGAAAGGCCGCCAGACGGACCGGCTTTCCTGCCGCGCGATCCCGCTCCGCAGCGCTCCGCGGACGCGGCACAGGCGGCTGCGGGGCGTACCGCTCGGCTTCCGCGATCGACTCGTCAAAGGAAAAGGGCGTGTCGCCCTCGCCGCCGCGATTGTCCGAACCGGGCTCGAGCCGCTCGAATTCGGCTGATGGCAAGGGGACATTCGCATATGTTTTCCGCGCGGCGCGATTGGCCTGGGCGGCGGCGCGACCGAGCTCATCGGCGTCAGCCGTGATGTCGCGAAAACCTCTGACGCCCTGGGTCTGTGGCGCGCCCTCCGGGCCCCGGCGCGGCGGTACCCCCGGGCGTTCTCGTCCAGGCGCCAGTTGGGGCTCCTGCATCGCCACCGGCTGCGCCGCAAGCGGCGATGACGCCTGCGCCGACGCTGACTGCTGGGGCGGCGCTGCCTGTTGCGGCGATGGCGAGGTGGCATCGGCGCGTAGATTGCGGGGTGGGCGCTGTTGGTTGTCAGCTCGTTCCTCGGTTGCTCCGGGCGGCCGATCGCTGCGCGCACCCGGCGGAGGCGGCGTGGCCGGACGCGGACGCGGCGCTGCCGCAGGTCCCGCGCCGGCGGCTGGCGCCTCGCCCGGCCGCGCGCTCGCTCTGCGAAGCGCATCGCCGGCCCGCGGCGGAGCGCCCGGCGGACGTGCGGCGTCGCGAGCGCGCTGCGCAGCCTCCGCTTCCACCTTGCGGACCGCCTCCTCCAACGACAACCGCTCGCGCGTGATTTCCGATTCGCTGAGGGGCGGCTGCACGCTGCGCAACTGTGCGATCAACGCCGCGCGCGCGCGCTCGTAGAGCGCACGGCGGCTCTCGCCGGGGGCATTGGGATCCAGTCCGGCAATGGCACGAGCGATCAGCGGGTAATAGTCGGCCATATCAACTCGACTCTGAGAGCCTCACGGTCATATCGCGTTACGTCTCGAATGGATTCTGCACCAGGATAGTATCCTCGCGTTCGGGGCTCGTGGAAAGCAGGGCAATCGGACAACCCACGAGTTCCTCGACCCGGCGGACATATTTGATGGCCTGTGCCGGCAGGTCGGCCCACGACCTTGCATGGGCGGTCGGCTGCTTCCAGCCCTCGATGGTTTCGTAGATCGGGACGACCCTCGCCTGCGCACCCTCGCCGGCGGGCAAATGATCGATTTCGCGCCCGTCAAGCCGATATCCTGTGCAGACCTCGACGCTGTCGAACCCGTCGAGAATGTCGAGCTTGGTCAGCGCGAGCCCGTTGATGCCGCAGGTCCTGACCGTCTGGCGCACCAGCACGGCGTCAAACCAGCCACAGCGCCGCTTGCGTCCGGTGTTGACCCCGAACTCCTTGCCCCGGCGTCCGATCTCTTCGCCGATCTCGTTCAGGAGTTCGGTTGGAAATGGACCCATGCCGACCCGTGTGGTGTAGGCCTTGCAGATGCCCAGGACGTAGCCGATGCCGCCCGGCCCCATGCCGGTTCCGGTCGCCGCCTGCGCCGCGACGGTGTTGGACGACGTCACATAGGGGTAGGTGCCGTGGTCGACGTCGAGCAGCGCGCCCTGCGCGCCCTCGAACAGAATGCGCCGGCCCTCGCGACGCTTGATGTCAAGCAGCCGCCATACGGTTTCCGCGTAGGGCAGCAGTTTCGGCGCTATCGACGACAAGTCCTTCAGTATGCCACGGCCATCGATCTCATCGAGATTGAGCCCGCGGCGAAGGGCATTATGATGCGCAAGAAGCCGATCGATCTTGTGCGGCAGGGTATCGAGATCGGCGAGATCCATCAGGCGGATGGCTCTACGGCCGGCCTTGTCCTCATAGGCCGGGCCGATGCCCCGGCGTGTCGTGCCGATCGCGGTTCCCGTGTTGGATGATTCCCTCAGCGAGTCGAGTTCGCGATGCAGCGGCAGGATCAGCGTCACGTTCTCGGCGACGCGCAGATTGTCCGGACTGACCGCGACGCCCTGTCCCTGGAGCCTCGCGACCTCGTCGAGGAAGGCGTGCGGATCGAACACGACGCCGTTCCCGATCACGGACAGTTTCGAGGGCCGCAGCACGCCCGACGGCAGCAGCGCGAGCTTGTAGGTTTCACCGTTGATGACGAGGGTATGGCCGGCATTGTGTCCGCCCTGGAACCGTACGACGATATCGGCCTGTTCCGACAGCCAGTCGACGATCTTGCCCTTTCCTTCGTCGCCCCATTGGGCGCCGACGACGACCACATTAGCCATTCCCGGGTATTCCCTCTGCAATCCATCGCTTCACGAGCATGACGGCATCCGAAGGGACACGCGTGCGGCCTCGGACCAGCGTCCGCGAGGCCTGCCCTTCCGATATCATGCACCCAGCCCAAATTGCGGCCTTGGGGCCGCCGCATGCGAGGCACCCCACCCGATAATGGAAGCTGCCCGTCGAAGCAAGCAAGAAGGGCGCCAAGAGGGGCCGTTAGAGCACTTCCAAGCCTTTGATATCCCCGGAATATTTGCACCCTCAAGGGCGGCTTTCCAGCCGGACCAGGCGGCGCTCAGCCCGCCAGAGCGGAACGTGCCTCTTCCGACGGTACATTTGTCGCCCGCTTCCACCTCAAATACGTCGACGAACGAGGTTGGTTTCGCGGGGCTCCGGTTCGAGCGAAACTGTCGTGAGGATCAACCTTCAGCTCACGATGCGTCCGTCCACCACCTCGATGATCCGGTCGCAGCGCCGCGCGAGCTCGAGGTTGTGCGTGACCAGCAGGAAACTGGTGCCGCTGGTCCGGCCGACCTCGCGCATCAGTTCGAACACGCCGTCGGCCGATTTCGTGTCGAGATTCCCGGTCGGCTCGTCCGCGAGCACCAGGTCCGGGTTCATGGCAAGTGCGCGCGCGACCGCCACGCGCTGCTGCTGCCCGCCCGACATGTTGTTGGCGAGATTGTCGGCAAATCTTTTCAGTCCGACCCGGGCGAGCAGCTCGTCCGCGCGCGCCTCGATCTCCGCGGAGGAGAAGCCGCGATCGACCAGCATGGGCATCATCACGTTCTCCTTCGCCGTGAACGCCGAAATCAACAGGTGATACTGGAACACGAAGCCGATGGTGTGGCCGCGCAAATGCGTGATCGCCGTATCGCCCAGCGATGCCGTGTCCTCGCCCTTGATGGAGAGCCGGCCCGAGCTCGGCCGGTCGAGCAGGCCGACGATGTTGAGCAGCGTGCTCTTGCCAGAGCCCGACGGGCCGATCAACGCGAGAAACTCGCCGCGCTCGAGCCGCAGGTCGATATCATGCAGCACCTCTGTCTCGGTCGGCAAACCGGGATTGTAGGACTTGCAGACCCGTTCCAGTCGCAGGATTTCCTCAGCCACGGATTGCCACCACAGGATCGAGTTTGGCCGCGCGCACCGCCGGCGCGGTGGCGGCAAGCAGTCCGGTCAGCGTCGCAAGCAGCGCGGCGAGCACGAACAGACGTTGTTCGAGGATCAGCGGAAACAGCTCCGAGCCATCGGCCTGACGCTGCACCGCATGCCAATAGATCAGCGCCGCAACGCCCATCGCGGTGCCGAACAGGGACCCGATAAAGCCCAGCAGGCCGCCCTGAAGCAGGAACACGCGCAGGATCTGGCCGCGCGAGGTGCCCATCGCGCGCAGGATGCCGATCTCCTTGGAGCGCTGGATCACCGAGACGATCAGGACCGCCGCGATGCCGAAGGCGACCGACAATGCAACGAACAGCCTGATCATCGTGTTGGAGGTCTCCTGCGCCTGCACGGCAGTGAAGAATTGCGCATTGGTCTTGATCCAGCTGTCGGCTTCGACGTCGTTGGAGGCCTGGATGCGCTGGGCAATGTCCTCCGCCGCATAGATGTCCTGCACCGTCATGTCGATCGTGGTCACGCCGCCGATCATGCCGAGCAGCGACTGCGCGGTGCGCAGCGCCGCGAAGGCCGTGCGCTGGTTGACCCCCTTGTTGCCGAGATCGACGAGAGCGGTGATCGTCAGTACGCGGTTGGCGTCCGCCGCCTGGATGTTCAGTTTGTCGCCGACGCTGGCGCCGAGATTCTTCGCGAGTTCGATGCCGATGATGATGTCCTCGCTCGTCAATCGCGGCTCGCCCGCGACGATGTAGTCGGGCACCCTGACGATCTTGAAGTAGCTGTCGGGCTCGACACCCGACAGGGAGATGGCACGGCTGGCGTCGCCGCGCACGGCCAGCACCGAACCGAGGATGGTCGGCGACACCGCCGTCACTTCAGGCATCGCCAGCATCTGGCTGCGGATCTTGGGCCACTGGTCGATCGAGATCACCCGTTGGCTCGGCCGCTGCACGACCGCGTCCTCAACTTCATTGGCGCCATTGCGCAGGGGACGCGCGATCTGATCGGGCGTCACAAGCTGGATCTGCGGCTGCGAGGTCAGCACGCGCTTGATGAAATTCGCTTCCAGGCCGGCCAGCATCGCCGACATGAAGACGATGACGCCGACACCGATCGCGATGCCGCCGATGATGAACGCGGTCTGCAGCCGGCCTTCGCGCAGGAAGCGAACCGCCGTGATCCACTCGATCGGCAACCACCTGTTCATGGCAGCACGGCCCGAACGCGCTGGCCGGTCAGGACACCGGAGTTCTGGGGAATGGCGACCTCGCCTTCGACCAGCCCGTCCACGATCTCGATATGGCTGTTGCCGCGCAAGCCCACCTGAACCGGGCTTTTGATGGCGCGGCCATTCCGGACGCCGAGCACCCAGGGCTGACCACTGAGCACGTCATGGACCGCGCGGACGGGCAGCACCAATGCATTGTCCTTGGACGCGACCTCGACGTCGACCGAGACGGTCATGTCCTGCCGCAGATAGTCGGGCGGATCGGCCACGGTCAGCTTGACCTCCACCGAGGCTCGGGAAATGTCGATACCGGGATTGATGTAGGTCACCGTGGCCGCAAAGCGCTGGTCGGGATAGGCATCGGCCGAAGCGAGCGCCTTCTGGCCGAGCGCCAGCTTGCCGAGATTGCGCTCGTCGATCTGCAGCACCAGCTGCACCTCGCCCGCAGGTGCGAGCACGAGCAGCGCCTTGCCCGGCTGCGCAACGGTTCCGCGCTCGACGCTGCGCGTGATCAGGACGCCGTCGCGCGGCGCGGCGATGGTGGCATAGCCGAGCCGCGACTCCGCGGTGTCGAGATTGGCGCGCGCCTGGTTGAGCTGGGTCTCTGCCATCACATAGTCGCTGCCGCCGGGGCTTGCGGTATAGACCTGGAATTCCGCCGATCGCTTCTGCGCAAGGGCGACATCGAGAGTTTTCTGGACATCATCGAGGGCCTGTCGCGTCGCGTAGCCGTCTTTCGCAAGCTGCGAGGTGCGGTCGAAGGTCTGCTGCGCGTTGAGCAAGGTAGCCTGCGCCTGTGTCAGCGCCTCGCGGGCCGAGGGCAGAGTCAGTTCGTCGATCTGGCGCATGCGGGCCTCGGCTTGCGCCACCGCGCCCTGCGCCTGCACCACGGCGGCTTTCAACTCCCGTGCTTCAAGCGAGATCAGCGGCTGACCTTTGGCGACGCGCTCGCCTTCCTGTACCAGCACCTCCTCGACCGTGCCGGTGATCTGGCTTCCGATCTCGACCCGATACGGCGTCTCGACATGTCCGGACGCGACCACGGTTTCGAGCAAAGTGCCCCGCCTGACCTGATCGACGACCACGGCGGGTCCAAGCACGAGCCGCACGCTTTGCCATGCGGCAATCCCGAGAATGAGGGCAACGGCGAGAACGAACCACCGATGCGCCAGAATGGCCGACCAGATCGCGGCGGTCGCAAGACCGGGTTTCTGGGGAAGACTCAGCGACTGTTCGGCCATTACGAGCACCATGCCAATCACGCTCAAATGCGAACGCGAATCCGGTTTCTTTCTTGATGGATCGAAACCGTATTTCATCGAAGATGAAACATGTTGCGTTAGGTCAAGCGGCGGGATTGGGTTCCCTGACGAGCACGCCTCAGCGCGCGTCAGTGCCGCTCGCGATCGCCCGCGGCATCATCCGCAATTCGTCAACCATGATTGACGCAGGTCAATCGTCCCGCTCCGCCACGTGCCAGTTTTTAAGCTGCCTTCGAAGAGCACCAGCCGGAAGGGGATAACCATGCGCCTGCATCTCGGTGCGCTCATCCTGATTCTCATCGGCCTTGTCTTCCTCTCGATCAATCTCGATCTCGTGCCGGTGGAACAATTGCGGACGCTGCCGGCCACGTGGTGGCCGGTCGTGCTGATCGTCGTCGGCGTCTCGGCAATGCTGCGGCCTCGCCGCGCCGACTAACGCCGATGTCCCGGCAGTTCGACGCCATCGTGATCGGTTCAGGACTGGGCGGTTTGACCGCAGGCGCCCTGTTCGCGCGCGCCGGGCACAGGGTGCTGGTGATCGAGCGCAATCGCAATCTTGGCGGCGCCGCGACCGTCTATCGGCATGGCTCGCTCGCGATCGAGGCCTCGCTGCACGAGATCGACGGTCTCGATGCCGCCGATCCCAAGAGGCCGGTGCTGCGCGCCCTGGGCATCGATCGCGACCTCGAATTCGTCGACGTCGGTGCCTTGCACGAAGTCAGAACTCCGCTGTTCGCACAACCTTTCGTGATGCCGCACGGAATAGCCGCTGCGATTGCCGCGACACGCGCGCATTTTCCGCGCCAGTCGCACGGCATTGCGCGTTATTTCAGACGCCTTGAATCGGTTCGCGATGCCGTCTCCATGATGAGCGCGCATCAGGACGATCGCGCCTGGTGGCTGCGGAACGCATTGACGCTGCCCTGGCGCCTGTGGCCCCTGATCCGCGATCGCAAGGCGACGCTGAGCGACGTGCTCACCGACCTGTTCGGCGATGACGAGACGATCAAGCTCGCGCTGGCGTCGAACCTTGGCTACTACACCGACGATCCCGACACGATGCCGTTCATCCATTACGCCGTCGCGCAGGCCTCCTATCTTGCAGGCGGTGGCCACTATGTGCGCGGCGGCTCGCAGGCGCTGAGCGATGCGCTGGTCAGCATCATCCGCCGGGCCGGCGGCGAAGCCGAGACCGGCCGGGAGGTGGAGAGCATTCTCCTCGACGGCAACCGCGTCCGCGGCGTCCGTCATCGGGCAACCGATGGCGGCGATGTCGGGACGGAGTTTGCGCCGGTGCTGTTCGGCAACGCCGCCCCCTCCGTTCTCGCGACCATGCTGCCGGAACCGAAGCGGGCGAGTTTCATGGCGCGCTATCGGCACCGGAGGCTGTCGATCTCGCTGTGGTCGATCGCGATCGGGCTCGACCGTCACTCCCGCGAATTCGGGGTCAGGCATTATTCGACGAGTATCCTGCCGTCCTGGCTCGACAGTCTCGCCGGCCTGCGCGAGGCCACAGGCCTGCTCGGCGAGACATCGCCCGCCCGGCTGCCGCCTTACGGCTTCGTCGCCTACGACCAGATCGATTCGGGCCTGAACGCCAGCGGACCTTATCTGTGCGCCATGGTGGGCCTCGATCGGATCGAGAACTGGGCGGGCCTCTCGACTGCCGACAGGCGCGCGCGCAAGGCGCGATGGATGGACCTCATCATCTCCGATCTCGATCGGCAGTTTCCCGGATTGGCCGGCGCCATCGTGCATCGCGAAATGTCGACATCGGAAACCTTCCGGCATTATCTCAATACGCCGGGCGGCTCGCTCTATGGCTTCGCGCCGCAATCGCGCGGCTTCATGCCGCTCGTCCATACAGCGATCAAGGGACTGTATCTCGCGTCAGCCTTTACCGGCGGCGGCGGCTTCACCGGCGCGATCCTGGGCGGCAGCTGGGCCGCCCGCGCCGCGAAGCGCGCGGGCTCCGGATCGCAGTTTAAACCAACACCTCGCGCGCCCGCGGCTTGATTCTGCTCAACCAGTCGCCGCGCAAATCATGAATGATTGGCGGCGAGGCAAGGAGGAGATCTCATGACCGCCATCGACGCGACGCCGGCGCCCGCAACCGCAACGACGCGACAGGCCGTCATGCGAATCTGGCTGCGATCGAACTGGGGCCTGTTGCTCGCCATCGCCGCGCTGATCGCGGTCCTGCTGCTCCCGAGCCCCGAAACGCTCTCCGTCGCGGGCCAGCGCATGCTCGCGATCCTCGCCTTCGCCGTTGTGGTCTGGATGACTGAAGCGCTTGATTATGCCGTCTCGGCCATCGTCATCGCGGCGCTGATGGCGTTCCTGCTCGGACTATCGCCCAATCCCGCCAACCCAAAACTCCTGCTCGGGACCAGCGCAGGCCTGGCGCTGGCTTTCTCCGGTTTCGCCAACACGGCGCTGGTGCTGGTCGCATCTGCCCTTTTTCTGGCCGCCGCGATGACTGCAACCGGCCTCGACAGGCGCATTGCGCTCGTCATTCTCTCGCGGGTCGGGGGCGAGGTTCATCATGTCGTCGTCGGCGCCATCCTGGTCGGCTTCGTGATGGCCTTTCTGGTGCCGTCCACGACCGCGCGCGTCGCCTGCCTGGTGCCGATCACCCTCGGCATCATCACGGCATTCGGCGTCGACCGGCGTGGCGCCTTTGCCGGCATGCTGATGATCACGACGGTGCAGACCGCCTCGATCTGGAACGTCGGCATCAAGACCGCGTCCGCCCAGAACATGGTCGCGATCGGCTTCATCGAGAAGACGCTGCAGACCACCATCACCTGGGGCGAATGGTTTTTGGCCGCGGCGCCGTTCGGCATCCTGATGTCGATTGCGCTCTATTTCATCATGACGCGCATGATGCGGGCCGAAGTGAGCGACATTCCCGGCGGGCGCGCGGCGATCCGCAAATCGCTCGCCGAGCTCGGGCCGATGAAGGCGTCCGAGACAAAGCTGCTCGCGATCTCGGTGATCCTGCTCGGCTTCTGGGCCACCGAGGGCGTGCTGCACAGTTTCGACACCTCCTCGACCACGATCGCGGCAGTCGGGCTGATGTTCCTCCCCGGCATCGGCATCATGACCTGGAAGGACGCCCAGCCGCGAATCCCGTGGGGCACCGTGGTGCTGTTCGGTATCGGCATCAGTGTCGGCACCGCACTGTTGCAGACCAGGGGCGCGTCGTGGCTGGCCGATCTCGCGGTGGTTCAGTTCGGCCTGAAGAATGCGACCGCACTGTTCATCCTCGCCGCGATGACGCTGTTTCTCACCCTGATCCATCTCGGCTTTGCCAGCGCCACCGCGCTGGCCTCGGCCATGATCCCGATCGTGATCGCGGTGCTGCAGGGCGTCGCCACCCCCGGCATCAACATCGTCGGCATGACCATGCTGCTGCAGTTCGTGGTCTCGTTCGGCTTCATCCTGGTGGTGAACGCACCGCAGAACATGCTCGCCTACGGTACCGAGACGTTTGCGGCGAAAGATTTCGTGCGCACCGGACTCGTGCTGACGATCGTCGCGGTCGCACTCGTGATGCTGCTGGGCACGACCTATTGGCGCTGGCTCGGTTACGTCTGAGCCGCGACGTCTGCCGCCATGCCAGGTTGCATCGCGCGCTCCGCGCCGAGCCCGGATTCGGCACGCAGGCGGGGCTTCGATGATGCCGCAAAGATGAAAGACAGCGGCACAGTGGCAACAAGCGACAACGCAGCCACGACCAGCGCCGCCGATGGCGAGGCGAGTGCATCCTGCAAGCGGCCCGCAACGGCCGGTCCCACGGCCATCAGGAGGTAGAAGCAGGTATAAAACACGCCAAAACCCGCCGAGCGATCCTGCGGGCGGAGGATCGCTGCCGGGAGCGACAGGATCGCTCCCGACAGCGGACCCACTGCCACCCCAAACAGCAGACAGGACAGTGTCGGACCAAGATCAAGCACGAACGACGCGAGGGCTGCGGCGGCGAGCGGCGCGCAGACCGCGATCGCCAGGATCGGCTTGCCGAGCCGGTGCACGAGATAGCCGCCGGTGGGAATGGCCAGGATCGTCAGCCAGATCGAGAGGCTGGTCAGCGATGCCGCGGCCGTCGGCGAGAAGCCGCGGAGTCCCATCAGCGTCGGCGCGTGGCTGAAAAACAGCACGCAGGCGAGATTCATCAGGCCCCACACGATCCCCGCCACGATGACCGGCAGCAGGATGGCGCGGCCAAGTTCCGCACCGCCGGCAGGCTGCGGGTCGCCATGCGCGTTGCCGCTCGGTATCAGCGCGAAGGCGGCCAGCGTCACCAACGCACAAAGCGCGCCGCAGACCATCTCCGCCGGCCAGCCAAAACCTTGCGCAATGGCGGCCTGGATCGGCAGTGCCAGCATGGCGCCGAACGGCCAGCTCATCTGCAGGATCGACATCGCGAGGACGATTTCGCGCCCTTCGAACCAGTCGGTTGTCAGCTTTGTCGCGGCGAGCACGACGAGGGTGGCGCCGACACCTCCCACGGTGCGTGCGGCGAGCGCGGCGGCAAAACTATCCGCGCTGGCGATCGCCAGTCCCGAGATCACCATCAGCACGAGACCGAACAGTCCGAGCGATTTCTCCGGGACGCGGGCGCCGAGCAGACCGGCTGGAAAAGCGACCACGATGCCCGGCAGCAGATAGGTTCCGAGCAATGCGCCGATCTGGGCATAGCCCAGTCCCAGATCGCGCATCAGCTGGTCTGCGACCGAGCCGACCGACTGGAACTGGAATCCGGTCGCCGCGCGGCCCGCGAACAAGATCGCCAAGATAATCCACCTGCGATGCGGCATGCGGTTTCCTGTCAATCCGACGGCTCGTTCTCGAGCAGCCCCATGCTCAAGGCGTTCGAGAACTGCGACAGCTCCTCCTCGGAGATGTCGTGCAGCGCCAGGCGGACCTGCATGATGGCAAGGTCGATCAGGTGGCCGGCGAACTCGGCCCCGCCGGAAGAAACCACGACATGGCGCTGTTCCAGCAGCACGGGGATCACATTACGCAGGCGGCGGGCACTGAACTCATCCATATCGATGCCCTCTCGTTGTTGATGGCGACGTGGCGATCATCCAGCGTCGCGTGGCACGAACGTCGACAAATAGTTCCATCGCCTTGGTGGTTATGGAGTGAACCGACCTCGCATCGGCTCCGGCCCGTCCGCGGCTGACCGCCGCGTCGTTCAGGAAGGTGACGTGGTGCCCGCGATGCGCCGCGTCGATCGCGGTGGCCAGACAAGCCTCGTCGGCGATGAGGCCGGCGAGCGCAAAACTGCCGCTCTGCGAGACGATGTTGTCGAACAGGCGATTGGCGTAGCAGGACGGACGCTGCCGCTCGAACACCATGTCGCTGCGCTTCGGCTCGAACCCGGGTATCCACGCCGACTGCGCCGACCGCTCGCTCGAACGCGGTTCCTCGCCCTGTCGCGTGAACGCGATCGGCAATCCGAGGGCGCGTGCGTGCCGGATCGCGGCCATGCAGTTCTCCAGGGAGGCGGCGATGTCGCAAAAGGGGTCGCCCGCCAGTTCGTCATAGTTCCGCATCTGCAGATCGACCAGGACCAGCAGCCGGCTGCGCGGCTCGCCGAGATAGGCGCGCAGGTCGATGACGGCGCTCATCGGAGGTCCACCGCCGGACGGACACCCCGGCTCACCGATTTCTCGAGGATGCCGGGTGCGTCCCACCGGCCCTCGGGGCGGATGATCACATAGGGATCGTCATCGAGGGTGATGCTCTGCGGATGCCCTGCAGTCTCGAGCTTGACCTCGACATAGTCGAAATCGGAGAACACGAACTCCCGATTGCCCATCAGCGCGAAGCCGCGCGCCTCCCAGAATTGGAGATAGCGCTTCTGCGCGTGGGCGTAGAGGACGCCGTAGCCCTTCTTGCGGCAGAGCTCGATCGCGGCCTCGACAATGCGTCCCGCGAGACCCTCGCCACGGCATTCGTCGCGGACCGCCAGCCGTTCAAGCTTGGCGAAGCCGGCAAAGTACCGGATCCGCAGGCAGCCGACCGGCTCACCGTCCTTATGGCAGACCAGATGAGTGGCCGAGAAGTCGTTGCCGTCGAACTCCTCTTCGAACGGACAGCGCTGTTCGCCCATGTACACCGCCCCGCGGACCGCGATCACCTGGGCCATGCCCTCCATCGACCGCACCACGTCGACCGTCACCGGGTCGCGCGGCACCGCTTTCAGCGGCGGAAGATCGTCGGAACGGTCGAGCATCTGCAGGTGGGGTGCAAACAGCCCGTCATAGTGGGCGCCGGGCGAGAAGCCGAGCGGCTCCAGCACGCGCAGCCCTTCCTTGGTCACCGGCCGCGAATAGATGCTGACGCCTTGATAGAGAGGCGTTGAAAATTTTTGCAGCACCAGAGGAATACCGGCAGCGATCGTGCCCTTGGCATGAATACACCACACATAGATACCGGCCGGGCGCTCCGACTGGCGTGCGACGAAGCAGAGCTCCGGCCTCCTGGTGTCGAGGCTCCCGTCGATCAGCCGCCGCGTGCCTTCGTGATTGAGCGGCAGAACGGCGAGAAATCCTTCGCCCCTGGGGGCTGCAATGTTGAAACGGTCGCGCCTGGCGATCGCCCAGAAGGTATCGGGGTTGTGGTTGACCACGGAAAGAACGATCTCATCCGTGGTTAAACCGGGGATATCCTGCCGCGCAGCGTCCATCAGCGACGAGATGCCTGCCGCGTCGACGGTAAAAATCACCGTGCGTCGCGCTATCTGCAGGTCGGTCATCCGGTCGAGCGAGTGCGGCACGCCTCCGCCCTGCGACGTTCCGCGGGCGGTCTTGCGTATTAAGCCTAGGTCCAGCGCGGTCATGTTGGGTCGTCTCTGAGTTGTGAAGCGGCCTCAATTCTGCAATGAATATTAAAAGAACCAACGGGGTAATTTGTATGCACTCACTTGAGCGCAGGGGTGCTCACAACAGTGAGCATGTTCCAGGGCGGATGGCGAACTGGGATCTCGTTCGCATCTTTCTCGAGGTCGCGCGGGTGGGCAGCTTCCGCGCCGCCGCCGAACGACTGAACATGTCCGCAAATTTCCTCTCGAAACGCATCTCGATGCTGGAGCAGGCCTACAAGACGACGCTGATGACGCGTCATGTCGACGGCATCCGCCTGACGCGGGAAGGCCTGCAGGTCCTGGAAGCGGCCAAGCGAATGGAAGAAGCCTCGTTCGGCCTCGACTGTGCGCTCAACCAGGCGACGCCCGCGTTGAGCGGCGAGGTGCGCATCGCCGTCACCGAGGGCCTGGGCACGTTCTGGCTCGCACCGCGCCTCGTCGAGTTCCAACGCGCCTTTCCGAGCATTCTGGTCGATCTGAAATGCGAGATGAAGTCGGCCGACGTGCTGCGTCTGGAGGCCGATGTCGCGGTGCAACTGGAGCATCCCGATCAGCCCGATCTGAAGCGGCTGAAGATCGGCCGGCTGCACGTGATGCCTTTCGTCAGCCCGTCCTATGTCGAGATCTACGGGATGCCGAAGAGTGCAGACGACATCCGCCAGAACCACCGCATCGTGATGCAGGAAGGCGATCAGACGCTCGGCAAGGTGATGTACGAGCGCTATGCCGGCCGCGAGCCGATCGGCTTCGTTGCGATGCGCAACAATGTCTCGACCGCCCATGTCTGGTCGGTCGCGAAAGGCGCGGGGATCGGCTGGCTGCCGACCTACGCGCCGGCGCTCGGCGATCCCCTGATCCCGCTCGATATCGGCGTCCAGTTCGAGCTCGACATCTGGGTCGCCTATCATCCCGACGCCAAGAAGATTCCGCGCGTCAAGCAGATGATCGACTGGATCGTGCAGTCCTTCGACAGCCGCAAATATCCCTGGTTCAGCGACGAGTTCGTGCACCCGAAGGATTTGCCGAAGGCCTACAAGGAGGCCGAACCGCTGGTGAACCTGTTCGCCGGCTTCAAGAAAGTATCGCGCCCGAAGGTGGTGCCGATCTTCCCCAAACGCGTAGACGGGACCAATCGATGACGGACCACGTGTCTGACGGGCCAATCGACCGCCTGGTGAAAGCGAAATGGCTCGCCATCGGGCTTTCCCAGAGCGACCTCGCCGAGGTGCTCAGTGCTGCGCTCAAGCCGAGGTTCGAGGAGAGCGGGCGATCGGAACGCGGCGATCCCGCCCGCCTGCGACAGATTGCCGACGCGCTCGAGCTTCCCCCCGACCTTTTGCGGGGGGCCGGCGAAAGGGCGCGATTGGCGGCCGCGCCGGAACACGATCCGCTGCAGTCACTGCTTGATCTGCGCCTGCTGCGGGCGTTTCGCGAATTGCAGGATCACCGCACCAAGCAGACGCTGATCCATCTTGCCGAGCAGATGGTCAAGCGCCAGTCGCGCAACGATCCGGATTATTAGCGCCCGGATCGCCATCAAGCGCCGGATATGGGCCCGCGCATGGTGGCGATGCATCCGCCCGGATTGATATGGCGCCAGAATCCGTGTCTTTAGGCGGGCCGGGTTCCGCTGCTGCAATGACGTTCGCCCTCAAGTCCCAAGTCCGGGCCTGACTGGCGGGAATGTCGCATCAGTCGCTGCGTCGCGGCACCAAGTTAGGCCGCTGCCATGACCGCCTCCGACCAAGCCTCGCAACCCGCCTCCGCCCGCGCCTGGTTCGCCAACCAGCCCTATCTGCTGCTCAGCTTCACCGCACTGTTCTGGGCCGGAAATGCCATCGTCGGCCGGCTCGCCGCCGGACACATTCCTCCGGTGACACTGTCGTTCCTGCGCTGGGGCCTCGCCTTCCTCACCATCCTGCCCTTTGCCGGCCCCCATCTGAAGCGCGACTGGCCTCTGATCCGCTCGCATCTTGGATTGATGGTCATGCTGTCCATCACCGGGATCAGCGCCTTCAACACGCTGCAATACTGGGCGCTCGAGCATACCCAGGCGCTGAATACGCTGCTGCTGCAGTCGGCGCTGCCACTGTTCGTCGCAGTGTGGTCGCTGATCCTGCTCGGGGTGCGCCTGACGCTGGCGCAGGGGTGCGGTGTCGTGCTGTCGCTGGCCGGCGTGCTGACGATCCTGCTGCACGGCGATCTCACCGCGCTCGCCGGGATCGCCTTCAACAAGGGCGACGTCATCTTCATCGTCGCGCTCGTCATCTTCGGCTTCTATTCGGTGCTGTCGCTGAAGCGTCCCGCCATTCACGGCCTCTCCTTCGTCGCCTTCACTTTCGGCTGCGGCTCGGCGTGCCTGATCCCGCTGTGGATCTTCGAATTGTGGTCGCGCCCGGTGATGGCGCTGGATGGACCCAATCTCCTGACCCTGTTGTATGTCGCGATCTTTCCCTCGACTCTGGCCTATCTCTGCTTCAATCGCGGCGTGCAGCTGATCGGGGCCAACCGGGCGGCGCCGTTCTTCCATGTGGTGCCGGTATTTGGTGCTGTCATGGCGATTGCGTTTCTCGGTGAACGGTTGCAGCCGTTTCACGTCATCGGCTTTGGCCTGGTCCTGATCGGCGTCTACGTGGCGGCGCGCAAGCCGCGGGGCACCGTGTGACCGCCGTCCCGTAATATTACATAAAGATTGTGTCGCAACGGCAAGCTATGGTTGCATGGCGCGTGTGTGCTGTTGGGCCGTTTGCCATGATCAACCCGCCATGATCGACCTGCCATGATCGACTTGCCATGATCACCGTCCCGGAACTCGCGGCCGACGCGCTCGGCGAATTTATCTCCGGTTACATGCGCCGTCGCTACGGCTCGTCGGACACTGACCTCGTCGAACTGGTGCCGTCGATCGCGCGGATCGCCATCGAGTGCATTGGCAACAGCGATGCGCTCTACCACAATGTCGAACACACCATGCTGGTGACGCTGGCCGGCCACGACATTCTGCGCGGCCGCTCGCTGCGCTGCCACATGCCGGCCGAGGATTACGCGCATGTGATCATCGCCTGCCTGACCCATGACATCGGCTATGTCCGCGGATCGTTCAAGGCCGATGACGCGGACGGCTATGTGGTCGACGACTCCGGCCGCAAGATCACGCTGCCGCGCGGCGCCTCGGATGCCGCTCTGCAGCCCTACCACGTCGACCGCTCAAAACTGTTCGTGATGGAACGCCTGGACGGAATCCCGCAACTCGACAAGTATCGCGTCGCGCGCGCCATCGAGGGCACGCGCTTTCCCGCGACCATTCCGAGCGAGGACGAAGACGACGAGGATGCCGCCCTGCTGCGCGCCGCCGACCTGATCGGACAGCTCGGCGATCCGCACTATCTCCGCAAGGCCAACGCGCTCTATCACGAATTCGAAGAGGCCGGTCTCAACCGGCGGTTCGGCTATTCGTCACCGGCCGATCTGGTCAAGCTCTATCCTCAGTTCTACTGGAACAGCGCGGCGCCGCGCGTCCAGACCGCGATCCGCTATCTCAACGTCACCTCCTCGGGCCGGCAGTGGATCGCCAATCTCTACAGCAACGTTTTTCGCGCCGAACGCGATCTCCTGCTGTCGGGGCCGCAGAACTAACCGCACAGCCGCGACCGCCGCATAGCACCCTTCCGCCGCGCGGCCTTGTCGCGGGACGCGATTGGTCACAGTCTGGCGCCCTCTCGAGCCCGACCTCTGCGCATTGCCCGCCGAACCGAAATCCCATCTGCCGCTGCGTTGGCTCCTCGACCAGCCCTATCTGCTTCTGAGCCTGACCGCGCTGTTCTGGGCCGGCAACATCGTGCTGGCGCGATATGTCGGCGGCCACGTGCCGCCGCTGACGCTGTCCTGCGTGCGCTGGATCGGTACCTTCCTCATGCTGCTGCCGCTGTCATGGCCGCATCTCCGCGACGACTGGCCGGTGTTGCGGGCAAGGTTGCCGTTCCTGATGCTGCTGTCGATCACGGGTTTTGCCATCAACAACGCCGTCTCGTTCTGGGCCCTGCAGTATACCGAGGCGCTGAACGCGCTGTTGATTCAGTCTGCGGGGCCGCTGTTCGTGGCGCTGTGGTCGCTCACCTTGTTCGGCGTGCGGCTGACGGCCGCGCAACTCGCAGGCATCATCGTCTCGCTCTGCGGCGTCTTCACGATCCTGCTGCGCGGCGATCTCGCGGCACTCGCGGGCATCCGCTTCAACCGCGGCGACCTGATGTTCGCAGCCTCGCTCGCAAGCTTCGGCCTCTATTCGGCGCTGCTGCCGCGCCGGCCAAAGATCCATCAGCTGTCGCTGATCTCGTTCACGACAGGCTGCGGCGCACTGCTGCTCGTGCCGCTCTCGATCTGGGAATTTTCGGTCGGACAGAGGCTGACACCCGATCCGCTGTCGCTGGCAACGTTGACCTATGTCGTGATCTTCCCCTCGACCCTCGCCTATCTGTTCTTCAACCGCGGCATCGCCCTGATCGGACCGAACCGGGCCGCACCGTTCCTGCACCTCGTGCCGGTATTCGGCTCGGCAATGGCGATCCTGCTGCTCGGCGAAGCTCTCCGGCCGTTCCACCTGATCGGCTACGCGCTGGTGCTCGCCGGCGTGATCATTGCCTCACGCCAGACGGGGGCGAGCGTTTGAAGGCGGCGTGCTCCCTATCGGGATCAGGCGGCGCGGACCTTCGCCAGGAAACTGTCGACCGCGCTGCGCAACATGCCGGACTGGCCATCGAGTTCGCGGGCATTCGCCAGCACCTCGGACGCCGCGGCACCGGTCGCAGCTGCAGCCGTCGTCACGCCGCCGATATGCGTGTTGATCTCGCTGGATCCGGCCGCGACCGACTGGATGTTCTGCGCGATCTCGCGCGTCGCCGCGCCCTGCTGCTCGATCGCGGCGGAAATGCTTCCGGTGATCTCGCTCATCTGCGTGATGGTCGCCGTGATGCCGCTGATCGCCGCCACCGCGTCGCTGGTGGAGGCCTGCATGGCCGCGACCTGGCTCGCGATCTCCTCGGTCGCCTTCGCGGTCTGGTTCGCGAGCGCCTTCACCTCGGAGGCGACCACCGCGAAGCCGCGGCCGGATTCGCCGGCGCGCGCCGCCTCGATGGTCGCGTTCAGCGCCAGCAGGTTGGTTTGCGCGGCGATCGAGTGGATCAGCTTGACCACCTCGCCGATCTTCTCGGCACCGGTGGACAGCACCTGCACGGTCGCATTGGTGCGCTCTGCGTCCCCGACGGCCTTGCTCGCGATTTCGCTGGAGCGCGTGACCTGGCGCGAGATCTCGACCACCGAGCCGGACAGTTGCTCGGCCGCGGCGGCAACCGTGCCGACCGTGCCGGAGGCGTTTTGCGAAGCGGAGCTCACGGTCGCCGCGCGCGCGCTGGCGTCGCTCGCGGTGGTCGTCATCGATTGCGCCGTCACCTGCATGCCGCTCGCCGCCGTCGACACCGAGCGCACGATGCCGTTGACGCTGCGCTCGAAATCGCTGGCGAGGCTTTCCATCGACGAACGCCGCTCGGCCGCAACACGCTGCTGCGTGGCGGCGTCGGCCTGTTCGAGCTCGCGCATCCGCAATGCGTTGTCCTTGAAGATCTGGACCGCGGCGGCCATCGCGCCAACCTCGTCGCCGCGCCCGACGCCGGGAATCTCGGCACTCAGTTCGCCCGCCGCGAGCGCCCGCATGCGTTCACCCAGACGTCCAAGCGGACGGCTGATGCTGCGCCCGATCATCCAGGCGATGCCGCCCGCGACGATGGCGATACCGATGACGGCAAGACCAATCAGCCATGCGATCGGCCGCAGCTTGGCATCGAGGTCGTCGAGATACGCGCCCGAGCCGAGATACATGTCGAAGCCGGGGATGGCGATGGCATAGCCGATCTTGCGGATCGGCTTTTCCTCGCCGGGCCGGACGTATTCATAGGTCAGCAGGATCTCGCCCTTGCTGCGCACGCCATCCATCAACTCGCGCGACAGCTTTCGGCCGTTGGTAACGACGTCCATGCGATTGGTGCCGACCTGCTTCGGATCGGGCGACAGCACGGTGATGCCGTCATAGGAGGTCCCGAACAAATAGCCGCTGCCATGATCGTAGGTCATCGAATTGGCGCGACGGCCGAATTCGGCCAGCGCCGCCTGCTTCGTCATCTCGCCGGCGTCGACCTGCTTCAGCAGCCCTGCGGCCAGGTTGCGCGCCATCTCGACGATCGCCTTGGTCTGATCGATGCGCGCGTTCAGCATCTCCTGCTGCATCAGATACAGCGCCAGCGCACCTGCCATGCAGAGCCCGGTCAGCGTCACGCCGACCAGAATACCGAGCTTGGGTGCAATCTTCAGATTCGTCAGTTTCACAGGGCTGCTCCGGGAGACATGCGTGCGGGGATCTGCTGTGAGGATATTTAGAATCCCTTATCGGTTGCTTACGGAGACCCTTCCGGCGATGGTATCAGATAGCCAATCGACCCAGGTCTCGTGCATTAAAGTTGGCAAGAAGCGCAACGACAAACGGAAAGATCAACTCGGGAGCAGGACATGTCCAGGTTCAAGGTGGTGACGCCAAAGGGCGCGAGTTTTACCGTCGCCGGTGGCGGCTATGACTATGAGCGAGAAGCGCTCGATCCGATCGGGGCCGAGATCATCGAGGTACCGGCGAACGAGGCCGAGTTCATCGCGGCCGCACGGCATGCGGATGCGATCTACGCCAAGGGCATGCCGATCACGAAAAACATCATCGACGCGCTCGAGAGCTGCAAGGTCATCACGCTCGGCAGCGTCGGCGTCGACAGTGTCGACGTCAAGGCTGCGACCGCACGCGGCATTCCCGTCACCAACATTCCCGACACGTTCATCGAGGAAGTGGCCGATCACGCGATGATGATGCTGCTGGCCGGCTTCCGCCGGCTGGTCGAGCAGGACAAGATGGTACGTGGTGGCCGCTGGTCGGAGGGCCGTCCGGCGCTGCTCAAGATTCCGCGGCTGATGGGTCAGACGCTCGGCTTCATTTCGTTCGGCCGCGTGGCACGCGCGGTTGCCAAGCGTGCCGCACCTTTCGGCCTGCGCCTGATGGCCTACGACCCTTTCATCCAGGAAACGCTGATGTATGACCACGGCGTGATGCCGGCGACGCTCTCGGAGGTGCTGACGCAGTCGGACTTTGTCTCGATGCATGCGCCGGCCCGACCCGAGGTGCATCACATGCTCAGCGAAAAGCATTTTCGGCAGATGAAGAAGAGCGCGATCTTCATCAACACCGGGCGGGGCGCCACCGTCGACGAAGAGGCGCTGATCAAGGCACTGCAGGAGGGCTGGATTGCGCATGCCGCGCTCGACGTGCTGGAGAAGGAGCCGCCCTCGCACAACAATCCGCTGCTCTCCATGGACAATGTCACGCTGACCGCGCATGTCGCGTCCGCGTCGGCCCGCTTCGACGAGGCGCGCAAGCGCCGCGTCGGCTATGAATTGTCGCTGGTGCTGCAGGGCATGTGGCCGGTGTCCTGCGTCAATCCGTCGGTGCTGCAGAATACGCAGCTCAGGCGCTGGCAGCCGGTCGGCATGGACCGCGGCCCGAACAGCTAGCAGTTCCCTCTCCCCGTTCGTATGGCGCGCAAGCGGGGAGAGGCTATCGCGCGTGCCGAGCCGATCAGCCGGCCGGGATCACGACCACGCCCTTGTCCTTCGGCCAGCGCACGCGCCAGGCGAAGGCGATGTCCCTGGATTCGCCGGGCTTCGCCTCAAAAGCCCATTCCTCGACGCCGCGCTTGTCGTTGACGTTGCTCGCGGTCGGCGGCGTCGTCGCCGGCAGCATCTCGACCTGGATTTCGTCGTTTTCGCTGACCGGCAACTGGTCCTGGATCGCGATGCGGATCGGGAAGTCATGGCCGTTGCGGACCGTGGTCTTGAACGACCGTTCGTCGGTCCTTGATGTTGCGACGATCAGGCCCGCCGAGCCTTCGCTGCGCTTGACGATGCTGCGCTCGATCTTGACCTTGTCGTCGGCGCCGAAGCCGAGATGCACCGTCTCGTCCTTCGCCGCGGCGTCCATCTTGCCGCGGCCGACAAAGGCGCCGTCGCGATAGATCGCGACCCGGCCCGGCAGCAGCGGCGCATCTTCCGCCTGCTTGAAACTCGCTTCGAGGAACGCCGTGGGATCGATCACGGGCGCCGCGCGGATGGCAAGCTCGGGCGTGATCTCCGCCGAGGAGATGCGCAGGCTCTTGGCACCCTCGCTTGCACCGAGGCTGACGCGCCCGGGAATCTTGAACGTCACCTGGAAGCCGCTGATGTCGGCCATCGCCTGCTGCTCCTCGGCGCGCTGCGCCGGCGCCGGCATTGCCACCGACGAGGGAGCCGCGGCGGCAGGCTCCATCTGCCGCGAACGCAGCTGGTCCATCTCCATCCCGGAAATGGCGCCCGCCTTTTTCGGCAGTGGCGGCTGCGGATATTGAGCGATCAGCGTCCCCAGTTCGGGCGCGCTGCCGCCGCGCGCGACGCGGACGGTGGAGACACCAAGCGCGACATTGGTCCAGTCTTCGCCGGTCGACTGCGTGATCTCAGCGCGACGCACCAGTTCCAGCGCCGCCTTGCGATCCTTGGTTCCGGTCTCGAGCCGCGCATCGTAGAGCGGCGTCCAGCGCGCATGGCTCACCGCATAGCTCACGCGCAGGGTGGCCCGGGTCGCCTCCGTGGAAGCGAGTTCGATACGGACCTCGAGCCTGCTCGGCGGCTTGGCTGCGCGATCCTGCTGAAGCCGCGCGATCTCGCGGTCGATGTCGCGCTGCTTGCGGTCCGCATCGCGGATCGCGGTGTCGGCCGCAGCAACCTCCTCGGCGACCGCCGAGAAGGCCGCGCGCCATTCAGTCAGCGGACGCGCCTCGCCTTTTTCGCCGAGACCGGCCGGCGAGGCCTCGGCAAAGCGCTCGGCGAATTTGCGGCGCGCGGTGGCGGATGCGATTGCGCCGTCGAGATCGGCTCGCACGTCCTTCAGCGCTTCGATCTTCTTGTCGAGCTCCGGCAGGTCCGCCGGCGGCGCCGCCCGTGGCGGCCGCGCATCGATGGCGCCGATGGTCAGCCGAGCGCCGGCCTCTCCCTCCACGCGCAACGACGACTTGTCCAAGCCAAGCGGAAAATCCTTCGCCACGACGGTCGTGTCACCGGCAGCAAGGTCCAGCGTGATGACGCGCGTGATGCTCGCTCCGTCAGGGAAGACAGTGACGGCGTCAATCGCCGAGGCCGCATTCAGGTCGGCCGCCCGCGCCGGCACCATGGGCGACGTGACGGCAACGACCAGTGCCGTCGTGACAAGATATCCTGCAACCATTCGCATGATCCCATGCTCCCAATATGCGCGCGCGATCAGTCCGCCGCGCACGCGACCGGCCCTGCCCCATCCAGACTGAGACGCTGCGATGAAGAATCAGGTTCGATAAAAAATATTGGAAAGCAGGCTACCGCCGGGAAACGATGCCGGGAGCGGCAGGGAAGCACGCCGAGCGCCGTTCATCTTGGTAAGGTACATGAATGGATGAACATCTTTCCTCTCCCGCTTCGGGGAGAGGAAAGAAGAAAATGTCCGGCAGGCAAGCCGTCAGAACGCCAGCGCCTTGGCCTGCTTGACCTGCGGCAGGGCCTGCACCTTCGCAAGCAGATCGGGCGGCACCGCGCCATCGACCTCGACCAGCGCAATCGCGTCGCCGCCCTGCTTGACGCGACCGAGATGGAAGGTCGCGATATTGATCTTCGCATCACCGAGCAGGCCCGCGAACTTGCCGATGAAGCCCGGCTTGTCCTCGTTGGTGACGTAGATCATCGACTTGCCGAATTCGGCATCGACCCGGATGCCCTTGATGTCGACGAGGCGCGGCTTGCCATCGTGATAGACCGTGCCCGAGACCGAGCGCTCCTGCCGCTCGGTCGCGACCGTCACGGTAATCAGGCTCTCGTAGTCGCTTTGCGCCGCGCGCACGACCTCGTCGACCACCATGCCGCGCTCCTTGGCGACGACAGGTGCGGAGACGACGTTGATCTCGCCCAGCATCGGCCGCAGCAGGCCCGACAGCACCGCCGAGGTCAGCGCCTTGATCTTCATCTCCGCGACGTGGCCTTCATAGGTGATCTGAACTTTCAGGATTCCGGACTCGGTGAGCTGGCCGGCAAAGGAGCCGAGCTTTTCCGCGAGTTCGATGAACGGTTTCAGCTTCGGCGCCTCTTCCGCCGTGATCGACGGGAAGTTGATGGCGTTGGAGATGGCGCCGGACAGCAGATAGTCCGACATCTGCTCGGCGACCTGCAGCGCGACATTTTCCTGCGCCTCGGTGGTGGAGGCGCCGAGATGCGGCGTGCAGATCACGTTGGGATGGCCGAACAGCACGTTCTTGGTGGCCGGTTCCTCGACGAACACGTCGAAGGCCGCGCCGGCGACATGCTTCGCATTGAGCGCATCGAGCAACGCCTGCTCGTCGACCAGGCCACCGCGGGCGCAGTTGATCAGCCGCACGCCCTTCTTCATCCTGGCGAGCGCTGCAGCATCGATGATGTTCCGGGTCTTGTCGGTGAGCGGGGTATGCAGCGTGATGAAATCCGCACGCCGGAACAATTCCTCGAGCTCGACCTTCTCGACTCCGAGATCCTTGGCGCGCTCCGGCGACAGGAAGGGATCAAAGCCGATCACCCGCATCTTCAGGCCCTGGGCGCGGTCGGCGACGATCGAGCCGATATTGCCGCAACCGATCACGCCAAGAGTCTTGCCGGTGATCTCGACGCCCATGAAGCGGTTCTTCTCCCATTTGCCGGCCTGGGTCGAGGCGTCGGCCTGGGGAATCTCGCGGGCGAGCGCCAGCATCAGGGTGATGGCGTGCTCGGCGGTCGTGATCGAATTGCCGAACGGCGTGTTCATCACGATGATGCCCTTGGCGGTCGCGGCGGGAATCTCGACATTGTCGACGCCGATGCCGGCACGGCCGATCACTTTCAGCCGCGCCGCCTTCTCGATGATTTTTGCGGTCGCCTTGGTGGCGGAGCGGATCGCAAGCCCGTCATAGTCGCCGATGATCTCGGCGAGCTTGTCCTTGTCCTTGCCGAGATTGGGCTGGAAATCGACCTCGACGCCGCGATCCTTGAAAATCTGGACGGCGGCGGGCGACAGCGCATCGGAGATGAGAACCTTCGGTTTGGTCATCGTGAGTTCCTCCACCCTCCCTTGCCGGGGAGGGTCGGCGCCATGCGCCGGAGTGGGGTGAAGTGATCATTGTGGAGTGGATCTGCACGCCGGACTGGAACGACGATCACGCCAGTCCGGCACGCAGGATTCATCGGCTCTCGATCGAGGCGAGGCGTTAGGCAGCTTTCGGAAGTTGCGCCTTGGCCTCAACAAACGCCCAGTCGATCCACTGCGTCAGCAGTTCGACATCCCTGGCCTCGACGGTCGCGCCGCACCAGATGCGGAGGCCCGCGGGCGCGTCGCGGTAGTGCGCGAAGTCAAAACCCGCGCCTTCCTTCTCCACCAGCGCCACCAGCTTCTTGCAGAAATCGGCCTGCGCGTCGGCGGACAGCGAGGTGATCGCGGGATCGGTGATCTTGAGACACACCGACGTGTTAGAGCGGATCGCCGGATCGCTGGCTAGGAAATCGATCCACGGCGTCTTCGCCTTCCAGTCGGCCAGCACTTTGGTGTTGGCGTCGGCGCGCGCGATCAGCGCCTTCAGGCCCCCGATCGACTTGCCCCAGTTCAGCGCGTCGAGATAGTCCTCGACGCACAGCATCGAGGGCGTATTGATGGTCTCGCCGACAAAAATGCCTTCGTTGAGCTTGCCGCCCTTGGTCATGCGGAAAATCTTCGGCAGCGGCCAGGCCGGCTTGTAGGTCTCGAGCCGCGCGACGGCGCGCGGCGACAGGATCAGCATGCCGTGTGCGGCTTCGCCACCGAGCGCCTTCTGCCAGGAGAACGTGACCACGTCGAGCTTAGACCAGTCGAGCGCTTGCGCGAACGCGGCCGAGGTCGCGTCGCAGATGGTCAGGCCCTCGCGTGTCGCGCTGATCCAGTCGGCGTTGGGCACGCGCACGCCCGAGGTCGTGCCGTTCCAGGTGAAGACGACGTCGCTGTTCGGATCGACTTTGGCAAGGTCGGGGATTTCACCGTAAGCTGCGTTCAGCTTGGTGACGTCCTTGAGCTTCAATTCCTTGACGATGTCGCTGACCCAGCCCTCGCCGAAGGATTCCCAGGCCAGCGTCGTGACGGGGCGCGCGCCGAGCAGCGACCACAGCGCCATTTCGACCGCGCCGGTGTCCGACGCCGGCACGATGCCGATCCGGTAATCGGCCGGCACGCCCAGCACTTCGCGGGTCAGATCGATCGCGAGCTTGAGCTTGACCTTGCCGACCTTCGCGCGATGCGAACGGCCGAGGGCTGCGTCCTTGAGATTTTGGGGGTTCCAGCCGGGGCGCTTGGCACAGGGGCCGGAGGAGAAATGCGGCACATTGGGCCGCTGAGCGGGCTTCGCTACAGTCATGATCTATCCTTCCAGATAGCAAGCCTCCCGTTGGGGGGAGGTGTCCCGCCGCGGTGCATAAGGGAATCGGCGCATCACGTCAAGCAGCTTGATCTGCCTTGCTGCAGATACGACCTCCGGACAAACACGTAAGCGTGCGTCTGGCGCGCCAGCTATTCCGGCGCAGCCCCGATCGGCGTGCCGCCGCCAGGGCGATGCAGATAAGTCATCGACACGAAGGCGCCGATCCACGAGCCGATTGCCGCAAAGGCCACGTAGACCCAGTTTTCGGTGTAGCTGATCACCGCAAAGGACGAGAGCAGGTACCAGATGCTGCTCCACGTCGCCGCCGGGACACGCTTTCGCGCCACCACCGCCGAGGTAAACATCACGTAAACGGCATCGGTCGCGGCCGTCGCCACGACGACGGCGACCGCGGTCAGAGGATTGATGACCGACATGGCTGTTCTCCCTGCATTGCCCCGCGCGGGACGGGCCCATAACCCGGAGGTCGCGAGTTCAAATCCTGCTCCCGCAACCCATATTTTCAACAATCTGGCGAGCCTTGCTCGAGACCATCAGATGCTCTGGTGGAAAATTTTCAATCACTGCGTGGCTTGCGATAGCGCAAGGCGTTCACAAGAATGGCGAAAGCCGGCGTCGGCTGTCGGCGGCTTGGATAGTAGAGATGGAATCCGGAAAAGGAAGGACACCAATCTCCGAGGACACGAACGAGGCGGCCTGCACGAATATGTTCGCGTACGCGGTCTTCCGGAACGAAGGCCAGGCCGTGACCCGCAAGCGATGCCTTCACGCACAAGGTTGCCGTGTTGAAGACGAGCTGGCCTTCAACCCTCACTCTCAATTCGCGGCCGTCTTTTTCAAACTCCCAGGCGTAAAGACCGCCTGCCGTCGGAAGGCGCAAGTTGATGCACTGGTGGCTCGTGAGATCCTGTGGGGTCTGCGGGCGCTTGCGCTTTTTGAAATAGGGAGGCGCTCCAACAACCGCCATGCGCACGTCCGGCCCGATTCGCACCGCCACCATGTCCTTGGCGACCTGCTCGCCCAGCCTTACGCCCGCATCGAGGCGTTCCGCGACGATATCGGTGAGCCCGTTGTCGATGATCACCTCGACGGTGATGTCGGGATATTGCGGCAAGAGTTCATGGAGGACCGGCCAGAGAATCAGGTCGGCCGCGTGTTCGCTGGATGAAATGCGGATCGTGCCTGCCGGCTTGTCGCGTAGGGCGCTTAGCGCGGAAATTTTTGCTTCGACTTCCTCGAGCCTGGGCCCGACGGATTCCATCAGCCGCTCTCCTGCATCGGTTGGCGCGACCTTGCGGGTCGTGCGCGTCAGCAATCTCAAGCCAAGTCGAGCTTCAAGGTTTCGAATGGTCTGGCTGAGCGCCGACTGCGATACGCCAAGCCTGGCGGCAGCCTTGGTGAAGCTTCCTGCGCGGGCGACTGCCAGGAAAGCGTTGATGTCATTGAGATCCAATCGGGCCATTCATTAGAATTTCTAATAGGTTTATCCCGATTTTAGCATCTAATCGAAGGATCCCGCACGTTGTATTTTACGGAAAACGAGGAGGTCCATCATGCGCATACAAACGAGCGGGTCGCAGGTCTCGGCAAAGGGCCCGGCCGAATACTTCACCGGGACTGTACGGATCGATGCGCCGTTCGCCGGAGAAGACCCGGCGCGTGTCGGTGGCGCAACCGTCACTTTTGAGCCTGGCGCGCGCACGGCCTGGCACAAACACCCGCTCGGCCAAACACTGATCGTGACCTCGGGGCTCGGATGGGCGCAGCGGGCGGGTGGCCCGATCGAAGCGATCAGGCCCGGTGACATTGTCTGGTTCGCGCCAGGCGAAAAGCACTGGCACGGGGCGACTTCGAACACGGCCATGACGCACATCGCCATCGCTGAAAAGCTCAATGGCAGTCCGGTCGACTGGCTGGAGAAGGTGACGGACGACCAATACCCGGCCGGCACCGTGCAAGGTCGGTGAGCTCACGTCCGCCGACGAGAACGACAACCAAACAGAGAAGCGACACATGCGAGCAACGATCATGCGTGGGCCCCGCGACGTCCGTTGCGAGGAAGTGGCCGAACCCGAAATCCTAAAGCCCACTGACGCCATCATCCGTCTGGCCGCCAGTTGCATCTGCGGATCCGACCTCTGGCCATACCGGGGCTTGAATGAGACCAACGAGCCGAAGGCGATGGGCCACGAATATTGCGGCATCGTTGAAGACGTCGGCAGTGCCGTCAAAAATGTGCGCCCGGGGCAGTTCGTCGTTGGTTCGTTCTGCCTCTCCGACAACACCTGCCCTCACTGCCGGTTCGGCTTCCAGTCGTCGTGCGAGCAGCGCGAGTTCATGACCGGAGCGCAGGCGCCACGCGCTCGCGTGCCGCTGGCCGACGGAACGCTGGTTGCCACAGCGGAACTGCCGTCTGACGATCTGGTCCCAAGCCTGCTTGCCACTTCCGACGTGCTCGGTACCGGTTGGTATGCTGCTGACGCGGCGCGCGTGCAACCCGGCTCGACCGCGGTCGTCGTGGGTGACGGCGCAGTTGGCCTCATGGGCGTGCTGTCCGCCAGGCAGATGGGTGCCTCCCGCATCATCGCGATGAGTCGCCACAAGGCTCGGCAGGAACCGGCCCTCGAATACGGCGCAACGGACATCGTTTCGGAGCGTGGCGAGGAAGGCATCGCGAGAATCAAGGAGATGACCGGGAACGTCGGCGCCGACTCCGTCCTGGAGTGCGTCGGCACGAAGGAATCGATGGCGCAGGCGCTCGCATGTGCTCGGCCAGGTTCGATGATTGGGTATGTAGGCGTGCCACACGGAGTCGAGTTCGACGGGCAGCAACTCTTCTTCTCGCAAAAAGGCCTGATGGGCGGCCCGGCACCCGTGCGCCGCTTCCTGCCGCACCTGATGGATCTGGTGCTGGAGCGCAAGATCAATCCCGGCAAGGTCTTCGACCTTGAACTGCCGCTTGCCGATGTCGCCGAAGGCTATCGCGCAATGGACGAACGACGCGCCATCAAGGTCTTGCTGCGCGTCTGACATACGAGAAAGAGAATGCAATGAAGAAACGCCTGCTTGGAAGCAGCGGTTTAGAGGTCTCGGCCCTCGGTCTCGGCTGCATGGGCATGAGTGCGAACTACGGTCCTGCCGCAGACAGGAGCGAGATGATCGCGCTCCTGCGCAAGGCGGTTGATCTCGGTGTCATGTTCTTCGACACCGCTGAAGTCTACGGGCCCTTCATCAATGAGGAGCTGGTCGGCGAAGGCCTCGAGCCGGTGCGCGACCGCGTGGTGATCGCCACCAAGTTCGGCATGGGCATTGATCCCAAAACCCAAGAGCGAACAGGGTTCAACAGCAAGCCGGATCACATTCGAGCCGTTTGCGACGCGTCGCTCAAGCGGCTGCGGACCGACTACATCGACCTGCTCTACCAGCACCGCGTCGATCCGAACATACCGATCGAGGATGTTGCCGGTACGGTGAAGGATCTCATTAAACAGGGCAAGGTCCGGCATTTTGGGCTCTCGGAGGTCGGTGCAGATACTTTGCGGCGCGCGCACGCCGTCCAGCCTGTCACAGCCGTCCAGAATGAATATTCGCTCTGGGCGCGCGATGTGGAGGCGACGGTCCTGCCGACCTGCGAAGAGCTTGGCGTCGGCTTTGTGCCATGGAGCCCCTTGGGCTAGGGCTTCCTGACCGGGAAGATCGACCCTCATACGACATTTGCGGCGGGCGATGTGCGGTCCTGGTTCCCCCGCTTCGCTCCACAAGCGATGCAGATGAACCAGGTGCTGGTCGAGGTTGTGACCCGGTTTGCCGCCGATAAGGGCGTAACTCCCGCACAGATCGCACTTGCGTGGCTTTTGGCGAAGAAGCCCTGGATCGTTCCGATTCCCGGCACGACGAAGCTGCATCGTCTCCAGGAGAACCTCGCTTCCGCCGAGGTCGCGTTGACCCAAGGCGATGCGCGCACGCTGGAGGATGCTGCCACGAACATCGAGCTGCACGGCGCCCGCGGAACCGGCCGCGAACGGCACGCCTAGCCATGAACGTCCGCCGGAGCATCGGCGACGGACGAACGAAAAGAAAAGGAGAACAACCATGATCAAGGTTGTCGTCGTGATCGGCCCCGGATCTATCGGGCAGGCGATTGCGCGCAGAGTTGGTGCAGGCAAGCAGCTGCTGCTGGCTGACTTGCGCCGGGAAAATGCCGACGCGGCGGCAAAGACATTGAGCGAGGCAGGATTCGAGGTCACGACCTCGACGGTCGATGTATCGTCTCGCGCATCTGTGGAAGCTCTCGTCCACCAGGCGAACTCAATCGGTGACGTGTACCACCTCATCCATGCCGCCGGCGTATCGCCCTCGCAGGCATCGCCAGAGGCGATCCTCAAGGTCGACCTTTATGGGACCGCCCTGATGCTGGAAGAATTTGGTCGCGTCATCGCCGAAAGCGGATCGGGCGTAGTGATTGCGTCTCAGTCGGGGCATCGCCTGCCTCCGCTTTCGATTGAACAAAACAACGCGCTGGCGACGACACCGGTCGAGGATCTGCTCAAGCTGCCCATGCTTCAGCCGGACCAGGTCAAGGACAGCCTTCATGCCTACCAGCTCTCCAAGCGGGGCAATGCGTTGCGCGTGATGTTCGAAGCCGTGCGTTGGGGCAAGCGGGGCGCGCGCATAAACACGATCAGCCCCGGCATCATCATCACACCCCTCGCCAAGGATGAACTCAGGGGACCGCGAGGCGCTGGCTACCGGCGCATGATTGAGGGTTGTCCGGCAAGGCGCGCGGGAACCCCGGATGAAGTCGGAAACGTCGCGGCGTTGCTCATGGGGCCGGATGGAGCATTTATCACCGGCAGTGACTTTCTCATGGATGGAGGAGTCACGTCTTCGTACTGGTTTGGCGAGCTGGCGCCAGAGTAAAGGCTCGTCATTTGCAACCTTAAATTCATAAGGCTCAGAACCGGATCGTCATCCCGACATGGCTGCGCTGGAAGCCGAGCCGTTCGTAGAAGCGCTGCGCATCCGCGCGGGTGTGGTGCGTCAGCAGTTCGACCAGCTTGCAGCTCCTGGCGCGCGCCTCGCCGATCGCCCATTGCACGAGCTGTTCGCCGATGCCGCGGCTGCGGCGATCCGAGGCGACGCGCACGTCCTCGATCAGCGCACGCGAGGCACCTTGCGAGCTCAGGCCCGGCAGGATGCAGAGCTGCAGGCAACCGACCACGCTCCCCTGCTCTACCGCGACGACGAGCGCGAGATTCGGGTCGCGATCGACCCGGTCGAACGCGTCGAAATACGAAGCGGGCAACGGATCCTCGATCCGCTCGCGCGCGCGGCCGAGTGCATCATCCGCCAGCATGCCGACGATCGCGCCGACATCGTCGCGGCGGGCACGGCGAATCGAAATCGAAGGCGTCATGATCTCCTCGCGTCCCGCGCCGGCGGCAGTCCAAGATGTGCTTCGGCCTCGGTGATCCAGCGCTGAACCGAGGGGTAGCGGCCGAGGTCGAAGCCGCCCTCATGCGCGAGGCGCGTATAGGCGAGCAGCGCAATGTCCGCCAGCGAGAAGGCCTCGACCAGAAATCGCGCGCCTCGCAGCCGACGCTCCATGTGATCGAGCGCAAGATAGCCGCGCCGGACCTTCTCCGGATCGAGCTCGGACACATCCTTTCCGAGATACACGAGGTGGTAGCGGCACACGGCAACATAGGGCTCGTGGCTGTACTGCTCCCAGAACAGCCACTCATCCATCTTGGCGGCAGCAAAGGCATCTTGCGGTATGAGGTCGCTGTCGCGCCCGAGATAGCGGATGATCGCACCGGACTGCGCGAGCGCGCGGCCGTCGTCGAGCACGACCGTCGGCACCTGGCCCCAGGGGTTGAACTCAAGGAAGGCGGGAGTACGGCTTTCCCCCTTCATGATGTCGACGTCGATCCAGACGTAGGGCAGCGCGAGACGATCGCACACCCACTTCACCTTCAGACAGTTGCCGGAATTCGCGTCGCCGTAGATTCTCATTGCCCGCTCCCCATTTGAGGCGAGCGACAGAGCAACAGGCACGGCGACTTGTGTCAACCGGCGCGCCCGGGCAGCACCATTGCCGTCGGATCAGAACTTGTAGCCGAGACCGACGCGCACGGTGTTGATGCTGGTGTCGATGGTCGACGTGAAGCGCACATACTCCCACTCCGCCCGCATGAACAGGCCGTTGACCAGCATGACGTCCATGCCGAGGCCCGCGGAATAGCCGTAGATCAGATGGCTGTTCTGGGTGTCGGTCGCGCTGACGTCGAACGGCACGTTCTGGAAGCCGGGGGCGGCGTTGGGATTCACCTGAGTTCCGAAGATGTGGGCCGTCCTGACGATGTCCGCCTGCCCGAGCGCGACGCCGCCGAACATGTAGGGCAGGAACGAGCCGACCGCGTAGCCGGCGCGGGCGCGGATCGTCCCCATGTCCGAGATCGCCATTTTCGCCGTGCCCTGGTAGGTCACGTCGTCGGTGTAACCGGAGGTCAGCGTGAAGAACCGCTCCATGCTGTCGGTCTGCGAGCCGCCGAACTTGCCGTGCATGTAGTTGAACTCGCCGCTGAGGATGACGTCATCCCACTGGCCGTTGTAACCGAAGAACGCACCGAAGCCGTTGCCGTGCGCCGAGACCTTGCCCATGATCGGCCAGGTCGAAACCTGCTGCTCGGATTCCATCTCGAGACCGGACATCAGGTGAGCAGCAACCGTCTGCGTCGAGCCCTTGAAGTTCATGTCGGAGGTGCCGTAGCCGCCCTGGCCGCCGAGATAGAAGCCCTGCCAGTTGACCGTGGAGGTCGACAGGCCTTCGGTCATGCTGCCGCGAAGAATGGGAAGGTCGGAGAGGTCGGCGGCCTGCGCACCGGACACCGCTCCAAAAAATATCGCCGCCACCACAACCCTACGCATCGCAACGCTCCAATCCAACACGTCCCACTTCTGCGCCAATCATCGCCCGTTAACCTTAACCAATGGTTGTCGCGGCGCCCTGATCGGCGGCTTCTTTCGAAGCGCGCCGCAGAATCTGCGCGCGCAAACGACAACGGCGCGGGAAGCACCCGCGCCGTCAACGATCGTTAGGCGATCAGCGGCCGGCCTCAGCCCTTGCGGATCAGCGGCGGCGGCGGCGCATAGACCGGCACGCTGTCGAGATTCCAGCGGACGCCGAGCTTCAGATCGTGCGAGGTGATGTCATGCATCGTCCAGGGGAACTGCGCCGTCGCGGTGCCGGCGAAGTTCGAGTTCGTGCCCGTCGTCGCATCGCCGAGGTTCATGTAGCTGTAGCCGAGCTCGACCGTCGCGTTCGGGGTGATCTTGTAGCCGAGACCGGCGTGCAGCGCCCAGGCGAAATTCCATTTGCCGGCGTCGCTCGCGTAGACGAAGCTCACGGGCCGCGCCACGCCAAAGGTGTTGCCAAAGCCATCGTCGCGGAAATCGGAGATCCGGTTGTAGGACGCGCCGACGCCGGCGCCGACATAGGGCGTGACGCACCACCAGGTGCCGAGATCGACATAGCCGTTGAGCATGACGACCGTCTCCGACTTCGAGCCGGTGTAGTTGTCGACAAGAGCGGAGCCGGGGAAGGCAGTGGTGAACTGCGAGCCGTGGAAGTTGGCGCGGCCGCGGTACTGCCCGGTGACGTCGGCCCGGAACCAGTTGTTGAACTGATAGCCGACACCGAGGTCGAACAGCGGCGAGCTGTCGAAACCCACGCCGGTCTGCGTGAAGAGCACGGCATTCGGATCCGGATTGTTGAGCGACTTGATGCTCTGGTTGGTCATGCCGATGTCGCCGCGCAGATACCAACCCGAGAACTCCTGCGGCGGCGGCGGCGCATAGGCCGGCGGCGGCATGATCGGCATGTCGGCGGCGAAGGCCGCCGTCGACAACAGGGAAATCGTTCCTGCAGCAATGAATGAATGAACTCTACGCATTGGCTTGCCCTCTTTGCCCGTGATGCGGCTTTCGAAAGCCACACATCGAAAACTCACGGGGCGTATGATGGCACCAAATGCTTAAGCGGCACTTAACCCTAATAATTAAGGTTGATTTTCTCTGAGCGTTCGCGTGTTCGTATCGGAGTAACCATTGCTAACAATGTGTTGACGATGCCTCAGTGCGCATGGCGCGGCATCTTCGGCAGGAAGACCGCAAGCAGGCCGATCGCCGGCAGGAAGGCGCAGACCTGGTAGACGAACGCGATCGAGGTGTGGTCTGCGAGCTTGCCGAGCACCGCGGCACCGAGGCCGCCGATGCCGAAGGCGACGCCGAAGAACACGCCGGAGATCATGCCAAAACGGTGCGGCACCAGCTCCTGCGCGAACACGATGATCGACGTCGTCGTCGACGCGATGATGAGACCGATGAACACGCTGAGCACCGCGCTGCCGACGAGGCCCGCATAGGGCAGCGCCAGCGTGAACGGCAGTGCGCCGAGGATCGAGAACCAGATCACGATCTTGCGGCCAAACCGGTCGCCCAGCGGACCGCCGAGGAAGGCGCCGACCGCGTTGGCGGCGAGGAAGATGAACAGATAGACCTGAGCGGTCTGGGTCGAGACCCCGAACCTGTCGATCAGATAGAAGATGTAATAGCTCGACAGGCTCGCCACGTAGAGCTGTTTTGAGAACATCAGCATCACCAGCACGGCCAGCGCGACCTTGACGCGGCGCGAACTCGGCGCATCCGGATGCGGCTCGATCCGTAAAACCTTCTTCGTCGCGATCTGCGGCTTGTACCACATCCCGATCCGCCACAGGATGACGATGGCGAGGAAGGCGATCGACGAGAACCAGGCGATGCTGCCCTGCCCGAACGGCACGACGATCAATGCCGCCAGCACCGGCCCCATCGACGTGCCAAAGCTGCCGCCGAGCTGAAACACCGATTGCGCAAAGCCGTAGCGGCCGCCGGAGGCGAGCCGCGCGATCCTCGCCGATTCCGGGTGAAACACCGCGGAGCCGAGGCCGACCAGCGCGGCGGCGACAAGGATCACCAGATATTGCTGCGCGACGCTGAGCAGCAGCAGGCCGAAGAAGGTCGATGACATCCCGATGGCGAGCGAAAACGGCTGCGCCTTCTTGTCGGTGAAATGCCCGACCACCGGCTGCAGCAGCGACGCGGTGAACTGGAAGGCCAGCGTGATCAGCCCGATCTGCGCGAAGTCGAGCGCGTAGTTGTCCTTCAGGATCGGATAGACGGAGGCGATCAGCGACTGCATCGTGTCGTTGAGGAAGTGCGAGACGCTGATGCCGGCGAGCACGATGTAGGCCGGCCCCGCGATGCGCGGCCCCACATCCGGTGCGACGACCGGCGTGGCCAAGACTTCTTCGGAGGCGGCGACGGGCTTGTTCACGCGTTCACTTCCCGCAGGATTCGCTAGGGTGCGCAAAAATCCTTCCTACGGGAGCCCTGCCGTCCTGACCACTGCCGCGAGCCGATGGCAGCGATGCATGACGGCCCGGCGTTGTTACCTCACGCCGCCGCGGCGTGGCCCAGCGCCGAGACGATGTGATCGACCACCTCCTCGACCAGGATGCGGTCGTCGCCCTCGCCCATCACGCGGATGACAGGCTCGGTGCCGGAAGAGCGGACCAGCAACCGGCCGTGGCCGTTGAGCCGCTTCTCGCCGGTCTCGATCGCCGATTTCACATCGGCGTCGTCGAGCGGCTTGCCGCTGCGATAGCGCACGTTCTTCAAGATCTGCGGCAGCGGATCAAAACGGTGGCAGACCTCCGACACCGGCCGGCGCGACTTCTGCACCACCGCGAGCACCTGAAGCGCCGCGACAAAACCGTCGCCGGTGGTCGCATAATCCGACAGGATGATATGGCCCGACTGCTCGCCGCCGAGATTGTAGCCGCCGGAGAGCATGCGCTCGAGCACGTAGCGGTCGCCGACCCCCGTACGCACGAGATCAAGCCCCTGCCCTTTCAGGTAACGCTCCAGGCCGAGATTCGACATCACGGTGGCGACAATGCCAGGCTGCTTCAGCCGGCCGTCTTCCTTGAAACTCTGCGCGATCACCGCGAGCAGCTGGTCGCCATCGACCAGATGACCGCGCTCGTCGACCAGAATGACGCGGTCGGCGTCGCCGTCGAGTGCAATCCCGATATCGGCGCGCATCTCCCGCACTTTTCGGCACAGCACCTCCGGCGCGGTCGAGCCGCACTCCTTGTTGATGTTGAAACCGTCGGGATCGACGCCGATCGCGATGACGTCGGCGCCGAGCTCCCACAGCGCCTCCGGCACCACCTTGTAGGCCGCGCCATTGGCGCAATCGACCACGACGCGGAGGCCGTCGAGCGAGAGATCGCGCGGCAGCGTGCGCTTGGCGAATTCGATGTAGCGGTCGTGGACGCCGTCGATGCGGCGGGCGCGGCCGAGGCTCGCGCTCTGCGCCAGGCGCTTGTCCAGCGACTCGTCGAGCAGCTGCTCGATCTGCTTCTCGACATCGTCGGACAGCTTGAAACCCTGCGGGCCGAACAGTTTGATGCCGTTGTCCTCGAACAGATTGTGCGAGGCCGAGATCATCACGCCGAGATCGGCGCGCATCGATTTTGTCAGCATCGCAACCGCCGGCGTCGGCATCGGGCCGACCAGCAGCACGTCCATGCCGACCGAGGTGAAGCCGGCCACCATCGCATATTCGATCATGTAGCCGGACAGCCGCGTGTCCTTGCCGATCACCACCCGATGGCGATGTTCACCGCGCTGGAACACCAGGCCCGCGGCCTGGCCGACCTTGAGCGCGAGTTCCGGCGTGATCAGGCCGTTGGCGCGCCCACGAATCCCGTCCGTTCCAAAATAGTTGCGGCTCATGTCACCCCCAGCAAAGCCCCTCAAGCGACCGGACCAACCGGCGGCAGTTTTCAACGTTCTTGCAACCGCTGCCTGTCCTGATCTCAACCTCGGATAGACCGGGCCGTCGGCTCTTATAATAGGATAGCCGCTAAAATGGCTTCAAAAAATATGATGAATCATTACCGCTAATCCCTGCCACGACACGTATAATCCGTTGTTATTACGTGAATTTTTGTCGCACCCCCGGGATTAATCTTTGCGGTGGACCGCCTTGTCGCCCCGTGAGGGCGGTGGCTGGGTGAGGTTGGGCGGGTCGGATGCCGGAAAGCTCTCTTCCAGCCCCTCCTCCAGCGCCGAATCGAGCCGGCGCTTTTCGACCTCGTCCTTGGCTTTGGAGTGGGAACCGGATCGGGCCATTGCAACCTCCTCAAGGGTGCGCCGGTTCCACAGCTTTTGGCGGCCGGCTCAACCGTGCTATCTGCACAACAGATCACGACAGCCAAGAAACGCAAAAGGGGTGGGAACCGTTCCATGAAGCACATCACCTGCATCGAGGACCTGCGCGCGATGCACAAGCGCCGCGTGCCCCGGGCATTTTTCGATTATGCCGACCGCGGCTCCTACGCCGAGGAGACGCTGCGCGCCAACAGCGACGACCTCAAGAAGATCCACTTCCGCCAGCGCATCCTGGTCGATGTCAGCAAGCGCGATCCTTCGACCACCATCCTCGGCGAGCCCGCGGCACTGCCGCTGATCCTGGCGCCCGTCGGCCTGCTGGGGATGCAGCATGGCGACGGCGAGATTCACGCCTGTCGCGCCGCGCAGGCCGCCGGCATTCCGTTCACGCAGAGCACGATGTCGATCTGCTCGATCGAGGACATCGCGGCCAATGTCGAAAAGCCGTTCTGGTTCCAGCTCTACGTAATGAAGGACCGCGGCTTCATCAAGTCGCTGATCGAGCGCGCGATCGCGGCAAAATGCAGCGCGCTGGTTCTGACCGTCGACCTGCAGGTGATCGGCCAGCGCCACGCCGACATCAAGAACGGCATGGCGGTGCCGCCGGAATGGACGCTCGGAAAGCTGATCGATTTCGCCACCAGGCCGGCATGGGTCGCAGGCGTGCTGCAAGGCAAGCGCCGCACGTTTGGCAACATCGCCGGCCATGTGAAGAACACCGAAGACCTGACCAAATTGTCGGCGTGGACGACCGCGCAGTTCGACACCTCGCTGAACTGGAAGGACATCGACTGGATTCGCTCGATCTGGCCAGGCAAGCTGATCCTGAAGGGCATTCTGGACGTCGAGGACGCGGAGATCGCGGCAAAAACCGGCGCGCAGGCCATCGTGGTGTCCAATCATGGCGGCAGGCAGCTCGATGGCGCGCCATCCTCGATCGCGGTGCTGCCCGAGATCGTCGACAGCGTCGGCTCGCACCTGGAGGTGATGTTCGACGGCGGCATCCGCTCCGGCCAGGACGTGATGCGCGCGCTCGCGCTCGGCGCAAAGTCCTGCATGATCGGCCGCGCCTATGCCTACGGCCTCGGCGCCGGCGGCCAGGCCGGCGTGGCGAAAGCGATCGACATCATCAGGAACGAGCTCTTGACGACCATGGGCCTGTGCGGCGTCAACACCATCGCCGAGATCGACGAGAAGGTGATCGCGGATTAGGGGAGATCTCATCGCAAGCATCCATCCTCTCCGCTGTCGTCGCCCGGCTTGACCGGGCGACCCAGTATTCCAGAGGCGCCTGTGCTTGAGCCGATAGGCCGCGGCGTACTGGATCGCCCGGTCAAGCCGGGCGATGACAACCGAATATGACACTGTGTTTCCAGTGCATTTCTCGCAAGCTAGTTTCGCTTGCCGATGACCACATGGGTGGCGGCGGGCGTTGATACATGCTCGGTGCAGACATAGCCGAGTGCAGGCAGATCCAGGCCTTCGAACAGATGCTCGCCGGCGCCGAGCAGGACCGGCGCCATGGCAAGGTGCATCTCATCGACGAGGCCGGCGCGCAGATATTGCCGCAGCGTGGCGACGCCGCCGCCGAGCCGGACGTCCTTTCCGTTCGCTGCCTCGGCGGCGCGGTCATGGATCTCATGAATGCTGCCGCTTACGAAATGAAAAGTGGTGCCGCCCTCCATCGCGAGCGGGGCGCGCGGATAATGGGTCAGCACGAACACCGGACCATGATACGGCGGATTGTCGCCCCACCAGCCTTTCCAGCCATCGTCCGGCCACGGGCCGCGGCTCGGAGCGAACATGTTTCGTCCGAGAATCCAGGCGCCGATGTTCTCGAACCCGCGTGCGGCGAAAGCATCGTCCGGGCCCGTGGTGCCGCCCTCCTTGCCGAACAACATCTTCTGAAAGGTCCGGGTCGGCAACGCCCATTGGTGCAAGGCGAAGCCGCCGATCCCGAGCGGATTGTCGAGATCCTGGTTCGGGCCGGCGCCGTAGCCGTCGAGAGAGATCGAAAAACCGTGGACGCGAAGTTTTGACACAGATTTTTCCTTTGAGGGTTCAGGTGGCAATGCGTGGTGGGTGCGTTCAAGGAACGAATGAGACGGCCGAATGCCGACAGTGGTCCCGCCCCCCACCACCGCGTCACTTGCGACGGACACGCATATGTGTTCCCGCGGCGCGCGGCGCCCGAGTCTTGCATCGAAATTGCCCCTCCGGAGAACAGAGGGCGCAGGGAAGGCCGGGCCTCGACTGAGACCCATGGCCCCCGTGCAATAAAAAAGCACGGGGCAGGAACCACAGGCTCAGCCGGACAGGTCCGGCCTTCCCTGCGCAATGGTTTTAACGCTTATGGCGCGCTCTCCCCGGGAACCGGGCTTGATTGCTCCCGTCGTCGCGCGGCTCGTCACCGCACGACTTGACCTCAGCGTCGGGAGGCCAGGACCACGCGCTTTTGCGTCCGCACCGGCGCCGTTCGTCCGCACGAGAAACTCGCACGCGTCGCCTATGCGTCCACCGCATCCCGCGCCCAACGTTCGTGACGATCGCGAAGCGCCCCTCTTGATCGAGTGCGGGACGGGGTGGATCATGCTTCTGTTTTTTGGAATAGTCAAGCTAATTTCTGAAAATAAGAACAATTCCGCTGCGGCAAGTTGCCACGACGGGCAAATTTCGCAGTCCAGCCCTGTTCTATTGCTGTCCTTCCGTGACGGCCTTTGTGTCCCGATCCCAGAGAATGCACAGGCTGACCAACAGCACCCATAGAGGGAATACCATCAGGATCCAGTCGACAAAGTAGCTCCCGATCATGAGCACGATTGCGATAGCGTATCCGCCAACCGCGAGCCAACGGGGCGTCAGGCGCGTAAAGAGAGCGATCGTCGAGGTCGTGATCATGAAGACCGCCGCCATCTTCACCAGGTAGATATTGATCATTCCGTAGGCCAATCCCCGGCCAAAATGGAAGGTGGCCGAGTTGACGAGGATTTCGGGGGCTGCATGGAATGCGAGGATGATGGCACCGACCACGGCGGCGGCCGCGAACAGCGTCGCCAGGAGCAATAATGCGCTGCCCAGAAACACCGTCGCGAAAAAGCGGTCTTCGCGCTCCCCCAGCCTGTCGCGAAGCACCCCGACGAACCAGAGAAAGGCAACGCCGGCAAATGGCACCAGATTCAATGCAAAAGTCACGTTGCCCATCCCGCTTTGAAGCCAGCCCCCGGGCTCCAGAGGATCAGGCGGTACCGAACGACGCATGAGCCAGAACACCGTCAGCAACAGCACCGAGAACACGATGCCTGCGAACGCCGCGGCACGCGGCGTTCGCAGCTGCAAGCGCGTCAACTCTCTTCGGTCAGATGATGGGGCCATCAGGCAACTCCAGCGGCGCGCGACCACCAGATCATCGTCCAGTCGCCGCATTCAGGCATGCTTTACCTTGTTCTCCGTTGGAGCGTTTGCTCGATGCTCCTCCGGGTCCTCATTTCGATGGGACAGTCCCAATCCCTGGCGATCTTCAACCCGGGCGGCGGCGCGATCCTCCGCATCGAAAGTCGAGCGCTCGATACTGAGGTCCAGGTGATCGAGATACGCCTGCACCAACCGGGCGCGTTCGCCGTCGACACATTCGGCAATGCCGACCAGGGCCGATCGCAAGCGGCGCATCACCTGGATCGAGGTCGCGCCGAATTGCCGGATTTCATCGAAGGCCAACGCGAGATAGTCGGCCCAGCCCGGCATCTGGTAGATGACCCGCACGATCCCGTCGCGATCGACCACCCGGGACGTCTCGAGGTCACACTTGGCGAGACGACGCAGCAAATCCTCGATCTGATCGATGGCCTGCACCGCGGTCGTCGGATCGTTGATTGCGGGGGACAACGCCTTGATCGCGATGTCCACGAGAAGCCGCAATGCATATTTCGGGTCCTGTTCGAATGTACGCTGGTCTCCGACATGGATCGCACGTCTCAATAGCGGCTCCGACATTTGGGCGCGACCATAAGCCCTCAGCAGCCGGGTCTTTTCCAGAATGGTGTCGCCGACCGCACAGTCCACGACAATGGTGCCGTCAACCTGGCGGGCCTGATCGGCCAGGGCGGCGAGGTCGATCGAGGTCACCGTTCGGGGCCTTCCGACGTGTCTAATCGTTAGCGCCGGGGCATTCGGCAGCCGCTGCTGTCCGCCTCCCTGATGCAGTTCAGGCGGCCTTGCGCTCCGATAGGTCTGGCGTATGACATCGCGGCCCGCACCACCTATGATCTGCAGCACTTGCGTGATCTGAAGACTGTTCAGGCGCTGCACCAATAGCGAAAGCAACAGCACGCTCGCGACCAGCATGAGCGCAACCACCACGCAGGAAAACAGCGGCACCACTCCCGCCCCCGACCGATCGGTCCAGGCGAGGGTTGAAAGGCTGTACATGAACGTGGCTACGAATACGCCCATCGCATGAAACAGCATTCGATCGCGGGCCAGCCAGACGACGAGGCGCGGGGAATAGACGATCGCGTTGAATTGAACCAGAACGAAGGCGATCGAAAAAACGATGCCGGTCAACGCCATCATTCCCGATGCCACTGCAGACAAATAAGCCTGCGCGGATGCGACGGAGATATCGAGATGGTAGCCAAAATACCTCGCCTCGAGACGCGGCAGGGCGAATCCGCCGATGATGCTGGCGATGGCATAGAAGCACGGTATGAGCCACAGCTGCATGGCCTGACCTTCTGAGCGCTGGTGATACTGGACGATCAGTCGAGCTGACCACATCCCCCCATGCTATCTTGGCGGCGAAGCACACCAGCGTGTGGGTGCGCCGATCCCTAAGTTTATAGTGGTCCGGCGCCAGAGAGCATGATTGACTTGCATCAATGCCGGCAGCAAACGTTCCGCACGCCGGGCTCTCAAGCGTCTCCCGCGCGGGGTTCTTGCATGTCGCGACTGAGAAAGTAGTTGAGGGCTGTCCGGATGACGGCGACAGCCGCCAGCTTGCCGATCGCGTCCCACGTAGGCGCAACAGCCGTAGACAGAATGTCCGCGCCAAGTTGAAACTCGAGCGCAATGGCCAGAAAGCGTGCCAGAGTAAGCCGCACGTCCGCGAAGGTTAAGACGACTGGCGGGAAGCCGATCGAGAACCGCCAGGCCGCAAGCACCATGCCGAGCCCGATCACAAGCGCGCCGACCGTCTCCACCGCGAGCTTGAGCCACAGTACGAGATTCCCGATGACCTCTTCTGCGCCGACCTCTGATGGGGATGGGATCATTCGCGAGGGCCGCCCAGGTTGAAGTCCCGGTAACGCTGGTGATGCGCCTGCGCCGGCGCGATCTGTCTCAAGCCCGAAACCGCAAGCGATAGGCCTGTCCTTCCACGCCATGCCGGGCGGGCACCAGGGTCGGTAGACACCCTGATTCCCGCACCAACCATTCAGCCGCGCCTATTTTGTCGTCTTTCAAGGCGCAGCCTCTGCGCTCTCATCCGTCTGATCTCTTCATTGAGAGCTTCTGTTTCGTCATCGAGGCGTGAGTCGCTTGATTTCACTTGATCGCTCTCGCGTATCTTCTGGAGCGCTTTCTCGACCGAGAGCTTGCTTGGATCGGCCATGATTGATCCTTCCACAGATCTGGGTAATCGGTGAGTTCCGCGCCGCGTCCATCGACCACCAATTACCCAACGGGTCACGCAACGTGGTGAGCTTTCCGTGCGATCCCTTGACGTAGATCAATTGTAGCGACGATTTGTCCCGGCTGCCAATCCTTGGGAGCCACAGCCCCGTTGACCGCCGCTCTGTTTGCTCGTGGTCCGGCTTGTTCATTTCTGCCTCGACGGAAGCGAAAACCCCGGCGAAAAATCGATCTCGCAGCCTGGTTTCGGAAAGCCCCTGCTGTCGCCGCCGTGGGAGGCAGACCCGAACGAGAGTTCACGCCGAGCCGAGAAATCAAGCAGGCTTCTGCACCCAGAATTGATACATGCGCCCGAACATCGCCGGGCGCTCCGCCTCGAACGCGTCCCACCGGTCGAGGTCGGTTGCCGTCGGGTCCTCGGGGTATCGCTGGCGGTAGGCCGCAAGGATGGCGCCGTCGATGACGAAACCGAGGAAGCGCAGCGCGTGCGCGCCGAGGAAAGCCTTGATCTGCGGCAGCACGAGGCGATGCTCCTGGACGTGGAAGAGCAGGTCGCGGCATTCGCTCGTGCTGAAGAAGTCCTGATACTCCGCAACATGCGCCAGCAGCGGGTCGGTTGAGGCGAGGAGATCCCCGCGGCAGCGCCGGATCTCCTGCGGCGTGGAGCCATAGCCGCGAGCCGCGATGAAGGCGCGCGCCGCCACCACGCTCGCGCTGCCGCGCTCGTTGTAGAGGCCGAGCCGCATCACGCCGCCCGGCCGCATCACCGCGATGAGCGCGCGCCATCCGGCCTGCCAGTCGCCGAGGTGATGCAGCACGCCGGACGAATCGACGAGATCGAACTGCCGCCCGATCGATCCGATCCTCAAGATATCGGCCTGCGCGTAGTCGATCGTGTCGATCGCAAGCTCACGCGTCTTGCGCTGCGCGTGGGCGAGGCTCGCCGAGCTCAGGTCCACGGCAAGCACGCGGGCGCCCGCCAGCGTGCGCGCGACCGTAATCGGGTTCTGCCCGCTGCCGCAGCCCGCCACCAGAACGTCGATCCCGTTGCGGGCGGCGGGCGGAGCAGGCACCGCGAATGGAAGCATTTGCCGCAACCAGCGCTCGAGCGTCGTCGGCTCGGGCGGCGGCTCCAGCTTGACCCAGCGCGGATAGGGGTTTTGCTCGTACTGCTCGCGGACCCGCCGCGACACCTCGTCATCGATCTCGGTCAGCCGCGGCAGGCGCGCCGCGAGCTGCCGCTCCTCGAGTGGCTCGCGCACCTGCTGCCTGACGATGCCAGCAACGGGCTCGGGCCACGGCCTGTCGAGCATCTCGGGCGTGATGACTGCGTGCAGTGGACGGTAGCAGGCAACGAGCACGAGCGGCAGCATCGGAGCCGCCTCGCCTGCGCGCAACGCGGCTGCGACCTGCTCGGCGAGCGCGGTCACACGCGCGGTTTCGTCATCCGTGACGTCGAACACGTACTCGTTGACCCAGCACTGGGCGGCGAGCGCACAGCAGAAGCGCAGGGCGCCAGCCTGCTCCAGGTCGGCGCTGACGCGCCGATCCTCGGCCACGGCAAGCAGCGCTGAGCGCACGATAGTGAGAAAGCGCTCGAGTTCGCGATCGCAGACGTGCGTCGCTTCGAGGAGCGCCACGAACAGCGCGTCGGCGGAGATCGGGGCAAACTCCGCGGCTCCGAACAACGCGTCGAACGGAAGACGTGCCGGCCAGGCTGCGACTGCACGGGCGACCAGGGGTGCCAGTCGCGTATCCTGCTTGACGATCGTCGTGGCGACCGGCGCGATGATGCGCGGGCGGCCCCATGCCTCTGCGAGCGCTCGGGCGACGAAGCCGCGCAGCTCATGCATGAACGGGGCCGGCCCAAGATCACGGATGAGCCGCGCGAACAGGCTGCGTATCGCCGGCGTCTCCTTGATCTCGAGCGCGCGACGGATGGCCACGAGCGCCTGGGCCGGATCGCCGCGTGCGACATGGACGGCGGCGAGATTGTGCAGCGCTTCCGCATCGTTGGGACGCAGCCGCAGCGTACGCTGGAAGGCCACGGCCGCCACGTCGAGGCGCCCCTGCTGCTTGAGCACCAGGCCGAGATTGAGGTGCGCCTGGGCATGTGTCGGCTCGAGCTCGATCGCTTTGGCATACCGCGCCGTTGCGCCAGCGAGCTGCCCGGCCTCGTGCAGCATGCATCCATGCACGAAATGCGGCTGCGCCCGGCCGGGATCGAGCCCGATCGCGCGGGCGATCAGGGCGAGGGCGAGCTGATGGCGCTGCACACGATGCGCCGCGATGCCGAGCGCGCACAGGCTGCCGACAGGATCGCGCGCGATTGCGCTTGCGGAGGCCGCAGAGGCCGCAACGGTCGGTCTTCGCGCGCCAGCGATGGGGGTGACTGCGACCTGTGTGCTCGGTACGGGTGCCCTCGGCTCCGGCCGAGCTTCGGCTTTCGGCGCGATGCCGGCGTCGTTTCCATCCATGCGACCGGCTCCGTCGTGCTACGCGGCGATCTTCCCCGTGTGCCTTATGCGGCCGACGCGTGGCGTGCATTTGTCTAAACGATGTTCCGAAGCGATCGCCCTGCGACTTTTTCGCGGCGCATTGTGGCGGCAGCAAACCGGCTTAAATCTGCTCGCGCTTCATCGATCGTTGACGCCTGGGGCGCAATGCCTCCGATCACGGCATCAAATGCGACGCGTTGTAACATCAAGGTGCGAGACAAGATCTCGAACCCCTGTCGATCACGCCGACAGGAGAGCTGCGCGTCGGGGTCACCCAGCCGGTTCGGCCACCTGTTGTTGCACCGGCGACGCGATTGTCGAATACTGCTGCGCGCCGCCAAGGCGCGCGTCCGCAAAACCGCTCACGACGACCGCGCGCGCTTCGATGCAGCGAGAGGCAAGCTGCCCCCCAGGCAATAAGAACAAGGAACAAGACGATGTCATTTTACCGAGGCATGAGCTGCGAGAACGTCACGATCAAAGGCGACAAGGACACGCCGATTACAGCCTATGTCGCAAAACCCGCCGGGAGCGGCCCTTTCCCCGGCGTGGTGCTGATCCATCATCTGCCCGGCTGGAGCGAACTCTACATCGAGACGACGCGGCGCTTCGCCCATCATGGCTATCTCGCGATCTGCGCCAATCTCTACGAGCGCGCCGGCGAAGGCAACCCGGACGACGTCGCCGCCAAGGTGCGCGCCGACGGCGGCATTGCCGACGCCCAGATGGTCGGCGACACCGCGGCCGCGGTGAAATGGATGCGCGCGCAACCAGGCCACAATGGCAAGGTCGGCCTGTTCGGCTCATGTTCCGGCGGCCGCCATGCCTTCATCTATGCCTGCCAGCGCAACGACGTCGACGCCTGCGCCGAATTGTGGGGCGGCCGCGTGGTGATGGGCAAGGAGGAGCTCAACGCCAAGACGCCGGTGTCCCCGATCGAGATGACGAAGGACCTGTGCTGCCCGCTCATCGGCATCTTTGGCAACGACGACCGTGCGCCGTCACCGGAGCAGGTGAACCAGCACGAGGAGGAACTGAAGAAGCACGGCAAGGCGCACGAATTCCATCGCTATGACGGCGCCGGCCACGGCTTCTTCTATTGGCACCGGCCGCTCTACCGACCCGAGCAGTGCATGGATGCCTGGGGCAAGGTCTTCAGCTTCTTCGGCAGGCACCTGGCCAGTTAGGAGGTTCGATCATGTGCACGTCCATCATCGAGATCGCGCGCGCCGAAGGCATGGCAAAACGCGGCGACGCATGGTTTCCGCTTTCGCACAGCGTGGTTGCCTATGATCACGCGCGTCACGCGCCCCTTGGCGACGTGATCACGCTCGACTTCATCAACACCGCCCTCGAACCCGGTGCGCGCGCCGGGATCGAGCTGACGCTGGAGACCGCCAGGGCGCTGCGTGCCGCGCTGGATCGGGCGATCGCCGCGGCGGAGTTCGAGGAGGCGGAAGTCAGAGGCAAGGGCGCAGTGCCCGGCATCGCGCGGGCGGCGTGACATGCGCTCCAGGTGCCGGGTGTTGTTGATCGAGGGCACGACGGCCTAGATTGGCCTTCAGGGCGGCCCGGTTCGGAGTGACCGCACAATGGAGCACTGGCCGCGATGGGTGCCGGGGCTCGGCATGCTGCGCCGATACGAGGCGCCGTGGCTTGTGCACGACATCGTCGCCGGTCTCGTGCTGGCGGCGATGCTGGTCCCGGTTGGAATTGCCTACGCCGAGGCATCGGGGCTGCCCGGGATCTACGGCCTCTACGCCACGATCGCGCCGCTCGTGGCCTACGCGCTGTTCGGCCCCAGCCGCATCCTCGTGCTCGGACCGGATTCGGCGCTGGCAGCGATCATTCTTGGCGTGGTCGCTCCGCTGTCGGGCGGCGATCCGCTGCGCGCCGCAACCCTGGCCGGAATGATGGCGATCGTGTCTGGGACAGCATGCATTCTCGCGGGCCTCGCGCGCCTGGGCTTCGTGACCGAGCTTCTCTCCAAACCGATCCGCTACGGCTACATGAACGGAATTGCGTTGACGGTCCTGATCAGCCAGCTGCCGAAGCTGTTCGGGTTCTCGATCGAGCGCGGAGGACCTTTGCGCAGCCTGTGGGCGACCGCGAGCGCAATCGGCGAAGCAAGAACGAACTGGGTCACATTTGGCATTGGACTTGCCACGCTGATCGTCATCCTGCTGCTCCATGGCTACAAGCGACTGCCGGGCATCCTCATTGCGGTCGTCGCAGCGACTGCAATCGTCGGCGCTCTCGGGCTCGATGCCCACGGGGTGAAGGTTTTGGGTCCGCTTCCCGAAGGGTTGCCAGCTTTGGCGGTCCCCTGGATCAGTTCTGGCGATCTCGTGCCGGTGCTGGTCGGCGGGTGCGCTGTCGCGCTCGTGTCATTTGCCGACACCAGCGTGCTGTCGCGGACCTATGCCGCACGATTGCGAGACACCGTCGACGCCAACCAGGAAATGATCGGCCTCGGCAGCGCGAACCTGGCAGCCGGCTTTTTTCAAGGATTTCCGATCAGCAGCAGTGCTTCCCGAACGCCCGTGGCAGAAGCCGCCGGCGCCCGCACCCAATTGACCAACGTCGTGGGCGCGCTGGCGATCGCCGTTCTTCTCGTGCTCGCACCGAGCCTGCTCCGCGATTTGCCCGAGGCTGCACTGGCCGCCGTCGTCATCGCGGCCGCCCTCGGCTTGATCGAGGTGACCGACCTGAAGCGCATCTATCGCATTCAGCCGTGGGAGTTCTGGTTATCGATGGTCTGCTTCGTTGGCGTGGCGGTGCTCGGCGTCATTCCAGGAATCGGTCTCGCCATCGCCATCGCGATCGCAGAGTTTTTGTGGGACGGTTGGCGCCCACACTCCGCCGTGCTGGGCCGCGCCGACGGCGTCAAAGGCTATCACGACATCACCCGCTATCCCAACGCCCGCCGTATCCCCGGGCTGGTGCTGTTTCGATGGGACGCACCGCTGTTCTTCGCCAACGCCGAATTCTTCAGGGAGCGTGTCCTCGATGCGGTCGAAAGGTCTCCGACAACGGTGCGCTGGCTGGTGGTCGCTGCCGAACCGGTCACCAGCGTCGATGTCACCGCCGTCGATATGCTGACTGAACTGGATGAGGCGTTGAACGCACGGGCGATCGAGCTTTGCTTCGCCGAGCTCAAGGACCCGGTCAAGGACAAGCTGAAGCGATTCGGATTGTTCAAGCGCATCGGCGAAACATACTTCTTTCCCACGGTCGGTGCGGCCGTTGCGAGCTACCTGGAAGCCAATGACGTGGAATGGGAAGACTGGGAGGACAGGGCGGAAAGCTGACACCCACGGCCCCGGTGCGGCCGGTGCGACCCGACGGATCGTAGGTCGCTGCCGACGCGGGCGTGCTTCGCGCTTTGCGCTATGTCAAAGCGGGCTCGGTGGGCCGGCATGATGCACGATGCCGCACTTGAGCGCCTGGAAACCGATCCCACCTGAATGACAGCGTTTTGGCGCGTGTTTTTCGTGCGATCTGGCGCCATTTCGCTCGAAAACGCTCCAGGGAGCGCGAGATGAATTATTTGCGAACTGCAATCCTGCTGGCAGGGCTCACGGCGCTGTTCATGGGCCTCGGCTATCTGATCGGCGGCAGCAGCGGCGCGATCATCGCGCTTCTCGTCGCCGCGGCAACCAACCTGTTCGCCTACTGGAACTCGGACCGCATGGTCCTGTCGGCGTATGGCGCCCGGGAGGTCGATCGCAACTCCGCGCCCGAGCTCGTCGACCTCGTGGCCGGACTTGCCGGCCGGGCCGGCCTGCCGATGCCGCGCGTCTTCATCATGGACAACGCGCAGCCCAACGCGTTCGCGACCGGCCGCAACCCGCAGAACGCGGCTGTGGCGGTGACGACAGGACTATTGCAGTCGCTGAGCCGTGAAGAGCTCGCCGGCGTGATCGCCCACGAGCTCGCGCATGTCAAAAATCACGACACGCTGACGATGACGATCACCGCGACCATCGCCGGCGCGATCTCCATGCTGGCGCAGTTCGGCTTCTTCTTCGGCGGCCATCGGGGCAACAACAACGGACCGGGCGCGATCGCCTCGATCTTGATGATGATCCTCGGACCGCTCGCGGCCATGGTGGTGCAGATGGCGATCAGCCGGACGCGTGAATACGCCGCCGACAATCTCGGTGCGCGCATTGTCGGACAGCCGATGTGGCTCGCCTCCGCCCTCGTGAAAATCGAAAACGCCGCCCACCAGGTTCCGAACATGCAGGCCGAGCGCAATCCGGCGACGGCGCACATGTTCATCGTCAATCCCTTGTCGGGCCGCGGCATGGACAACCTCTTTACGACGCATCCATCGACCGAGAACCGCATCGCCGCCCTGCAACGGCTCGCGGCCGAGCTCGGTCCACGCGACACGACATCCCGGCCGGGTGCCGCGCCGGAGCAGTCCGGTCGCGGCCCCTGGAGTCGCCCGTCGTCATCGCGCGGGCCATGGGGTTGAAGTCGCGCCAGGATCGGGCGGCGGGATCGGTCAGCAGCACTGTCCCAGCGGACCGGCATCGCGCAATCCGCGAAACACGAACGCGCCACATTTTGAGGGTTGTATTCGCGTCATAGTTGTTTTGTTGTCCTTCGCGAGCAGACGGAGCCAGTCATGCTGACGCTGAAGATTTTGGCGAGCCTCCTCCAATTGCACGGCCCGGACGCAACGGTTCAGAGCGATCATCAGGGCATCGATGCGCTGCTGAACAATCTGCGCGACCAGAGCGCGGGTGCTGCTTCCGACAAGGTGGGGCCGACCCAGGTCGTTTTCAGGCGAGGCGGTTTTGCCAAGGGGGCGAATGCAGGCGCCTTTCGCAGAGGCGCAGTTGCTCCCGGAGCGGGCGCGTTCCGCAGAGGGGGATTCGCCCGCGCTTACTAGTCCCGGCTTCCTCGTCTTGGCTCCGTCGAGTCCTTCCCGGTATCGGCATGTCGGCTGACGTTGCAGATTCCTTCGCCTTTCAGGACCAGCCGATATCTCAGTTGCTGGTCAAGGTCGCGACGCGGTGTAATATCGACTGCTCCTATTGCTATTGGTTTCGCGACGCGGCGGTCTACGACAAGCCCAAGCTGATGAGCGCCGAGGTGCTGCAGCAGCTCTTGCGGCGCATTGAGGAGCATGTCGGCAGCCACGCGCTCGCTGATTTTCCCATCGTTCTGCATGGCGGCGAGCCGCTGCTGTGGGGCGTGGAGAATTTTCACCGCTTTGCCGAAGCCTGCCGAGCGATTGCGTCGCGAAGGGGCTGCGACATTCCCATCGCAGTCACCACCAACGGCGTGCTGATCGACGCGGCGTGGCTGGACTGTTTCGAGGCCCACGACATTTCGGTCGCGATCAGCCTGGATGGGCCGGCGCATATTCACGACATTCACCGCCGGACCTTTCAGGGCACCGGCACGCATGCCGCGGTGGAACGTGCCGCCCGCCTGCTGGTCGCGCGCGACATCGCCGTGACTGCGCTCGCGGTCTGCAATCCCGCTTATCCGCCCAGGCACTATGTCGACTTTTTCGCGGCTTGCGGGATTACCAGCTACGACATCATGATCCCCGATGCGACCGTGGACGAGAGACCGCCGTCCATCGCGCCGTTCTACAACGGCCTGTTCGCATTGTGGATGGACGCCAACCGCACCAGGCCCGCGGTCAACATCCGGATCGTCTCGGACATGATCGCCGCCCTGCTCGGCAACAATTCGCCGACCGAGGGTGTCGGCCATCAGCCGGTCGAACTTTGCACCGTCATGACCGACGGCTCCATCGAGGCGCACGACGTGCTGCGGATCGCAGGCGACGGCTTTACCAGGACGACGTTCAATCTCTTCGCGCACGCGATCGACGAGGTGCGGAACGAGCCGCGCTGGATCGCGGCGCGCGATGCCTCCATCAATCTGTGCGAAAAATGCCGGCAGTGCGCCTTCATGAACGCCTGCGGCGGCGGCTATCTTCCGCACCGTTTTTCCAGGCAGAACGGCTACGACAATCCGTCAGTCTATTGCGACGACCTCTACGCGATGTTCGAGACCATGCAGGCGGTGCTGGAGAGCCAGCTCTACGTCCGCCGGCCCGATGGGCAGCGCGTGAGCATGCGGGATGCGCTGGCGTGATCCGGCGCCGAAGGGCCGCATCGATGCAACCCGCGGAGCGGCCTTCCGAGGCGCGCCGCGCGGCGCAGGCTCAAGCGGCCGCCTTGCTGCGCGCCAGCGCCGCGCGCAGCGCTTGCTCGAGATCGCTCTGCTGAAACGGCTTTTGCAGGATCGGAACGCCCTCGAAATGCGAGAGCAGGCCGGCCGCACCATAGCCGGTCGCGAACACGAACGGCACCGCCGCCTGCGCGAGACGGGCCGCAACCTCCAGGGTCTGGCTGCCATTCAGATTGACGTCGAGGATCGCGACGTCGAAGGATAGCGAGCCCACCTTGTCGAGCGCCTCGCCGACCCGCGACGCCGTGCCGGCGACCTCGCAGCCGATCTCCGCCAGCGTGTCTTCCAGAAGCATCAGCACGAACGATTCGTCCTCGATCACGAGCACGCGCCGGCCCGCCAGTTCATTATCGATCAAAGCCATCCTCGTCTCCATCATGGCACGGCGCGCACTTCATCCAGAAGAGCCCGGATGGTGCAGATGACGCCGCTCGTCTCGAACGCCAGCTCGACCTGGCCGCCGAATTCATGGGACAGCCCCTGCTCGATCAGCCGCGACCCGAACCCGCGTCGGTTCGGCGCGACGACGGGAGGGCCGCCCGCTTCCGTCCAGCGGAGCTGAAACGATGGCTGGGCGATGGTCCAGACAATGGCGACGTGCCCGGCCTGGTTCGACAGCGCGCCGTATTTCGCCGCGTTGGTCGCGAGCTCGTGCAGCGCCATCGACAGCGCCACCGCCACCTTGGGGCGGAGCCTGATGTCCGGCCCGTCGAACTGCAGCCGCCGCTCCGCGGCTCCGCCATGGGCCGCGAGCGCCTCTGCGACGATCTCGCGCAGCCCTGCGGCCTCCCAGTTTTCCCGGACCAGAATGTCATGCGCCTTCGACAAGGCAATCAGTCGCGCATCGAACGCCCTGCGGCCATCGTCCAGGTTCGGCGCATTGCGCAGCGTCTGCATCGCCAGGGACTGCACCGCGGTCAGCGTGTTCTTCACCCGGTGGTTCAGTTCATTGACCAGCAGCTCGCGATGGCGCTCCGCCTGTTTGCGGACCCGCGCCGATTGCAGATTGGCGCGCACGCGCGCCAAAAGCTCGCGCGCCGAAAACGGCTTGCTGACATAGTCGTCCGCGCCGGCGTCGAGGCCTTCGACGCGCGCGTCCTCGCCCGCCCGCGCCGACAGCAGCACGATCGGCAGCTCGCGCAGCGCCTCGTCCTGCCGGAGCGCCCTGAGCAGACCGAATCCGTCCAGTCTCGGCATCATGACATCGGATACGATGAGATCGGGCCGCCGCCGCCGCACCGCCGCCAGCGCCGCCTCGCCGTCGGCAACGGCCTCGACGCGGTAGCCCTCGTGCTCGAGCAGCCGGCGTACATAGTCGCGCAGATCGGTATTGTCGTCGGCGAGGATGATGAACGCGCCGTCGCCGCGTACCGCATCCGGGGCCGGCGCCGCCGCGGGAGCGCCGGTCAGCGCGATGTCGCCCAGCGCGTGCGGCAGCCAGCGCAGCGCCTCCAGCACATAGGCCTCGGCTCCGCTGCCCGTCGACGGCGATGCCGCCGTCGCGACCCGTTCGCGCGGCAGATGGGCGGTGCCGAACGGAAGGCGGACCGTGAAGCTTGAGCCGCGGCCGAGCTCGCTTGCGACCTCGATCGTGCCGCCGTGCAGCTTGACGAGTTCGTGCACCAGGGCAAGGCCGATGCCGCTGCCCTCAAAGGTTCGGCCGCGGGCGCCCTCGATACGATGGAAGCGCTCGAACAGCCGCGGCAGCTCGGCGGCCGGAATGCCCGTGCCGGTGTCGCGCACGACGAGCTCGGCAGCCGCGCCGTCCGAGGTCTGGCGGACCTCGACGGAAATCATCCCTTCGAAGGTGAACTTGAAGGCGTTCGAAACGAGATTGAGGACGATCTTCTCCCACATCTCGCGATCGACGTGGACGGCTTGCGGCAGCGGCGGGCAGTGCAGCTCGAGCCGCAAGCCGGCCCGATCCATCGCGGAGCGAAAGCTGGAGACGAGGGCGGCGGTGAAGGCGGACAGGTCGGTCGGACCAAAACTTGCCCGCGTGCGGCCCGCCTCGATGCGCGAGAAGTCGAGCAGGCTGTTGACCAGTCGGAGCAGCCGTAGCGCATTGCGGTGCGCGACCTCGACGCGGTCGCGCTGGATCTCGCCCAGCACCGTCGTCGACCGGTCGTTCAGGGCGTCTTCGAGTGGCCCCAGCATCAAGGCCAGCGGCGTGCGGAATTCGTGGCTGATATTGGAGAAGAAGATCGTCTTGGCGCGGTCGATTTCCGCGAGCGCCTCGGCGCGCCGCCGCTCCTCCTCATAGGCCTGCGCATTGGCGATGCTCGATCCGATCTCGCCGGCAGCGAGTTCGAGGAAGCTGCGATAGTCGTCGTCGAACAGGCGGAACGGATTGAGGCCGGCGACCAGCACGCCCTTGCGTCCGGTGTCGCCGCGCGCGGGGATGGCGATGAGCGCGGCCTGGCTCGGGCTCTGATTCCAGAATCCACCGGGAAACTCGCGGCCGAAGCGGGAGGCGAGATCGGCGACAAGTTTTGGCGCGTCACCGCGAAGCACGTCGGCCAACGGCCAGGGCGTTGACGCATCGATCGGCAGCGACAGCGGTGCCGCGGGATGGGCGCCCGTGAAACCGGTCGATCCCGCCAGCAAAATGGTGCGGCCGTCCGGCTCGACCAGGTAGATCAGCGCGAACGGCAGATCCTTGGGGTCGGTAGCAAGCCCTCGCGCAGCGCGGCGGCAGGCGCCCTCGACCGTGCGCGCATCGACAGTGGCCATCGCCAGTTCGCGCAGCAGTGCAAGCTGGCGCTCGCCGATCACGCGTCGCGTATCGTCGGTATTGGCGCAGATGATCCCGCCGACCTCGCCATTGTCGTCGGGGACCGGGCTGTAGGAAAAGGTGTAATAGGTCTCTTCCGGATACCCGCTGCGCTCCATGATCAGGAGCTGCTCTTCGACATAGGTGCCTTCGTCGCCTTTCATCGCCGTGGCGAGCATCGGGGCAATCTCGTTGAAGATCTCGGGCCAGACCTCGGCCGTCGGCCGGCCGAGCGCCCAGGGATGCTTGCCGCCGATAATCGACTTGTAGGCATCGTTGTAGAGATAGGTGAGATCACGGCCCCAGCCGAGCCAGATCGGCTGGCGCGACGTCAGCATGATGCGCGCCGCGGTTTTCAGGCTGCGCGGCCAGGCCTCGGGGTCGCCGAGTGGGTTGCTGGTCCAGTCGTAGGCGCGCAGCCGCGCCCCCATCTCTCCGCCGCCGGACAACAGGTCCGCGGCGGCGGACGGGACAGCTGTCCTGAACTCATCGACGTCGGGTGCGACAGAGTCCGCCGGGCTGGTCATCCCTGTGGTCCTCGCCGGCGGGCTCGGGCCGTCCCAGTCGGCCGCCGGCAAGGGCGCTCCGGCTTTGCGGCCTCATGCATGGGGCGCTGCGGGGCTGGCACGCCGAGGCTCCGATGCCGCGCCCGCTGCATCGCGGGCCACAGAATACAAGACATCGACCATCACGCCGACTCCCCCATCCCAAATGACAATTTTGCAGTGCTTCAATGACGAAAGGCCCGGTCTGGTTCCCTCTCCCAAGACCCGGGAACCCAAAGCGGCCCTGCGTGGTTCTGATACCCACCACGTCGTTAGGAACCAATTCACCCGCACTCGCATGACCATCATCAGCCAAATATTACCGCGCGCGCCGACCGGCATTGCCGGCCTCGATGACATCCTCGAGGGTGGGCTCGCCCGAAACCGCCTGCATTTGCTGGAAGGCACCCCGGGGACGGGAAAGACCACCATTGCCCTGAAATTCCTGCTGACCGGCGCCGAACTCGGCGAAACCGGCATGTATGTCAGCCTTGCCGAGACCGAGACCGAGTTGCGGGAGGGAGCCGCGTCCCATGGCTGGGTCATCGACGAGCAGGTCAAAATCTGCGAGCTGGTGCCGCCGGAGAGCGTGCTCGACCCCGACCAGCATCAGAGCCTGCTGTATTCGTCCGACCTCGAGCTCGGCGAAACCGTCGAACGCATCTTCGAGGCGATCGAGAAATACAAGCCGCAGCGGATCGTGATCGACAGCCTGTCGGAGATCCGCCTGCTGGCGCAAAGCTCGCTGCGCTACCGGCGGCAGATCCTCGCGCTCAAGCACTATTTCGCGCGACACCAGTCGACCGTGATCACGCTGGACGACCTCACCGCCGAAAGCACCGACCGCGCCGTGCACAGCATCGCCCACAGCGTGATCCATCTCGACCAGATGGCGCCGAACTATGGCGCCGAGCGCCGCCGCCTCCGCGTCACCAAATGCCGCGGCCAGAGCTTCCGCGGCGGCTATCACGACTTCATCATCGCGACGGGCGGCGTGGAGGTGTTCCCGCGCCTGGTCGCGGCCGAGCACCGGGTCGGCTTCGCCGGCACGGTGGTGGAGAGCGGCATCAAGGCGCTCGACGCGCTGCTCGGCGGCGGCGTCACCGCGGGCTCGAGCACGCTCGTCATCGGTCCCTCAGGAACCGGAAAGTCGCTGCTGACGCTGCAGTTCCTGACCTCGAGCGTGCGGCGCGGCGAGCGCGCCGGCCTGTTCGTGTTCGACGAGGAGCTTGGCCTTTTGACGGCGCGTGCGAAGAGTCTCGGGATCGACATCGAGGCGATGCGCGGCGACGGCAGGCTGTTCGTCGAGCAGATGGACGCGGCCGAACTGTCGCCCGGCGAGTTCACCCACCGGGTGCGCAGCTGCATCGACAACGAAAAACTCCGCACGGTCGCGATCGACAGCATCAATGGCTACCAGGCCGCCATGCCCGAGGAGCAATTCCTGATCCTGCATTTGCACGAGCTTTTGCAGTACCTCAACCGGCGCGGCGCGGCGACGTTCGTGACCGTGGCCCAGCACGGCACGATGGGAGACATGAGACAGCCTGTCGACGTGACCTACATTGCCGATACCGTGATCATGCTGCGCTATTTCGAGGCGATGGGCCGGGTGCGGCGCGCCATCTCGGTGATCAAGAAGCGCACCGGCGCGCACGAGGACACGATCCGCGAATTGCAGATCTCCCGGAACGGCATTGTGCTCGGAGAACCGCTCGTGGAGTTTCAAGGCGTCCTGCGCGGCATTCCGACCTATATCGGCCGGACCGTGCCGCAGGTGGGCAATCCGTGACGGGCCCGGATCACCCTGACCAGGCCGAGCGGACCTTGATCCTGGCGCCGCGGGGCCGCGATGCCACCCTGGCACAGAGCATCCTGCAGGAAGCCGATCTCCATGCCGAGATCTGCGGTTCCTTTCACGAGCTGGTCGAGGGCATCACGCGCGGCTGCGAGCTCGCGATCGTCACCGAGGAGGTGTTCCGCGGCGTCGACATCCGCGACCTCGCCGACTGGGTCGGCCGGCAGCCGGCGTGGTCGGATTTTCCGTTCATCGTGCTGACGGAACATGGCGGCGGGGTCGAGCGCAATCCGCGGGCCGCGCAGCTCACCGAAGCGCTGGGCAGTGCAAGCTTCCTGGAGCGGCCGTTCCATCCGACCACGCTGATCTCGGTGGTGCGCACGCATCTGCGCGGCCGCCGCAGGCAATATGAATGCCGGCGTCTCAACGAGGAGCTGGAGCTGCGCGTGCACGAGCGCACCGGGGAGCTCGCCGCTGCCAACCGGCAGCTGCTCGCGCAGATGGAAGAGCGGGAGCGGGTCGAGAGCACGCTGCGCCAGATGCAGCGGCTCGAGGCGGTCGGGCAGCTCACCTCGGGGGTCGCGCATGACTTCAACAACCTGTTGACCGTCGTGCTCGGCAACATCGCCTTCATGGAGAAGGATTTTGCCGCCCGCGGCATCGACGGCAAGCTGTCGCAGCGGCTGGCGTTCATGCGGGCCGCAGCCGAGCGCGGCGCCAAGCTGACCGATCAGCTGCTGTCATTCTCGCGGCGGCAGCGCCTGGAGCCGAAGGTGCTCGATCTCAACCATACCATCGCGGGCATGCGCGACCTGCTGCATTCGACGATGGGCGGCAGCGTCCAGATCGAGACCGCGCTCGCCGACGGACTGTGGCACGCGCTGGTCGATCCGACCCAGCTCGAGCTCGCCGTGCTCAACCTCGCCATCAACGCCCGCGACGCCATGGGCGTCGGAGGCCTGCTGACGGTTTCGACCGGCAATGCAACGCTCGACGAGCCGAGCGCGCCGGAGGAGCCGGCCGCGGGCGCGTATGTCGAAATCTGCGTCTCCGACACCGGATCGGGCATGCCAAAAGAGGTCCGCGCGCGGGTGTTCGAGCCCTTCTTCACGACCAAGGAGATCGGCAAGGGTTCCGGCCTCGGCCTCAGCCAGGTGCTCGGCTTCGTCAAGCAGTCCAATGGCGGCGTGCGCGTCGACACGGTCGAGGGCCAGGGCACCTCGATCCGGATCTTCCTGCCGCGTTCCGATCTTGCGGCGGAGCGCAGCGATGCGCTGCCGCCCCATGGCGATGCGAGCCAGCATCACGAGGCGCGCATCCTCATCGTCGACGATGACGATGCGGTCCGGCAGGTCGCGGCCGACATGCTGCGCGAGCTCGGCTACGAGGTGATCGAGGTCGGCAGCGCGGGCGCCGCCTTCGACGTGCTGCAATCGAAAAGCGACATCGAGCTGCTGCTGCTCGATTTTGCAATGCCCGGCATGAGCGGCGCCGAAGTGGCCCGCCGGGTCAGGTCGCAATATCCGCAGCTGCCGATCCTGTTCGTCACCGGCTACGCCGATCGCGCGCTGCTGTCGGGCATCAGCGAGTCGCACACCATCGGCAAGCCGTTCCACAGCCACGTCCTCGCGGAGCGGATCGCGCTGGCGCTGGCGCTGAACCGGAAGGCGCAGGCCGAGCCGGACCGGTCGTTGCATAGCTAGGGCGTGGTTGCGCGTGCAAACTGTCATGCGATCGAGCGGACGCGGCCTGGGACGACGTCCGGCGAAAGCTGACGCGGATATGGTGATTTCTCGCCGTTGAAATAAACTCCAAGACCGATTGCTCTTGATCTCACCTGAACCTGTTCGAAGCGGCGGGTCTGGTTTTCCTGCCGGTCAGCTTGAGCGTATCGTTTCGGAGGCAGCGCCGGCGTGATTACTGACTGCGAGTATCGCGCCTCATGACCCCGAAACGGAGGTGCCTCAGAAGGTGAAAACTGGCTGACTTTTCCGGTCTCGATTCCGGATACTTCCGGAATTTTACGCATGCTGTTTCGAGCCGTGGCGATAAACGTTCGTCAGGCCTGCGGGCTGATGTTTGTGGCGACCGGACAGCAGGCTTGTCATGCGTCACGGAGGCATTTTTATCGAGAGCCGCCATGTTCCTGCTCGACGACAGCCACATCGCGACGCTGTACACGCTCCCGTTTCTCGTCGGCCTCGCGCTGCCCGGGTTCCGTTCGCTTATCAGCACAGGCTTCGCCGCTCTCGCGCTCGCGACATATGCGAATGCGACGGCAGACGGCAAGCTCGGGTCGGTCATCGGCTTGCTTTTTGTCCTGACCGCTATCGGAGGCCTGTGCTGCGGACTGCTCACGCGCGCAGTGACGCTCTGGATAGCGCCCTTGAGCCGACATCCTTATCGCTTCATGGCAGTCGCCGTGGTCGGCTATATCTTGCCGCCTGTCGCCTATTCGGGACCAGCGGCGACCATGGCATGGCTCAAGCGACCCTCGCAGCGGGTCTGCGCCGCAGCCGCCTATCGCGTGACCGCGGCGAAGATGACGCTGCAAATAAGGGCAGCACCGATTTTTGCCGTCGAGGAGCTGACCGGTTCGACTTACATTCGCCATCTCGGATTCGCCAGCGAGCAGGGTCTTAAGGAACTCTGCGGACGTGAACTCCGGGACAATCAGGTAATCGGGCCGGTCGCCGTGAACCTGTATCCCTGGATGTTCGGCAGCTCGGACGTGCAGAGATGGTCTTCTGCAACCTGCGCGTCGGCGCGCGATGAGACGCTTGGCCTCGTGTGCCGCCTCGCGGACAAGGAGCATCCAGTACGGAGGATGGAACGCGCCACCATTTACGGCTCCGAGATGGACGCGGCCATCCTGCGCGATGGCAACTATGCGATAGAAAAGCGGCTGCACCAGCGGCTGATCGAAACCAGCGAACCGTTCGTGCTCGTCTGCGAAGGCAACGAAGCGTCTCCCGCCGATGCGGCGCTGTTCTGCGGCGCGCGAGAAGTCGCCGCCGGCGGGCTTCGCGTCGAGTTTCTGTTTCGTACGAACAGCGCGCGGCTGACGGCAGATTCAGACGCAATCAGGGGGTATCTGCGCGAACTGGTCGCGAGCTTTTCCGCGCGCGCCCGCGTCCAAGAAGTAATCGAATGATCTCGTCTGCTGGCCCTCAGCGGAAACAACAGGTGACCTGCGAGGATGTCGCCTGCTGGCCCCGCGCAGAGCAATACGAGCAAAGCCGCAGGCGCTTGCGGCGCCAGACGAACATAAACCCGTCGCGCTTCAGGTGAGTTCGGCGCCGCGGCGTTCGGGAATCAAAAACCACATCGCCGCGATATCGAGGCCGTAGAGCACGGCCAGCAATGCGATCGCGGTCTCGAACGACGAGGCCGAGGCGATTGCCCCGATCACCACCGGACCAAAGCCGCCGACGCCGCGGCCGATGTTGAACAGCACGTTCTGCGCGGTGGCGCGCGCGGCGGTCGGAAACAATTCGCTGATCAAGGCACCATAGCCGCCGAGCATGCCGTTGACGAAGAAGCCCATCACCGCACCCGCGACCAGAAGCTGCATCGGATCGGTCAGGCGCGAATAGACCAGCACCATGACCGCGGCGCCGGACATGTAGCCCAAAAAGGCCGGCCGGCGGCCGACGCGGTCGGCGATATGGCCGAACAGAAAGATGCCGAGCGCCATGCCGGCGACGGTGACGCAGGTCCACAGCGCCGACTGCGTCAAGGCGAAACCGAAGCGGGCCGACAGATAGTTCGGCAACCAGATCATGACGCCGTAATAGCCGAAATTCTGCACCGAGCAGAGGATCACCATGCCGAGGCTGAGTTTTGTGGTCTCGCCGTCCTTGACCAGCAAGTGCAGCGCCGGCTGTTTTGAATGCTCCCTGGATCTGGCGATGAAAATCTCGGGCTCATGCAGCGAGGCGCGGATGACATAGGCTGCGATGGCCGGAAAGACGCCGAGCGCGAACATGCCGCGCCATCCGATCAGCGGCAGCAGCAGCGGCGTCACCAGCGCGGCCGCCAGCACGCCGGCCTGCCAGCCGAGGCCGACATAGGACGACGCGCGGGCGCGTTTCGACGCTGGCCAGGCCTCTGCGACCAGCGCCATGCCGATGCCGAACTCGCCGCCGAGACCGATCCCGGCGATGCCGCGATAAATCAGGAGGTCGAGATAGCCCTGCGCGAAAGCACAGAGGCCGGTGAAGACCGCAAACAGGACGATGGACCAGGTGAGCACGCGGACGCGGCCCAGGCGATCCGACAGCATGCCAAAACCAATGCCGCCGAGCACCGCGCCGATCAGCGTTGCCGTCACCAGCGAGGCGGATTGCGCCGGCGACAGTTTGAGATCGCCCGCAATCGTCCGCAGCATGAAGCCGAGGATCAGCAGATCGAAGCCGTCCATGGCATATCCGACCGCCGAGCCCAGCAGCGCCTTGCGGGCGGCACTGTCGACACGCGCCGGCACGCTCTCGATCGTCTCAGCGGTGATGCTCATATGTTTCCCTTGTGGCGCCGGCCTGCTCGACCTCCCGCATGATAGCGGCGAGCACGCGATGGCGTGCATCATCCGTGCCAGATTTCACCTCCGATGGGTGATCGATATGCATTACCGGAGCCCCCGCGCCGCGATGGCAGGGCCATTCCGGAACACCGGGACCATTGGGGTTGCCGGTTTTCACAAAATTGCTCCACCATCCGCCGACAAGGCCTGCGATGGCACGGTCGGCATCGTCAATCAACCAGGGGAACGCCTCGAGCGTGCCGAAGACGTAGAGCAGCTCGCCGGCATGGAACGCTCCGGCCTCCCGGCTCGGCCTCTTGCCGAACCAGCCTTCCGGCGTGACCGGCGCGCGATCGAAACAGAAGCGAAAGATGTTTTCCGTGCCATGAGCCTTCTGCGCCTCGATGAACGCCCAGGTCGGATGCGCGATGCGGGCATCGCCCGCGAGTGCGCGGGACGAGGCAGCAATGGTCGCGGCGTCGCCAGCGGGATAGGCCTCCAGAACGACGGAGGCGCGCGCACCAAACATCTCGCGCACGATGTCCTCATAGGCACGGTCGGCGGGCAGCGGGAAAGAGAACCCTTCGTCCCTGTTCCATCCGGCAAGCAGCGGCACGTCGCTGTGCTGGCCACGGGCCATCAGCTCGGCCGGCGACTGCGGCAGCAGGTGGCCATCGATGATGGGGCGGAAGCCCATGCCCGGGCTTGCCACGAGAATGTCGTCCGCCCTGAGCCTTCGCAGATCATCGGCGCTTTTCGCACCGAGCTTTTGGGCGAAGGCGAGCCCGGCCTGCTCGGCCGCCTTGAGATCCTCGAACTTTCGCAAGGGCGCTGCGAAGAACGCCCCGCTCTCGGCGATGGCGCGCGCAAACAGGCCTTTTGCACGCGGCGATGCCAGCAGGATGCTGACGGCGGAGGAGCCGGCGGACTCGCCGGCGATGGTCACCGCACGCGCATCGCCGCCAAAACGCGCGATATTGCGCTGAACCCATTCCAGCGCGGCGACGAGGTCCAGCAGACCCCAATTGCCCGAGGCGTGCTGCGGGCTCCCGGCCGACAACTCCGGATGAGCGAGGAAGCCGAACGCACCCAGCCGGTAGTTCACGGTCACGACGATGATGCCGCGGGCGGCAAGCTCCGTGCCATCATAGCGCGGCTCGGCGCCCGAGCCGACCGCAAAGCCGCCGCCATGGATCCAGACCATGACCGGCAAACGCTCCGAGCCGCTGAGCTCAGCCGGCGTCCAGATATTCAAAGTGAGGCAGTCCTCCGATGTACCGATCGTAAAGGGATCGATGTCGTCGAACACGATGCCCTGAACCGCATTGCGGCCAAAGCTGCCGGTCGGGCGAACGCCGCTGCAGGGGATCACCGGCGCCGGCGCGCGAAAACGTAAATCGCCCACCGGCGCTGCCGCATAGGGAATGCCCTTGAAGCAGCGGATGCCGCGCCGGTCCGGCTCTGCCAGCGCCAGCCGCCCGCCTTCGACCTCGATCGATTTCATCGTCAGCCTGCCCTTATCAGCTGTGTCTCACCGCAGGCCCGCATCGACGATCAGGGACTGCTTTGTGATCATGCGGCTGTCGTCGGCGGCAAGGAACAGCGCGGCACGCGCGATCTCCTCGCCGAGCAGGGTCTTGCGCAGCGCCTGCCGCTCGACCACTGCATCGATGGACGCCTGCGATGTGTACCAGAGTTGCCGCTGCCGCTCGGTCATGACGGCACCCGGCTCGATCGCATTGACGCGGATGTTGTCGGGGCCGAGCTTGCGCGCCAGCGCCCGCGTCAGGCCGAGGATGGCCGCCTTCGCGGCCGCATAGGCCGGAAACTCGGCGCCGCCAAAACGCCAGGCGATCGAGGCGAGGTTGACGATCGAACCGTGGCCGAGCTCGCGCATGTGCGGATGTACGGCCTGGGCGGCAAAGAAATGATGGCGCAGATTGACGTTCTGGGCACGGTCCCAATAGTCGACATCGACCTCGGAAAACTCATGCCGCTGATCATTGGCCGCGTTGTTGACCAGCACGGCGATGGGGCCGAGCCGCGATCGTGTCTCGGCAATCGATGCCCGGAGCGCCGCGATGTCGGTGACGTCGACCTCGAGGAACAGCGCCCGCCGCCCGCGGGCGCCGAGATCGGCTTCGAGTTCACGTCCCGCATCCGCATTGAGATCGACGAAGGCGACCTGCGCCTGATTGTGCGCAAAGGCGCGCACGATGTCGGCGCCGATGCCGGTGGCGCCGCCGCTGACGAACACGACGCGGCCGGCAAGACTCGGATAGGTGGCGAAGTTCATGATGAGGCGTCCGGGATCAAGTCTTCATGCCGCGTCGGGGATGAGCTTTTGCGAGCCCGGATCAAAAAGACAGGCAGGCGTCATGTCGATGCCGAGATCGAGCTGCTCGCCAAGCTCCGGCGCACCGTCCGGATCGAAGCGGCCGACCACCTCGCGATCGCCGATCCGCAAATTCGCGACCGTCTCGGCGCCGGTCGGCTCGACCAGCTCCACGGGCGCGGTGAGGCGGGCGAGCGCGGGCTTCTTCGCCTTCAGCTCGGCATCGTAGCGATAGAGATGTTCCGGGCGGATGCCGAGCACGACCCTGCCATCGGCGGGCGCGCTGGCCGGCGGCCGTGCCAGCGGCAGCGCGGCCACGGCGCCATTCGCGAGCGGGATTTCGACGCAAAGCGCGCCGCCGTCGCGGGCCGCGAGGCGTCCATCGAGAAAATTCATCGACGGCGAGCCCATGAAACCGGCGACGAACATGTTGGCGGGGTGCGCATAGACGCGCTTGGGGATATCGAACTGCTGCACGCTGCCCTGATGCATCACCGCGATGCGCGAGGCAAGCGTCATCGCCTCGACCTGGTCGTGCGTGACATAGATCGTGGTCTTGCCGACGCGCTGATGCAGTTTCTTGATCTCGGCGCGCATGTCGACGCGCAGTTTGGCATCCAGATTCGACAGCGGCTCGTCAAACAGGAACAGCTTTGGATTGCGCACCAGCGCGCGGCCCATCGCGACGCGCTGGCGCTGGCCGCCGGAAAGCTGGCCCGGCTTGCGTCCGAGCAGCGGCTCGATCTGCAGCAGCCCTGCGACGCGGGCGACCTGCTCGTCCTGGTCCTTGCGCGGCACCCCGCGGCTTTCCATGCCAAACGTGATGTTCTGGCGCGCGGTCATGGTCGGATAGAGCGCGTAGGACTGGAACACCATGGCGATGTCGCGGTCCTTCGGCGCCACCGCATTGACCAGCCGCTCGTCGATGAAGATCTGTCCCGAGGTGACGCTCTCCAGCCCCGCGATCATCGCCAGCAGGGTGGACTTGCCGCAGCCGGAGGGGCCGACAAGGGCGATGAACTCGCCGTCGCGCGCCTCGATGTCGATGCCCTTCAGGACCTCGACCGGACCGAACCGCTTGTGCACGCCTTTGATGGTCAGTGTCGCCATGATGATCTACATGCACCCAGCTCGCCTGGTTGCCCTAACGTGATCGCCGCTCATTTGATTGCGCCTTGGGTGAGGCCGCGGACGAAATACTTGCCGCCAATGAAGTAGATCAGGAGCGGCGGAAGTGCCGCGATCAGCACGGCGCTGCTCGCGACGTCGAACGGCGCCGCCTGCTGGCCGGCGGTCGCCAGCGCCACCAGCACGGCCGTGATCGGCTGCTCACGTCCTGACGTGAAGGCCATGCCGATGATGTAGTCGTTCCAGATTCCGGTGAACTGCCAGATCACGGTGACGATCAGGATCGGCGGCGACAGCGGCAGGATGATGCGATGGAAGATGCGCCAGAAGCCGGCGCCATCGATGCGCGCGGCCTTGATCAGGTCGTCCGGGATCGCGACGTAGTAGTTGCGGCAGAACAGCGTGGCGAAGGAAATGCCCTGCACGACGTGGATCAGGATCAGCCCGGCGACGGAGTTGGTCAGCGAAAGCGTGCCGAGAATATAGGCCCATGGCAGCAGCGCGATCTGCGGCGGCATGAAGACGCCGAGCGTCATGCAGGCGAACAGCACCTCGGAGCCGCGAAAGCGCCATTTGGACAGGATGTAGCCGTTCAGCGCGCCAAGCAGCGTTGAGATGACCGTCGCCGGGACAGTCATCAGCAGCGAGTTGTAGAAGTTGCGCTGGACGCCCGCGCAGGTGCCGGCGACGCAGGTGCTCGACCACGCCTCGGCCCAGGCCCCTAAGCGCAGGTGTTGCGGCCACCAGATCAGCCCGTATCGGGTGATCTCGGGCAGCGGCCGGAACGAATTGGCGATCACGACGAACAGCGGCAGCAGATAGAGCAGCGCGAACAGCGTGAGAAACGCATAGATCGCGGTGCGGCTCGACACATGGCGCCACCAGGCATTGCGCGCCTCGGCCTGTCCCGCCGGAATCGCGATCGCAAGCGTCATCGCGCACTCTCCTTGCGGGCATGCCAGGCGCTATAGAGCGAATAGGGCACCAGCACGAGCGCGAGCGCCGCCAGGATCATGATGGCGCCCGCCGCTCCGATGGCGATCTGCCCGCGCTGAAACATGAAATCATAGACCGCCATGGCGGGGAACGTCGTCGAGATTCCCGGTCCGCCCTTGGTGAGCGCGACCGCGAGATCGAAAGTCTTGATCGCATACTGCAGCAGCACGACCGCGACCGCCAGAAAGATCGGCGCGATCTGCGGCAGGATCACCTTGCGGTAGGTCCGCGCAGGAGAAGCGCCGTCGACCATCGCGGCCTTGACGATGTCAGGGTCGATCGAGCGCAGCCCGGCGAGCAGCAGGGCCATGGCGAAACCCGAGGAATGCCAGATGCCGGCGATGATGATGGCGTACAGCGCGGTCTCGCGGTGGATGGTCAGACGAAATGCGAAATCGGTGAAGCCGAGCTGATGCGCCAGAAACTCGATCCCCGCATCCGGGCTGAACAGCCAGCTCCAGACCGTACCGGTCACCGCGAAGGACACCGCCAGCGGATAGAGAAAGATCGTGCGCCAGGAGGACTCGGCGCGGATGCGCTGGTCGATCGCAATCGCCAGTGCAAGCCCCGCGGCCATCGCGGCGCCGACATACACGACGCTGAAGGTCAAGAGATTGCCATAGGCGATCTGCCAGCGCGGGCTGGACCACAATTCGAAATAGGCCTTGGCGCCGGCGAAGTCGTATTGCGGCAGCAGCGTCGAGGACGACAGCGAAATCCACAGCGTCCAGAGCGTGAAGCCGAACACGTAAATGAGGCTGGCTACGAGCGACGGCGCGATCAGCAGGACCGGCGTCCACGCCATGAGACGCTGCCGCCATGGTGTCGCCGGCGATGCGAGCGATGACGAGATGGCGATCGTCATGGCTGGCGAGACCTCCGCCAAGCGCACGCTGCAACCTCTCCCCGCATGCGGGGAGAGGTCGCGCACCGTGATCTTTCGGCTGGCATATGTGATCGCCCTGAACCGTTGCCGGAGATCCCTTCCCTAGTTCTGCGCTTCGACGGCGTCGGCCAGCTGGTCGGCGGCCTGCTTCGCGGTGATCTTCGGATTGTTGGTGAACTGCGTGATGACCTCCAGCATGGCGCCGCGATATTTTTGCAGCACGGTCATGTTGTGCGCCATCGAGCGCACCAGGGAGCCGCCGCTGATCGAGGCCTCCAGGTCCTTCCTGGCCATCTGCTGGCAGGGGTTGAAACCCGCGAGGTCGACATCAAGCCGCGCCGGGATCGAGCCCTTGGCCTTGTTGAACACGGTCTGGAAGTTCGGCGACATGATCAGGCTGGCGAGCAGCGTCTGGCCGGCGACGTAGTCGGGATCCTTCTGCTTGAAGAACACCACCGAGTCGGAGTTGAGGATGTAGCCCGGCTTGCTCCAGTCGGTCGGCGCCTGGGCGCAGACATAGTCGTCACCCTGCTTCATGCCGGCCTTGGTCATCACGCCGACCTGCCAGTCGCCCATGATCATGAAGACGGCATCGCCCTTCGCGAAGATGTTGATCGTGCCGGGATAGTCGCGGCTGGCGATGGCGCCGTCCATGTATTTGGACACCATCGTGCGATATTGTTCGAACGCCTTGACCATGCCGGGGGAGCGCATCGCTTCGGGATCGCCCTTGACCAGCGCCTTGCGGAACAGGTCGAGGTCCTGGCCGTAGAGCACGACCTCGAACGTGGTGGCATCGGACCAGTCCTGGCTGAAATGCGCGATGCAGGTGAGCTTGGCCGCGACCGCCTTGTCGCAGGCGGCGTTGAACTCGGCCCAGGTCTTTGGCAGCTCGGTGATCCCGGCCGCCTTCATCGCCTTGGTCGAGCCCCAGATCCAGTTGATGCGATGAATGTTCATCGGCACCGCGACCCAATGGCCGGCCGGCTTCATCACCGGAAGCAGCTCCGGCGCGACGACCTTGTCCCAGCCTTCCTTGGCGGCGAGGTCGTCGAGACTCGCTGTCATGCCGGTGGCGTTCCACTCGGCGATCTCGGGCCCCTTGAGCTGCACCGCGGGCGGCGCGTCGCCGGCCACGACGTTGGCGCGCAGCTTTGCCAGCGTATTGGCGGTGTGACCGGCGATCGAGGTCTGCTCCCACTTGCCGCCGGCCGCGGTGAACATGTCGCCGAGCTTGGCAATCGCCTCGGCGTCCGAGCCGACCGCCCATTGGTGCAGCATGTTGGTCTTCGGCTCGGCGGATGCGGGGCTTGCGAGGACGCTAAAAGCCGCAAGCAGCATGGCTGTTCGCTTGAACATCGTTTCCTCCATATGGCGCGGCGCTTTGCGACCGCTTCCGCTGACCGACGATCACGCGCGGCGTGATGGCACGGCAGCCCGTCTTTTGACGTTTGTAATTTTTTCTACTATGAAAAAATACCCCGGTCAACGATACGAAATTCTGCCGTGTCTGGAAGCGAGATCATCGCCCTGTTGAAGGATCATCCGGCACGCACGCCGGAGGCGCGGATCGTGCGCTGCATGAGCGAGCGCGGCGCGATCACGGCGGCCGACCTCGCCAGGGCGACCGGGCTCGCACGCTCGACGATCTCGACGGCGCTGTCCGAACTGCGCAGCGCAAGAATCGTGATCGAGGTGGCGCAGTCCATGGACGTGCGCGGGGTCGGCCGGCCGACCTCGGTGTTCTCGCTCAATCCCAAGGCCGGCACCTGCATCGGCCTGCATGTCGGCCTGTCCAGCCTGCGGCTGATCGTGGCCGATGTCTCGCACGCGGTGCTGCATCATGACGAGATCGAACTCGGCCTCGACTACACGCCGCAAGCCGCCATCCGCAAGGCGCGCGTGGCCATGTCAGAGGCCTACCGGCGCGGCGGCCTGTCGCCGCATTCCCTGCTCGGGATCGGGGTGGCCGTGGCCGGTCCGGTCGCGCCGGACGGCCGCATCCAGCGCGCAAGCATGGTGCCGAGCTGGGCCGGGGTGAATGTCCGCGACGTCTTCGCATCCGCCTTCGACACGGCGGTGTTCGCCGACAATGAAAGCAATTGCAGCGCGCTCGCCGAGATGATTTGGGGCGCGGCAGCCGACATCGACGACTTCGTCTATCTCAAGATCGACGTCGGACTCGGTGGCGCGATCGTCGTGCAGCGGCGTGTCGTGACCGGCGCCGCCGGAGCCGGCGGCGAGTTCGGCCATATCTCGATCGATCCCAACGGCGGCCTGTGCCGCTGCGGCAATCACGGCTGCCTGGAATTGACGGCGGGCTTTCGCACCGTGCTGGAGCGGATGTCGCATCGTCGCAAGAAGTCCGTCAGCATCGAAGACGTGGTGGAACGGGCTTTTGGCGGCGATCTCGATTGCGTGGAGGCGATCGCCGGAATTGCCGAAGCGGCCGGGCGCGGGCTCGGCATCATCGGCTCGATCCTCAATCCCGGCATCGTCGTCGTCGGCGGTGCAGGTGCTGCTGCCGGACCGCTGCTGTTCGACCGGCTGACCGATTCCTATGAGCGGCACACGCTATTGAAGCGCGCGCAGCTCACCGAGGCGCAGCGCCTGCGCATCGTCCCGGCCCGCTTCACCACCGACGGCTCGCTGATGGGCGCGGTCGCGCTCGTGCTGCGGGGGCTCGGCGCGCTGCAGGGCGAGGGATGAGGCACTGACACTCGCATAGCGGCAGCAGGCTCTCAAAGAGCAATTTTTGAGACCGCAAGGACCACCCATAACGCTGTTTGGTGCGAGATGCAGGTCGCCGTGCTGAGCCGCAGGGTTAACCGGGGACAAGCGCCGTATACCATTACAGTAAGGTTTGCATTCGGCTACAACTCATCCCAGCGGGGGGATTGGCAGATCGAGGCTGTGGGACATGAAATTTCCGGAGGTGGTTCTCGGGTTCCTTCTAGCCCAACTTGCGCAGTTGGAGGCGGGATTTGACTATTTTCCGAGATTTTGCGCCGAGTGGCTTGAATCGGATCAATTGGTTAGACGGTGTGGATCGGGGATTTGGGCGTGTAGTGCCAACCTAGGGTATTTTCTGGAGGCGGCGAGTCGGATTGATTCGGGCGCATGTATCTGCGCCACACCACGATCCGCAAAGATGGCAAGGTTCATCGCTACTGGCGCCTTGTGCGCAGCGTGCGTGTGGGTCGTCGGGTCATTCAGCAGACGGTTGCGCAACTCGGCGAACTCGATGAGCAGGGTCGTGTGCAGGCACGGGCGCTGGCCCACCGGCTGATCGGCGCGCCCGAGCGCGCGCAGCTGTTTGACGATGGCAGCGAGCAGCTGACTGTGCCGGTGCGGTTGAAGAGCATCCGCATCGAGCGCCCGCGTCAGTTTGGCGATGTGTATCTGGCGCTCACATTGTGGCGCGGAACCGGGCTTGAAGCTCTATGCGCGCGGCTGCTTCCGCTCGGCAAGGAGCGCATCGCGTGGTCGAAGCTGGCGGCCGTGTTGGTCGCTGCGCGGTTTTGCGAGCCGTCGAGCGAGTTGCACATTGCGGAGGATTGGTACCGCCGCACGGCACTTTCAGATCTGCTGCAACTCGGGGATGAGGAGGTCAACAAGGATCGGCTCTATCGCGGGCTCGATCGACTGCTCGCCTACAAGAGCGAACTCGAAGCGCATTTGTCGCAGCGCTGCGGCGAGCTGTTTGCAATCCAGAACGAGGTGCTGCTCTACGACGTGACGAGCACATATTTTGAAGGCCAAGCCGAGGCCAATCCACAGGCGCGGCGCGGCTACTCACGCGATCATCGCCCGGATTGCAAGCAGGTATGCATCGCGCTCGTCGTGACCTTCGACGGCTTTCCTTTGGGCTACGAGGTGTTCGCCGGCAACACCCACGACTCGCGGACCTTGCAGACGATTGTGGCCACCATGGAGGCCCGGCACGGCATGCTGGAGCGGGTCTGGATCACCGACCGCGGCATGGCCAGCGCCGACAATCTGACCTGGCTGCGCCAAACCGGCCGGCGCTATATCATCGGTGCGCCGAAGTCGGAACTGAAGAAGTTCGCCCTCGAACTCGCTCACCCCGACGGCTGGCGCATGGTCAACGAAGGCGTCGAGGTCAAGCTGACGCGCCACCCCGAGACCGACGAGACGGTGATCCTGTGCCGCTCGGCCGACCGGCGCAGCAAAGAGCGCGCCATGCATGACAAGTTCAGCCGCCGTATTGAAGAAGCGCTCGGGCGCCTGGCAGCGCGACTGACCCGTTCGAAGAAGCGCATCGATCCGGCGACGGTGAACCGGCAGATCGGCCGCATCCTGCAGCAAAACCAGCGATCCGCCGCCCGCTTCGCAATCAAGCTGGAGCCGGATGGCTGCCCGGCGGGTTTCCGACTCGGCATCGTTTACAATGACGCCTTCGACGACTGGGCCGCACTCTCAGAGGGCGCCTATCTGCTGCGTTCGAACATCGACGATTGGAGCGATCAACAGCTCTGGAAGGCCTATATCCAGCTCACCCAAGCCGAAGCCGCTTTTCGTATCCAGAAGGACCAACTCAACCTCCGTCCAATCTGGCACCAGCGCGAAGATCGTGTGCAGGCTCATATCCTGGTCTGCTTTCTCGCCTTCGTGCTGTGGAAGACGCTCGAGATGTGGCAGAGCCGCGCAGGTCTCGGCAATTCGCCACGCATCATTCTGGAAGAACTCAAGCGCATTCAATCCCAGGACGTCATCCTGCCGACCGCAGCGCACGGACAGATTCGCCTGCGTTGCGTAACCCAACCAGACCAAGCCCAGGCCGCTCTCCTCGATCGTCTCGGCCTCACCCTGCCAAAACGTATGCGCCTCGCCGAGCAACACTTGCCAGCCCTCGAACAAACCGCCTGACAGTCACCCGCACCAAAAAATGTAGTGCCAACTTCTCGGCTAAGGCATTGATTTGCCTATAGTCGGGGGTCGATTCTGCGCAAGTTGGGCTAGCTGTCGCGGCATTCGCGCTGGGACTCCTGACGCCAGTGCCACACCATCAGGAAAACGTTCTACTCGAATTTCTTATGAAGTTGGCAGACCCGGTCGCTCTCTTCACGGCCGTCCTCGCTTTCTCGACTATCGGTCTCTGGCGAGCCACAAAGCATCTTTGGCAGGCCACGTTAACGTCAGCGAGCGACAGTCGCTAGAAACGAAGATCCTCCAACGGGCCTACATTTCGGTTGAGCCACAAGGCATCCATAAGATGGTGAGTGGCGACAGACTCATCGGCCATGTCTCAATCAATAATGCCGGGAACCTCCCAGCTACGAATGTGAGATGGTTCATCAGGATCAAATCCACGCCGAACGGCCAGGAAACAAGCTTCGAAACGGGCGACCTTAAGGGAAGCATCGTGGTGGCGCCTCATTCGGCAACAACGCTTGCTTGTGATGAAACCATCATTTTGCAAGCCCGGCTTGATGCCTCCGATGCCGGGAAAGGGCGGGAACACGAAAAGCCGTTGTTCATTTATGTCTGGGGCCTAGTCCGCTACCATGACGGCTTTGTCGGGGGCAGATCCACGGAGTTCTGTCACCGCTACAACTGGATCAATCGGCCGAACCGCGCCAGCGCTTACGAAATCGATGCAAAGTTTGCCCGACAGCATACCGAGGGCAATGTCACCTCTTGACTGCGCGCGCACCAGCCGAATGGCCCGGCTGGTGCGTCAGCAATTGACCCGGAATCTTGAGTTCGCCATTCGGGTGCCCCGGCATGACGTTCCTTGTCACATCGGCGGGGTGATGCCGTCGCGGCCGACATTGACGCGACCCGCTTCGAGCGTGCCGTCCTCTTTCTTCTGCGCGCCAAAAATGATGATCTTTGCGCCGGGCTTGACCTCGGACTTGTCGCTCGTCACGAAGGTGACGATCGGCGTATCCGGCGGCACCACCACTTTCTTCTCGCCGTCCTTGTATTTGACCAGGATGTTCTGGCCGTCGGTGCCCTTGACCGTCTCGGCCACGGTCGCGTTGGTCATGGTCGAATTGGCCCGCAGATCCCAGGGGCGAAAGCCTTCCGCGGCGCCGCGCTGGTTTTCCGGGAAGATGTGAACGGCGATCGCCTTCTGGGTGCCGTCGGGCTCGGGCATCGCGGTGACGCCGATATAGGAGCCCTCCTTGATCTCCGACAACGAGGTCTTCACCACGGCAAAGACAGCGACATTGTCGGTCATCCTGACCTTCACGTCGGTGCCGTCGCGGCTCTTGATCGCGAGGACAGGCCCGTCGACGGCTTCGATGGTGCCGCGAATGCGCGTCATCGGCGCCTGCTGCGCCCATGCAGCCGTTCCCAGCATCGTGATCGCAGCAAGGCCCGCGCCCAGCATGCGCAGCGATGAAACAAATCTCGGCATGATGTTCTCCCGGAAAAAATGGCGCGCCCCGCGCCCACACGCGAGGCCAAACCCCGCGGGTGCGGGGGTATTCCTCAGGCTCTACGGATGACGCGGTGAAAGCGTTACAGGCAAAAACCATTGCCTGTTGTCTCGGCGGAGCGAATAAAAAGCCGCCACCTGCATCGCAGGTGCGTCACATCGGCGGAGTGAGGCCGTCGCGGCCGACGCTGATGCGGGTGGTGTCGAATGAACCGTCCGGGCGCTGCTTGACGAAGGCGATGATTTTTGCGCCCGCCTTGAGGTCCGACTTGTCGGCCGGCACGTAGGTGACGACCGGCGTCTCCGGCGTGACCAGAACCTTCTTCTCGCCATCCTTGTACTTGACCAGCAGCGTGTGGCCGTCATTGCCGACCACGCTCTCGCTCACGGTGGCATTGGTCATGGTCGAGTTGGGCCTGAGATCGTAGGGCCGCGAGCCCTCGCCCGTTCCGCGCATCGCCTCCGGGAAGACGTGAACCTCGACGGCGGTCGGCATTCCGTCGGGGCCCGGCACCGTGGTGGTGCCGATGAAGGAGCCGACCTTGATGTCGGCGAGCGCGATCCTGGTGATCCCGACCAGCATGATGTCGCTGGTCATGTGCAGCTTGACGTCCTCGCCGCTGCGCGACTTCACTGCGATCAGGTCGCCGTCGACGCTCTCGATGGTGCCGCGAACGCGCGATGGGGTCGGCGCCTGCTGGCACACTGCGGCAAGCGTCGAGAAGGCGACCATCGCCAGCGCGATCAGGGGACGGGCGAGCATCAGGGATCGGGGCGGCATGAGAATTCTCCAACGGATACAAACCACCAAGACCCCGTCTTGATGGCGTTATTCCGGCGCCAACTCTTTGTGAAGTCAGCTCTGTCGCGATCAATTGCGCGCGAGATCGGCCTCCACCAGCGCGCGCAATTCCGCCGTCACCTCGGGCCGCTGTCCGAACCAGAGTTCGAAACCGCGCACGGCCTGGTAGAGCAGCATGCCGAGCCCGTCCGCGGTTTTCAGCCCGCGCGCCTCGGCCGCGGCGAGCAGCGGCGTCCTGAGCGGCACGTAGACGAGATCGCTGACCACGGCCTGCGCCGGCAAGGCCGCGATATCGATGTCGAGCGCGGGCTGCCCGCTCATGCCGAGCGAGGTGGTGTTGACCAGCAGTCCCGCACCCGGCAGCCGCTCCGCGACCGCCTCCCTCGCGACGGGCTCGACCTGGTCACCGAACTCAGCCGCCAGCGCCTGCGCGCGGTGGACGGTGCGATTGGCGAGATGAATGCGCCGGATGCCACGCTCGATCAGCCCGAACACGACCGCGCGCGCCGCGCCGCCGGCGCCAAGCACGAGCGCCTCGTCCGCCTGGTCCCAGCCCGGCGCGCTGGCGTCGAGATTGTCGATGAATCCCTCGACGTCGGTGTTGGTCGCGCGCAGCGTTCCGTCCTCGTACCACAGCGTATTGGCAGCACCCACGGCGGTCGCGCGCTCGTCCGGCACCGCCAGGGCAAACGCGCGCTCCTTGTGCGGTTTCGTGACATTGGCGCCGACGAAACCGTGGTGCGAGAGGTGCAGCACGAACTCGGCGAACTCTTCCGGCGGCACCGCCTCGATCGTGTAGCCGCCCGCGATCTCGAGCTTGCGCAGCCAGTGATGATGGATCAGCGGCGAGCGCGAATGGGCGGCCGGCCAGCCGATCAGGCAGGCGGCGGGGGGTTTTGGTGCAACGGTCATGCCGGTCACATCCGACAAGCCCGTCGTGCTGTCAATGCTGTCGGTCAGTCCTTGGGACCGGTGGCGCCAGACCAACGTCTCACATCGCCGGGCTTGTCCCGGCCATCCACCTCTTTGACGCACCACGGGAGAAAGACGTGGATGCCCGGCACAAGGCCGGGCATGACGCGTTTCGTTCTTGGGACACGTTGTCGACGATCACGCCGCGTCGCGGTGCGCGGCGATGATCTGGTCGGCGGTGCGGCCCGTCACCTCGGCCATGTGGTCGAACTGCCGGGTAAAGCTGCCGGAGCCGGCGGTGGCCGAGCGCAATTCGACGATCAGCTCGCCGATCTCCGCCTCCGGCATCAGGGCGCGCACGCAATCCCAGCCCGGCCAGCCCTCGCGGGTGTCGAAGCCGAGAATCTGGCCGCGCCGCGACGACAGGATCGCGTTGATCTTTGCGGTCGCCTCGGTCGGGCAGACGATCTCCACGGTGTGGATCGGCTCCAGCAGCACCGGTTGGCACAGCGGCAGGCCTTCGCTCAGGCCGATGCGCGCCGCGGTGCGGAAGGCGAGATCGGACGAATCCACGCTGTGATAGGAGCCGTCGGTCAAGGTCACCGCGACGTCGACGACGGGGAAACCGAGCGGACCTCTCGTCAGCCCGTCATTGACCCCCTCCTCCACCGCCGGGATGTAGTTGCGCGGCACCGCGCCGCCGACCACTTTTTCGGCGAACTTGATGCCTTCGCCGCGCGGCAGCGGCTTGATGTCCAGCACCACGTCGCCGAACTGGCCGTGGCCGCCGGACTGCTTCTTGTGCCGGCCACGCTGACTGATGGCCTTTCGGATGGTCTCCTGATAGCCGATCGCCGGCTGGTGCGACTTGA
>Ga0335071_10000082_pt1 | contig 110630 bp, 91 predicted proteins | sample Lox_Sample_15_FD_206724 | JGI IMG/M metagenome (GOLD analysis project Ga0335071, IMG submission 206724) | Soil microbial communities from Loxahatchee National Wildlife Refuge, Florida, United States - Lox_Sample_1.5 | ecosystem: Environmental > Terrestrial > Soil > Wetlands | place: USA... | reverse complement strand
ATGCGGCGGGTGTGTCAGTGCGAGCGAGCTTGATCATCTTGATCCTCCGAGGCTGGATGGTCACAAATCCAATCTTGGGTCTCTCTTGACCACCCGCCACCCCATAGGATCTGTGGTAACTGCCGCCAGCTTTTCTTATTTGCTGGCGGGCCATGGGTGCGGCCAGCATCCGGCATTCCCTGCGCCCTCTCACCTGAAGAGGGTGAATTGCCATCGTCAACTCGGACGGAATTCCGCCGCGAGAACGCGAAGACATGCCTCGAGAAGGTGAAGTCATTGCGAGCGATGCGAAGACCCGTAAGGTGGCAAAAGCGCTTGCGCCGTGCCCACCATCCTTCGGCAAGTGTCATCCTCTTCGGTGGGCACGCTTCGCTTTGCCCACCCTACGGCGCGTCCGCCGCGAGAACGTCGAGCACCGCCGCAGGTCGCGTTGGCCACTGGCCCGCTCAGAAGAACTCCACTTCGTCCTCGGCAGCCGCGTTCTTCGGCTGCACAGCGCGCGGCTTGGTGACGAGCCCGAGCGAGCGCAGGCAATCGTCATGGACCTCGCGCTCCCGCTCCATCGTGTACTGCGCAAACAGCTCTTCGAGCATGGCTTCGTCGCGCGCGGCGAGCTGCGCCTTGCCGCCAGTGGCGCCACGGTCCAGCTCCGCCGCGACGGCCTTCAGCTTCGCGAGCCCCTCGCCGAGCCCGGTCATCACGGCTGCGGCCGATTGCATGAGGTTTTCGAATTCCGCGCCCTCGCGCGCCAGGCGGGCCATCTGCGAGCCGAGCCGTTCGTTGCCGCCTTCGACCTCCCGCAGCGCGTATCCGATCGAGGGCTCGAGCCGCGCCAATTGCGCGGGGTCGGCGCGGCCGCGCAGCTCCTTCAGCCCGTTCGCAGCGGTCTCGACGCGATCGAGAATCGGCTTCAGCCTGGCGGCTCCCGCCGACACATGGTCCGCGGTGGCCTTGAGTTCGCCGGCAATCACGACGAAGGCGTTGCCCTTGGCGCCGAGATGACCGGCCTTGAGGCCCGCATTCATGCCGATCAGGATGATGTCGACGATGGCTTCCGAAAGTCCCGCAATCGCCTGGCGGAATTTGCCGAGCGTATCGTCCACGACGGCGAGCGCCTCGTCGACCGATTTGCCGGAGCTTTCGCAGGTCGCGATCAGGTCGAGGGCGCGTGCGAGCGTCCGCTTGATGCCTTCGAGGAACGAGGATTCGGCGCCATCGCTCTGCGACGAGCGACTCTGGGCGACGATGCCGCCGGCATCGGCGAGGATGGCCTTGAGAGAGCCGCCGATGCGGCCGATATCCTGGTTGAACTCGTGCTCGGCGTCCCGGAGTTGCAGCACCTCGAGCCGGCGCACAACGCGGGCCGCTTGCGGCGCATCATCGCCACCGGTCGCAAGACCGGCGGCCCGGCGCAGCCCGCTGCAGACATGTTCCAGGCGCTGCCGCGCGCAATCGCCGGATTGCAGCGAAACGATCGCGCTGCCCGCGGCCTCAGCGATCTTCTTAGTACTGCGTCCGGCGAGTTCGGCGAGGTGAACGCTCTTGCGCTGCTGCGTGCGCAGCTCCGCATGGGCCGAGATCAATCCCGCGCCCGCGGCATGAAGCTCCGCGCGGTACAGCTTCTCGAACTCCTTGTGCCGGGACAGGGCCGCGTCAACGGCCCGCGACAGCAGCTCCTGGTCGCGCGCGCAGCCTTCGATCGACTGCTGCACCGCCCGTCCGAGTTCGAGGGCCTCCGCGGTGAAATCCTCAAAGCTCTCGCGATCGCGATTGAGCGAGGCGGCCTCGATCCTGGCGCTGCGGGCGATGATGGTGATGGTCTCGATATGCTTGAACAGGGGTTTCAGCAGCGCGGATGCCTCCTTGGCACCGCTGCCGATATTGTCGAGCAGCGCGCTCTCGGCGGGCAGCGCTTCGGCGAGTTCGTTCAGCTTGCCGGCGATCTCTTCAATGGCCGCCGATGCGCCTTCGATGTTCGCCCCGGACAAGTCCTTCGACAGCGCAGTCAGGCCGCCGTCGAGTTCCCGGAACATCGCCTGGCCGCGGCCGAGCTGGTTTCCGGCCTGCGCAAACGCATCCTCGATGCGCGACGACACGACCTCGATCGAGGCGATCGCTGCGCTGGTATCCGGAAGGACGTCGAGCGACATGGTCCGATCAATTCGCGGTCGCGACGTGCCCAGCCTGGTGCCAGAGCATGATTTCTCGCGGGATCTGGTTCAGCGGCACGACCTTCTCCGCGGCGCCGCAGGCGATCGCTTCCTTCGGCATGCCGAACACGACGCAGCTCTCTTCGTCCTGCGCCCGCGTCGGGCTGCCGAGCTTGCGCATTTCGAGCAGCCCGCGTGCGCCATCATCGCCCATTCCGGTCATGATGACCCCGAGCGCGTTGGGTCCGGCAAATTGCGCCGCCGAGCGGAACAGCACATCGACCGACGGCCGGTGCCGCGACACCGGAGGGCCGTCCTTGATGGCGATATGATAGCGCAGGCCGGTCCGCTGCAGCAGCATGTGCCTCGCACCCGGCGCGATATAGGCACAGCCGGGCTGCACGGTTTCGCCGTCCTCGGCCTCCTTGACCTGGAGGCGGCAAAGGCTGTCGAGGCGCTTTGCGAAAGCGGCCGTAAAACCCTGCGGCATGTGCTGGACGATCAGGATGCCCGGACAATCGGCCGGCAAGGCCTCCAGCACGTCGAGCAGCGCCTCGGTGCCGCCGGTCGACGCGCCGATGCAGACGATGCGCTCGGTCGCAGGACGCGAGCGCCCCGCGACGGGCGGCGGTATGATGGCATCCGCCGTCAGCTTCTTCTCCACGACCGGCCGGCGTGCAAGGCGCGGGCGCACGCGGGCGCGGGCGGCGGATTTCACCGCTTCCCGCAATCGGCCGGAGCATTCCAGCAGCGCCTGCCGCGTATCCATCCTCGGTTTCGGAACGATGTCGACGGCGCCGGCCTCGAACGCCTCGAACATCACGTGCGAGCCCTCTTCGGTCAGCGAGGAGCAGATGATCACGGGGATCGGATGCTGCGCCATGATCTTGCGCAGAAACGTGATTCCGTCCATGCGCGGCATCTCGACGTCGAGGACGATGACGTCCGGCAGCTCCGCTTGCAGCCGGCGCGCGGCCGCGAACGGATCCGAGACAGCACCCATCACCTCGATGGCCGGATCTTCGCTGAGGATCGAGGACAGCACCTGGCGAACCGACGCCGAGTCGTCCACGATCAGCACGCTAACCTTCTCCTTGGCCATGGCCTTCCCCTAGACCGTGAAAATCGTCGGCCGAACCTGCCTGAGCCCGGGCACGAGGCTGTGCACCATCGATTCGGAATGGCCCACCATCATGAAACCGCCGGGACGCAGGTGCGAGCACAATTGCTCGACCACCTTGCGCTGGGTTTCCTTGTCGAAATAGATCAGCACGTTGCGGCAGAAGATGATGTCGACGTCGCGATCGACCGGATAGCTCGCATCCATCAGGTTCATGCGCATGAAATGCGTGAGCCGGCGCAGCTCCGGCACGATCCTCACCTCGTCGCTCGACTGATCTCGCGGCCGCAGGAAGTAGCGCTTGAAAAAGGCCGGAGGCACCGGCGTCAGCACGTCGCGGGTATAGATCGCGGTCTTCGCCAGATGCAGCATGGCCGTGGAGATGTCGGTTCCCAGGATACGGAAATCGAACCGCGTGCCGGCCCTGACCATGTCGTCGAGCACCATGGCCGCGGTGTAGGCCTCCATTCCGGCCGAGGAGGCCGCGCTCCATACCTTGAGGCCCCTGCGGCCGTGGTGCCGCAGCAGCGACGGCACGGCGATCTCCTTCATGAAGGTGAAATGCGCCGGCTCGCGGAAGAAATCGGTCTTGTTGGTGGTGACGACGTCGATCAGATGTGTCAGCTCGTGTTCGAAATGGTCGCCCTGGAACAGGTTGTCGACGTACTCGTTGAGATCGGAGTAGTTCAGCGCCCGCACGCGCTTGTGCAGGCGGCCTTCCAGCATCAGGCGCTTGTTGGCCGGCAGCTTGATGCCGACCTGGGTTTCGATGAATTTGGCGATGGTGCGGAAATGCCGATCCGACAGCTGCAGGACGCTTTCCGGCATCGCGAGGCTCACGGCGCTCATGCCGCGACGGATGCGTCGAGCTGCACCTGCTGGCCGGGCATTCCCTCCTGCGCCATCAGGCGCTTGAGATCGAAGATGATGACGAACTTGTCGCCCTTGCGCCCGATGCCGGCGATGTAGTCGGATTTCCAGCGCCCGCCGACGGCGGGCACCGCCTCCATTGAACTCTCGTCGATGTCGGTGACCTCATGGACGCAATCGGCCACGAAACCGACGCCGACCACCTTGTCGGCGACCGTCACGTCGAGGATGATGATGCGGGTGGCGTCGGTCGCCGGCACGCTCGGCAGATCGAGCTTCAGGCGGAGATCGACGATCGGATAGCCGCTGCCGCGCACGTCGATCATCCCGAGCAGGAAGTGCGGCGCGTGCGGCAGGCGGGAGATCGGCCGCATGTCCAGGATCTCCCGGACATTGCGGATGCTGATGCCAAACGTCTCGCCGTCGAGACCGAGCGTCAGGTACTGCGCCGTTTCGGCCATGTCGTCATCCTCACACGATGCCCTTGCGGGCATGATCTAGCGCTGGAACTCGGCGTCGCGCTCGTCGCCGGCGTCATCCATGGCGAAGGCAAAGCCGCCGCCATTGACCGCCTTCGCGGCGCGGGCGGGCTTGGCGGGCACGGGCTTCTTGCCGCCGCGATCCGCAGCCACCATGATAGCGGCCTTGGCCTTGAGCTCCTTCACCGCGCGATCGATCGGCGCGGCGTGAGCGGCCTTCGCCTTGGCGGCAGCTTCCTCGATCCGGAAATAGGCGATCGTGGATTGCAGCTGCTCTGCCTGCGAGGCGAGCTCTTCCGAGGTGGAGGAGACCTGCTCGGAGGCGCTGGCGTTCTGCTGGCCGACCTTGTCGAGCTGCTGGATCGCCTGGTTGATCTGCGCCGAGCCGACATCCTGCTCGCGGCACGCCGCAGTGATCTCGACGACGAGGTCCGCCGTCTTCTTGATGTCGGGCACGAGCTTGGCGAGCATCGTGCCGGCCTCCTGCGCGACCTTCACGGATTCGCTCGACAGCGTCCCGATCTCGGCCGCGGCCGCCTGGCTGCGCTCGGCAAGCTTGCGTACCTCGGAGGCGACCACCGCAAAACCCTTGCCATGCTCGCCGGCCCGCGCCGCCTCGACCGCCGCGTTGAGCGCCAGGAGGTCGGTCTGGCGGGCGATCTCCTGCACGATCGTAATCTTCTCGGCAATGGTCTGCATCGCCTGCACGGCGCGCCCCACGGCCGCGCCGCTCGCTTCCGCATCCTTGGCGGACTGCGCCGCGATCTTCTCGGTCTGGTTGGCGTTGTCGGCGTTCTGCTTCACGTTCGCCGCCATCTCCTCCATCGAAGAGGAGGCCTCTTCGGCGGAGGACGCCTGCTCGGTCGCGCCCTGGGAGAGCTGCTCGGCGCTCGCCGACAGCTCCTGGCTGCCGCTCGAAACGTTCTGCGCCGCGGTCAGGGCCTCCGATACGATCTGACGGAGCTTCTCGACCATGCGTTCCAGGGCCATCCCGAGCGTGTCCTTGTCCGACAGGCGTTTGGCGTCAACGAGCAGATTGCCGTTCGCGATCTCGTTGGCGACCGCGGCCATTGCGTTGAGATTCACCGTCATCTTGTTCAGCGAATTGATGAGATCGCCGACCTCGTCATTGCTGCTGACATCGATCTTCTGGCTGAGATCGCCGATTGCGACCGCATCCGCAAGTCCGACGGCGCGCGCCAGCGCACGGCTGATGCTGAGCGAAATCCAGAGCGCGGCACCGACTGCGATGACCAGCGAGACCAGCACCAGGGAGACCAGGATGATCTCGGCGCGGGCGCCCTCCGCCTTGGCTTCCTCGCTCTCTTCCGCCATGGCTTTTTTGACATAGCTGATGTAGTCCTTCGCGGCATTGATCGCGGGGGTGAACGCCGCAAGACCCTCGTTCATCGAATGCTCGGCGGCCTTAGCCTTGTCCAGCTTGACCATTTTCAGGGTCTCGTCCTGGACGGCATTGCCGTGCGAATAGGCTGCGGCAAACGCGTCGATCAGCTTTTTGCCGGTCTCGGTTGCGCCCTTGTAGGCTTCGTCCTTGACCTTCAAAGCCTCCTCGCGCGACTGGGCGATCTGTGCGACGAACCTCTCCTGCGCAACGGGATCGAGTGCCAGGATAGCGTTCTTCTCCGCTCGGACCTGAAGCAGAACCTGCTCCTGCAGATCGGCGACCTTTGCCAGACGACCTGCGCGCGCGGACAGATTTCCCGTCGTTCCGGCCATGTCGTTCAGCTTGATATAGGCAACGCCGCCCGCGACCATGGACAACAGGATGACCACGCCGAAGGCGCTGGCCAGCTTCGCTTTGACGGTAAACCGCATGATTTCCCCCTATGAGATGTGTTTCGAAAGCTTTGCTGGCGGATGCCGGATCGGCTCTCCCGCCCTACTCTTCAACGCTGAAATTCCGCATCCCGCTCGTCGCTGCCATCGTCCATGGCGAAGGCAAAGCCGCCATTGCCGCCTGCGACCTTTACGCTGCGGCGAGTCGCCACCGGCTTTGCGGCGGCCGGCTTCTTGGCGGACCGCTGCTCGACGGCCGCCATGCTCGCAGCCCTGGCCTTGAGCTGACCGACGGCATGATCCATCTGCTGCTGGGTCGAGGCTTTGTCGCGGGTGGCTTGAGCATCTTGGATGCGGAAGAAGGAGATCGTCGACTGCAACTGCTCGGCCTGCGAGGCGAGTTCCTCCGACGTCGACGACACCTGTTCCGACGCGCTGGCGTTTTGCTGGCCGACCTTGTCGAGTTGCTGGATCGCCTGATTGATCTGGGCCGAGCCGACGTCCTGCTCGCGGCAGGCCGCCGTGATCTCGACGACGAGTTCGGCCGTCTTCTTGATGTCCGGCACCAGCTTGGCGAGCATCTCGCCCGCCTCCCGTGCCACCTTCACCGTGTCCGACGACAGCGTACCGATCTCGGCGGCGGCGGCCTGGCTGCGCTCCGCCAGCTTGCGCACTTCGGAGGCGACCACCGCAAATCCCTTGCCGTGCTCGCCGGCACGCGCCGCCTCGACCGCCGCGTTGAGCGCCAGAAGGTCGGTCTGGCGGGCGATCTCCTGCACGATCGTGATCTTCTCGGCGATGGTCTGCATGGCGTTGACGGCGCGACCCACCGCCGCACCGCTGGCTTCCGCATCCCGGGCCGATTGAGCCGCGATCTTCTCGGTCTGGTTGGCGTTATCCGCATTCTGCTTCACATTGGCCGCCATCTCCTCCATGGAAGACGACGCTTCCTCGGCGGAAGAGGCCTGTTCGGTCGCGCCTTGCGACAGCTGCTCGGCGCTCGCCGACAGTTCCTGGCTGCCGGCCGAAACGTTTTGCGCCGCCGTCAGCGCCTCGGTGACGATCTGCCGCAGCTTTTCGGTCATCGTGTTGAGCGACTTGATCAGGTCGCCAATCTCGTCATTGCTGGAGATCTTGATCGTCTGGTTGAGATCGCCGCCAGCGACAGCGCCGGCGAGACCGACGGCGCGGCCAAGTGCACGGGAAATGTTGAGCGCGATCCAGAGCGCGGAGCTCACCGCAATCACGAGGGCGCCAACCATGACGCCGATCAGGAGCGTCTTGGCAAAGTTTGCTTCCTTGGCCCCCTCGTCGGCCACCTCGGACATCTGCTGCTCGTTGCGCGTGACGTACTGCTCGACCGCCTCAAGGCTCTCGTTGACGGCCTTCCGGCCCTCGCCATTGGCAATCGCCGCCGCCTTGATATTCCCGGCCTCCTCGGCGAGATCGGCCGATCTTTCGGCGGCTTTCGTCAAACGCTCGAGGGGCGTCTTGAGGGGCGTGGCCGAGCCTCCACTCTGCTCACCGCCAATCTTCACGATGTCGGCCTTGATGGCGTTCAACCGTTGCAGCGCTTCCTTGACGTCCGCACCGACCTCTTGAAGATCCGAGCTGGTGTAGGCCGAAATGACGGCCCGCGAGAGGCGCGCGGCGTCCAGCTTCGCGGTCAGCAAATCAGTGACCATGCGCTGGCTCTCGGAGGCTCCCTTGTTCAATTCCGCGACCATCGAGTCGAGCAGGGAATCCAGCTCTCTGACCGCCGGTTGTCCTTCACCCTTCCAGAGCTCCGCCGCCTTGTTGTTCGAGCTCAAGAGCGCGAGCTTGCTGGCCTGGTCCTCGAGCTCGTTGAGCCGCTTGAGCGGGACAGCTGCCTGATCCAGCATGTGCTTGCCGGCCTCGCTGGCCTTGCCATACAGCTCTTCCCTGAGCTTGAGCACCTTTTCGCGGCGGGATACCATGGTCTTGTAGTTGTCCTGCGCGTCCTTCTCGGTTGTCGCTGAGATCATCCGCATCTCGGAGCGCACCTGCCCCTGGACGCCGTTCATGACATCGGCAGCCATTTTCAAGCGCAACGCCTGGGAAACGGTCCGCTCCTCTGCATCGCTCAGTGACGAAAGCTTGACGTAGCCGATCGCGCCGGTGATCATAGCCAGTACGATCACCGCGCCGAACGAACTGGCAAGCTTTGCCTTGACAGTGAACCTCATCTTTAGCCCCTCTCGTCTCGTCCCGAGACGCGTTCAATTCAGGATGCGTTCCATGTTCGGAACGATGACGAACTCTTCACGCCACTTGGTGATGAAACGGATGTATTCCGGCTTCCAGTGCATGCCGACGCGCGGCGTCTGCTGCACGTCGGTCTGCGAGATCTCGGTGACCTCGAACACCTTGTCCGCGGTCAGGCCGACCAGGACAGGCTCGTTGTCGATGCTGATTTCGATGACCACGATGCGAGTATCGGTCGTATCCTCGGTCATCGGCATGCCGAAGCGGATGCGCAAATCGGCGAGCGGAATGACGTTGCCGCGCACGTTGATGACGCTCGGCACAAACGATTTGGCGCCGGCGACCTTGGTCACCGGAACCGGATCGATGATCTCGCGAACGAGGCCGGCGTCGAGCGCGAATTTCTCGTCGGCCAGTCCAATCATGACCACCTGCATGGAACCGCTGCGATCCGCGCCGGCCTCTTGCTTGCCTTGAGCGGTCATCACGCGGCCTCGTTCATTTGCTGTTTCTCCGCATGCGCCTGCGCCAGCCCGACCAGCTGCGCGACATCGAGGATCAGCGCGGCCGTGCCGTCGCCGAGAATAGTCGCGCCCGAGAAGATCGTGACGTCGGAATGCAGTCTTGACAGCGACTTGATGACGGTCTGATGATTGCCGATGATCTGGTCGGCAACGAGGCCAACCCGCGTCTCGCCGGTCGAGATGATGATCGTTTTCTGATGCAGGTCCGGCGTACCGGGAATAGTGAGGATCTCGCGCAGCCGAAGGAACGGCACGAGGTTGCCACGCACGTTGAGGAAATTGCGCCCGCGTGAGCGCTCGTCCTGCGCGGTCAGTTCGACGCATTCCTCCACCGCCGATAGCGGGATGATGTAGCGACCTTCGCCGACCCGGATCAGGAGACCCTCGATGATCGCAAGCGTCAGCGGCAGGCGAAGCGTGACGGTGGTGCCCTGCCCCGGCCTGGTCGTCAGATCGATCGAGCCACGCATGTTCTCGATGGTGCGCTTGACCACGTCCATGCCGACACCGCGGCCCGACAGCGCGGAGATGGTCTGCGCCGTCGAGAAGCCAGGATGGAACAGGAACTGATGGATCTCGTGATCCGACAGCGCGGCACCCGGCGCAACCAGGCCCTGCTCTTCGGCCTTGGCGCGGATCCGCGCGGTGTTGAGACCGCCGCCATTGTCCTTGACGGTGACGAGCACCTGTGCGCCGGAATGAACCGCCTGCAGCTCGATGCGGCCCGGTTCGGTCTTGCCGGCCGCATTGCGCGTTGCCGTATCCTCGATGCCGTGATCGATGGCGTTGCGGATAAGGTGCACGAGCGGATCGGCGAGACACTCGATCATGGTCTTGTCGAGCTCGGTGTCCTCGCCCACGGTGACGAACTCGACCGGCTTTGCGAGATCGCGCGAAAGGTCGTGGACCAGCCGACGGAAGCGGCCGAACAGGGAGCCAATCGGCACCATCCGCGCGCCCATCGTGGTGTCGCGCAGGCTTGCGGCGAGACGCTCGATTTCCTCGGCGATCATCTTGATCGAGAGATCCGAGCCGGTTGCCGCCAGTTGCGTCAGACGCGCCTGCGCGATCACGAGCTCGCCGACCCGGTCCATCAGTTCGTCGAGGCGCTGCGCCTGCACGCGAACCGTGGCGATGCTGCGATCGTCGCTGCGTCTCGGCTCTTCGCGCCGTCGCTCGGGCTCCGCCTTGGGCGCGGGCGGCGTGGCCGTCTCGGCAGGGATCGTCAGGGCGGGCGGTGTCACCTCTTTCACCGGTGCAAGCGGCAGCGTCGGTACGGCGCGTTCCACGTGCGCCAGCGGCGCGAGCGTCAGCTTCATCTCGTCCTGCACGAACATGAAGACATCGTCGATTGCGGCCTTGTCGCAATCGCTGTGCAGGGTGACGTCCCATTTGAGATAGCAATAGTCCGGCTCGAGTTCGTCGAGCGGCGGGACCCCGTCGGTCAGCGGAACGACGAAGCAGGATCCGAGCTTGCAGAGGTCCTCCAGGAGATCGAGCGGGTTCGAACCGTTGCGCAGGATGTGCGAATCGAACTCCAGCCGCAGCTGCCAGCCCGCGGATTTTTCGGATGGCGGCGGCGGAGCGAGGGGGCGCGGCTCCGCTGTGGCAGCCGGCAGGGGGCCGCCGACAAAGCGCCGGAGATCATCAAGGATGGCCTCGCCGATAATCGAATCGGCGGCATCCGGCGTCTCGATCAGGGAACGGATATAGTCCTTCGCGGCCAGTGCAACCGAGATCAGTTCCTGCGTGGGCTTGATCTCGCCCTTGCGGACCCGTTCGAAGGCCGTTTCGAATTCGTGGGTAAAGGCTGCGACCTTGTCGAAGCCGAACATCGCGCCCGAGCCCTTGATGGTGTGCAGGGCGCGGAACGCCGAGTCGACCAGATCCCGGTCATCGGGGCGCAGGCCGAGGTCCAGCAGCGTCGTCTCGAGCGTCTCGAAGAGCTCGCTTGCTTCCTGGCGGAAGACCTCCGCCGGATCCAGTGCGGTCATGCGCGCACCAGCTTGCCGACGACGGTGAGCAATTGCTCGGGTTTGAACGGCTTGGTGATCCAGGCCGTCGCGCCCGCACTCTTGGCTTCCTGCTTGGTGGCGTCGCTGGACTCGGTCGTGAGAAACACGATTGGAAGCCCGGTCAGCGAGGGCTGCTTGCGTAGCGCCCGGATCATCTCAAGCCCGTTCATGACAGGCATGTTGAGGTCGGTAATCACCATGTCGGGGCGGCTTGCCTGACATTTGGCCAGGCCTTGCGCGCCGTCGCCCGCCTCGACCACCTTGTGACCCACGGGCTCCAGCGCCACCTTGATCATCTGGCGAATGCTGGGCGAATCGTCGACTGTCAGAATGGTGGCCATTACGCGCAATCTTTCTCTTGATGAAAGTGCTGATTGATCATCTCGTCGCTGGCGAAACCGGCGCGGCGCAAGGTGCCGTGGAGCGCCTGCGAGATCGCGGTCAGGACGACCTTGCGTCCCTCGACCCGTCCACTCTTCGTCGTCGAGAGCAAAAGCTGAATTGAGGTGAGATCGGCCTTGTCGACGCTCGAGCAGTCGATCTCGAGCCGGTCGTGCCGGCAGAACGCCTCGCGGACGAGGTCGTAGACACCGCGGATGGCAGCGATGGTGCAGTCGGCAGGCAGCCGTAGACTATTCGGCGGCGTTTGATCAGGCATGTCGCTCCCCTTACAACTCACGACCCAGAGGACCCGCGGCATGCGAACCGGCCCGATCCGATCGAGCCGTAGTTTTCCTGTGCGAGCGTGTGTAAAGCCCTAATTCCGCACCCCGTACAACTACCGGTTGGAGCCGCCGTTTGTTCTAGATCAACGACACGATCCGGATGTCTGCGGATAATGTTCCGACGGCAAGCGTGCGACATCACCGCCGCAGCGCGACGGTGCGGCTTCGCTCGAAAACACTCTATCCCCTGCGCCAGAGACGCCGTGTCGCGATATCAGCGCCTTCGCGCATGGCCTTGAACTTTTCCCAGACCACGGTGTGGTGCACCTCGGTGCGATAGAGCGCTTGCGAGGAAAAGCCGCAATCCGCGCCGGCGATGACATTCTCCCGTCCGACCAGATTTGCAAACCGCACCAGCCGCTCGGCAATCCATTCGGGGTGCTCCACGATATTGCTGGCATGGGTGATCACGCCGGGGCACAACACCTTTCCGTCCGGCAGCTTCACCCGTTCGAACAGATGGTATTCGTGTTCATGCCGCGGGTTGGCGGCCTCAAAACTGTATGAGCCGGCGTTGATCCTGAAAACGTAAGCAATGACATCAGCCAGCGACGATTCGTGGATCCGCGGGCCTTCATTGATCCCATAGCAGGTATGGAAACGGATGCGCTCGGCAGGTATCCCGTTCAGTGCCGCATTCGTGGCTTCGACGTAGATCTCTGCGCGACGCTCCTTCTGTTGATCGTCAAGCCCCGGCTCCACGAAAATATCGGCCAGGAATGGATCATCTACCTGGACCAGCAGGCCGGCATCGACGATGGCGCGGTACTCCTTGTTCAGCTCGGCCGCGAGCGCATGAAAATACTCTTCTTCGGACCTGTAGTATTCGTTGAGGCCGACGCCGGAAGGCGCGGTCGCCGGCAGGAAGATCCGATGGTCGGGGACACTTGCAGCCCCGGCCGCAGCTTTCACGTTCGCGATATCGGTCGCGAGCTTGTCCTGCCCCTTGTATTTCAGCGGTCCCGTACAGACAACCGGAACGATCGGCAGGATCGCGCCGCCCATCATCGCGCCCTTGAAATACTCGGCATAGTATTCGGGGAACGCCGCGACCTCCTTCTGGAACAGAACCAGCTTCTGGTCTGGCCGGGATTCGAAACCATCGAACCGCTCGCGAATGTAGGTAAAGAAGCCGGGTTTTGAGTACTCACCATCCGTCACGATCTCGATGCCGCTCGCGACCTGCTTCATCACGCAGTCGGCGACCGATCGCGTCAGCACCGCCGAGTATACGGACTCGTCATGCGGCTCGCCTGAGTATTTTGCCTTCAGAAGATCGAGGAGGTCGTGTGGACGCGGAAGGCTGCCGATGTGGGTCGTCTGGATATGATCGGTGTTCTGTTGCAAGGTCATGACTGCTCTTCCAACGCTCCTGTCAGTCCGGGGGATCCCGAGCTCATGCGATCTCGGCCCGGCGCAGGATCGGGATCACCTGCTCGCCGAATAGCTCTACTGCCTGGATTCGCTGCTCGTCGACGGCACGGCCCAGGATCGCCAGAATATGGCCGGCGCCGCAGCCGCGGCATTGCGCGATGATCTGCTCGGCGACCTGGGCCGGCGTGCCGGCGATGAACTCGTCCGCATGCACCGAGAAGCCGCTTCCTGATTTTGGCGCATCGAGGAGCGGCGCGGACTGCTGACGCACGCGTGGATCGCCGGCGAGCACTTTTTGGGCGATCTCCCGCGCGATCTGCGATCGCTCCCGCGCCTCTGCCTCGCTCGGCGCGACCGACACATTGCGGCGGATCGCGAGGTGGTCCGGGCTGCAGAAAATCCCGAGCCGGTCGGCCTCGCCGCGATACGCATCGAAAATTTCCCTGATGCGTCCGACGGACTCGAAGGCCGTGCAGATCCTGGACCGGCGCGCGGCCGATTTGATGGCCGAAGCGGTGCTGACGACCGTCGTCCATTTCGGCGGCGAGGGCTTTTGCAAGGGGCGTGGCACGATGCGAAGATTGTCGAAGTTGTAGTACCGCCCATGATGCGAGATCACCGGCTCGTCGAGCCAGGCGTCAAGGATCTCGAGGGTCTCATTGAAGCGATCCCGGCTCTCCTCGGGTCCCATGCCGGTCTGGATCAGTTCCTGCGGCACGCCGCTGGCGCAGCCGATCTCCAGCCGCCCCGCCGTCAGGTGATCGAGCATGCCGATCTCCTCGAGAACGCGCCAGGGCTGGTACAGCGGGAGCACCACGCCCATGGTCCCAAGGCGCAGGCGCGAGGTGGAATGGGCGATCGCGGCGATCAGCAGGTTCGGCGACGGACTGTAGGAGAGCCCGAAATGGTGCTCGCTGAAGAAGATGCCTTCGAAACCGAGCGCTTCCATTCGCTTCCAGAGCGCGATGCCGTTATCGAACACGGCCGTCGCGGTCCGTCCCGGCACCTCCCCGCCCTCGGCGGCCGGAGCATAGAGGAAGTCAAAACTCCAAGGCTTGATCATGGGTTTCCTCTTGGCAATCCTCTTGGCAATCCTCTTGGCAAACTCGTTTGCGTATTGCGGCTCAGTTCAACCGGGCAGCCGCGATCTGAAGGTTTCCTGGGCAAAGCCGAGTGCTATCACCGCCGCAAGCGCGAGCGCGACGTAATATCCGGTGATCGCGTAAGTCGTGCCTGTCTGGGCATAGAGGCTGGTGGCGACCAGCGGCGCAATGCCACCGCCAAGCACAACGCCGAGCTGCTTTCCGATCGAAACGCCGGTGAAGCGGATACGCGTCGGGAACAATTCGGGGAAATAGCTCCCTTCGGTCGAGAACATCAGCGGATGAATGACGCCCGCGGCAAGCATGACAGCAAGCGTAATCAGCAGGGGATCGCGGCTCGCGACCACATCGTAGAAGGCGAACATCGATGCCGCAGCGATGATCACGCCGGCCAGGAACAGGCGCTTGCGTCCGATGCGGTCGGACCAGGCGCCGATCAGGGGCATCGCCACGAGACCCAGGAGATTGGCGAGCAGCACGGCTCGCGTGATGACGTCTTTCGGAACGCCGAGCTGGCGGATCGCAAACGAGATCGTGAAGATCGCCGTCAAATAGAAATATGACGTCTGCGCCATTTCGGCGAAGAAGACGATGACGATCGAACGCCAGTGCGTCCTGACGGCTTCAACGGCGGGTACCGCCGCGACCTCCGGCGCGTCGCGAAAGACCGCGCTCTCTTCGATGCGCAGGCGCATGTAGAGCCCTACCGCGACAAGAAGCGCGCTGACCAGGAACGGAACGCGCCAGCCCCAGGACAGCAGGTCCGCCTCCGGCAAACGCGAAATCACCAGAGCCGCAAACGAGGCGAGCACCACGCCGAGCGGACCCGCAGCCTGGATCACGGCAGCCGAGAAGCCGCGCTTGTCGCCGGGAGATGTTTCGATGGCCATGAGGCCTGCCGCAGTCGCCTCGCCGCCGAGCGCAAAACCCTGAATGAAGCGCAGCAGGACGAGCGCGACGGTGGCGATGACTCCCACCCGGCCATAGGTCGGCAACAAACCAATTCCCACCGTCGCAAGGCCCATCAACAGCAGCGTGCACAGGAGCACGGATTTGCGGCCGATGCGATCGCCGAAATGGCCGAATACGACGCCACCCAGCGGCCTGGCGAAGAAGCCGACGGCAAAGGTCGCGAACACGGCCAGTGTTGCCGTCAATGAATCGAATTTCGGGAAGAAGAGCTGGTCGAACACCAGCGGCGCAATCAGGCCGTAGATGAAGAAATCGTACCATTCGATCGCGGTGCCGATGGTGCCGGCAATCAGAATGCGGCGCCGGGCGCTCGGCGTCGGACCGACCTCGGAAATGGCGCCATCCTCGTAGTCTTGAAGACTCCTGATAACCAATTTTCCCTCCCTCGGTTCTTATTTATCGTTGGTTGTCTTGGGCATCCGCGCCCGCAACTTTTGTGCAGGCGCGGATACCGATATCCTTCAGCTCGCCGGGCGCGCGCGGTCGTTCACCGCATGCCCGAGCGCGCAAGCAAGCACGCGCCCGAACGCGCCCGCCTGCGCGGTACTGCCGCGCCAGGCAACCACCTGATCCGGACGGATCAGAACAAGATCCGCTTCGTAGAGATCGCGCAGGTCGGCGGGCAGCATGACGATCTTGAGATCGGCCCCGAGCGCCCGCGCCGCGTCGCGCATCGGCGCGACGTCAGGTGCGGTCTGATCAAATTGCAGCAGCGTCCATTCAAAACCGAACAGATCGTACAGAGATACACCGTCCTCCGGCCAAGGCGGTCCATCCAGCCACGCATGTGGCGCACGGCCGCCGGGGCAGGCGCTTGGCACATAGACGTTTGCGGCATCGGGCGGCGGGGTGCTGCCATCGGAGACGATGATCGGCGAACCATCGTAGCGTCCGCCGAACGTGATGCCGGGAATGTTGAACTCGCGCCTCGCATGCTGATCGAGATAGGCGCCCGCGACGCGTCGCGCCTGGCCGCCCGCTTCCGTGTCGTCTTCGATCTCGGCCGCGGCCGCATAGAGCCCGAGCGAATCGGCAAAGGCGCGCGCGTAGTCGGTGTTGCGGAGCGCCACCGGCCGCCGTTCGATCTCGTAGCTGTCGAGAAGCGCCACCGGACTTGCGCCCTTGACGACGTTCGCCAGCTTCCAGCCGAGATTGACTGCATCCTCGATCGCGGTGTTATAGCCAAGGCCGCCGGTCGGCGTGAACAGGTGTGCGGCATCTCCGCCGAGAAAGATCCGTCCGCGCTGCATGGCATCCGCGACCAGCGCGTGACCGGCGGTCCAGGTCAGCCAAGAGAGCACCTCGCACGCGATGGGCGCGCCGCAGGCGCGCTGGAACGCGGCTCGCGCCTCATCGATGGTGATCGTGCTCTCGTCCTCGCCGGGCCGCAACTGGGTGTGGAACGCGAACTCGTCGCGACCGTTGACGGACGCCATGAACGCCCTGCGGTCGCGGTTGAAACAGTTGTACATCCACGCCTTCGGATGCGGGACGCTCGCGTAGAATTCGGGTGAGCGCAGATAGACCGCCAGCATCCGGCCGCCCATGAAATCACGCTGGGTTCCGGTCAAGCCGCCGTAGGAAATGCCGAGCGATTGCCGGACCACCGAGCGCGGACCGTCGGCGCCGACCAGGAATTCAGCGTGCACCAAAACGCGGCGACCGTCGCTGACCCGCTCGATTTCGCCCGATATGCCGTCCTCGCTCTCGACGTAGTCGAGGAGACGATAGCCGTAGTGAAGCCCGATTCCTGGAAGCCGCTCGGCCCGCCGGCGCAACACCGCTTCCACGAATTTCTGCGAGACGCGATGCGGCAGCTCAGCGGCGCTCCACGATCCTGAGAGTCCCTTGATGAGCTGCTTTGCGCTCGCCGAAGACGGCAACTGAAACCGCGCCAGCTCGTAACCGGTGTAGCGGGTGAAGTAGGCGACGTCGGTCGGATAGTCGGCGGGCAAGCCGGCCTGCCTGATCTCGTCGGCAAAACCCAGCCGACGATAGTGCTCCATCGAGCGCGCCTGGGTCGCGTTGGCCTGCGGATTGAACGCCGTCCCGGGCTTCTCATCGATCAAGATGGCGGAAACGCCGCGCCGCCCGAGCTCGTTCGCCAGCATGAGCCCGCAGGGGCCGCCGCCCACGATCAGCACCGAGGTCGTCAGGCGCGTGTCCAAGACGTCCCTTCCTCCCTATGTCTCGCAGGCATGGTAAGGAGGGCTGACGATATAGTCAAGCTACCTGACTATTCCTGTTCATCCAGGCTGTCGAACCTGGCGCCATACACCGCGAGACCCCTGATGATCGCATCCATCGTCGGCTTGCCGAGCTCGATACGCATTTCCTGCTCGGCCAGATCGACCGCGTCGCGAAAAGCGTCAAGCCAGGCAAGCCCAGCGGACGTGAACATGACGATGCGCGCACGTCCGTCGCTGGGATCGGCGATACGATCCACCAGACCGAGGTCCACGCATTGATCGACCAGTTCGCCCATCGCCTGCTTGCTCATCGACGCGCGCCGGGCGAGTTCGGTCAGCCTGGTCCCTTCCACATCGAGATTCCGGGTCAGGCTCACATGAGCAATTCGCGTCTCGACATGTCCGCTTGCGCTCATGAGTTCGAGGACGCGGGCCTCGAAACGGCGCACCGCGTTGTTGAGGAGCCGGCCAATATTGGCGTGCCGCCACGCCGTTCCTGATTTCTTGGTTTTCAAAAGACTCACATCCCGATCGATCTGTTCAAGCGCTGTGCCGTTCTAACACAGTGCGAAGCTGTTCTCACGGGCCGCGCGGTGGTCCACATCCTCGCGACATCGGTCATACCGGCTTGAACCGCGGAGTGGAGACGCGGGCTCCGTCCCTTTTGTATCGCCCCGGATCGCGTTACGATGCTGCCCTCGGTTTCTGGAGGCCAGCGCATGATCGGTTCGTTCACCTTCGAAAGTCTGCCTTGCCGCGTCATCTTCGGCAGCGGCACGCTGGGCGCGGCGGCCGACGAGATCAAACGGCTTGACGGCAAGCGCGCACTGGTCCTGACCACACCGCAGCAGGAAGCGGAGGGTCGCAGGCTCGGGGCGTCATTGGGCCCCCTGTTCGCCGGGATCTTTTCGGGCGCCACGATGCATACGCCGGTCGAGGTCACCGAGCAGGCACTCGCGGCCATGCGGGACTGTAACGCCGACTGCGTCGTCTCGCTCGGCGGCGGATCGACGACGGGATTGGGCAAGGCTCTCGCCCTGCGCACTGGCGTCAACCAGCTCTGCATTCCCACGACCTATGCCGGCTCCGAGATGACCCCCATCCTCGGCGAAACCAAGGACGGCCTGAAGACCACCGTTCGTACCAATGATGTGTTGCCCGAAACCGTGATCTACGATGTCGAGCTGACCCTGTCATTGCCTACAAGCCTGGCCGCGACCTCGGGCATCAACGCGATCGCACACGCGGTGGAAGCGCTCTATGCGCGCGACCGCAATCCCGTGATCTCGCTGATGGCCGAGGAAGGCATCCGCGCGCTGGCCGATGCGTTGCCTTCCATCGTGGCAACGCCCGGCGATCGCGAAGCCCGCAGCCAGGCGCTCTATGGCGCGTGGCTATGTGGTGTCTGCCTGGGCACGGTCGGGATGGCCCTGCATCACAAGCTTTGTCATACGCTCGGCGGTACCTTTGACCTGCCCCATGCCGAGACGCACACCATCATCCTTCCCCATGCACTGGCCTATAATGCGCCTCTCGTGCCTGACGCCGTGGCGCGGATCGCCCGCGCGATCGGGGCCAGTGATGCCGCACAGGGACTCTACGACCTTGCCCGCCGGCTCAACACAAAACTCGCGCTGCGCGATATCGGAATGCCCGAGAGCGGCATCGACAGGGCGGCCGAGCTCGCGGTGACCAATGCCTACTGGAATCCGCGCCCCCTCGAACGCAACGCCATCCGCGACCTCATTGCACATGCCTGGTCGGGCGCGGCGCCGGTTGCGGCCTGAGCACGTGGCAATGTATCTTCTATCAGAGCCCTCGCCCTGATCCTCACAGGCGATACCGCCAAGGAATTTCAACAGTCGCGGGAAAATTGCAGCCCTGAAGCCGCGAAAACCAGAGTCAACCGTTTCCTACTAAGTAGGCCAGAAATCGTTCCGCTTGATGATGAGACCAAAGATGATATGACGTGCCATCCAATTCGAGGAGAGTAAATTGGCCAAAGCAACAAAGAAGAGACCGACCCGCAAACCTTACACCGCAGCCGACGTCAAATTGCTGAAGCAGCATTCGAAAGCAAAGACGCCGGTCTCGAAGCTCGCGAAGCTGATGAAGAGATCGGAAGGATCTTTGAGGCAGAAGGCCGGGACGCTCGGCATCGGCCTCGGCCATCAGCGCTAGTGTCCCGAATCCGAAGTTCGTCCCGTTTCGCTGCAATCTCAGGCGAACTTCGGATTCGCGGGACGCTGGAGATTTGTCTGGTGTGACCAGACCCAGAAGTTTGCTTGCTCGCCGCGAAACTGTGGCGGGTATCGCAACACCGGGGCGAGTGGGCCCTCGAACTGACAGTCCGACCTTGTCATCCCGCCGGCGCCCAATTTGCCCGCCGGTCAGGTATTCAGCCTGTCCACCTGCGTCTTGCCCGCCTTCATGACCAGCGGAATATGCTCGCCCTGGCCCAGCAGGCACGAGACGTCGTTGAGCGGGTTACCCTCAACCACCAGCAGGTCCGCCCACGCCTCCGGGGCGATCCGGCCGAGCCTGCCTTGCATGCCCAGCACCTCGGCGCCGATCACGGTCGCGCTGGCGATGACCTCGCGGGCGCCCAGGATCTCGGCGCGGATGCGGAACTCCTCGCTCTGCAGGCGCTGGGAGGGACCTAAAAGATCACTTCCAAAACCCATCTTCACGCCGGCCTCCTGAAAGATCTTCAGCGAGCGCAGGCCGGCATCACGGACGTCGGCGATCTTGGCAACGCTCTCAGCAGGCAGGCCATACTGGGCCCCTTCATTGGCCAGGGCCTCATAGGTCACGAGTGTCGGGACCGCGAAAACTCCCTTTTCGGCCATCAGGCGCGCGGTGGGAAGATCGACCAGATTGCCGTGCTCGATGGTGCGCACGCCGCAACGCACCGCGCGACCGATGGCCTCGGCGGTATACGCATGAGCGAGCACATAAGTCTGGCGCGCCCGCGCCTCCCCGACAATGGCGCGGATCTCATCCTCGGAATAGCCCCAGGCTCCGACAGGATCGGTCGGCGATGCCACGCCGCCGGAAGCCATGATCTTGATCTGGTCGGCGCCCATCAAGAGTTCCTCGCGCGCCGCCTTGCGCACGCCGTCAACGCCGTCGGCGACACGGGCCAGCGCGCCGACGCGCACGCAGCAGGCGCAAGGCGGGTTGTCGATCAGATAGTCGGAGCGCGCGCGCATGTCGCCGTGGCCACCGGTCTGGCTGAGCGCCCGGCCGGATACGAACAGCCTCGGACCATCGGTGAGGCCGGTGTCGATCGCCTGCTTCAGGGCGTGGCCGGCGCCGCCGGCATCGCGGACCGTCGTAAAACCCCGCCGTAGCATGCCGCGCAGCAGCAGCGTCGAACGCAGCGTCACCAGCACGTTCGGCATGTGCACCTGCTGCGCCAGATTGAGCTCCACGGCGATGGCGTGCACGTGGAGATCGATCAGGCCGGGCATCAGCGTCCTGCCCTTCAGATCGATGGTTCGATCCGGGCTCGTCTGCAACGGCCGGTCCGAGACCTCCTTGATCAGATTGTCCTCGACCAGCACGTGATGTCCCTCGCGCAGTTCAGGCTGCAGCGGATCGAGCAGAGCGGCGTTCTTGAACAGGGTGCTGGACATGGCGGTTTCCGGCGGTCAGAACGAAGAAGGTCAGAAGCGCGTACGCAGCGTCATGCGATCTCGCTCGCCGCAATATCTTCCAGCGAGCGTCCGCGCGTCGGGATACCCATCAGCATCACGGCCACGGCGCCGATCAGAAGGACGCTCGTGGTCGTGCCAAACACGCCGGCAAAACCGAAACTCGGATAGAGATATCCGACCAGGATCGGCGAGACGATCGCGCCGATGCGACCGATCGCGGAGGCGAGCCCCGCGCCCGTGGTCCGGATCGCCGTCGGGAAGACCTCGGCCGTGTAGGCATAGACCCCCGCATAGGTGCCGTTCATGAAGAACGACAGACAGATGCCGGCGAGCATGATCTCCTGATCGGTCTGCGCGAAAGCGAGCCCGAGCGCGCTCGCGCCGCCGAGCAGCATATAGCAGGCGATGGTGGCCTGGCGGCCGATGCGCTCGTTGAACCAGGCGGCGCTGAAATAGCCAGGCACCTGCGCGCAGTAGATTGCCAGGGAATAGGAGAAGCTTTTTGTGATGCTCATGCCGTTCTGGACCAGAAGTCCCGGAATCCAGACGAAGAAGGAATAATAGCTGAAGGTGATCGACAGCCACATGATCCAGGTCATGATCGTAATGCGCGCCTGCCGGCCGGCGAGCAGCGCCGCGAAATTGGCGAGCAAGCTTCCGCCCATGGTGGAAGGAGCCGTCGCCTCGGCAACCGGCTGCGGCAGCACGCAGCCGTCGCGTGCAAAGGCGGCCTCGATCTTCTCCAGAACGGCTTCAGCTTCCTTCGTCCTCCCCCGACTCTCCAGCCAACGCGGCGATTCAGGCAGCGCCCTGCGCCACCACAGCAACATGACCACCGGCAGCGCGGTGATGACCAGCACGATCCGCCAGCCATTCTCCTGCGCAGGAACGATGAAATAGCCGAGCAGCGCCGCGGCCACGAAGCCGAACGAGAAGAAGCCCGCCAGCGCGCCGGTAAAACTGCCCCGGAAACGCCGGGCGACGAATTCCGCAAGATATGGCGCGATGATCGCGCTCTCCGCGCCGGTGCCCATGCCCGCGACAATGCGCGCGGCGAAGAAGGACGGCCAGGTGTCCACGGTCGCGCTCACCAGCGAGGCCGCGCTATAGAGCGCGAGCGCCCACATCATGACCGCGCGGCGACCGATCAGGTCGCCCAGTGTTCCCGCAAGCAACGCGCCGAACAGAAAGCCGATGAAGGTGCTGCTGCCGAGCACACCGATCTGGACGCTGGAAAGCCCCCAGGCCGTGCGGAGCACCGGGAAGATGAAGGCGAGCACGGCGGCGTCCATCGCGTCAAACGTATAGCCCAGGCCGCCCATCAACAGCAGCCGCTTGTGGAAGCGGGCGAACGGGAGGCGCTCGATACGCGCCGAGATCATCGACATGAAACTCCCCCTCTGGCTCTGAACGGCCCGGCGCGCCGTGCGGCTGCTTTGGAGGAAGCATAGACAAATCGGTACTAGCCTACAAAACTAATAATGATGATCTGCCATTTCATCGCGGTGAGCATCCAGCGTGCCGTTCAGGCCGCCCGACGCCGGATGCGCGAGATCCTGGCCGAGATGTTTGCACGGACCTCAAACGTCATGCCGGCGGGCCTGCCGATCGAGGATGCTGCCGGCGGATCGACCGCCCGCCGGCTGCTCTGCGTCATCTTCAGGGAAGCAGCGTGCGTTGCCAATTGACCAGTTCGCTGGCCGCGGCTGCGAACTGGTTTGGCGCCGGCGTTGCGCCGGCGCGATCGACCACCAAGGCGACGTGGACCGCGCCCGGCGCGGTGCCCGGCGTCGTCAGCAGCAGCTTTTGCGCAACGGTTGAGCCGGTCTCTGCCGTCACGGCAATGGCGCCTGTTGTCGTGAGGCCGGCCGCGGTGCCAAGATCGCTGATCACCACGGTGCTGGCTGCGACAAACGACGCCGGCAAATGCAGTTCGGTCGGAGCAGAGGCTGCGGCCGCAGTCTCGCGCCACACCAGCACACCGAACCGCCGTCCTTGCGTAAGCGCGTTCAGGTTGGGCAGCGAGGACGGCACGGTCAACCAGGCCGCTCCGGCCGCAGATCCTGCGAAGCCGGAACTCGCCAGATCCTCCATCGCGAAAGCGAGGATGTCACCCGCGACGGCTGCGGGAAAGATCCGGTCGAGCAAATGCGGGTCCAGTCGCGTCACGACATTGCCGCTCGCATCGGTCTTGACGATGGAATAGTCCTCGCCGTTCCACCCGTCGCCGCTGACTTCGACCTTCGATGGGTTGCCGTTCATCAGCTCGTGATGACGGCCGCTATAGATGTCCCAGTGCCACAAGGTCGAAGACAGCACGGAGCCGCGCGCGCCCGGCGCCGCCCACCAGTCCGAGGCGTTGCCGCCATGGTCGAGCCCTTCATACAGCGCGCGAATGATCCAGGGCGTCCGCGAATCGCCCATGCTGAAGCCGGTCTCCGAGACGAAGCCCGCCGTGGCCAGCGTGGTCGCGCGACCGCGAATGGTGTTCATGGGATCGGAATAGCTTCCATCGCCCGCGGCAAACGGATCGATGCTCAGCCGGGCGCCGTCGTAGTAATGAGCGTTGAAGACGTAGCGTGATCCCAATGTGCCGACGGTCGACAGCCCGCCCTCCGGGGTTGCGCCCCAGCTATTCCAGAACACCAGCGGCTCGATCAGCGCCAGCTTGTCGGTCCAGCCCGCCGCGTCCATGGCGGAACGAAACCGCACATAGAACGGCATCAAGTAGTTCTGCTCCCATGTCGTTCCCGCCGCGCCGTCGAGGCCGCCATCGAACGGCTCGTTGAAGGGATCGACGCCGAGAATCTTTGTGAATGCATCGGCAGACAGATGCTGGCGCAGATACGTCATGGTCTCCGTCGCCTGCGCCAGATAGGCGCTCTGCAGATACATCAGACCGGAGCTCGTCGAGATTTCGCGGTTATGCCAGAAGTCGTAGATCGCGCTCCTGACTGCCGTGTTGGTCAGCATGTTCTGGCCCCAGAGCAGGCAGATGCCGCAGGATTCGGTCGGGTAGGATCCCGCCGTGATCACCCAGGCAGGGGCGCCATCGCCGGTGTACCAGCTATTGGCATTGAAGATGTGCTGGGAATAGAGGTCCTGGTGATAGTCCAGAAACACGTAGAAGCCGCGGTCCGTAAAGGCCTCGATCTGCTGCGCCACCTGCGCCAGATAGTTGTAGTCGATGCTCGGAGCCGAAGGCTCCACGCCCTCCCAGGTGATCAGGAAACGAACGACATTGGCGCCGGTCTGATCGCGCATCGCCTGTGCGGACAGCGCGGCATCGCCGGTCGAATGGAATGGCAGAAGCGCGCTCTCGACGAGCTTGCTGGAGGCCGAGACGTTGAATCCACGCAGCGTGATCTGGCGTCCATAGCCGTCGCGGAGCACCCGCGTGGCCTGGTTCGGGACCGTGCCGACCGTGATTGCGGTGGCAGGAACCGATTGCGCCCGACCTTCGCCGGCCATGCCAACCAGGATGAAACCAACCGCGAGCGCCATCGCGGTGATCCGGGTCGTCGGCGCTGTGCGCGCGCCGTGCTTTGCGTTGCCGCGAGCCAGGAGTGGCTTCACGGGCTTGGTGTCCCTCGCTGTCATGTTGTCCCCTCCCGAGGCGCGTGTGCGCTCTGATTTTTGAATGGAGCGGATGTAGTTAGACGGGGTGACGCGGAGCTAAATCAAGACCTCGTTGAACGCCCGAGTGCAACATTCTTAAGCCCGTGTGAACGATCGGGGCTGAACTCGTTGAGGTCATCCCTCCACAAGCGGCGCTTCGCGCCCCCATTTTCGTCTTCGACGTGTATGCCGGCCGCGGCTGCAACTATCTGGCCGCCTCCTGACCCGAGAGTTGCTCCCCTGCCAGGACGGCGCGCTCTCGGGAGTTTCCGAAAGCGCCTTGCAGACAACCTCAAGTCAACTGAAAGCCATGTGCGAGCGGATCGCGGTCGTCCACATAGATCGTGTTATGGCCGGTGACGCGCGCCCATCCTGCCACGCTCGGCAGGATTGCAGAATACAGGCCGACCCGTGCCTCGCCTTCGACGCGACAGTTGAACATCGTGCCGATGATGCTCTCATGGACAAAACTGTCCCCGACCTTGAGGCGGCCGCGTGCCACCAGCTGGGCCATGCGCGCCGACGACCCCGTTCCGCATGGCGACCGATCGATGGCCTTGTCGCCGTAGAAAACCGCATTGCGGGCATCGGCTGCGGGAGATCTTGGCTGGTCGCACCACATCACGTGGCTCGCGCCGGCAATCCGCTCGTCCTGCGGGTGCATGGGACTCAGCACGCGCTGCGCGGCGGCGCGCACCAGCGGGCTGAGCCGCCTGATCTCATCAGCAGACATTCCATCGAGACCGTGCCAGTTGGCCTGCGGTTCGACGATGACATAGTAGTTGCCGCCATAGGCCAGGTCGACGACCAGCGCGCCGAGCCCCGGCACGTCCAGAGCGACGTCGTGGGCATGCAGATAGCTCGGCACATTGAACAGCCGGACCTCTTCGATATACGGCCCGTTCGTCTGATACTCGATCGCCACCCGGCCGGCCGGCGCTTCGATGGCCAGCCGTCCCTCCTGCCTGGGCACGACCAGCCCTTCCTCGATCGCCGCGGTCACCGTTCCGATCGTGCCGTGCCCGCACATTGGAAGACAGCCGCTGACCTCGATGAACAGGACGCCGACATCGCAGTCCTCGCGCGTTGATGGATAGAGGATCGCGCCAGACATGACGTCGTGCCCGCGTGGCTCGAACATCAGGGCTCGTCGAACCCAGTCATGGTCCCGCACGAAGATCTGTCGCTTCTCCGCCATCGGAACGGCCGGCAGCAGCGGACCGCCACCTGCAACCACGCGAACCGGATTGCCGCAGGTGTGGGCGTCGATACAAAAGAAGGTGTGACGAGCCATTGCGTGCCTCATCGGATGATCTGGAAGACGCGAAGTACTTTTCCGCAAGATTATGCCCAACGATCGTCCGCCGCAAAGGTGCGGCGGGATCGCGGTTCGGTCTATTTGCGATCGCGATTTGCGACGAGCAACGCAAGCCGGGCAGCTGCGGGCACGATCAATTGCCGCGGAAACCCGGAAAAACCCAGCATCAGGCCCGGACGCGGGCACGCCGAGCGATAGAAACGGCTGATCGCGCGCACGACAATGCCGGCGCGCCGCGCCGCCGCCTCGATTTCGATATCGGATGTTCCATCGCGCAGGTAGGCGACGAGATGCATGCCCTGGTCGGGCAGCGCCACCTCGAGGCTGCCCGCCCCGCGGCGGGCCAGCGTTTCGGCCAGCGCATCGCGCTGCTCGCGATAAAGCTGGCGCATGCGGCGAATATGCGCCGCAAAGTGGCCCTGCTGCATGAACTCCGAGACAACGGCCTGCTGCAGCGTCGCCGGCTGCCGGTCGATCAGGTAGCGCGCGCCCACAAAAACCTGCAGCAGCGCCCGCGGCACCACGGCGTAACCGATGCGCAGGCCAGGAAACAGCGCCTTGTTGAAGGTGCCGACATAGATCACCTGCTCGGACTCGTCGAGGCCCTGCAACGATGCCAGGGGCGGCCCCGAATAGCGGAACTCGCTGGTGTAGTCGTCCTCGACAATGAACGCGCCGCTCTGACGCGCCCACGCCAATAGTTCGAGGCGGCGCGCCATCGACATCGCAACCCCGCTCGGAAACTGATGCGACGGGGTCACAAAAGCCGCGCGCGCCTGAGGCGCCCTGCGGCGGCCGGCATCAACGACGAGGCCCTGCTCGTCCACCGGGATCGCCTGCGGTCGCACCTTGGCGAGCATGAGCTGTGCGTAGGTCAGCGGATAGCCGGGATCCTCGACCCAGACCTCGTCGCCCGCCGAGAGCAGCACCCGGATCGCGATGTCGATGGCCTGCTGCGTGCCCGCGGTGATGACGATCTGTTCCGGCTCGCACCGCACCGCCCGGGCGGCCCGCAGGTAGTCGCAGATGTTGGCGCGCAGCTCGATCAGGCCGGCGGGATCGGCATAGCCGAGATCGTACGGTCCGAGCAGGCGCACGGCGCGATGCGTCAGGGTACGCCACGTCTCCGCGGTGCGCGCATCGATCAGCGTGCGTCCGGTGTTGAACGGTCGCGCCTCGCCCTGCATCGCCGAGCGTTCGAAATCGGGGAACGCCTTGGCCGGAACCGGCGCCGTGCGCCTGATTGCACGTGCTGCGCGGCGTGGCTTTGCGAGGCGAGCGACATCCCTTGAGATGAAGGTGCCCGAGCCCCGGCGGCTCTCGACATAGCCTTCGGCCAGCAACTGCTCATAGGCGGAGACAACCGACGCCCGCGCCACGCCAAGCCGCGATGCCATGACGCGCGACGATGGCACGCGCGTGCCAGCGGCCAGCGCGCCCGACAGCACGGCGGAGCGAACCTGCATGTAGATCTGCCGCGACAGCGGCGTGCGGCTTCCGCGGTCGAGCTGCCAGGCATAGAGATCGGCCCAGCCGTGCAATGATGCCCCCGAAAAAGTGGTCTGCCAGGATGGGTGAAATTGGACCATCTGGACGGGCCAGTAAAGGCTAGCTTCGAAGCCGCACCGCCCGCCGCTCGCGGATTTTGCAAGGATCGAAACGATGACTGCGTCCGAACCGCTCGACCAGGCCTGGAGCTACCCCTTGTTCGAAGCGATCTATGGCCGGCGCTCCCGACGCTTCGGGCTCGGCTTCGAGATGCCCGCGGGCCCGTTCCGCTACAAGTCCACCCACGCTCCGGTGCCGCTGACCGAGCTCGAGGAGGCGCTGTTGGTCGGCGCGGGCGCCGGGTTCACCGGTCTCGCGTTCTGGGATTTGCCAACGCCGCACGCCTACGGTCGTCCCAGCGGCCGCGCCTTCCCGACGACGCGCCCGGGCGGCCACACTGCGCTGTTCCTCACCAATGACGAAGGATTTCATGTCCTCGACGACAATGTTTCAGCCAGCAAGATACGCGAGATCGAAACCAGGGAAGAGCGCGGCAAGCTGCTCGACATTTATCGTGCACAACGTCGTACTTTGAAGCCCGGCCGGCTCGATATTCCGCGCCGCGCGCCTGTCATGAGTGCTCACGATCATTGGGATTCGAACCGGCCGGGCTCCACGCTGTTCATGCCGGTCTGCGATATCAGCGCATCGCTGATCTCATTGATTGCGCAATTCGTCGATCCCGCGCTGCGCCGCTATGCGACCGCATGCGGCGGCCTGAATATCGTCGACGACCGCCATGGCTTTCGCCCGGCTGGCACGGAACGCTGGATCAGGGACGGATTGATCGACTCCGAGCAGTTCTTGCCGCTGTCGATCCTCGAGCGACAGGCCTGCTACTATGTTTTCAGCGAGCCGGCAGCGATCTGCCAGAACATGTCCTTGGCGACGGAGGCGATCGGGCTCGGCGGATGGAAGCATTGCGGCTTTCTGTCGCTGGAAATTCTCGAGCGCATGGGTTTTCGCATCATAGCTCCGGCGAGCGGCGGAATGTTCGGCAACCCGATCGGGCTCGACGGCGTGTTCCAGGCGAGCTGCCCGCCCTATCATGCGAGCATGGATGCAGCGGTCGATGCGGTATTTTCGCGGACGCCGCGCGCGGAGACGGCGTCGGTGCCGCATCGCATGTCGGAGGCTGAACATCGCGCCGGCACGATTCGCCTCAGCGCCGAAGGCCTCGCCTGCACCAAGGCGGTCTGCAACTATATCTACGAGACCTACGGCCGCTTTCCCGGCAACATCGATGCAATGCACCTGATGTGGGTGATGCAGGTGCACCACATCGATACCGACTACTACGACCGCTTCTTTGGGAAGGACGCCTACGGACCGACGCACGCGGCGCATCTGTCGAACTGGCACCGGTCAGGGGTAGGCGATCCCTAGCCCCTTGGCCGCCGGTCGTCTCAGGCCGGGTTTCGACGAGAAAGGCCTATCGGCTAGATCTCTTCCCGTGTCTTCGTCTGTGCGTCGTAGATTCTGACCCGAAGCATGGGAAAACGCTTTTTCAGCTCTTGTGCCCCTGCCCTGGCTCCGTCCCGGGTCGAAAACTCGGCCTTCAATCGACCGTCCACTTCGAGCGCATAGCCTGACGCTGGCAATCCACGGGCAGCAGCAACCATCTCGTTCTTCTCACATTCTGATCTGACGGAGGTGAATTGCTTAGCGTGAGTCGCCCGGATCGCGCCAGTCGTGTTATCGGGTGGGCAAAGTTGTGGGGCTGGTGTGGCGTGGAAAACCGGTTGATCCGCTCATGCATGAGTTCTGGTTCGCATTTGGCTCGGCCAACAGCGCGCATTCCGGCTATGGTGCTGTCATGAGCCGCAAGATCGTCAATGCCATCTGCCGTACGTTCCCCGGTGCCGAAGTGTCCGACCCCTGGGGCGGAGGCCACGACGCCTGGAAAGTCGGCGGCAAGATGTTCGCTTGCATCGGCTCAACCATGCCAGGCGTCTCGGTCAAGACCGACAGCGTCGAGACAGCGCAAATGCTCATCGATGCCGGAGTTGGCGTGAAGGCGCCCTATTTTCACCGCTCATGGGTGAACCTGCCCTGGAGCACGTCCAGGGATGAGCTGCGCTACAGGCTTGCGGCATCCTACAGGCTGGTCCGTTCCGGCCTGACGAAGAAGGCGCAGGCCCAGCTCGATCCGTTCGAATGACGACAGGCGACCAGCTGACGCGATCGATCGCGCCTCATATTGTGTTTTTTGGTAGACACCCAAAGTGCCGGTCTCGCGGAGATCCAGGTCACATGATAACGCGGGGAAACACAGAAGTGCCGACAATCGTCGAACACAGGATCCCAACGGCTGGCAGCCGCCCGTACATCCTGACCTTCGGGCCGGATGGCGGGCTCTGGTTCTGCGAAAGCGGAACGGGAAAGATCGGCCGCCTAGACATCATGAGCGGACGCTTCCGCGAAATCGCGCTGCCGTCGCCGGATTGTCAGCCGATCGGGATCATCACCGGCGGCGACGGCCATCTCTGGTTCACGGAATATGCCGGGCACCGGATCGGCCGGCTGTCGATCGATGGCGATCTCAGGGAGTTCAATCTGCCGACGCCGGCGGCGGGACCCAACGGCATCATCGACGGGCCCGACGGCAATGTCTGGTTCTCCGAGACCGACGTCTCGCAGATCGCTTCCGTCACCCCGGGCGGCGTTGTCACGGAAATGCGCAGCGGAATTCCGGCCGATAGCCGACCACTCGCATTAGCGGTGCGCGGCGATGACATCTGGTTCACACTGGCCGCCGGCAGCGGCATCGCCTGCCGCCGCCCGGACGGCACCGTGCATGTGATCGAGACACCCTCGCCAGGCAGCCAGCCGCGTGCGCTGACGATCCATCCGAACGGCGATCTCTGGTTCGTGCTGACCGATGCCGGCGCGCTGGCGCGTGTCGATGCAAACGATGACATCAGCGAGCATCGCGTGCCCACAGCAAATGCTTCGCTGCGCGGCGTTACGGCCGGCGTCGACGGCGATCTCTGGTTCACGGAAAACGCCGCCAACAAGATCGGACGGATGCGCCCGGACGGAACGTTGGTCGGCGAATACGACATCCCGACGAGTGGCAGTGGCGCACGTGCCATCGTCGGCGCGAGCGATGGACGGCTGTTCTTCAGCCAGCATGACATCGGATGCATCGGCGAGGTGCGTCCGTGACGGTCATTGCACTGCGGACCACGGCCTAGATCTCAAAAACCTTCTTCTCGGTCTTGTGCAGGCACGGGCCCGGACCATCGGGCCCGACGATGTAGTTGTCGCAGATGACGGCGAAGATCGCGTCGGTCTCGTACCCCGGGTGCACGGCGAAATGCATGCCCGCGGCAATCGTCATACTCTCGTCGCGCCGGATAAGTGGCCGCTCCACCATATCGTAGCCCTGGCTGTGCGCGTAGAGCCGAAGCTCCGGCGGCAGACCGCGCGTGGTCATGTAGCCATCATGGGCGGCGGCAATCTCGCGTGCGGCCACGCCTGGCTTCAGCAGCGACAACGTGTGATCCTGCGCAGCCTTGACGGCGGCGAAGCCGTCGAGCAGTTCGGAAGATGCCTTGCCGAGCACCAGGGTGCGCGCGATCTCGCAGAAGAAGCCGCCGGGGCCATTTACCTCGATCAGCAGCGACAGGTGGTCACCCGCGGCCAGCGTGCGGCCCTGGAAATGGCGGCCCATGAAAGGCGAGCGGATGCCGACGCGAGCCGAGGCGCCAAGAAAAATCCCCTGCTCGCTGCCGAGCTGCTGCGCCTTCATCTGCGCGGCAGAGGTGACATCGATATCGCGCAAGCCGGGTCGGCTTACCGAGCAGACATGGCCAAAGACTTCATCCTGGAGCGCTGCGGCGCGGCGAATGAGATCCTGCTCCTCTTCGCTCTTGATCGCCTTGAGCGCGTCGAGGTCTTCAGTGAGATCTTCGATCTGGATATTCCCAAGACCCTCGCGCAGCGCGTCGCTGAAGCCAGCGAGAAAGCCGGTGCCGTTAGCGAAGCCGACCCGGCGCACGCCGTGGGCGCGCAGGTCCGCAAGCGCCAGATCGGCATCGTAACGAACGCTGTAGCCGATCGAGGGAAAAGACGGCGTGGTCAGGATGGTGCCGACGCCGCGGTGGATCGGATCGTCGCCCTTGAGCGAGCGGCGGCCGCCGAACACGCCCATTTCGACAACGGTCATCAGGTCGTCGGCATAGAACAGCACCGTCCGCGGGTAGCCGTTATTGGCCGCAATGTCGGTGAGCCATTTGACGTTGCCGCCGAGCCAGTCATTGGTCGCCTGCACGATGACCACGTCGATCTCGCGGCTCGCCATGACCGCGCGAAGTGCGGCCCAGCGCCGCGCCAGCTCCTGATCGCTGATGCGAACCGGAATGCGTTCATGCGTCGTCATGGCCTGCCTCCGGTCGCACCGAGGAAAATGCGGTTGCGCATCTGGTCGATCTGTCCGTCTGAGAAGGCGCGGACATTATGAACCACGAGCGGCAGCAGCTGATCGCCATAGCTGTCGCTCATGCCGCCGAGATGCGGGGTGATCAGCACGTTGTCCAGCCTCCACAGCGGACTGTCCGGCGGCAACGGCTCGACGTCGAACACGTCGAGCCCGGCGCCGGCAAAGCGCCGCGCCGTGAGTTGCGCGATCAGCGCCGTTTCATCCACCACCGGCCCGCGTGCGAGATTGATCAGGAAGGCGTGCGGCCGCAGCGCATCCATCACCTCAGCGCTGATCAGGCCGCGTGTTTCCGGCGTATAGGCTGCGAGAACGACCAGAAAATCCGTTTCAGCCGCCGAGCGAACGAGCTCGCTTCGCGGACGGACCTCGTCAAAGCCCTGCCCTGCCGCGCGGGCGTCACTGATCCCGATCACGCGCATGCCAAAGACCTTGCAGCGCTGCGCGAGCTCCTCGCTGATGGCGCCGATGCCGACCAGCACCGCCGTCTTGCCGAGCAGCAGACGCTGCGGCCAGCGCTCCCAATTTCGGCGCTGCTGGTTGCCGACCATGCGGGGCAGATCGCGCGCCAGCGCCAGCATGTGCAAAAACGCCATTTCGGACATTTGCGGGCCGTGAACCCCGCGCGCCGAGGTGACGATGATTTTCGCGGGCAGACCAAGCGCCAGCAGCGGATCAACGCCGGTGGTCAAGGCCTGGATCCAAGCCAGATGCGGCGTCGCCGCGACCAGCGCCGGCGTGATGGTCTGCGCAAGGCCGATCAGCACGCTGGCATTCTCCGCCTTGCCCAGCGCATCCGCAGTGTTTTGGCCGGCATGGACACGGACCTGCGGGCAGGCGCGCGCGATCCCTTCCGCCAGACCCGGCACATCCTGGGTGATCACGACAATGTCGAGCGGAGTTTTAGCCATAGAGCACCTTCGGCAGCCACAGCGCGAGTTGCGGGAACATCAAGAGAAGCGCAAGCAGCACGAAGGGCGCGATGAGGAACGGCAGGATGCCGCGATAGATCGCGCCGAGGCGGATGTCGGGCACCTGTGCCTGAATCACGAACAGGTTCATGCCGACGGGCGGATGGATGAGCCCGAGCTCGACGACGATCACGACGATGATCGAGAACCAGATCGGGTCGTAGCCATATTGCACGACCAGCGGCAAGAACACCGGCACCGTGATCAGCACCATGCCGATGCCCTCGAGAAAGCAGCCGATCACAACATAGGCGAGAATGATGATGCCCATCACCGCGAGGCCCGGCAGATGCAGTGACTTCGCGGCGCTAGCCAGCAGTTGCGGCAACTGCGTCTGCACGACGAAATTGGCGAAATAGGTCGCGCCGATGATGATCGCGAACAGCAGTGCCGCGGTGATGACCGCGCCCTCGACTGCGGCGAAGAGCTGCGCCATCGACAAACGACGGCCAATCACGCCGAGCAGGATCGCGCCGAACGCACCGAGCGCCGCCGCTTCCGTCGGACTGAAGATGCCACCATAGATGCCGCCGATGGTCAGCGTGAACAGCAGCACGAACTGCCACGGTCGGCGCAGCGCCGCCAGCCGATCGCCCCAGGTCGAGGGCTTGCCGATCGGTGCGAGCTTTGGATTGAGCGCCGCGGTCACGAGCGCCAGCACCACATAGGCCGCGGTGAGGATCAGTGCCGGAAACAGCGCGGCGGCGAACAGCTTTGGCACCGATTGCTCGGCGATCGCGCCATAGATCACGAGGATGATCGAAGGCGGCACCAGGATGCCGATGGAGCCACCGGCGGCGATGGCGCCGGCTGCAAGCCCGTCGTCGTAGCTGGCCTTGCGCATTTCGGGCAGCGCGATCTTCGACATGGTGGCCGCGGTGGCAATCGAGGAACCACAGACGGCACCGAAACATGCCGAGGCCCCGATCGCGGCCACCGCAAGCCCACCCCGCACGCCGGAGAGCAGCACGCGCGCCGCGTTGAACAGGTCCGCGGACAGGCGTGTGCTCGAAGCAACGTCGCCCATCAGGATGAACAATGGAATCACCGACAGCGGATAGGAATTGGCAACGTCGAACGGCGTGGTGCCCAGCGTGGCAAACGCGGCCGACCAGCCGTTGATCACGGTATTACCGGCAAGACCGACGATGATCAGCGCCGCCCAGACCGGAATGCGGCAGAACAGCATCGCGAACAGAGCCAAAACTCCAATCGCGCCGATCCACTGCACACTCATGCCGCGGCCTCGCCATCGGCATTGGTTGTCGAGCGTGATCGCGGCAGCGGTCGAAACAAGGCGCCGAGCGCACTGAGCAGCGCGCCGATCAGCCCGACAATCGCGAACACCCACAATATCCAGAGCTGCAGGCCGAGTTCGAGCTTGCGATCGCCATAATCATAGGCCTGAAGCGCGGGCGAGATCATCGCCCATGCGATCAGCAGCAGCACCGCGATCGATACGACGTCCGACAGCCGCACCAGCGCGCGCTCGATGCGCGGCCCGACCAGGGAATCGATGATGTCGATGACGATGTTCTTGCGCGCAAAAAAACTCGCCGACAGGCCGTGGAAAACGAACACGACCAGACACGCCTCGACGATGTCATAAGCGCCGCGGATAGGCCGATTGAACAGGAAGCGCAGCGCCACGTCGACGCAGGTCGACACCATCATGACGATGAGCGCGATCATCGCCAGCCGCACCTGGGCGTTCTTTAACCGGGTGGAAAATGTATCAAGCGATGCAACGGCCATGCAAAACCCCTTCGCGGTGCGGCCGCCGGTCGAGGCCCGGCGCCCGCATCACGCGTGCCGATCCGTCACGCGGTGTAGGCGTCGAGAAAGGCGTTGCCCGGCTTGCCCGCTTTCTGAAGCTCGGCAAGCGCCTTGTCGCGGAGTGGCGCGAGCAGTTCCTTGATGCGGGCGAGTTCGCCATCCGGAAGCTGCGAAATCGTCACACCCTTGGCGAGCATGTAGTCGCGCCCGTTCTTCTCGCTGACGTCGAACGCGGCGCCGAAACGCTCGGCCATTGCCGGCCCCGTGGTCCGGTCGATCAGTTGCTGCAGATCTTCCGGCAGGGATTTGAACCTGTTCGGATTCATCGCAACGGCAAAGGTCGCCGTCGAGACGCCCGGCTCGAGCGAATATTTCAGCACGGTGCCGAGATCAAAGCTCTGGCAGGCCTCATAGGGAAAAGTGGCCGCATCGACGATGCCCTTGGCGAGGCTGTCGGCGGTCTCCGCCGGCGGCACAGCGAGGGGCGCGGCGCCGAGCAGCGGAATGATCTGCGCAAACTGCTCGCCGGCGTAGCGCACCCGCAGACCCTTGAAATCGTCGACCTTGGCGATCTGGCGCTTGCTCGTATGAAACATCAGCGGATTGGTCACGGCCATCCAGAGAATCTTCATGCCCGCATGCTCGGCGGCGAGGAAGTTCGGCGCCAGCTCCGTCAGGCGGCGCGAGGTGATGGCGCTGTTGTTGCCGGCTTTCGGTGTCGAATAGGGCAGCGACACCAGATCGGTCGTCGGGAAACGCCCGGGCGTGGCGCCGTGCAGTCCCACCGCGATGTCGACCACGCCGTTGCGCACCATGTCGAATTGCCGGTTGACCGGCCCGAGCTGCGACGCCGGAAAGATGTTCAGCGTGAGCTGCCCCTGCGATTGCTGCGACAGGCTTTCACCCCATTTCGCCAGTTCGCGCTGAAAAGTGTGATTCGGCGGCAGGTAGTGCGAGACCTTGAGCGAGACCGGCTCGGCCTTGGCCGTGCTGATGCCGAGTCCGGCGATCGTGGCCCCCGACACGGCCCCGAGCAGGGCCGAACGACGTGTGATCATCGCGCTTCCTCCTGGTTCGAGCGAGGTCGATCGTCCTCGCCGCCGCCCGGATGTCTCGACGGACATCTTCTTCTGGACGTACTGCTATGTGGGTTATGTGTATTGTATTACGGTTAGCCACGCAAGAGATCAGGTCAGCGCGCGAGGATCTTCTCCACGCGCCTGCGAAAATCGAGCAGCCGCTCGGCGAGGCTGTCGCGATTTTCCAGGAAGCGCTGGGTCGGCACCGGGATCGAGACCGCCACAGGGCGGCCGAAATGATCGATGATGGCGGTCCCGATTGCGCTGATGCCGGCGCCGTGCTCCTCCAGATCGTAAGCAAGATGCGTACGCCTGATATCGTTGAGCTCGTCCGTCAGCCGCCTGCGGTTGAGCGGATGGTCGGGATGCTCATTGATGCTCTTCTCGATCAGTTCCGCGCTCTCCTCGGGGGAGAAGCAGGCCAGCACTGCCTTGCCGTTCGCCGTACAATGCAATGGAAAGCGCTCGCCGACAGCAGACAAAGCAGTCAGCCGATGCCGCCCGGGCACCTGATCGACGAACACCGCAGAGCCACCCGACAGCACCGAGAGGTCCACGGTCTCTCCGACATCGTCGCCGAGCGCGAGCAGATGCGGCCGAATGATGTCGGTGGAGTTGGACCCCACGGACGCGGCGATCCGCAAGAGTCCGGTGCCGATCCTGACCTGTCCGGGTCCGGTCGATGTGACGAAATCCTCGGCCATCAACGCGGCGACGATGCGCTGCACCGTCGAGCGCGCGAGCCCGACGGATTTTGCGATCTGACCGAGGCTCAGCCCGTTGGGATGGCTCTCCAGCGTGCGCAAAATACTACCGGCCCGCGCCAGCACCTGGATGCCGTTACTGCCCCGCTCTTCAGGCGTCGGAGGCTCGGGTGCCCGGGGTTTGAGTGCCCGCGACGCGGCTTTCGGCATCAGCTTCTAGTCCTCCGATTGAGCCGGTCAGTTGATCGGCAAAATCCCATTCGATGACGGCGACGGACGCGGCGGAGTCGCACGAAACGATTCCCGCTGCATCGACGGAAACATTTCGGCCGCTGTACCACAAGAGCGTGCGCACGTTCAGCGCTGACCAACTCACAGCGTCGCAACAGCACGACCCGAAGCTGCGATGTTCAATGCACGCGACATTGATGAACAGCTTTCGACGGCGGCTGCGGACAAGGTCACATCTCGCACTCGCTTCGTAAACATGGCACCGACTGATTATGCACCGCCTCGCGCTCCTCTTCTCACCTGCGTTTCATCCCGCCCGACCCGTCTTGCGCGCGACGGCACCAGGCCAATCCGATTCCGATTGACCTTTTCCATTATATGGTACATCTGTATCGCTAAATGGATCAAGCCGCAAAAGGGCCGTTTCGCGTGTCTCGCGGACGAAAGCCCCTCAAGCAAAGCATTCGGGAGGGAGGGACGGCATGTCCATCAAGGTGCGTGGCATCGAATTCCAGAGCAATAGCGACAATGCCATGGGGCTGCGGTTCACCAACCTCAGTCATCGCTGGGGCTTTCAGTGCCCGAACTGGCCGTATTTCGAAGACGTCAAGATCGAACGCATCCATTACATGGCGAAGTCGGGCGTGCTGTCGCAGCGCATCACCACCTCGATGCATTCGACGACCCATATCGATGCGCCGGCCCATGTGGTGCAGGGCACGCCCTTCATCGATGAAGTGCCGCTGCCGCATTTCTTCGGCTCCGGCATCGTGGTGTCGCTACCGAAAAAGAAGTGGGAGTCCATCACCGCCGACGACCTCGAAAAGGCCTGCGGCCACGCCATCCGCCCGCATGACGTGCTGATCATCAACACCGGCTGGCACAAGCTCTATGAGGACGGCGACTATTTCGCCTATTGCCCGGGCCTCGTGCCATCGGCAGCTGATTGGATGGTCGACAAGCAGATCAAGGTGATCGGTCACGACACGCAGGCCAACGATCATCCGCTGGCGACCGCGATCGGCCCGCACCGCAACGGCCCGTTGCTGCCGCACCTGAAAGAGGAATATCGCGCCTGGTCCGGCGGCCACGACTGGGCCGATGATTTCCCGGCCTGGGAGCCGGTGCACAACAAGCTGTTCAAGCACGGCATTCTCGGTATCGAGAATGTCGGCGGCGACCTCGATGAGGTCACCGGCAAGCGCTGCACCTTCGCCTTCTTCCCCTGGAATTGGGACCGCGGCGATGGCTGCATCATCCGCCTTGTCGCGATGACGGATCCGAAGCAGGGCTACAGAATCGAAAAAGGCGAGGCGTTCTGATGCACCTCAAACGCTTCACCGAGGCAAAACCCTACGACGCGCCGAACCATCGCGGCGTCGTCGGCCTGCGCCTGCAGGGCTTTGAGCCCGGCGGCCCGACCAACCAATGGGTCGGCCTGTCGCAATTCCTGCCCGGCGGCGGCGCCGGGCCGGATTCGACGCCCTTCGAAAAAGTCTATGTCGTGCTCGAGGGCGAGATGACTGTCATCATCGACGGGCGCGAGACCGTGCTCGGGCGCTATGACAGTTGCACCATCGCCCCAGGCGAGGTGCGCGAGATCATGAACCGCAGCAACCATGTCTGCACCATGCTGGTCGTCATTCCGTATCCGCCAGGAGTGAAACCATGACCGCAACCGCCGAGTTCCTGAAAAATCCGCTATCGCTGTTCGACATCCGCGGCAAGGTCGCGATCGTCACGGGCGCATCTGGCGCCTTCGGCGCGCTGGCGGTGCAGGTCCTGGCCGGCGCCGGCGCGAAAGTTGCGGCCGTCGCCGGCAATGCCGAAGCATTGGAGAAGACCGTGTCGAGCGCGCGCGCGCTCGGCGCTGAGGTTTTTCCGATCAAGGCACGCCCGATCGACGAGGCGACCTGCGACGACATCATCGCCCGGACGGTCAAGGCTTTTGGCGGTGTCGACATTCTCGTCGTCGCCTCCGGCAAGAATGATGTGGCAAAGATCGTCGACATGTCGCCCGAACGATTTCTCGATGTCATGGACGCCAACGTCACCCAATCCTGGCTGATGGCGAAGGCGGCGGGCAAGGAGATGCTGGCGCAGGGGCGCGGCGGCAAGATCGTGCTGATGTCCTCGGCCCGCGGCAAGCTCGGCCATCCCGCCGGCTACTCGGCCTATTGTGCCTCGAAATCGGCGATCGACGGCATCACCCGGGCACTCGGCTGCGAATGGGGCGACAGCGGTATCACGGTGAACGCGATCGCGCCGACAGTGTTTCGCTCGCCACTCACCGCCTGGATGTTCGAGGACACCGAGCGCGCCCGCGACGTGCGCAAAGGTTTTCTTGCGCGCGTTCCGAAAGGCCGCCTCGGCGAACCGCAGGATCTCGCCGGCCCACTGCTGTTTCTCGTCTCCAGAGCATCGGATTTCTACACCGGACACATCCTCGACGCGGACGGCGGTTACACAGCGGGGTGAGCCATGGCCGAACGAGTTGCCATTCTCGGCGGAGGCCTCATGGGTCACGGCATCGCCCAGGTTTTCGCCTGTGCGGGCCATGAGGTTCGCATCACCGATCCGGTTGCCGAGACACGCGCAGGAATTCTCGCACGGATCAAGGCCAACGTTGGCGAACTCGGTCATGACAGTGGTGCGGTCGCTCGCATCGAGGTCTTGAACACGCTGCAGGCCTGCGTTGCCGGCGCCGATATCATCATCGAGGCGGCGCCGGAAAATCTGGAGCTGAAGCAGCAGATCTTTGCCGACGTCGAGCGCGTGGCGTCGCCGGCTGCGATCCTTGCCTCGAATACCTCCGTGATCCCGATCACCATGATCATGTCGCAAATCACGAACAAGGCCCGCGCACTCGGAACGCACTGGTGGAATCCGCCCTATCTCGTGCCGCTGGTCGAAGTGGTCCGCACAAGCGAGAGCTCGGACGAGACGATCACCGCGACGATCGATCTCCTCCGCCGGGTCGGCAAGAAGCCGGTCGAGGTCAAGAAGGACGTGCCCGGATTTGTCGGCAACCGCCTGCAGCACGCGCTGTGGCGGGAGGCGATCGCGCTGATCGCGAACGGTGTGTGCGACGCCAAGACGGTGGACGACGTCGTCAAATCGAGTTTTGGCGCAAGGCTCGCGGTTCTCGGGCCGATCGAGAATGCCGACCTGGTCGGACTGGACCTCACCCGCGCGATCCACGGCTACGTTTTCCCGGCGCTCGATCGTGCCACCGAGCCTTCGCCCTATCTCGACAGGCTGATCGCGGAAGGACGGCTCGGTTTCAAGTCAAATCACGGCTTCCGCGACTGGCCGCCCGAAGCGCAGGCGGCGTTGCGGACCAAAGTCGCCAATCATCTCAAGGCAAGTTTTGGCGCGATGGACGGAGACTGACCGATGGCGAAACAACGTTCCGACAAGGTCATCATTACCTGCGCCATCACCGGCGGCATCCACACGCCGACAATGTCAGACGCGCTGCCCTACACACCGGACGACATCGCCGCGCAATCGATCGCCGCCGCCGAGGCTGGCGCTGCGATCCTGCATCTGCATGCGCGCGATCCCGGCGACGGCCGCCCGACGCCAGATCCCCGGGTTTTCATGCAGTTCCTGCCGCGCATCAAGCAATCCACCGACGCCGTCATCAATGTGACGACCGGCGGGTCCCTGAGCATGACCGTCGAGCAGCGTCTGGCCGCGCCGCTGGTCGCAAAGCCGGAAATGTGCTCGCTCAACATGGGCTCGATGAATTTCGGCATCTACCCGCTCGCCGACCGCTATCCCAAGTTCAAGTTTGACTGGGAAGAGCCGTATCTGCGCGGCACGGACGACTTCATCTTCCGCAACACCTTTCGTGACATCGAGCGCATCCTGAAGATGCTGGGCGAGGAGCACGGCACTCGCTTCGAGCACGAGTGCTACGACGTCGGCCATCTCTACAATCTCGCCCATTTCGTCGATCGCGGGCTGGTGCGGCCACCGTTCTTCGTCCAGACCATCTTCGGTATCCTCGGCGGCATCGGCGCCGACATGCGCAACCTCATGTTCATGAAGGAGACGGCCGACCGGCTGTTCGGCGACGACTATCACTGGTCGGTGCTGGCGGCCGGGCGTGCGCAGATCCCGTTCGCGACCCAGGCCGCGATGCTGGGTGGCAACGTCCGCGTCGGGCTCGAGGATTCGCTCCACATCAGCCGCGGCAAACTGGCCGCGTCCAATGCGGAACAGGTGGCAAAAATCCGCCGCATCATCGAGGAACTCGGCCACGCGATCGCGACGCCCACGGAGGCGCGGGCGATGCTTGCGCTGAAAGGCGGCGACAATGTCGGCTTCTAGTTTGGATAACTAAACCTGCGCGAAACAGCGCAAACTGGGAGGAAGGGCCATGAAGGATCGGGAGTTCAACGCCTCAAACGCCATTGCGGTGCCTCTCACCCGCCGCCAGACTATCCGCACCGCGGCGGTCGGTCTCGGCGCGCTGGCCGCGCCCAGCCTTATCGGGAGCGCATGGGCAGCCAAAACGATCAAGATCGGCTTTGTCAGTCCTGAGACGGGGCCGATCGCCGCTTTCGGGTCGGCCGACGAATTCGTGGTCGGCGAGATCCGCAAGGCGATCGGCGACGGGCTCGCGATCGGCGGCACAAAATACCCGGTCGAGATTCTGGTGCGCGACAGCCAGTCCAATCCGAGCCGCGCGGCGGAAGTCGCCGCCGAACTGATCACCAAGGACAAGGTCACCTTGATGCTCGCATCGAGCACATCGGACACGGTCAATCCAGTGGCCGATCAATGCGAGCTCAACGGCGTGCCCTGCATCACCACCGACACGCCCTGGGAAGCCTATTTCTTCGGCCGCGGCGGCGAACCGGGCAAGGGTTTTGACTGGACCTATCATTTCTTCTGGGGCGCCAGCCAGATCGTGCAGACCTTCACCGGCCTGTGGAATTCGATCGAGACCAACAAGGTGGTGGGCGCGCTGTGGTCAAACGATCCGGACGGCGTCGCGCTGAGCGACGCGCAGAAAGGCTTGCCTCCGGCCTATGCCAAGGCGGGCTTCAAGGTGATCGACACCGGGCTCTTCACGCCGCTGTCGAACGACTTCAGCGCGCAGATCGCCAAGCTGAAGTCCGCCCAGGCCGAGATCGTCACCGGCGTGTTCCTGCCGCCGGATTTCGCGACGTTCTGGGCCCAGTGCGGCCAGCAAGGCTACAAGCCGAAGGCGGCGACGATTGCCAAGGCGCTGCTGTTTCCAGCCTCGATGGAAGCCCTGGGCGACCGCGGCGCGGGCCTGTCCAGCGAGGAGTGGTGGTCGCCCGATCATCCATTCAAGTCCGGCCTCACCGGCCAGTCGGCCGCGCAGTTGTGCGAGGCGTTTTCCAAGGCGACCGGCAGGCAGTGGTTACAGCCGATCGGCTTCAAGCATGCGCTCCTGGAAGTCGCACTCGATGTGCTGAAGCGGACCAAGACCATCGACGATCCGAAGTCGATCATGGAGGCGATCGCTGCCACCGACTATCAGTCGATCGTCGGCCCGGTGAGCTGGAAGAATGGCCCGGTCAAGAACGTCTCGACCACGCCGCTGGTCGGAGGCCAGTGGGAAAAGGGCAGCCGGTTCAAATATGAGATCAAGATCGCGAACAACTCGGCCTATCCCGACATCAAGACCGTGAAGAAGTTCGAGCCAATCACCTACTGATCCGGACCGCGCGGCGAAGCACGCTTGTGCGGCGCCCTATCCGCTGCAATGATCATTGTCAGATGGCAACCGCGCTCGCACTCAAAAACGTCTCGAAGTCGTTCGGGGCGATCCACATCGCCACCGGCCTCGACCTCGTGGTGGGCGACAACGAGGCGGTTGGCGTTCTCGGGCCCAATGGCGCCGGCAAGACGACGATTCTCGGTCTCATCGCCGGAACGCTAGCGCTCGACGCCGGCAGCATCGAATTTCAGGGCCGCGACATCTCGCGGCTGCCGACACACGAGCGCTGTCGGCTTGGCATCGCGCGCGCCTACCAGGTGCCGCAGCCATTCAGCGACATGACCGTGTTCGAGAACCTCATGGTTGCCGCGTGTTTCGGCGCCAGGCAGGGCCTTGTTGCCGCACAGTCGCATTGCCTCGAGACACTGGACACCTGCGGATTGAGCGGCCTCGCCGACATCAGGGCCGGCCGGCTGACGCTGCTCGATCGAAAGCGGCTGGAGCTGGCGCGCGCGCTCGCCAGCCGGCCAAAGATCCTGCTGCTGGACGAAATCGCCGGTGGCCTGACACAACATGAATGCGACGACCTCGTCGCCCTGATCCGGAATGTGCGCGCGACCGGCGTCACCATCGTCTGGATCGAGCATGTCCTGCATGCGCTGCTGTCGGTGGTCAGCCGCGCGCTGGTTCTCCATCAGGGCCGGTTCATCGCCGACGGAGATCCGCGCGAGGTCATTCGCGATCCCAGGGTCGCGGAGATCTACATGGGTATTGAAGCCGATGCCTGATGCCCCGTTGTTGCGCGTAAGTGCGCTGAAAACCTATTACGGCGACTTCCAGGCGCTGTACGGCGTCGACATCGCGGTGGCGAGAGGCCAGATCGTCGCCATCATCGGCGCCAATGGCGCCGGCAAGAGCACCCTCCTCAACGCCATTGCCGGGCTCAATGCGGCGCCACCGAGTGCGATCACATTCGACGGCGCCGATATTGGCGGCGAAGCGCCCTACAGTATCGTCCGGCGTGGCCTTGCGCTGGTGCCGGAGGGACGCCGCCTGTTCGCGTCCCTGACCGCCGAGGAGAACCTCTTGATCGGCGCGCATGTGAAGCGCGCGGGCGCGTGGACGCTGCAAAAGATCTACCAGATCTTTCCGGCCTTGAGCGAGCGCCGCGATACCCCGTCGCGGTCATTGTCCGGCGGACAGCAGCAGATGGTCGCAATCGGCCGGGCGCTGATGTCCAATCCGGTCCTGCTGCTGTGCGACGAGCTCAGTCTCGGCCTTGCACCGATCGTCGTGAAGGAGATTTATGCGCACATCAGGACGATCGCCGCCAACGGGGTTTCCGCCGTGATCGTCGAGCAGGATATCCAGCAGGCGCTCAGGGTCGCGGATTACGTCTACTGCATGATCGAGGGCCGCATTGCGCTTGAAGGGCCGGCGAAATCGCTGTCGCGCGAGGCGATCGCAGCGGCCTATTTCGGGGTCTGAGCATGGAGAACCTCGCCAACGCGATCGTGCAGGGCGTGATGGTCGGCGGCCTCTATGCCATGTTCGCGGTCGGACTGGCGCTCACTTTCGGCGTGATGCGCCTCGTCAATATCGCCCATGGCGATCTCATCGTACTATCCGCCTATGTCGCGCTGATCACGACCCAGACGCTCGACCTCAACCCGCTGGTCGCGCTCATCATCGTGATCCCGATCATGGCCCTCGTCGGCTACGTGCTGCAACGCGGCCTGTTCAATCGGACGATGGGCACCGACCTCATGCCGCCACTGCTGGTGTCGTTCGGGCTGTCCGTGATCATCCAGAACGGCCTCCTTTTTCTGTTCTCGGCGGACAACAAGCGCCTCCAGGCGGGCGCCATCGAAGTCGCCAGCCTCCGCCTGACGGACGCGATCAGCATCGGCGTCCTGCCGCTGCTGCAGCTCACGCTTGCGATCCTGGTGATCATGGGCCTCCAGCTGCTGCTCTACCGGACCGCGATCGGCCGCGCCTTTCGGGCCGTCTCGGACGATCCGCAGATCGCCCAGCTCATGGGCCTGAACAACAGGCACGTGTTCGGACTTGCGATGGCACTGTCGCTGGCGATCGTTGCGCTCGCCGGCGTGCTGCTTGCGATCCGGGCGAATTTTGATCCGGCGACCGGACCGACGCGCCTGATCTTCGGCTTCGAGGCCGTAATCATCGGCGGCCTGACCAGCTTCTGGGGCACACTGGCCGGCGGCATCATTCTGGGCATCGTGCAATCCGTCGCGTCCTCGTTCGATCCCGGCTGGCAGATTCTGGCCGGGCACATCGCATTCCTGGCCGTGCTGGCGGTGAGGCCACATGGCCTGTTCGGCCGGGAGACCTGATCCTTGGCCGGCCTTTCCGTCAGACGCTCGTCGCCGACAACCCGCCTCGCGACCGGCGGCGCGGTTCTCCTCGCCCTCTTGCTCTCAAGCGCGGCCTTCTGGGCCTCGGACAATGGTCTGCGGTTGATGACCGACATGTTCCTCTACATTGCACTCGCCTGCCTGTGGAATTTTCTCGCGGGCTATGCGGGCCTCGTCTCGGTCGGGCAGCAGGCCTATGTTGGCCTCGGCGGATATGGCCTGTTCGCACTGGCCGCGAAGGCGGGTGTTCCCGTGCTCTACGCGGTGCCGCTGCTGGGCGTGGCAGCCGCGCTGCTCTCGATCCCCTTCGCAAAATTGCTGTTTCGCCTGCGCGGGGCCTATTTTGCGATCGGCTCGTGGGTACTTGCCGAGGTGCTGCATCTTGCAGCGACCCTGGTCGTGCCGCTCGGAGGCGGATCCGGCATGAGCTTGCCGGTCAGGGCGGCGCAGGCCCTCGGCCGCACGCCGCACGATCGGTTCGTCGCGACCTATCTGACGAGCCTCGCGCTCCTGCTCGCAATCCTGGCGATGATCTTCGTCGTGCTCCGATCGCGCATGGGCCTTGCGCTCACCGCGATCCGCGACAATGAAGGCGCAGCGCGCTCCAGCGGCGTCAACGTCGATCAGGTCAAGCTCATCATCTACGTTGCCGCAGCTTGCGGCACAGCCATGGTTGGCGCGCTGATCTTTCTGCAGCGCCTGCGAATTTCTCCAGACGCCGGATTCAGCGTCAATGACTGGACCGCGCTGGTAATCTTCATGGTCGTGATCGGCGGCATCGGAACCTTTGAGGGCCCGATCCTCGGCACGCTGGTCTATTTCCTGCTCCGCGAGACGCTGGCCAATCTCGGTCCATTCTATCTCATCATCCTCGGCGCGGTGGCCATCGCGGTCATGCTGATCGAGCCGCGAGGCATCTGGGGATTCGTCCGTTCGCGCTCGAGCCTGCAGCTGCTTCCGCTGAGCTTCTTCGTGTCGAAATCCAAAAACTGAGGAGGATCACGTGAAACGCATCGCCGTCGAAGAAGCATTCGTGACGGCCGAGATTGCGAGCGAATGGAAGAAAGTGCTCGCGCGGCCTGATGTCGAGCCGGGCTTTGCAAAAATGGGCGAGAGCATCCTCGCCGAGACGCCCGGCAACGCGCTGCTCCATTCGCGCCTGCTCGACATCGGCAAGGGACGCATCGCCCACATGGACGAGATCGGGATCGACATGCAGGTGCTGTCGCTGACCTCGCCCGGCGTGCAGGTCTTTGCGCCTGATCTTGCTAGTCGTCTCGCGGCTGAAGCGAACGACGCACTGGCCGACGCTGTGCGCGCCGCACCCTCGCGTTTTGCCGGGCTCGGCGCCATCGCGCCGCAAAATCCTGTCGCCGCCGCCCGAGAGGTCGAGCGGATCAAATCGCTCGGGCTTTGCGGGCTGATCGTCAATTCCCACACCTTTGGCGAATATCTCGACGCCCCGCATTACGCGCCAATCTTCGAGGCGATGGAGGCGACGGGCCTGCCGATGTATCTGCACCCGCGCGAGCCGGCGCCGAGCCTCGTGACGCCGTTTCTCGACTACGGCCTCTATTTTGCCGGCTGGGGCTTTGCGGTCGAGACCGGGCTGCACGCCATGCGCCTCATCATGTCCGGCACGTTCGAGCGTTACCCCAAGCTGAAGATCATTCTCGGCCATATGGGTGAAGGCATCCCGTTCTGGCTGCAGCGTATCGACAATCGCTATCTGCTGCAGGTCAAGATCGGCGCCGTGACCAAGCTACCGCGTCTGCCGAGCGAATATTTTCTCGACAATTTCGTCATCACCACCGCGGGCGTGACCTCGATGCCGGCGCTGCGGCTCAGCATCGATGTGCTCGGGGCCGAACGCATTTTGTTCGCTGCGGACTTTCCCTATGAGGATGACGCCGAGGCAGTGCGTTTTCTCGATGGCGCCACGCTGACGCAGCACGAGCGCGACCTCATCTCGCACGCAAATGCCGAGCGACTGTTCGGATTGACCTGAGCGGGCCCGTCGCCCGCGGCGGACGCTTTGAGATCGCCTCGTAGCGCGCCCGGCCCCAGGAGCCGTCAGACGCGAAAACGCAGAATGCCCGACGGAGCCTTGCCGCGATCGCAACGTCACGGCCGGTAACCTGGCGCGGCCTGTCGCGCATGCCAGGTCCGGAAGGACCCGATCCATCAAACTCACTCTTGAGGAACCCTCGGATCTCGTTCAGAGCGTAGACAGGATTAAGGAGAGCATCATGCGCATTGTCGACGTCTGCGAGGTCACCCAGCCGATCGCATCCCCCATCCGAAACGCCTATATCGATTTCACCAAAATGACCGCAAGCCTGGTGGCGGTCGTGACCGATGTCGAACGCGACGGCCGCAGGGTGGTCGGCTACGGCTTCAACTCGAATGGCCGATACGGCCAGGGCGGTCTCATCCGCGAACGTTTCCGCAACCGGATTCTGGAAGCCGATCCCAGCAGCGTCCTGAACGGGTCCGGCGATAATCTCGATCCGCACAAGCTCTGGGAAGCGATGATGAGCAACGAGAAGCCCGGCGGTCACGGCGAGCGTTCGGTTGCCGTGGGAACGCTCGACATGGCGATCTGGGATGCCACGGCCAAAATTGCCGGCAAGCCGTTATTCCGGATGCTTGCCGAGCAAAAGGGCCGTGAGGCCAACCCGCGCGTCTTCGTGTACGCGGCCGGCGGCTACTACTACCCCGGCAAGGACGATACGGCGCTCCGGGCCGAGATGCGCGGCTACCTCAATCGTGGCTACAATGTCGTCAAGATGAAGATTGGCGGCGCGCCCATCGACGAGGACCAGCGCCGGATCGAGGCTGTCCTGGCAGAGATTGGCTCCGAAGCGCGACTGGCGGTCGACGCGAATGGCCGCTTCGACCTGGAGACCGGCATCGCCTACGCCAAGATGCTGCGCCAGTATCCGCTGTTCTGGTATGAGGAGGTCGGCGATCCGCTCGACTATGCCCTGCAGGCAGCGCTCTCGGAGTTCTATCCCGGCCCGATGGCCACCGGCGAGAACCTGTTCTCGCATCAGGACGCACGCAACCTCCTGCGCTATGGAGGAATGCGCCCGGACCGCGATTGGCTGCAGTTCGATTGCGCTTTGTCGTACGGGCTGGTCGAGTATCTGCGCACACTCGACGTGCTGGATCAGTTCGGCTGGTCACCTTCCCGCTGCGTCCCGCACGGCGGTCACCAGATGTCCCTCAATATCGCGGCTGGCCTGGGACTGGGAGGCAACGAGAGCTATCCGGACCTCTTCCAGCCCTATGGCGGCTTCCCGGATGGCGTGAAAGTCGAGAACGGCCACATCATCATGCCCGAGCTCGCCGGCATCGGGTTCGAGGGTAAGTCGGACCTGATCAAAGTCATGCGCGAACTGGCGGAGTAGACACGCTCTCGAGGCTCGAGCGGTGCCAAAGGCCGCTCGGCTCCGGCGAACGCTTCTCATCCTCAAGGACGAGCGGCGGAGCCTTCCCTGATTCCGTCAACATTCACTGAGAGTCGCTTGATCTTGTCGTACAGCGTCTGCTTTGGGACGCTCAAAAGCGCGGCTGTGGCCTGAACGTCGCCTTGCTTGCGCCGCAGCGCATCCTCGATGATCGATCGTTCGATGTTTTCCAGTTGTCGCGGCAACGATGGATCCGACGCGCCGAAACCGGACTTGTTGATCGCCTTGCCATCAAGAACACCAAGGACGAAACGATCGGCGACGTTGCGAAGCTCCCGCACGTTTCCCGGCCACGAATAGGCCAGCAAGACAGACATGGTCTTGTCATCCATGATCGGCGCGTCGCGCTCGAACCGCCTGGCGGCATCCAGCGTAAAGTGCTCGAACAACAACGAAATATCCTCGCGCCGCTCACGGAGCGGGGGGAGTTCGATAAACGCCACGCCCAGACGATAATAGAGATCTGCACGGAACAGTTTTCTCTCGCTCAGTTCGAACAGGTTTGTCTTGCTCGCCGCCACGACGCGGCAGTCGACAGCGATCGGCTTGTTGGAACCGACGCGCTCGATCGATCGGTCCTGCAGCGATCTCAGCAGTTTCACCTGCACACTCATCGGCATGCTTTCGATTTCGTCGAGAAACAGCGTTCCTCCGTTGGCGTATTCGATCTTGCCGATGCGCTGGCGGGTGGCACCGGTGAATGCGCCGACCTCGTGCCCGAACAGCTCGCTTTCGACCAGCGATTCGGGCAGCCCGCCGCAGTTGACCGGGACGTAATTGCCGCTACGACGGGCGCTGTGATTGTGCAGACAGCGCGCGACGACATCCTTTCCGGTTCCGGTTTCGCCATAGATCGTGACGTCGACATTGGTCGCGGCCAAGGTGGATACGAGCCTGCGCACCTCCTGGATCTGCGGCGATCGGCCGAGCAGGCTCGTCTCGATCCCCTGGCGATCCGCCAGCGCCGATCTCAGCGTGCGCACTTCCAGGGTGAGCCGCCGCTTTTCGGCGGCTCTGCGCACCACCGAAACGAGTTGTTCCGAGGAGCACGGCTTCTCGATGAAATCGTAGGCTCCGTTTCGCATGGCCTGCACGGCCATCGAGATATCGCCATGCCCGGTAATCAGAATGACCGGAAGGTCCGGATCCAGCCGACGCAGATCGGACAACCATTCGGTGCCGCTTTTGCCTCGCAGGCGCACGTCGCAAACGACCACGAACGGCATATCGGGTCGAACGATCGGGCTGGCAGCTTCGACCGATGCGAACGCCGAGACCGAAAATCCCGCGAGCTCGAGCGCCTGCACACCGCCGATCCGGACATCTTCGTCGTCCTCGACGTAGATCACGCCAACCAATCGATCGTCAGTCATGCAAAACCTCGGGCTATTCCGGCAAGCGGAGCATCACGACAAATTCGGCGCCGCACGGCACGAGGTTTTGCGCCTGCAGTTCACCACCGAAGGATCGTGCGATATGGTTGGAAATCATGAGGCCGAGGCCGAGACCCTTCCCTGCAGGCTTGGTGGTTACGAAAGGCTCGAACAGGCGCTCGAGCACATCGGAGGAAATTGCCGGGCCGTTGTTGCTGATCGTAATGCGGCCGCGGGCAACTCGTCCCTGGTCCACGACGGCGCGAACGACAATCGATCTCTGTTCGACGCTTTCGACCGCGTCCAGGGCATTGGCCACGATATTGCAAAGCAGTTGCTCGAGTCGCGGCTGATCGGCAAGGGCTGAAAGACCAGGCTCAATGTCGATCGAGACGTCCACACCTGCCTCCTTGATGCGCGCGGCGAGCATCTTGAGAACTTCTGCCACCGCATTTTCGACGGAGACGGCCTCGAGCGAGGAACTGGACTTATAGGCAAAAAGCCGCAGCTGGCCGGTCAAGCGCCCCAGCCGGCGGATCAGTTCGCCAATCCGGGTGAGATTGCCCCTCGCATCGCCGATCGAGCCGCGGTCAACGAGCAGTATCGCATTGTCTGCCGCGGTCTGCAGAGCCGCCAGCGGCTGGTTCAATTCGTGCACGATGCCGGCCGACATCTGACCAAGCGCAGCCAGCTTGCCGGCGTGAACCAGTTCGTCGTGCGCGGCACGCAATTCGGCGGTCCGCTCCTGGACCCTGACTTCGAGCATGTCATTGGCCGCCTGCAACGCCGCCTGGCCGGCCAATCGCTGCTTGATCTCCTTCCTGCGCTGTTCGAGCAAACCGAACGCCAATAGCGCGACGATGGCGGCAAGCCCCGACAACGCGCCGATAACGAGCGCTGTCTGCCTGGTCGGCGCCTCGTCGTCGAGAAGGATGAGCCGCCACAGGTTTCCGTTCACCGCCCGCTCGCCGATGCTGTAAGCCGAGCCGCTCTGGGTGGAAACGCTGATATCGCCGCCGCCCTGCATTTGCGTCGAATAGGTCCATCCGAGCGGCTTGAGCTCGGAGCGGCCGTAGGGTTTGGATCGCGCGATGTCGGCGCGGACCTCCGGCGACAAGGGCACGAGCGGACGGAAACGCCACTCATCGCGCGATGCCAGAATCGTGACCTGGCGCTCGTCGACCAGGAGAATGTCGCTCTCGGTGTCCCGCCACTCGCGCTCCAGGGATTCGAGATTGACCTTGACCGTGGCGATGCCTCGCTTCATCCCCTCGGCGCTCAGGGCGTAAGACAGGTAGTAGCCGGCACGCGCGCTCGTGATCCCCACACCGAAGAACCGGCCTCGACCGCGCGCGATGGCATCGCTCACATAGGGGCGATACGACAGATCACTGCCAAACGGCGTGCCCGGCTGGTCGAAATCAGCCGCAGCCAAGGTCTGGCCGGCGACGCTCAGCACGTACAGGTTCTCAGAGCCAGCGAGCACGTTGATCGACTTCAGATACAGGCTTACGGTGTGCTGCAGTGCGGAATCGTTGGGGTTATCGAGCAACCGGAACACGCTCGGCGACGTCTCCAGCAGAGAGGGCAGATATTCGAACCTGGAGAGGTAGCCGTCGAGCCTCGCCGCTACGATCGCCAGGCGCTGCTCGGCCGCGGCATGCAGCCGGTCGAGGCCGTGCTGAAAGGCGATGGTATAACCGAACCAGGATGCAAGCAACACGAGCGCCAGCGAAACTGCTGCGCGCAGCAGCGAACGCGGGAAGGCCGGAGCCAGCGAACCGAAGTCCGGGGCAGTCTTGACTCTCGCTTCAGCCGGAAGGTCTGTCATCACGCACGACTTGGGGACGATCTCCCGGGTACGATTATCCGGGCATCCTGCAACTCTATGATCCCCGGTCCGGAAGCGCGACAGGAGAATCCGGTATGGAGCGCGACAGGCGGCATCAGGCTGATACCAATCAGCCGCCTTGAGGGATGTTTGAAGTGCCGACGGCCTGTCAGGTCGCGAACCTGTCGATCACGATCAACATTCCCTTAAGTTGCAACGCGCCGCCTCGGCCTCGATCAAACGCGCAATGCAACGGAGAAGTTTATCGAGTTGCTACCTTGCGGCGAGATACTCCGCGATCAATGCAGCTTCACGTGAGGCTCGGTGCGCCGGGTGATCAGCCGGGCCAGCGTATCCAGCGCCACCTTCACCGAGCCATGCAGTGCGTATTCGTGCATCTTGTAGAGCGACAGGTACATCATCCTGGCGAAGAGGCCTTCGAAGACCAGGTTGCCACCGACCAGCGCCCCCATCATCGAGCCGACCGTGCTGAACTCCCCGAGCGACACCAGCGATCCAAAATCCCGGTAACGATAGGGCTTGAGTGGCTTGCCCTGCAGATAGCCCGGGAGCTGAGAATAAAGGTGGGAGGCCTGCTGATGGGCCGCCTGTGCCCGCGGCGGCACATTGCCGCGCTCGCCCCATGCGCAGGCCGAGCAGTCGCCGATCGCGAAAATGCTGTCGTCGCGCGTCGTCTGCAATGTCGGCCGAACCACGAGCTGGTTGATCCGGTTGGTTTCGAGGCCGGCGATATCCTTCAGCAAATCGGGCGCCTTGACTCCCGCCGCCCAGACGATCAATTCGGCTGGGATCGTCCGGCCATCGGTCAGAAGCACGCGGTCGGAAGCGACCTCGGAGACCTTCGCGCCAACCAGCACATCGACGCCGAGCCTGGCGAGCAACTTCTCCGTCTCTCTTGAAACGCGTTCGGGTAGCGCGGGGAGCACCCGGTCCGCCGCTTCGATCAGCGTAATCCTGATATCCTTGTGAGGATCGACCTGGTCGAGACCATAGGCCACCACTTCGCGCGTCGTTCTGTGGAGTTCAGCCGCAAGTTCGACCCCGGTGGCGCCGGCGCCGATGATTGCGACCTTCAACTGGTGAACGCCCAGCGGCGCCGACTGGGCATGCGCGCGGATGCACGCATTCACCATTCTTTCGTGGAAGCGCCTGGCGTCGGCTTGCGATTCGAGCTTGATCGCATGGTCCACGACGCCCGGCGTACCAAAGTCGTTGTTCTGGCTGCCAATGCCAACGACGAGGATGTCGTAGTCAACGCTCCGCTTCGGCGTGACTTCGCGACCTTCGGAATCGAGATACGGCGCCACCAGCACCTGACGGCGATCGCGATCGATGCCGATCATGTCCCCGATTCGATAGCGAAAGCCATGCCAGTAGGACTGCGCGAGATAGTCAACCTCGTGAGCCGAGATGTCCATGCTCCCGGCCGCAATCTCGTGGAGCTTTGGCTTCCACACATGAGTGCGATTTCGCTCGATCAGCGTGACTTCGAGCTTTCCCTTGCGCCCATATTTGTCACCCAGCCGGGTCGCAAGCTCCAATCCGCCGGCTCCCCCTCCGACGATCACGATCCGGGGCTTTCCCTGATAAGGCTCACTCATGACGGCCTCGACCCATCGGGCTCAAACCTTTGTTGCATGCTCCCGGTCAGGCTCTCTCCGCCACCGCATCGGCAATTGCGACGGCCGCCATGTTGACGATACGGCGCACCGTGGACGATGGCGTAAGAATGTGGGCCGGTTTTGCGGCCCCGAGCAGGATGCCGCCGACCGTCAGGCCCTGCCCCGCCGCCATGCGAAGCAGATTGTAGGAGATATTGGCGGCGTCAAGATTCGGCATGACCAGCACGTTGGCTGGACCTTCAAAACCGGAATCGGGAAATTCGTGATCGAGCACGAATTGCGACAGCGCCGCGTCTCCGCGCATCTCCCCTTCGACCGCGAGGTCCGGCGACCGCGCGCGAATGATCGTCCGCGCCTCCCGCATCTTGCAGGCTTCCGGGACCGACGAGCTTCCAAAACTCGAATGCGACAATAACGCTACCCGGGGCGTGAGGCCAAAGCGCCTGACCTCCGCCGCCGCCAACAGAGCAATGTCGGCCACTTGTTCGGCGCTAGGATTGAGATTGCAGTGGGTGTCGCAAATGAAGAGCTGATGCTGTTGTAGAATGAGCATCTGCATCACTGCGAGCGTCCGCACGTCTTCCCGGGTCCCGATCACGTTGCGGATGGCGGTCAGGTGGTCGGCCGTCCTTCCGATCACGCCGCACAGCAGGGCGTCGCCCGCGCCCTTCTCGAGAAGGATTGACGCCAGCACCGTGGCATTGCTTCGCGCCTCCGTCAGCGCCAGCGCAGCCGACACGCCGTCGCGCTTTCTGCGCGCATGGTACGCTTCCGCGCACTTCGAATAGACCTGCGCATCATGCGGATCGATGATCCCGCAGTCGCTGCCGGGTTTGAGCCTGAGACCGAACGCCTTGATGTGATGCTCGATCGTCGCCGGTCGGCCGAGCAGCAGGGGCCTTGCAATTTTCTCATCGACGATGACTTGTGCTGCGCGCAGCACGCGCTCATCCTCGCCTTCGGCCAGAATGAGGGATTTGCCGCTCCCCTTCGCCACCGAAAAGACCGGCTGCATCGCATTGCCGGACTGGTAGACGAACCGGCCCAGCTTCTGACGATAGGCATCCATATCCACGATCGGACGCCTGGCAACGCCGGTGTCGGCCGCGGCCTTGGCCACTGCCGGCGCAATCACCTCGATGAGACGCGGGTCGAACGGTTTTGGAATGAGATAGTCGCGGCCAAAGCGAAGGCCCTCGCCCTTGTACGCGGCCGCAACGACCTCGGGCACCTCCGCCATGGTCAGGTCCGCGAGCGCGCGGACGGTGGCCAGCTTCATCTCCTCGTTGATCGTGGTCGCCCCGCAATCGAGCGCGCCCCTGAAAATGAACGGAAAGCAAAGAACATTGTTGATCTGGTTGGGGTAGTCCGAACGTCCCGTCCCGATGATGGCGTCCGGACGAACCGCCAGTGCATCCTCCGGCATGATTTCGGGGACAGGGTTGGCCATCGCGAAGATCAGGGGATCTCGCGCCATCTTCCTGACCATGTCGGGGGTCAGCACGTTACCGGCCGACAAGCCCAGAAAAATGTCCGCATCGGCAATGATCTCGTCCAGCGTTCGCGCGTCGGTCTCCACCGCATAGCGCGCCTTGTTGTCGTCCATGATTTCGGTACGGCCCGCATACACAACGCCCTTGATGTCGTTGACGATGACGTGCTCGCGCCGCAATCCGAGACTGACGATGAGATCGAGACATGCGAGCGCTGCCGCGCCGGCGCCGGAGCAGACGAGCTTGACGTCCGCGATGTCCTTCTTGACCAGCTTCAGCCCGTTGAGGATCGCCGCCGCCGCGATGATCGCGGTGCCGTGCTGATCATCGTGAAAGACCGGAATCTTCATTCGCTCGCGCAGCTTCCGTTCGATGTAGAAGCATTCAGGCGCCTTGATGTCCTCCAGGTTGATGCCGCCGAAGGTCGGCTCCATCCTGGCGATCGTATCAATCAATGCGTCAGGGTCGTTCTCGGCAAGCTCGATGTCGAACACATCGATCCCCGCAAACTTCTTGAACAGGCACGCCTTGCCTTCCATGACCGGCTTGCCGGCGAGCGGACCGATATTCCCAAGACCGAGCACGGCCGTGCCATTCGTGACGACAGCCACGAGGTTGCTTCGAGCCGTCAGCTCGTCGGCCTGCAGGTCATCCTTGGCAATGACGAGGCAAGGCTCGGCCACGCCGGGTGAATAGGCCAGGGCAAGATCGCGCTGCGTCGCCATGGCCGTGGTCGGTACCACGGAGATTTTTCCCGGCCTTGGCAAGCGGTGATATTCGAGTGCGGCTTCCCTCAGATCCTGGTCCATCGTGATCCTCGACTTGAGTTCTCTTTCTTTGAGCCGTCGGCGCTGCCTTCTCCCCGGCCGAGCCGTCGGCAATCACCGGCGCTTTCGCCATGATCCGCAGTCATGGCAAGCGTTCGTGTCCTGAGGTCCACCGTGGCCGCACCCGCCGGTCAAGCCTGGTGATAGCGGCCGACGACCTGTGACGACCGCCGTCCGCGTGCCGCTAGCCTGTCGTTACCGCGACCTCGACGTCGCTCGGATCGACATTGCGATCGAGCGCAACCTTCAGCTTGTCCCGGTCGAGCTCGCCCTCCCACCAGGCGACGACGACGCAGGCAACGCCATTGCCGCACAGGTTGGTCAGCGCACGGCATTCGCTCATGAACTTGTCGATGCCGAGCACGATCGCCATGCCGGGCACGAGCTCGGGTCTCACGGCAGCCAGCGTGCCGGCCAGCGTAATGAAACCTGCGCCCGTAATGCCCGACGCGCCTTTCGACGTCAGCATGGCGACGATGAGGATCGTCAGCTGCTCGCCGAAGCTGAGGTCGATGTTCATCGCCTGAGCAATGAACAGCGTCGCCAGGGTCATGTAGATGTTGGTGCCGTCCAGGTTGAAGGAATAGCCAGTCGGCACGACCAGGCCGACGACGGGCTTGGAGCAGCCGAGACGCTCGAGCTTCTCCATCAACTGCGGCAGCGCGCTCTCGGACGACGATGTGCCGAGCACGATCAGAAGCTCGTCCTTGATGTATTTGAGGAACCTCAGGATCGAGAAGCCCGCAATCCGCGCCACGATACCGAGCACGACCACGACGAAGATGATCGACGTCAGGTAGAACGTCGCGATGAGCCCGGCCAAATTGCCGAGCGCCTGCGGGCCGAACCGGCCGATCGTATAGGCCATCGCGCCGAACGCACCGATCGGGGCAACCTTCACGACGATGGCGATGACACCGAAGATCGCGTGAGCGGCGTCATCGATGAAGCCGCGGATGGTGTGACCTCGCTCACCGAGCGTCATCAGCGCAAATCCAAACAGGATCGAAAACAGCAGCACCTGCAGGATGTCGCCCTGAGCGAAGGCGCCGACCACCGTGTCGGGAATAATGTGAAGGACGAAGTCGACCGACTTCATCTCGCTCGCCTGCCTGGCGTAGCCGGCAACGGCCGTCGCGTTCGATTGCCCCTGGAAGCCCGCTCCCGGGCGCAGCACGTTGGCGACGATCAGGCCCAGCGCCAGCGCGAAAGTGGAGATGACCTCGAAATAGACCAGCGCCTTGACGGCGACACGTCCGACCTTCTTGACTTCGGAAATATGGGCAATGCCCGACACGACCGTGCAGAAGATGACGGGCGCGATCACCATCTTGATCAGCTTGACGAAGCCATCGCCCATCGCCTTGATCCAGTCGTTCTTGGCGAAATCCGGGAACAGCCAGCCGACGATAGCGCCGGCTACGATTGCCACGAGAACCTGGACGTACAGGATCTTGTAGAATGGCTTCCTCTGCGGCACGGCTGCCCTAGTATCCGACATCAATTACTCCCTTCAGTCCCGAGCTATTGGCGGCAATCGACGTCCGCTGCTATTTCTTCTTCTGCGGCGGAAGGTCCGTGCAATGGCCTTCGAATACCTCCGCCGCCATGCCGATCGACTCCCCGAGAGTCGGATGCGGATGGATGGTCTTTCCGATATCCGCCGGTTCGCACCCCATCTCGATCGCGAGGCAGATCTCACTGATCAGGTCGCCTGCATGCGTCCCGACGATCCCGCCGCCAATGACGCGATGGGTGGCCGTATCGAACAGCAGCTTGGTGAACCCCTCATCGCGGCCGTTTGCGATGGCACGGCCGGATGCGGCCCACGGGAATACGGACTTGCCGAATTTGATACCCTCGGCTTTGCATTGGTCCTCCGTCTTGCCGGCCCAGGCAACTTCCGGATCCGTGTAGGCCACCGACGGGATCTGCCGCGCGTCGAAATATGATTTCTCGCCATGCGCGACTTCGGCGGCCACATGGCCCTCGTGCACGGCCTTGTGCGCCAGCATCGGTTGGCCCACGATGTCGCCGATTGCATGGATGTGCGCCACGTTGGTGCGCATCTGCCTGTCGACCTCGATGAAGCCCCGCTCGGTCACGGCGATTCCGGCCTTCTCGGCGCCGATCTTCCTGCCGTTCGGGCTTCGGCCGACCGCCACGAGGACGAGGTCATAGACCTGCGGCTCCGCGGGCGCCTGCTCGCCCTCGAAACTCACCTCGATGCCAGCCTCGGTCGCTTTAGCGCCGACGGTCTTGGTCTTCAGCATGACCTTGCCGAAGCGCTTCGCGTTCATCTTCTCCCAGACCTTGACCAGGTCGCGGTCGGCCCCCTGCATCAGGCCATCGAGCATTTCGACGACATCGATGCGCGTACCTAGCGTCGAATAGACCGTCGCCATTTCGAGGCCGATGATGCCGCCACCGATCACCAGCATGCGCTTGGGGATCGATTTGAGCTGCAGCGCGCCGGTGGAGTCGACGATGCGCGGATCTTCGGGCAGAAACGGCAGCTTAACGGCCTGGCTGCCGGCGGCGACGATCGCCTTGGCGAACTTGACCGTCTTTTTGCCTCCTGCCGAAACCACTTCGAGATGACACGGGTCAAGAAACGTTCCGACGCCGGTCAAGACCTCGACTTTGCGGGCCTTGGCCATGCCGGCGAGGCCGCCCGTCAGCTTCTTGATCACGCCGTCCTTGAAGGCGCGCAGCTTGTCGAGGTCGATCTGCGGTGCTCCGAACGAGATGCCATGGTCGGGGAGATGTTTCACCTCGTCAATCACGGCCGCCGTATGCAGCAGCGCCTTGCTCGGGATACAGCCGACATTGAGACACACGCCCCCGAGCGTATTGTAACGCTCGACCAGCACGGTCGTCATACCGAGATCGGCGGCGCGGAAGGCGGCAGAGTAGCCGCCGGGGCCGGCACCCAGCACCAGCATGTCGCAGTCAATGTCCGCCTTGCCGCCATAGGACGCCGCGAACGGCGCAGCAGGCGCTGGACTGGCGGCCACCGGCGGCGATGCCGCTGCCGGCGTCGGGGCCGTGACGTCGGATGTCTCCAGCACCAGGATGGTCGATCCTTCGCTCACCTTGTCGCCGGTCTTGATCGTCACGTCCTTGACGACGCCCGCGTGCGAGGACGGGATCTCCATCGACGCCTTGTCGGACTCGACGATGATGAGGCTGGTGTCGACCGCGACGGTCTCGCCCGGTTTCACCATCACTTCGATCACCGCGACGTCCTTGAAGTCGCCGATATCGGGGACCTTCACTTCGATCTGCTGAGCCACGCTGCTCCTCCCGATCCTCAGAACAGCACGCGCCGCAGATCGGCAAGTACGCTAGTGAAATAGACGTTGAAGCGCGCCGCAGCCGCCCCGTCGATCACGCGGTGATCCCAGGACAGCGACAGCGGCAAGGTCAGACGCGACGTCCAGGTCTTGCCGTCCGCCGAGTGCTGCTTCCAATACCCCTTGCAGACGCCCATGATCGCGACTTCCGGCGCGTTGATGATCGGCGTGAAATAGATACCGCCGATGCCGCCGAGCGAGGAGATCGAAAAGGTCCCGCCCTGCATCTGATCGGGCTTGATCTTGCCATCGCGCGCGAGTTTTGCGAGTTCGTTCATCTCCCTGGCAATGTCCGGCACCGATTTCTTGTCGGCATCGCGGATCACCGGCACCATCAAGCCGTTCGGGGTGTCCGCGGCAAAACCGATGTGCCAGTAGTTCTTGTAGACGAGGGTATCGCCGTCAAGGCTGGCATTGAACTCTGGAAATTTCTGCAGCGTTGCAACTGCGGCCTTGACCATGAACGGCAGCAGCGAGAGTTTTGGGCCGCTCTTCTCCAGCTCCTTGTTCATCTTCACACGGAACTGCTCGAGGTCGGTGATATCGGCCTCGTCATGGGTCGTGACATGCGGAATGACGACCCAGTTGCGATGAAGGTTGGCGGCAGAGATCTTCTTGATGCGGCCGAGATCCTTGCGCTCGACCGGACCGAATTTTGCGAAATCAACCTTGGGCCATGGCAGAAGATCGATGCCCCCGACGCCGCTTGCGGTTGCCGCCACGGCTTGCGGCCTGGCGGACACGGCACCGCCTTTCGCAGACGTCTCGACGTCTTCGCGCAGAATGCGGCCGTGATTGCCGGAGCCTGCGACCTTGCCGAGATCGACACCCAGTTCGCGCGCCAGCTTGCGGACCGCCGGACCTGCATAGGCAAGCGCAAAGGCCTTCTCGTCGATCGCGCCGGCTTGTGCCACGGGCGCGGCCGCGACGACAGGCGATTTGGGCGCCGACGAAGCAGCCGCCGCAGGCGCCTCGCCGGTCGCGAGCACAAGGATGACCGAGCCCTCGCTGACCTTGTCTCCGGTTTTCAGCTTGATCTCACGGACGGTACCGGACAGGGGTGCCGGCACCTCCATGGTCGCCTTGTCCGACTCGAGCGCGATCAGCGGATCCTCCGCTTTCACGCTGTCGCCGGGCTTGACGAAGATTTCGATGACCGGGACGTCCTTGAAGTCGCCGATGTCGGGAACGCGCACTTCGGCGATACCGGCCGGTGCGCTGACGGGCGCCGGTGGCGCACTGACGACCGGACGAGTTTCGGGCTGCTCGGCGCCCGCGCCTTCGAACTGCACGATGACAGCGCCTTCGCTCACCTTGTCGCCTATCTTGACGACCACCGATTTCACGACGCCGTCCCGCGGCGACGGTACCTCCATCGTCGCCTTGTCGGACTCCAGCGCGACCAGCGGATCCTCGGCCTTCACCTTGTCGCCCGGCTTGACGAAGATCTCGATGACCGGGACGTCCTTGAAGTCACCGATGTCGGGAACCTTGATGTCGATCAGACCACTCATCGCAAAGTCCTCGGCTCCGCTGCCTCACACGGTCCAGGGCGCAGCGCGCCCGGCGTCGATTTGATATTTGGCGATGGCCTCGGCCACGATTGCGGGCTTGATCGATCCCTCGTCGGCGAGCGCCTTCAGCGCAGCGATCGCGACGTAGTGCCGGTCGACCTCGAAGAAACTCCGCAGCTTCACGCGATAATCGCTGCGGCCAAAACCGTCCGTGCCGAGCACGACATAACGCCGCCCGGCGGCCTGCACATATTCCCGGATCTGATCGGGATAGTTGCGCATGTAGTCGGTGGACGCGACAACCGGCCCCGCATGGCCTTCGAGTTGCGCTTCAACCCAGCTCTTCCGACGCGGCTCGGTCGGATGCAGCAGGTTCCAGCGCTCCGCCGCCATGCCATCACGACGCAGTTCGTTGAAGCTTGTCGCGCTCCACACATCGGCGGTGACGCCGAAGTCTGCCTTGAGCAGATCAGCCGCCGCGATCACCTCGCGCAGGATCGTACCTGAGCCAACCAGTTGGACATGAAGCCCGTTCTTCGCGGTTTCGCCACCGTTCTTCAGGAGATAGAGCCCCTTGAGAATCCCTTCCTCCGCTCCGTTGCCGGCATCGGCGAGCGCTGGGTGCGGATAGTTCTCGTTCATCAAGGTGACGTAGTAGTAGACGTCTTCCTGCGCCTCGTACATGCGGCGCATGCCCTCGCGGACGATCGTCACCACCTCATAGGCGAAGGTCGGATCATAGGAGACGCAGTTCGGAATGGTCGCGGCGAGCACGTGGCTGTGGCCGTCCTCGTGCTGCAATCCTTCGCCATTCAGCGTAGTGCGGCCAGCAGTGCCGCCAAGCAGAAAACCTCGCGCCCGCATATCGCCGGCGAGCCAGGCGAGATCGCCGACCCGCTGCAGACCGAACATCGAGTAGTAGATGTAGAACGGAATCATCGGCACGTTGTTCGTAGAGTAGGACGTCGCCGCGACGATCCAGCTCGACATCGCGCCGCCTTCGTTGATGCCCTCCTGCAAAACCTGCCCGCTCTTGTCCTCGCGGTAGTACATCAACTGGTCGGCGTCCTGCGGCCGGTAGAGCTGACCGACCGACGAATAGATGCCGAGCTGGCGGAACATGCCTTCCATGCCAAAGGTGCGGGATTCGTCCGGCACGATCGGCACGATATGCTTGCCGATCGCCTTGTCGCGCACGAGGCTGCCGAGCATCTGCACGAAGGCCATCGTGGTCGAGATTTCTCGCTCGCCCGTGCTGTCGAGCAGCCGCTGAAACGTCGACAGCGGTGGAATCTGCAAGGACGCAGATTTCCGCCGGCGCTGCGGCAGGCTGCCACCGAGTCGCTCGCGCTGGGCTCGGAAATACTTCATTTCGGGGCTTGCTTCGGGCAAGCGGATGAACGGGACTTTTGCCAGGTCCTCGTCGGCGACCGGCACCTGAAAGCGATCGCGAAAGTTGCGCAGCGCGTCCTGCGTCATCTTCTTGGCCTGGTGCGCGATCATCTGGCCTTCGCCGGACTCGCCCATGCCATAGCCCTTGATCGTCTTCGGCAGGATGACCGTCGGCTGGCCCTTGTGGTTCACCGCCGCCGCGTAGGCCGCAAAAACCTTCTCCGGATCATGACCGCCGCGCGCAAGGTTCCAGATCTCGTCGTCGCTCATGTCGGCGACGAGCTGCTTCAATTCATCGTACTTGCCGAAGAAGCGTTCGCGGACATAGGCGCCGCTCTTGCTCTTGAAATCCTGGTACTCGCCGTCGACGCACTCCTCCATGCGCTTCAGCAGCAATCCGCTCTTGTCCTTTTCGAGCAGGCGGTCCCAGCCCGAGCCCCACAGCACCTTGATGACGTTCCAGCCGGCGCCACGGAAGACGCTTTCGAGCTCCTGGACGATCTTGCCGTTGCCACGAACCGGCCCATCGAGACGTTGAAGATTGCAATTGATGACGAAGATCAGATTGTCGAGTTTTTCGCGACCGGCGAGCGAGATCGCACCAAGCGACTCCGGCTCATCCGTTTCGCCGTCGCCCATGAAGGCCCAGACCTTGCGATTGGCGGTTTCGGCCAATTTGTGGTTCTGCAGATACTTCAGGAATCGCGCCTGATAGATTGCCATCAACGGCCCGAGCCCCATCGACACCGTCGGAAACTGCCAGAAATCCGGCATCAGCCAGGGGTGCGGATAACTCGGCAATCCCTTGCCGCCGGTCTCCTGCCTGAAGCTGAGGAGCTGCTCCTCGCTCAGTCGCCCCTCGAGAAAGGCGCGCGCGTAGATACCCGGCGAGCTGTGGCCCTGGACGAAAATCAGATCGCCACCATGGGTATCTGTCGGCGCATGCCAGAAATGGCCAAAGCCGATGTCATAGAGTGTGGCGGCCGACTGAAAGCTCGCGATGTGACCGCCGAGCTCCGAGCTTTCCTTGTTGGCGCGCAGAACGATCGCTAGGGCGTTCCAACGGATGATCGAGCGAAGCTTGTGCTCGATGGCTCGATCGCCCGGCAACGCCGGCTGGAGGCCCGGCGGGATCGTGTTGCAGTAGGGCGTCGTCAGCGACTGTTCGATCTGGAGACCGTCGCGCCGCGCGGCGTCAACGACCGCATTGACCACGAACTCGGCTCGCTCATTGCCGCGATGACCGCGGACTGCCGAAAGGGCATCCAGCCATTCCCGGGTCTCTTGCGGATCCAGGTCGTGCTCATCCGCGACCGTCATTGTCCTCTCCATTCCATGGCAGGCCGAAAGCAAACGTCGACATTCACGGCGCCCCGCGTCGATGCGGAACCGCGTAATGACTGACAGGCGACGTCGCCTGTCGCTCTAGATGAAGGATTGAATGCTGGCCGGCATCTGGGCGTCCCCTCGCGTTGCTTATTTTGGAGCCGTGGCTCGATTTGGCAGACAGTCTAGCAGCATTCGTGCCAGACGTTGAAGGGCGCCGCGAACCGACGCATGTCGTTATTTTTGCCTGAGATTGCCAGATATACCGCCGAACGGCCCGATGCGAGCGGCCGGGAAGCGTCTGAAGCTCCGGAAAACCGCCCAGAGCGGCGTCCGAAAAATCGGACGGGTCGGGGCGACTGCCTCGCGCCTTTGAGTGCCTATCGCGCCGCCGCCGCCTCTTTCTCTTTATCGTCCTGGTCGCTTCGGGCAGCGCTGTCAGAGAGGTCGGACCAAAGCCGGAAGCGTTCGCCATCATCAACGCGTCCAAGACGAAACGGCCGGTCGAAGACCGCGATGTGCCCGGCACGCGGCTCGAATTCGGGCCAGAACTCCGCCTTGTCCGGAGCACCGTCGATGATGAAACGAAGGACACTCGCTTGCAGTCGGGCAGCGACCTCGATGTCGCTCAAAGTCATCGGACCGCCCAAGCGCCGAAGGATCGGCCGGTCGACAAAGTTTGGTAGACGCGCCCAGAGGCAGGCATTGTCGGCGCCGTGGGTTGGTCCCTGCGACAGAAACGGCTCGAGCGCGGGCTGGTGGTCGAACCGGCTCAGCCAGACCGCACCGCCCACCGCAGCCTGGCGGCGCGCGAGATCGGCGGCAGGGCGATGCCAAAACGCGTCCGACAGCAGCGCTTCGAGCGGGTCCTCCCCCGCTCGGATTGTCGCGCGATAGCAGGCCAAGAGTTGCTCCCAGCCGGCATCGCCGCACGACGAGCGAATCTGCCGCTCCGTGGTACGTATCATCGCAGCCGGCGGCGTACTCTTCAAGAACATCGTCATCTCGTCACGGCAGGAGCCGAGCCAGAGCGGGATATTGCGCAATGCCCCCGCTGCGATCGCTTCAGCCGGATCGCGCGAAATCACGGCGCCGTCGAGCACCGGGCCAAACAAACTGCCGGACTCGGTTTCGTCGGCCAATTGGCGACCGACGCTTTGCACAGCTGCGAAAAGCTGCGTTAACGGCACCGCCGCGATTGCGGCAGGCCGGCTTTTGAGCTGGAGTTCGGCGATCAGACGATGCGCGACTTCGTCCGCATGATCGCCGGACATGACGCCGCGCCCGGGCGCGCTGAAGGCGATGGCGCCGCGGAATTTTCCCTTCGCCAGCGGCTGTGTCGCAAGCGCGATCACCATCGATGCGCCCGCCGACTGGCCGAACAGTGTCACCGCGTCCGGACTGCCCCCGAAATTCGCGATATTCGCGCCAACCCAATCCAGGGCTGCCAGCGCATCCAAGGCAGCAAGATTGTTGGCCTCGTTCAACTCGCCGCCATGGCGGTGCAACTGCAGGAAACCGAGCGGACCGAGCCGGTAATTGATCGTAACGATAATGGCGGGACCTTGCGCGGCGAGGAAGGTCCCGTCGTAGTCAGCCCCTCCTCCGGTGACGAAGGCGCCCCCATGGATCCAGAACAGCACCGGCAGCGGACGATCGACGACCGACGGCGTCCAGATGTTCAGGCTCAGACAGCGATCCTCATCCGCATGATCGAGGTGACCGGGCTGAGGCGCGTAGGCGTCATATTCCGTGCAGCGCCGCGGCTCGGTCCACGACCGCGGCGGCACCGCTTTCGCAAACCGTCGGCTGGCCGCGAACGGCACGCCCTTGAAGGCGCGTACGCCGTTCTGCTCGACGCCGACAACCGGCCCGTTCGTGGTCGAGACCGCTTTCGTCAGCATATCACCGCACCTCTCAGCTACGCCGCCTGCCGAGGTCGGCCATATCGACCGCATGCGTCTCGCGCGCGGTCGCCGCAGCGGCGGCCGATATCACACAGCAGCCGGCGACGAAAATCGCAACCGGAAGCCACCCCGTCGGGCCCTCGCCGACCAGGCTCTGGCTGATCACCGGCGTGAAACCCGCGGCGAGAAATCCAAGTTGCGTACCGATCGCCGTGCCGGAATAGCGCACGCGCGCCTCGAACATCTCCGCATAGAACGACGGCCAGATCGCGTTGGGCGCAGCGTAGACGATACCCGACAGGATTATCGCCGCGGCAAAGACCGCGAGCGTATTTCCCGTCGTCAACGCCGTGAAGTACGGGAAGACCAGCACCGCGCAGCCGAGCACGCCGCCGATGAAGACAGGTTTGCGGCCGATACGATCGGCAAGGATCGCCCAGAGCGGCTGGGTCATTAGCGCCGTAACGTTGCCGAGCACGCCCGCCCACAGCATGGTCGGACGCGCGACGCCGAATTTGCTGGTGGCATAGCCGAGCGCGAACACTGCGGTCATGGTGCTGACGGTCGCGATCAGCGCGCAGACGATGACACGCAGCACATCCGACCAATAGTCGCGCAAGAGCGTGAGCACGGGAAAGCGTGCGACCTGCGCCTTGTCCTTGATCTCGGTGAACACGGGCGTTTCCGGCATCGTCCGCCGCACGAGATAGGCAACCAGCAGCACGAGCGATGAGAGCAGGAACGGGATGCGCCAGCCCCAGCTCAGCAGCTGATCCTCAGGCAGGCTGGAAACTGGAATGAACACCAGCGTGGCGAGGATGGCACCGGCCTGCGTGCCGCTCAGGGTCCAGCTCGTGAAGAACGCGCGATTGCTGTTGGCCGAATGCTCGAGCGTCAGCGAGTTGGCTCCGCTCTGCTCGCCCGCCGCCGACAAACCCTGCAACAGCCGCAGCAGCGTGAGGATGATCGGCGCGGCACTGCCGATGGCCTTTGCGTCGGGCAAGAGTCCAATGGCCAGTGTCGCGCCGCCCATCAGCACGAGTGTTACCAGCAGCACCGTCTTGCGGCCGACGCGGTCGCCGAAATGGCCGAGAATGACCGCACCTACCGGGCGCGCGATGTAGCCGATGCCGAAGCTGAGCAACGCGAGCAGCGTCGCCGTCGAGGGATCGACGTTGACGAAGAACACTTTTGGAAAGATCAGTGCCGCGGCCGTGCCGTAGATGAAGAAGTCGTAATATTCCAGCATGCTGCCGACGAAGCTGACCAGCGCGGCGCGCTTCGGCAGCTTGCTCTGCGCCGCCCCCGCCGTGGCGTGCGCATGCGACGATGCAATTGACGTCAAGCTCATAAATCCCTCCCGGTTGCGGTGTCCGGCACGCCCGATCTGCTCGCCAGGCCAAGGGCCCTGCGGCGGCGCGGTTCTGACTGCCGTCATCTGATTTTTCGTCATAATGTACGAACTAGTCCGTTTATGCAAGCCTCAACCGAAACTCTGCCGCACGAGCCGAGATCTGCCTTCGTGATACAGGTGATCCGAAATACCTTCAGGCTCCCTTGGCATAGGAACGCAGTCGTTTCGCAAGAACCGACAGCATCGCATCGCGAAGCGGGTCGCGTGAACCGCGTACCCAGGCCGCGGCCAGCGGCAATCTTCCAATAGGCCCGGCCCGTTCCAGCCTGAGCGGAATGAATCGAACACCGGCGATCGCCATCCGCGAGGTCCAGCGCGGGACGATGGCGAGACCCAGCCGAGCTGCGACCATGTTCACGATCGTCTGCTTCTCGTCTGCCACCTGGACGACACGCGGCGTGAGATCTGCATGCTCAAACAGCTTCATCGTCAAGTCATGACTATGCGGCCGGGAACGCCGATCCGGAACGATCATGGGCTGGTCGGCAATCGCCGAGAGAGATAGGGACTTATGGCGAGCGAGCGCGTGCCGTTGCGGCAACGCCACGATGGCTGTTTCCATGAGGAGAGGCTGGAATTCGAGCCGCCTGTCGGCCCTGTCAGGAGGACGGACAAAGGCCAGATCGAGCGCCCCCGACAGAAGTTTTGGCAGCAGCCGCACGGTTTTTTCCTCGAGCAACTGGACCGCAATTTCGGGATGATTGGCGCGAAAGTCCCGCAGCAGGTCGGGCAAAAGGCCCGCTGCGGCGCTGTCGATGGCGCCGACCCTCAGTTTCCGAGAGGCACCCGAGCGCGACCTTGTCCGAAAGCTGCTCTCCACGGCTTCGACCCGCGCAAGGATCGATTTCGCCTCGCCAACCAGAGCGGCGCCTTCCTGCGTCAGCGCGACTGCGCGGGTCGTCCTGGTAAACAGGCGCGTTCCCAGATCTTCTTCCAGCAACCGCAGATGGCGTCCGAGTGCAGAAGGCAGCATGTGCAATTGCTGGGCTGCCCGGCCGAAATGCAACTGCTCTGCCGCCGCGACAAAGCATCTCAGCTGGTGCAGCTCCATGGTCGGGTCTCCTCCTGACGTTCGATTATATCAAATTTTTGTATAAACCAGAGTGCATTGAGCCTCCAGCGCGCTCTCGCATACGCTTTCGGGCGAAAAGCAGATTGCACCAAGAAAAACCCAAAGCACTGCCAAAGGGAGGCCCGAGGTGCGGAATGACCTTCAGGCGCGCACCATGCGTCGCGTATCGCTGCGCATCGTGCCCTTCATCATGCTGCTTTATTTCGTTGCGTTCATCGACCGCGTGAACATCGGGTTCGCGGCGCTGACCATGAACAAGGATCTCGCCTTGTCGCCGTCGGTCTTTGGCTTTGGCGCCGGCATCTTCTTCTGGGGTTACTTTCTGTTCGAGGTGCCCTCCAACGTCGTCCTCGACAAGGTCGGCGCGCGGCTGTGGATCGCGCGGGTCATGATCACCTGGGGCCTCGTCTCCGGAGCGATGGCCTTGGTCCAGGGACAGACAGGTTTTTACGTTCTTCGCTTCCTGCTCGGCGCGGCCGAGGCAGGCTTTTTTCCGGGGATCATCCTTTATCTCTCCTACTGGTTCCCGGCCCGGCAACGCGCCACGGTGACGGCTCTTTTCATGGCGGCCGCGCCGCTTTCGACGATCCTCGGATCGCCGCTCTCGGCCGCACTTTTGGAGATGCATGGGTCCTGGCATTCGGACCGCACCAATGAGCGGACATGGCACGTGGTGATCGCATGCCTAGTTGCTGCAACCGGACACGCCCTTGCCGGCTCGTCGTCTGGTGTCGCCGCCGTCGTAGCAGCGCTGGTGCTGGTCAATGTCGGCATCAGCGCGGCCAAGCCACCGCTGTGGAGCATGCCGACGCTGTTTTTGGCAGGTCCGGCCGCGGCCAGCGGCATTGCGACGATCAATTCGATCGGCAATCTCGGCGGCTTCGTCGGTCCGGACATGATCGGCTGGATCAAGGAGCAGACCGGCAGCTTCGAAGGCGGGCTATACTTCGTCGCCGCCCTGCTCCTACTGTCTGCCACCCTGACACTGCTGCTCGCGCGATCCATCAGACATCAACCAGCCGCCGCCGGCGCACACTGATCCAGCTCCCATCAATCGAGGACATTTGTCATGAAGACCTACAAGATCGCAGCGATTCCCGGCGACGGAATCGGCTCGGAAGTCGTGGACGCCGGCGTCGAGGTTCTCGACGCCTTGGCGACGCGCGAAGGAAGCTTCGCGTTCCATTTCGATCATTTCGACTGGGGCGGCGAATACTACAAGAAGCATGGACGCATGATGCCGGAGAATGGCCGCGACCTCATCCGTCATAACGACGCCATTCTATTCGGTTCGGCAGGCCATCCCGAAATTCCCGATCACATCACCCTTTGGGGATTGCGGCTGGCGATCTGTCAGCCGTTCGACCAGTACGCGAACGTGCGCCCGACGCGGATCCTGCCGGGCATAACCTCGCCGCTCCGCGCCGTGAAGGACACCGAGCTCGATTGGGTGATCGTCCGCGAGAACTCGGAGGGAGAATATGCCGGCGTCGGCGGACGCGTCCACCAGGGATCCCCGATCGAGGCCGCCACTGACGTCGCGATGTTCACGCGCGCCGGCGTGGAGCGTGTCATGCGCTTCGCGTTCGGACTTGCCCGATCGCGTCCGCGCAAGCTCCTCACCGTCGTCACCAAGTCGAACGCCCAGCGCCACGCAATGGTCATGTGGGATGAAATCGCTGCCGAAATCGCGCGCGAATTTCCCGACGTGACCTCCGACAAGATGCTCGTCGACGCCATGACCATGCGGATGGTGATGCGCCCGCAAAGCCTCGACACCATCGTCGCCACCAATCTGCACGCCGACATTCTCTCGGACCTCGCGGCCGCACTTGCCGGCTCGCTTGGCATCGCGCCGACGGCAAACCTCAATCCCGAGCGCAATTTCCCCTCGATGTTCGAGCCGATCCACGGCTCCGCCTTTGACATCATGGGCAAGGGCATTGCCAATCCCGTCGGTACCTTCTGGTCGGGAGTGATGCTGCTGGAGCATCTCGGCGAGAATGCTGCCGCGCAGCGCCTGATGAAGGCGATCGAACGCGTCACGGCCGATCCCGCGCTGCATACGCCGGATCTGGGCGGCTCGGCCAATACACGGAAGGTGACCGACGCCGTCATCACCGCGATCCGCGCCGAGAACGCCTGAGTTAGCGCTAGGCAGGGATATCCTTGAATTTTGATATCTGCTCGATATCGATCTGGAAAATATCGGGCCCCGGTGGGATCATCGGCTCGAAATCCGAGGCGAGGAGACCCCCATGCGCGCAAACCCAGTCGAGACAGGATCCATCCCGGATTCCCGCGGCCTCAATCTTTACCGGGCCGACCGCGATGCCGCGGCGTTGTTCGCGCATTATCTGCCGAGCGACCTGTTCGCCCATCTGGAACCCGTCTTCGACCGGCTCGGCAGCCTCGCCGGCGACCACCTGGACCGGTTGGCATCGATCGCCGACAAGAATCCTCCGGTCTTGTCGGTCCGGCGCCGCACGGGCGAAGACTGCAACCTTATCGAAAAGCATCCCGCATACCGCGAGCTCGAAAGCTTCGCTTTCGGTGAGTTCGGCCTCGCTGCCATTTCGCACCGCGGCGCCCTGGGCTGGCCGGCGCCGCTGCCGCCGGCCGCAAAATATGCGCTCACCTTCCTGTTCACTCAATCGGAATTCGGCCTGATGTGCCCGGTCAACATGACCGACTCGCTGACACGAACGTTGCAGCGTTTTGGCAGCAAGGATCTGATCGAGCGCTATTTCGACAGGCTGACCTCCACGGATCTCGACCAACTCATGCAAGGCGCCATGTTCATGACTGAACAGGCTGGCGGATCGGACGTCGGCGCGATCACGACACGCGCCGAGCCGCAATCCGATGGTACGTGGAGACTGACCGGCGAAAAGTGGTTCTGCTCGAATGCCGACACGGATCTCGCAATGGTGCTCGCCCGCAGCGAGGACGTCGATGGCCTGAAGGGCATATCGCTGTTTCTGCTCCCCAAAGTGAAGCGGGACGGCGTTCCGAACTCCTATCGAATCCTTCGACTCAAGGACAAGCTTGGCACCCGATCCATGGCCAGCGGCGAGATCCGTCTCGACGGCGCCGAGGCGTATCTCGTCGGCGAGCGCGGCCGCGGCTTCAATCAGATGGCCGACATGGTCAACAGCTCCCGTCTTTCGAACGCGGTCCGCGCCGCCGCCCTGATGCGGCGCGCGGTGACCGAGGCCCTCTTCATCGCGCGGAGACGGTACGCCTTCAACAAGCGCCTGATCGAATTCCCGTTGATGCGCCGGCAACTTGCCAAGATGATCGTCGGGTCCGAACAGGCGCGGACAATGGTGTTTCAGACAGCGGAAGCCATGCGCCTGGCGGATTTGGGCGACGCGCGGCAGGCAAAACTCCTTCGCATCATGACGCCGCTGATCAAATTTCGCGCCTGCCGGGACGCCAGGAAGGTCACCGGCGATGCGATGGAGGTTCGCGGCGGCTGCGGATATATCGAGGAATGGTCGGATGCGCGCATCTTGCGCGACGCCCATCTCGGGTCGATCTGGGAGGGCACGTCGAACATAGTGGCCCTGGATGTGCGAAGAGCGATCGTTCGTGAGGGATCATTGCCGGAACTGCAAGCGGCAAACGTGAAGCGCCTCAATGAAGCTTCCTTGGAGCCGAACCTGCATTCGCTGTTCGCCGAAACGCTGGATCGCGCCTGCATTCTGGCCGAGGGCATGCGTGCGCAGCAGGATGAGCACCTCGTTCGGCAGGCTTCCTCCACGCTCTACCACATCACATCGGCGATCGGCCTGGCGCACGAAGCAGCGATGACACGAGCGCCTCACCGGCTCGCCATGGCAAGAATGGTGATCAAGCATCGGCTGCTGCCGAGAGATCCGCTTGCGCGGGATCATGGAGACGAGGATCTGCTTCAGGCGATCCTCGAAAGTTGACGGCTCGCCGCCAGCAGACTCGAAATACCACCGTGCGGATCCGCTCGGTAAACAATCGATCCATGGTCCCCTCACATGAATACGTCGTTTCTCGCGCGCGCCCCCTTCAATCTGGATGCCCGCGCCGTCACCTGGGTCGAAACCACCTTCGGCGCACTGAGCCTTGAGGAGAGGGTCGGCCAGCTCTTCAACTTTCTGTCGCGCGGGACCGATCCGGACGAACTCGAGAGACTCGAGCGGTTGCGACCGGGCGCAATCACGCGCTACTTCGGTCCGGATGGAGACGCCGAGCGCAGGCGAATAGCGGCCGCGCAGCAGGCGGCGCGGGTGCCGCTGCTGGTCAGTGCCGATCTCGAGGGCTCACGCATGAGCCTGCCGTTCGGCACGCAAGTGCCGAATCCGCTCGCGCTCGCAGCCATCGACGATATTCAGGTGACCGCCGACATCTCGCGCATCATTGCGGAGGAAGGCGCCTCGATCGGCGTGAACTGGTCGTTCGCGCCGGTGATGGACATCAATCACGCGTTCCGCAGCCCGATCGTCGCGACGCGAAGTTTCGGTTCGGACCTCGACACGGTCCGCCGCCACGCGCTGACCCATATCGACATTCTGCAAAAGCATGGCATTGCCGCAACCGCCAAGCATTGGCCCGGCGAAGGCTTTGACGATCGCGACCAGCATCTGGTCACCACGATCAATCCGCTCTCAATGGCGGAATGGGAGGCGACCTTCGGCAAGCTCTATCGCGCGGCGATCGACGCCGGAGTGCTCTCCATCATGTCGGCGCATATTGCGCTGCCTGCGTTCGTCAGGAGCCGGCTCTCTGATCCAGGTATCGAGGCTTTCCGGCCTGCTTCCATCAGCAAGCTCCTCAATATCGAACTGCTGCGACGGCAGCTCGCCTTCAACGGGCTGATCGTCTCCGATGCCAGCGAGATGGCGGGCCTGACGTCCTGGTGCCGCATCCGGGCCGCGAAATCGCAGATCATCACCAATGGCTGCGACATGATCCTGTTTTCGCGCGCGCCGGAGGAAGACATGGCGGAGGTGCGTACGGCCGTCGAGGACGGCAGCCTGCCGGCCGAACGCTTCGAAGACGCCGTATTGCGCGTCTTGGCGCTGAAGGCGGCGCTCGGACTACACGACGCAGTGCACACCCGACCGCCCGGCGCGATAGCGCGCGCGTCCGACAAAGCCGTTGCCGACGCGGCACTGCGGCGGGCCCCGACTCTGGTCAAGGACACCCTGGGACTGCTGCCCATCAATCCGCAGCAGGATCGGCGCGTGCTGGTGATATCGGGAGGAATCATCAGTCCCCTTCACGCCGAGCCTCACGACTTCAGGCTGCCGGACATGCTGACCGCGGAAGGATTCGAGGTGACGGTTCATACGACCCAGCCCGCCGTCGATCCGGCGAGTTTCGATCTCGTGTTATATCTGCTCGGGGAGGAAACACTGCTCACACGAGGACGCATCTTCCTCGACTGGGCGCGGCTTGGCGGCGACTTCGTCGGTGCCATGCGGCGCTATTGGCACGACATTCCAACAGCCATCATTTCCTTCGGCTATCCTTACTATCTCTATGATGCTCCCCGCGCGCCGGTCTACATCAACGCCTATTGCACGATCGATGAGATGCAGGCCGCTGTCGTCGACTTGCTGCTGGGTCGGCATCCATGGAATCGAGCTAGCCCTATCGATCCATATTGTGGCGTGGAAGACGGACGATTCTAACGGTCAGATTTCTGTCTCGCGATCATCGGCCATGCCTGGCTCCGGTCGGCGCAAGCGGCCGGAATGCCTTCTCGCCTGCTCTGCCTGCTTCTGCAGATGCCCGACTAGTCGATGAGGCCGTACTTTCGGAACGCGTTGTCGGTCTCTACATCCTCCATGATTCCGACGCGCTGCATCATTGCGACCACACCACGGGCTCTCTCCCGAATGTCGGCCGAGATGCGATCGGGCGAATGGACCTCCTCGATGATCGTTTCGGCGTCGGCTTTCGAGACACCAAGACGGGCGAGGCTGAGTTGTGCATGCAGCAGGTCAGGCGATAGAAAAAGAGTGATAAAGCGCGGCAGCAGCGGACCGACGACCGTTCGCAGGCGCGGTGTCAGAGCTGGCCAGGCCATCATCAATGCGTCCGCAAAAAACAGATGGTGGCGCGCCTCGTCCTCCGCATGGTCGCGCAGAATCGTGCGGACGCCCGATACAACGCGGTCATCGTTTGGTACTTGGGTTAGCGTTGAGGTAATGAGGGTCTCGGAGACGACAGCGAAAAAGAACGTGGCCAGCGTCGCCAGATCAGCGCCGAGTGCCGACCTTATGGCGTCCAGTTCCAGCAGGAATGGGGGACGAAGCCTCTGCAGGGGCACAACGCCCGCCGCAGACGATATTTCGTCAACAAGGCCCCCCGTGAACAAGGCATGATACATTTCGTCAACGGCAATCTTTCGAGCATCCATCCTCATGGCCGAAGTGAACGGCAGGTCGAACTGGTCTCGTCCGATCATGCAAGCGACCGGTGCAACGACCTCGCTCTCGAGTGCGTCGGTGAAGTTGAGATGACCAATCAGATGATAAGCGAGAAGCTCACGGATGACGGCGTCGCCGCGCGACCGAACCAATGGATGCTGGACCAATCCAACCAGTTCCGGCGTGAAGAAGAGCTTGACTTCTCGGCTGCAAAAATCCGGCAATGGCTTGGTCCGAACCGCGGCATGCGCATTCCAGTTACGGAAGCGGCTGCGATAAATGCGTTGGATTGGCTCGAACTGGTGCAGCATTCGTGACTCAGATACTTGTGGCCTAACGTGGTCGGCCCCAGGTCGCGAAGATAGACGCGCTGGAGCGAAGCTCGCTGCGTGAGGCGTGCACCAGGCACACCTCACCGCAGGTTCAGGGCATCGTTTTGCATCAGGGCATCAGTTTCAGGGCATCACATCGAGGGATCCGCAGGATCATTCGGTCGCTGAGCGCTCCGCTCCGGTCAGACTGGAGCCGCGCGCGCCAATGCTGGCACGGCCAAAGCGATTGGAGCAGCATGCGCGGCCACTGGAGCAGCACTCTCGCTCAGTGGAAGAGCCGCTGGTGCAGCTGGTGCGCTCAGTTTGGAAAAGTCGACCGGAGTCGTTTTGTCGAGTGGAACTCCGGCCACTGGGATCGCTCCAACTGCCAGTGGATCTGCGGCCGATGCCAAGCTCCTGCTCGCAAGCGAGAGAAACTCGTGCATTGGTTGCGCAAGGGGTGGAACATTAGCCATCATCATCACCTCCTTTCGTGGGCTAAAGCGCGATCCGATCGGCTTGAATCGTCATCGCGTTTTAGCCCCTTGATTGAGCACAATCCTTCCTGGAAAGCCGCACCACGCTTGCGCCAAGCGCGCCCCTCCCGCTCATGCTCCATAGCGTTTGGCGCACCTGACGGGGCTCGAACCCGCACTCTCCAACGCCCAAGGCTGGTGCTTTTTGACGCTCTTGGTCCACTCCGCCTCCAAGATGGTCTCGCCGATATTGATGCCCTGATGAGACATCGGATCGATCAACAAGGATTGAAGAGTTTAGTCGCGAGCCTCATTTGCCAAGTTAAGCTACAGGTGCATCCAAAGGTTGGAAACGATGATGAAAGCTACGCGGTCTGCTGCACTTCGGTCACGATTTGACCCCGCGCAACATCCTCGTAACATTCGATATTGGACAGCATGGCGACGTATTCGGGCGACAGCAGATCGGCGCCCTGCATCAACCCCTCGACATAGCTGCGGAGCGGCTTAAGGCCAGGCCTGATCCACGAAGGTCGCGCCGTATAGACATAGGCCAAGACCTCACGACCCTTGGCACAGTCAGTGATGATTGTCTCCGTGCGATCGTAATGATGCGGCACGAGTTCGATTTCATCGAGCGCAACCAGCGCATCGTCGTTCAGTTCGACGACAATGCCCTCGACCTGACGGCCCGACGCCGCAACCACATTGGCATAACCGACCGCCGGATTTGTCGACGATACCTTTTCGAAGGCGAGCCTGTGATCGCGCAGAATCGCGAGTCGGCGCTTCAGCACCGACTGGTTATGCTGCAGACGGTGGCGAAGTTTGGTCTCGCTCATATTCGAGCCGTACGCAAAGTAAAGGGGCATTGTTCGCCATCGCATCAAGAGAATGACGGAAAGTCTGGCTCGTAACGACGATCACGCTAGCACGAAAGGAACCGTTGCTCAACCTAAGGGGGCATGATATTGTACCATCCCGTTGCAAGACTAGTTTTGCGGACGCAGAATTATGGCGATCGGTCTGAAAGAGCCTTTTCTGCTCGATCCCGACATCACCTACCTGAACCATGGCGCCTACGGCGCCACGCCCCGGCCGGTTTTTGAATCGTATCAGCGCTGGCAGCGCGAGCTCGAGCGCGAGCCCGTCGATTTCCTCTCTCGCAAAGGGACCGAGCGGCTCGCACATTCGCGCTCGATCCTGGCTGATTACCTCGGCACCGAGCGGGACAATCTCGTCTACGTCAATAACGGGACCGTTGGACTCAACATCGTCGCACGCAGCCTGAAGCTCAAGCCTGGTGACGAACTCCTGACCACAGACCATGAGCACGGCGGGATCGACCGCCTGTTCCGTTTCATGGCGGAAAGGCTCGGCTTCACGCTGGTGAAGTGCCGTGTGCCGCTGCCCGTGACGAGCCACGAAGCTCTGGCCGATCGTTTCATGAGTCACGTGACGCCACGCACGCGGGCTATTCTCGTCAGTCACCTGACGTCGCCGACATCCCTGGTCTTCCCCGTGAAGGAAATTTGCGCGCGTGCGCGTGCCGCGGGCCTCATGACAATCGTCGATGGGTCTCACGCCCCTGGTCAACTGCCACTTCAGTTGCCGGACGTCGATGCCGATTTCTACGTGGGGATCCTGCACAAATGGCTGTGTGCGCCCAAGGGCTGTGCTTTCCTGTATGCCCGCCCCTCTGCACAGGACCTGCTCGATCCGCTGGTCGTGAGTTGGGGGTGGGAGCCGAAGAATCCCGGTCCGTCCAAATTCGTCGAATATCACGAGTGGCAAGGCAGCCGCGACTTCTCCGCCTACCTCGCCGTGCCGGACGCGATCGCGTTTCGACGGCAGCATGACTGGGATACTGTTTCGGCGAAGTGTCGCGCGCTTGCCATGCAGGCGCAGCGCCTGGTGAGTGATCTGTTCGGCCTGGCGCCCTACCATCCGCCGCGACCGGAATGGCACGGGCAGATTGTTTGTGCACGGTTGCCGCCCGGCACCGATGATGTCGCCCTGCTTCACAAACTTCGGCACGAATTCAATATTGACGTCTCGGTAGATCGCTTCGACGGACCGCGCGTCCGTATCTCCGTTCAAGCCTACAATGACGAGAACGACATTGACCATCTGCTCTGGGCACTGCAGCGCTGCTGCCAGGCGCCAGCCAGAGCATCAGCGGAATGAAGGATGTCACTGAAGCGGGTGGCTGCGGCATGGCAGCGGGGCGGAACCTCGCTCGCAGCGCGAGTGATGCTTGACCGTGCAAGCGACTTCTGCTGGGAACGCTATTTCGGTATCGACTCCGCAGGGCTCATTCCGATCGAGACGCTTGTTCCGGAATGGCGCGGCTGCCACGACTATTTTCCCTCCTCCCGCAAGCCGTTTCATAGCCTGATGGCGTTTATCGACGTCCACGCGGGACACGACGTATTCGTGGATTTCGGCGCGGGCAAGGGACGTGCGCTGTTGATGGCGGCTCAATATCCATTCAAACGGGTTGAGGGGATCGAGATCTCGGAGGCACTCTGCCGGGAAGCCCGGCGCAATGTCGCGCGCTGGACAGGCACATTCGCCTGCTCTGATATAGAGATCTGGACCGGAGATGCCGCGCATTATCTCATTCCCGGCGATGCCACCGTGTTCTACTTCTACAACCCGTTTCACGGTCGAACCCTCGACGCCGTGTTCGAGGCGATCGCACGGTCGCATGCGGCAGCCCCGCGGCGGATCTGGGTCGTCTTTAACAATACGGCCCACTTCCTGCCGATAGAACGGCGGTTCCCCTGGTTGAAGGTGATTGCCCGTCCCTCCTTCGAGCACGATTGCGGCATCTACCTCGCTGCTGGCCTCAGGTAGACGGGCGTGAGGCTCGGACGGGAATCGCCATCTTTCGCGACCGCGTGTTGCAGGCTGCTCAAAAGGCCTGTTCTCCGACGATCGTGGTCCGGTACATCAAGCGGCGATGGTTGACCTCGTCATACGCGGTTGCTCGGTGCATCGAACTGCGGTTGTCCCACAAGATGGCGTCTCCGGCTTGCCAACGATGAACGTAGACGAAGCGGGGCTGGGTCGCGAAAGCCTGCAGATCGGGAACGAGGGTATCGCTCTCGGTTTCGGCCATCCCGACGACATTCCATGGAACATTGCCGCCGACATACAGCGCCTTGCGCCCGGTCCTCGGATGCGTACGCACGAGCGGCTGGGGCATGTCGGGCCAAGCCGCTCGTTCCTCCGGTGTGACTGCAGGCTTGTCCGGATAATTGTAGGGACGAGACTTGACGCGACTGATGATGATTTGTCGCCCATCGATTCTGACCTTGGTTTCCCCGGGAAGCGCCTCATAGGCCGCTTGCATGTTGGCAAACCAGGTATCGCCGCCGCTTGGCGGGACTTCAGCGCCGTAGAGAAGCGACGCAGCGGGAGGACATTTCAGGTAATGCCCGTCGGTGTGCCAGTAACGACCGCTTGCTGGCGATCCCATCGGCTTGCCGTCTTTGGTGAGGTTTGACAGCACAAGCACTTCGGGATGACCGGCAAGCGCGTTTTCGGAGCGCGTATAGACCAGGAGTTCACCAAAGCGTCGGCTGAAATCGATCTGCTGTTGCGGCGTGATCGACTGATCGCGAAACAGCAGGATGGTGGTCTCAAGCCAGGCTGCATGCATCCTGTCGAAATCCCGCGTAGACATTGGCTGAGCCAGATCGATCCCGCTCACTAGAGTGCCGATTGTCTCCGTTATGGGACGAAGGGAGAGCATGGCCGACCCCCATTTGTTACCAGTACAGGCGCGTCGGGTGAACGGCAGCTGCTGACAGGGCGCCAAGTTCTTTCAGGAGCTGATTGGCGTCGCGAGGCGCAACATTGACGAGATGCAGGTCGAAGCCGCGGTCGCGACAAAGGTTCGGCAAAAGGACCACACCCGTCGACCGGACCGCCGTAAGCAGCAGCCCGTCTCGATCAAGAGTGTCGAGGGTCGCATCCAGGTCGTCGAGCACGAACTCCCCGCGATAGCCGAGCGTCAGCACGGACGCCACATCGATCCCATCATCCTGCAAGGCATCGCGCACGGCGAGCGAGGGAAACACGCCGGTCAGCCTCGGATTGCAGTCGTAGATCAGTTCATAGGTGCCTTCGCGGGTTCGACAGGCGTCAAAATTGATGGGTCCGCGATAGCCGAGCGCGAGATAGCGCCGGCAGAGTTCGATCATGCCATTGTGAAATGCCGGCGAAATACCGCTTCCGACGGAAGCGGAGAGATACGCGCCCTGAAAATGCTTGTGATCGTGATCGCGATAGATTTGGGCGGTCGGGCCATACGGCGTGATACGCCCGTCTGGCGCAATCATGTAGCTCAGTCCGATCCCGGCAAACTCACCATCGGCGCTTTTCGGCAGAGCCGGCTGGACAAGAAAGCTGACATCTTGACGCCGCTCCGCCTGTTCGCGCTTGTAACTTGAAAGCTGTGCGTCCGTGAGCCCAAGAGTTTTAAGACAGGGCGCGAGCTCAACCTCGTGCAGCAGCCCGACAGCCTGCCGCTCGATCTCGACGGGCCCGTAGGCCGCCTCTTCGGCGGCCGTCGTGCGGAGGCGTTGCATTTCGTCGGCGTAGTTTTCGGGTCCGACGGCCGCAGAGAGGTTGCCGCTGGAATTTCGCGTTGCCTTGACGAACAGGCGCGCCGGCTCATCCGAGCGACCGCGACCGCCGGATGCATGGAATGCCGCGAGCGCGCGATAGTCGGGCAGTCTCCAGAGATCGGTGGCGGTCACCTCAACGGTCGGGGTATGCCGGGGAACACGATCTCCGCGAGCCAGCGCCTCCGAGACGAGCGCGTGATAATGGCTCTTGTCGGCACAGCGGGCGACAAGAGCGGCGAGTTCAGCCGTGCCCGCCTCCAGTTCATCGATGGCGACGCCATGCCGGCGCAGCAGATGCACCAGTTGCGCCAGCAGCCGTGCATAGGTTGGCGATATCTGGTTGAGCAAGAAGCCGGCAAGCGGCGGCAAACCCTCGACCTGTTCGGAGAACCCATGGCAAGGGAAGAGTTCGAGGCTATCGATGTCGCACCCGACATAGAGCGGTTCAAGCAGCGGCTGCACAAGAAACAGCCCGGTGTAGTCCCGGATCCGGTCGAGCGAGGCACGCTGCAACCTGACATGATCCCGATAGATCTGAGCGTGGCGATCGGTGGCGGCGAAGAATATCGAGCGTTCCCGCCACAGGCTCGTATATGCGAGAAACCTGTCCTGGCAGCGGTAGATGAAGGTGCGTTCGGCCTCGCCGAGATCCAGGATCAGGCTGCCCCCGACAACGGCGAGATTGGCGCCGCCTTTCGTGCCGCAACCGACCGCGAACATCGGCTTTGCCTCGGACCGGACGGCGGCCGTAGCGCATCTTCGCAGCGTGTCACGCTGTTCCTGATTCATGGTGCTTTAGATCCAAATCGATATCTGCAGCGACAGGCCACGCGATTTCTCGTCTCTTCCTCGAAAAGCGGGCAATGCCGACGCCTTCGGTGGTACGGTATTCGACGAATGGATCGAAATGGTCGGACACCAACCGGCAGAAGCGACCGAGTTCGTCGCGGTTGCGCGCTATGATGTCGGTGAATGCCGGATCGCCGGTTTTGTCGCTGAAAAGGATGTTGTGACAGACAAGCAGCGCGTTCTGGCGCAGCCGCGGCAAGCAATCCTTCATCAGGGAGTGGTACACGCGCTTGCCTCGTTGCTCGGGATCGGGATGATCGCGGGGGTTTTCGGCGTCGAGCACACAGAGGTCGAACAGATCGGAGGTAGTGCGCAGAAAGTCCTCGCCACGCGACTCGATGACGCGGACGGCTGCGCCGTGACCATTATAAACCAAGTTGGACAAAGCGACCGCGCAGCACTTGGGATTGGGGTCGACTAACGTCACCCGTCCTCCCCTGGCGACGATCGTCGGGATGGCCCAGTGGGCCCAATAGCCGTAGTAGGAGCCCAGGAAGATCGCGTCGCGGGGCGTGGTGACGCCTGCGATCATTGCCAGCAGCAGACCTTCCTCGGGGTAGATATAGGTCTTGAATGCTCCATGATCGAAGCCGGTCATATTCTCCTCGGTCTGCCCGAGGAGACCTTTGTCATAAGTTGTCGTGTGGACCAGGCCTCGCTTATGCAAATCGGCAAGGATGATCTCCGCGCAGTCGCGTGCATGACGCGGAAATCGCTTGATGAAGGGCAGATCGCCACGGGGCACGCCCGCAGCCATCAAGGCATCGGCCTGGGACTGAACCAGCCCGAGGTAGTCGCCACGGGCACCCGTTCCAGCGGAGAATGAGCGATAACCAGGCAGGTGCTGTAGAGCGGTCTGCGCAGCAGCGAAAACGGTACCGGTGAGGTCAGGCATGCCAGACATCAGTGTGCCCGTTGTTGCTCGGTCGGTCCCTGCGCTGCGACCGGGGTCGAAGGCCAAGGCGCTTCGGCCAGCAGCCCCTCACCGCCGGCCTCTTCCCACAATCGCTCGCCAATGTGAGGTGCGAGCGGCGCCGTGAGCACGAGAAGTGTCCGCGCAGCGGCAGCCAACGCGATCCGGTCGTCGTCGCGTTTTTCAGCTGCGAACCGGCTGATCTGATCGAGCAGCATCACCAATTCCTTGAACACCAGATGGAATGAGCAACGTTCGAACATGCCGGTCACCCTCCGCTCGGCCGCAGCGATCTTCTTGCCGAAGCTCAGTTGGCTGGCGGACGTGGCGGGCGCCTGCGAGGTGAGTTTTCGGAAGTCGAAGGCTGCGCCGTCGAACAGACGCTCGAGGTTTCTGATGAATCGCAGCGCGTTGATCAGCAGATCGCCACTCCAGTTGATGTCCTGGTCGGGCGCCGCGCTCGACAGCACGGCGAGCCGCAGGACGTCTGCACCGTACTGGTCGATCAGTTCTTCCAAATCGACGGCATTGGCGGCGCTCTTGCTCATCTTGCGACCGTCCTGCTTGACCATGCCGATGGTGATCAGCCGCCTCACCGGGAGACGTTCGTCGACAATGCCGAGTTGCGTCATTGCTTCGGCCATGGTCCGCAGATGAAAAAAGCAGGTCCGGATCTGGTCGGCCCCACCGATCATGACGTCGACAGGAATCCACTTCGATGCCGTCTCCGAATCGAACGGCGAAGCGACCTCCGGCGCGCTGCAGATCAGATAGAACCACCAGGGACTGGCATAGGTCTCAATCGTATCGGTGTCCCGCCTGGCGGGTGCGGCACAGCGCGGGCACTGGGTCTCGACGAAGGATCGCTTGCTCGCGAGCGGATTGTCATCTGCACCAAGTTCGACATCTTCTGGCAGGAGGACTGGCAGATGATCTTCGGGAACCGGCACGGGGCCACATTCATCGCAATGGATGATCGGAACCGGGGTGCCCCAGTAGCGTGGTCGCGCGATATCCCAATCGCGCAGGCGGTAGCGGTGGACGAGCGTAGCCGCGCCGGTCGCAATCAACCTGCCTGTGATGTCGTCTCGATCTCCGGCTGCTACCGCTTCGCCGCGCGAAGGCCATTCGTGACTGCGAAGCTTGCACCAGATGTCGCGATCTCTGCCATCCCCGAGCGGACAACCGAGGATGACGCCGTCTTCGACGATCCTATCGTCGTCCCGAACCAGGAATACAGGGACCGATCGCCCGGTGAGCGGCTCGATCGCCTCGATTTCAAGGTCGACCTGGTGGCCCGATCGGTCGCCTGCCAAGCACGTTGCGACAAGGGGATTAAGTGGACCAACAGCCAGAAAAGCAGCTGTCGGCAGCATTTCCGGAACGGAGGTGAAGACGGTGATCTGATCATCCCGGCCACGCAGGCGAAATCGAATCTCGAGCCCTTCTTGCCGGCCGATCCAGTCGCGATGAATGCTCGTCACCGTCTTGGGCCAGCCCGGAGGATCCTCGCGATCGAGCAGCGGTATGGCGAAATCGATCTCGCGCACATACCAGCGGTCCATTTCGACCACGTTGACCTCGGAGGCGCACCGCCAGCATCGTCCCTCTTCCACGAGGTTTTCGGCCAGCGTGCTCCGGCATCTCGGGCACCAATTGACCAGCCCTTTGCGTCGATAGATGTGACCGCCGCCGAGCAGTTTTAGAAACATCCACTGCACCCACCTGTAATAGCGGGGTTCATGATCGGATAAGATACGGCGGCGATCGTGGCTGAGGCCAAGCCGGGAAAACGCTCGCAGCATCTTGTGAATGTTGCGCTCGACGAGGGCGAGGGGGTGGCTGCCATATTCCCGCGCCGCGTTCTCAATGGGCAGACCGAATGCGTCGAAGCCGGTGGTGTACAGCACATTGTGCCCCGTCATCCGGCGAAAGCGCGCGATGACATCTCCGATCGTGTAGTTGCGCAGATGCCCAAGGTGAAGCGCGCCGCTGGCAAACGGCGGCAGTTCGACGATGAACCATTTGGGCCGGCCCGGCAGCGCGTCAGATTCGAAGATACCGGCGGCCAGCCATTTGGCCTGGGCGCTTCGTTCGCAGGCCGTGTGATCTCGTTTCGCGTCACCTAACCGTGACTGCATCGCGCGACCTACTTAACGCCGTCACCCGGAATCGTTCTTAAATTGTAGTCGATCGACTAAGCATTTACAAGTCGTGCATGAGGAGCCCGCTTGTCAACGCGCGGAGCCGGGGCACCCAGCCAATCACGCGGCGATCATCCATGATGATAGCGTTTGGCTAGGCCCGTGCGGACGACAAGCTGACTCGAAAGGCGCGTCCCCGACGTCCACGCCAAGTTCCTGAGGGAGACTCCGGAATAGCGACATCGGCGTCGTATCGATTCCGCTGGATGGATTTATGTTCGCACCCACGTGGAAAACTCGAAGGGTTTCTTGCGCGAGGATTGCCTCGGATCGGTCAGTCGCGCCGAGTCCTTGTACTCAAGGTCAATTGCGCGATCAGCTCTTGCACCGTTGAATGCTGTCGTGGCTGCGTTCGATTCCCCCTTCTGACGTCGCCACTCTCATGAGAGTCACGGCCCCGGCTTCCCCCAGGCTGGGGTCGTTTCGCTTGCCGCCCACACGCCTGGCCGCTACTCGGAATTGCCATTTCTCGCCCGGATACGGCGTGCCGAAGGCTGCCCGATTGATGGTCCAATAGACGGCACCGACAAAGCCGGCTCCGCCCGGGTCCGAACTCTTGATGTCGAACAGGACGAGATCGATGCCCGACCGCTATGCATCATCGGCCAGACGGCGCTTCAGGCCGGCATCAGCCGGCGCAAGAACAGCTGTGGGCCCAAAACGCAAGGAGCTGATCTAACCCTTTGGTCGGCCGAACGATTCCCCTACTTTGGCGCCGATTTGGGCCGCATCTTCCGCCGCGGCCTTCATTTGAGTCTGAAGGTACTCGGCCTGGATGCGGAACGCGTCCTGGAAATCCTTGGCGCGCAGCAGCCTGTCGACGAAGGCATGGTTTGCGGCGACCTGCCGCTCGACATACGCCTTGAACGCGCCGACCTGGTCCGCGTTGGCCGTCGGAAAGCTGCGCATCGTCCGCTCAACCATATCGATGTAGCTCTGCGTGGCTGTCCGCGATCTTTCCAGGGTTTCGATCATCATGGTGCGAACCGCTTCCAGCGGATTTTTGTCGACTTCCATGGGGCTCTCCATTCTACGGCTTCAGTTCGACTTCTGCTTCACATAACGTCCGGGCGCCGGTTCAACGAAAGGATAGTTGGCGTTGCCCGGTTGCGCGGGCGCTCCGACTGTGCCGCTGGAATGGCGTTTCATCCAGGCGTCCCAGTCAGGCCACCAGCTTCCCGGTTTCTCCTCGGCCTTTTCGAGCCAATCCGCAGCATCGGCATTCAGATCGTCGCGGGTCCAATAGCTTCGCTTGTTGCGAGCGGGGGGATTGATGACACCGGCAACGTGGCCGCTGGCGGCGAGCACAAAGCGAGGGTCTCTCCCAATGAGGTCCTTCGAACTGTAGGCGCTCTGCCAGGGCACGATATGATCCTCGCGCGAGGCCAGCACGTAGAGCGGCACCTTGGCCTTCGAGAGGTCAACCTGCACGCCACATTGGGTGGTCGCGCCCGGCTGCTTGATCTTGTTCTCGAGGTAGGTGTTGCGCGCGTACCAGCAATACATCGGGCCAGGCAGGCTCACACTATCGGAATCCCAGTACAGCAGGTCGAAAGCCTCCGGGGTGGCCCCCTTCATGTAGCTTTCGACCACATATCGCCAGATCAGGTCGTTGGCGCGCAAGGTCCCGAAGGTAAAGGCCAGTTCCTTGCCTGGCAGAATGCCGCCGTTTCCGATCGTCGCCTCGCGCAGCGCCACCGAAGCCTGGTCGATGAGAAGGCCAATTTCACCGGTGTCGGCGAAATCGATCATCGTGGTGAGCAGGGTCATGGTCGCGAGCTTGTCTTCGCCGCGCGCCGCCAGCACGCCTGCGGCGCAGCTCAGGATGGTGCCACCGACGCAGAAACCCAGGGCATGAATCCGGTCGACCTTGGCAATGTCGCGCACGACCTCGATCGCCTGCAACGGCCCGAGCTTCAGGTAGTCGTCCCAGGTCAGATCCTGTGTCTCGGCGACCGCACTGCGCCACGAAATCAGAAAAACCTGATGACCCTGCGCGACGGCATATTCGACGAACGAGTTTCCCGCACCGAGGTCGAGAAGATAATATTTGTTGATGCAGGGCGGCACGATCAGGAGCGGCGTTTTCTCGACCTCGGCGGTCTGCGGCGTATATTGGATCAGCTGGATCAGCTCGTTTTCGAACACGACCGATCCCGGGGTCGAAGCAAGATTGCGACCGATCTCGAAAGCGGTTTCATCGACCCGCGTGATACGCCCCTTCTGCAGATCGTCGATCAGGTTCTGCATCCCTGCGACCAGGCTCGTGGACCGCGTCTGGATGGCAGTGCGAATGATCTCCGGATTTGTTGCCGGAAAGTTCGACGGGCTCATCGCGTCGATGAACTGCCGGGCGTAGAAGCGCAGCTGAAGCTTGGATTTGTCGTCGACCTGGGCCTGATCGACGAACTCGGACAATTGCTTCGAACCCAGCAGGTAGGATTGTCTGATCAGATCGTAATAGGGCGAGTGGCTCCAGGCCTCGTCCTTGAAACGTCGGTCGCCGCGCGCCGTTCGTCCGCCGGCCTCCGCTCCGGCTGCGGGCTTGCCGTTGAAGAAGGCACGCCAGAAATCCAGCACCGGCATCCAATACAGTTGCTGCAGATTTGCTGCGGCAGCGAATGGTGACCTAGCATCGCTTTGGGCCGGTTTTCCCTCGACGCCCATGGCTGCTACAAGCGCGTCATCAAACTGCCTGGTTGCTTCCTGACCGGCCCGCATCAGGTTCTCGAGGTAGGCAGGGCTACCGCCTGGCGACGACAGGCTATCCATATGAACCTCCCACGAACGGCCTCGATCACACCCGATCTTATATCCGGTTGAGACCCTTGCGGCGGATTTTTGCACTCGCCCGCATTGAACCCATTGTTGCAGTGCAAGGCATCGACTGACCACCGGCTTGAGATGGATCAAGGGCCAGTGGCCCGCGTTCACAACTTCAAGGCGCACGACAAACCGTGTCGGACGCGGGGGGCGCCGAGGCTGCGGAGGCAATCCGGCATCCGGTCGAAACAAGTCACTGTGTTTCGAGATCCTGCGCATCCAGATTACGATTGACGCCGGACCTTGACGGTTCGTCGGCTAGGCGCGATCAAGCGGGGCGACCGTCAGCCACGCCGCGGGAGCCGTCAAAACGATCATCGATATAGCGCCTGAGCGCCGCGGCTGCATTCAACATGTGGGCGCGCATTCGGCGCGCAGCGCTATCGCCATCTCCCTCAGCGATCGCCTGCATGATGGCTTCATGCTCCTCCCGCGACCGGCGAATGCGATCGCCCTGGCGCAGCTGAGTCCGGCGGAACGCGCTGAGCCGCGAACGGACATCCTGCGCCTGCTCGGCCAGAAACGAATTGTGCGTTGCGCTGTAGATGCATTCATGAAATTGGCGGTTGAATGCATCATAGGAATCGACATCGTTCGCCTCGACCATGGTACGCGAGGCTTCGTGGAGCTCGATCAGGTGACTGCGCTCAAGCGGCGTCATGCGGTAGGTCGCAAGCCTGACGCACATGGCCTCCACCTCAGCGCTGGTCTCGAACATGTCCATGATGCGCTCGGGTGTCATGCGTGCGACAACCACCCCGCGACGGCCACGCACTTCCACCAATCCGCTGACGACGAGCTGCCGGAGGGCCTCCCGCACCGGGGTGCGGGAGGCTCCAAAGCGATCGGCAAGCTGCTGCTCTTCCAAGGCCGAACCGGCAGCGAGCGCACCGGACGCAATCTCATCCGTGAGCGCATTCCGAATGCGATCGGAGAGGAGTCCGCCATCTTCTTCTGCTTCGGTTGCGACCTTGAACAGACCTGCCATTCAGTTTCCTGTGATTGCACGTACCGTGAAGTACAGAATGGACGGTGCGACCAGACATCCGAGCCCGGTATGAAAGGTCGCAGTCAAAGCACCGTAAGGCACCAGACGGCGATCGGTTGCGGCGAGTCCCCCCGAAACACCGCTGACCGTGCCCATCAAGCCGCCGAACACCATCGCGCTGCGCGGATTGTCGAGGCCGATTATCTTCGCAACGAACGGCGTGCCGATCATGACGATGACTGCCTTGAATACACCGGTCGCTATCGAGAGTGCAATAACCGGTGATGACGCTCCGATCGCCGCCCCGGTGACCGGCCCCACGATGTAGGTGACCGCGCCGGCACCGATCGTCGTCAGCGAGATCGCATCGGTGTAGCCAAATGCCGCGCCCACGAACACGCCCAGAATGAACGGAACAACCGTTCCCAATCCGAGCGCGATCGCACCGACAAGGCCGGCCTTGCGCGCATGAACGACGTCGACCTCGAAGGCCGTGGCGACGATCGCGAAATCCCGCAGCATCGCGCCTCCCATCAGGCCGATCCCGGCCAGCGCCGGCAGGTCGGCCACGCCCTTTTCACCCCCGGTGACGACGCCTCCCGCAAAGGCAAGCGCAAGCCCCAGCATGATCGCGATGGCCGAGCCGTGAATGCGCCCGGAGGTGAGGTACTTCGAGATCGCGCCGGAGATCCACATGAGAATGCCGACCGCGGCGAAGGCCGTCAAAAGCGAATTCGCGACCAGAACGTGAGAGATCATGTTCATCCGATCCTCCCGGATTTGAGCCCAAGCGCAGGGACGGCAAGCGCCTCGGCTTCCCGCGCCTCGATCTCATCCATGCTCTCGGCACGACCGCTGATCCGGCCGATCAGGGCCACCATCGCGAAACACACCGCGACCGAGCCCACGCCCGCGATGATCACGATCGGACCGCCCTTTACGGCTGCGACCACGTTCTGCTGCGCAGCCATGGCGACGACGATCGGGATGTAGAAGCTGCCCCAGAACTCCACGCCGATCTTGAGCCCATGGCTGAGCAGGCCGCGGCGTACCAGCCAAAGCCGGCCCGCGATCAAAAACATCATCGCGATGCCGACGCCGCCGACGTTGGCTTTGACGCCAAGAGCGACGCCGAGCAGGTCGCCAAGCAGGACCCCGAGCAGGGTGCAGATCGAGAGCAATGCCACGCCAGAGACTGTCACGACCGCGCCTCCTCTGATGGCCATCCGCGCGCAGGGCGCCCGGCATTTGCATGCATACGCATCTTCACTTTCCTCCTATGTATGCGGTTTTTGCTTATTCAATATTTAGTGCATACACTAATTGACATATGGGCGCAATAGGCATACGCTGAGTGAATTAGAGGCGATATCCGCATGCCAAGGAGCCAAGATGAGCGATTGGGGTATGCAGAGGGCGGCATTGAACGAGCGCCTGGCTGCCGGTCGGCGGCTCGCCGCAGGCAAGGTCGTTCCGATCCCGAAACTTCCTGAGTTCCTGAAGTCGGTGCTCAGGACCGGCGACCGGGTGTGCCTAGAGGGAGACAATCAGAAGCAGGCCGACATCCTGGCCTCGGCGCTTGCCGACCTCGATCCCGCCGACGTCAGCGATCTGCACATGGTGCAATCAGGCGTGGTCTTGCCCGCGCATCTCGATGTGTTCGAGAAGGGCATCGCCCGCCGGCTCGATTTTTCCTATTCGGGTCCGCAGTCAGCGCGCATCGCGCGGATGTTGTTCGGCCGCAGAATCGAGCTCGGGGCTGTCCATACCTACCTGGAGCTGTTCGCCCGCTACTTCATCGATCTCACGCCAAACGTCGCCTTGATCGCAGCTGTCAGCGCCGACAAGGATGGCAACCTCTACACGGGGCCCAATACCGAAGACACGCCGACCGTCGTGGAGGCCACGAGCTACAAGAACGGTCTCGTCGTGGCCCAGGTGACCGAGATCGTCGACAAGGTGCCGCGCGTCGATATCCCCGGCGACCTCGTCCATTTCGTGGTCGAGGCAGGCAAGCCGTTCTACGTCGAGCCGCTCTTCACCCGCGATCCGGCGGCCATTACCGAGACGCAGATCCTGACGGCGATGCTCGCCATCAAGGGAATCTACGCGCCCTATGGCGTGCGCCGGCTCAACCATGGCATCGGCTTCAACACGGCTGCCATCGAACTGCTGCTCCCGACCTATGGCGAGCGACTGGGACTGAAGGGCAAGGTCTGCACGCATTTCGCGCTCAATCCCCACCCGACGCTGATTCCGGCGATCGAGTCCGGATGGGTCGAGCAGGTCCACTGCTTTGGATCGGAAGTCGGCATGGAGGATTATGTCGCGGCGCGGCCGGACATCTTCTTCACGGGGCCCGACGGGTCGCTGCGATCCAACCGCGCGTTCTGCCAGACGGCGGGCCTCTACGCCTGCGACATGTTCATCGGCTCGACGCTGCAGATCGATCTCGAAGGCCACAGCTCGACGGTGACGACCAATCGCATCGCGGGTTTTGGCGGCGCGCCCAATATGGGCTCGGATCCGCGAGGTCGCCGTCACCCCAGCGAGCCCTGGCTCAAGGCCGGCGCCGAGGCCGCCCCCGAAACATCAGCTGCGCTGCGCCGCGGCCGCAAGCTCGTGGTGCAGATCGGCGAGACTTTTGGCGACCGCAACGTTCCGCTTTTCGTCGAGCGGCTGGATGCGCTCGAGCTGGCGCGCGAGCTCAACCTCGATCTTGCGCCTGTCATGGTCTACTCCGACGACGTCACGCATATCGTCACCGAGGAAGGCATCGCCAACCTGCTGCTATGCCGAAACAAGGACGAGCGCGAGCACGCGATCCGTGGCGTTGCGGGCTACACCGATATCGGTCGCGCGCGCGATCCAAGGATGGTGGAGCAGCTGCGCCAGCGCGGCGTGATCGCCCGCCCCGAGGATCTTGGCATCGATCCGCTCGACGCCGACCGCCGTCTGCTCGCGGCCCGCTCGATCAAGGATCTCATGCTGGCGTCCGGCGCCCTCTACCGCCCGCCCAGCCGCTTCCGCAACTGGTGAGGACATCGCATGGAGAAGCTCAGCTTCAAACTGAACGCGCCGACCCGCGCAGGCGGCACGCGTGCGCAGGCGATTGTCGGCGTCGTCGCCTCGGGCAATCTCGAGGTCTTGCTGGAACGAGCATCGCCGCCCGACGTCTGCATGATCGACATCGCGACCGCGGCCCATGGCTTCGGCGCGGTGTGGGAAGCCGTGGTCCGCGACTTCGTCGTCCGCCGCGCTGCCGGCGGTCTCAGAATTTCCATCAATGACGGCGGAGCGCGGCCCGACACGGTCGCACTTCGCCTCGCACAAGGCGTCCGCCTGATCGAGGAGCGGGAAGCATGACAGCGGCAACAGCAAACAGAAGCTCGCTCAGTTGGTACGAAGCCAGCGCCCGGCAACGCATCGAAGCCCTCCTCGATGCCGGCAGCTTCAAAGAGTTCATCGGCCCCGAGCTGCGGGAAATGAGCCCGCATCTTTCCATTTTTGACCTTCCCGCGCAGTTCGATGACGGCATCGTCATCGGTCGCGGGCGCCTGGACGGATCCCCGGTGCTCGCCGCCGCGCAGGAGGGGCGCTTCATGGGCGGCGCCTTCGGTGAAGTCCACGGCGCAAAACTCACCGGTCTGTTGCGTGCGGCTCGCAGGCTGAAGCAGGATGTTCTGATCCTGTTCGACACCGGCGGCGTGCGGCTTCAGGAAGCCAATGCCGGCGAACTCGCGATTGCGGAAATCATGCGCGCTGTGATCGAGGCACGACGAGCTGGCGTCAGGGTCATCGGGCTGATCGGGGGGCGAGCCGGATGCTATGGCGGCGGCAGCCTGATCGCCGGCACCTGTTCAAGCCTGATCGTGTCGGAGCAGGGCCGCATCAGCATCAGCGGTCCCGAGGTGATCGAGACCAACAAGGGTGTCGAGGAATTCGACTCGCGCGATCGTGCCTTGGTGTGGCGCACGATGGGCGGCAAGCACCGCTACCTCCTCGGCGGCGCCGACATCTTCGTTGACGACGAGGCATCGGCGTTTCGCCAGGCTGCAGTCGAGGCGCTCCGGTGCACGGGACGGTGCGATCTCGGGCTTCTCGAAGCGGAGCAGCAGCGGCTCGAACGGCGGCTGCAGCGCTTCGGTGAAGCCAGCGATGCTGTCGCGATCTGGCAAGCCATCGGCGTCGACAACCCTGCAGACATTTCCGGCCTTCCGACGAGCGAGTTCCTTCGTCGGGCGGCGGACAAGCGGGAGCACGCCGATGACGCTCGATGAAATCCTGACCGGGCTCTTCCCGAGCGGAAGCGACATCAAGGTGACCGGTGCCGAAGTCGCGGGAAAAGCAATCCTTCCCGGTCGCGGGCCGATCCACGTGCTGGGCATTGCGCAAGGCGCGCCGCTCGGCGTCGACGAGGCCATCGCACTGGCACGACGCGTGATCGAGATCATCAAATCCGGCGATCGGGCTCCAATCCTGCTGCTGGTCGATTCCGCGAGCCAGCGCATGAGCCGGCGCGACGAGTTGCTCGGCCTCAGCGAGTACCTCGCTCACCTTGCCAAAGTCCTGCTGCTGGCCGAGGCCGAGGGACATCGCACGATCGGCCTGCTTTATGGCGGCAGCGCTGCCGGCGCATTCATCGCCACCGCGCTCGCCACAGGCACGCTGGTGGCGCTTCCCGGCGCGCATCCCGCCGTCATGGATCTGCCATCGATGGCCCGCGTCACCAAGCTTCCGATTGATGTCCTGAAGGCCAAGGCTGAGGCGACGCCGGTCTTTGCCCCCGGCCTCGACAATATGGTGCGGACCGGCGGCATCCACGTGGTTTGGGACGTGGATTCTCCCCTGGCCGCACAGCTCGCCGCCGTTCTGGACCAGCCGGCCGGACAGGATGCGCGCGATCGGCTGGGCACGGCGCGCGGCGGGCGCATAAAGGCGGCCGAGATCGCCGATCGGGTCGTCGCAATCGCATTGAACTCGTGACCCGAGGCGCGACATGATCGAACCTCTCAACCGTCATTCAATGGTGAAGCTGTCGGCGGCGGGGTGGACCGCAGTCATGGCGCAGCATCCAGAGCTCGCTCGGCACCCGCTCATCGCGGATTGGGCGCGTGCCGGCCGTCCGCTGATCGTGCGCCGGCCAGGTTGCGACGATCCCGCGGGCCTGATTCCGCTCGGTCTGCCGTTTCCGCCCTCGCACGGCAAGCGGCGCCTTGCGGTCGCGCTCGCAGCCAGCGAGATCATCGAGAACGCGCCGCCTCCGTTGCTGGCAGATGCGGCAGCGGAGGCGCCCCTGTATTGGCACGACACGATCGACCGGCTCGTCCGCCTTTGTCCGGAGACGCGCACGTTCGGCAGCCTCGCATGGCAGCATCTCACCGCCCTGCCTTATCTCTCGGACGGTTCGGACCTCGACCTGCTCTGGCCATTGCCGCCGGCCGAAAAAGCCAACACCCTGGCGCCTGACATCGCCGGGATTGCACGCCATGCGCCGATGAAGCTGGACGGCGAGATTGTCGGCCCCGTAGGCGGGGTGCAATGGCGTGAACTGATCGGCGATCAGGACGGCGAAATCCTCGTGAAGGGACGGCTTGCCGTCCACTGCATGACACGCGCGGCATTTCTCGCCGGTGCAACCCCATGAACGTTGCACTCCGACGGCAGTCCTCGCCGGGAGTAGAGGACCATGCCGAGCAGCTTGGCCATCTGGCGGCGCTTTGCCTCAAGCTTGAAGTCGAGACCTTTCCGAAACCGGGACTCGTCAGCGATGTCGACAACGGCTCGCACGCGGACATGGATGCCGGGCTGCTGTACGGAAGCGCCGATGCGCTGATGCCGTTCTTTCGTGAATTGGCGATCGCCGGCGGCGCGGGCGCTGGAGTGAACCGGCTCCGCGCGATCGGGATTGCGGCGGAGAGCGCGATGCTCGAGGTGACCGGCGGCGTCAACACGCATCGCGGCGCGATCTTTGGACTGGGCCTGCTCTGCGCTGCCGCGGGGTACCGATGGGCGTTCGGCATCCGCAGACCGCTCGGCAAGCTGGTTGCCGAACGGTGGGGCGACGCGATCCTGTCGGGTCCGGTGTCTCTTCGCAGTCATGGCGCCGCGGCCGCACGGCGCTACGGCGCCGGCGGAGCGAGAGCAGAGGCTGCTTGCGGCTTTCCGTCGGTCTATGAGATCGCCATTCCCGCACTGCATGCGGGCCGCAAGCTTGCGCCCGACGACGAGGAGGCAGCCCGCGTTCAGGCCTGCATGGCGCTGATCGCTGATGTTGTCGACACCAATCTCCTGCATCGTGGTGGACCGGAGGGTCTGTCCTTTGCGCAAACATGCGCGTCCACGTTCCTTGCATCGGGCGGAGTCGGATGCTTTGGTTGGCGAGCGCGAGCAGCAGAGATTCATCGCGTGTTCGTGGCTTGCAATCTCAGCCCCGGTGGTGCTGCGGACCTGCTCGCCATGGCCATGTTCGTCGATCGGCTGGAGCCTTGAATGCTCGCGCTGCTCTGCGGCGGCCAAGGAACCCTATCGCCCCGGACATTCGATCTGACGGCCGAGCAAGCCGCCGCAGAACCGGTCTTTCTCGCGGCAACTGCTTGTCTCGGCCATGATCCGCGCGACCTGATCGCGCGAGATACTGAGGAACTATCGTCCAATCACGTCAGCCAGATCCTGACAGTGACGGCGGCGCTGGCGATCCATGCCTGCGTCGCCGACCTGCTGCCTCAGCCGATCGCCATCACGGGCTATAGCGTCGGTGAGATGGCGGCCTGGAGCATTGCAGGGATATGGACCGCTGACGAAGCCCTGCGGCTCACCGATAGGCGCGCCCGATTGATGGAAAGCGCGGCCGAACGGGACGGCCGCCTCGGATATGTACGCGGGCTCGATCGCGATGCGCTGCAGCGTCTGGCTGCAAAACATCGTTGCGAGATTGCGATTACCAATCCCGGCCTTGTTTTCGTGGTGGGTGGCGCCGAGCGCGACGTCATCGATCTCTGCCATGAGGCAACGGCGCAAGGCGCCGGGCGCGCCGGACTTCTCGCGGTGAAGATCTCGTCGCATACATCGCAGCTCGAGCAGGCCAGCGAGCCGTTTCAGCAGGCGCTTCGCTCAAGCAGGCACGCGGCGATTGCGGGTCATCGTATCCTGCTGGCCGGTGGCGACGGTGAGCGAATTTTTTCCGCAACGCGCGCAATGCCAAAACTGGCGCGCCAGATCGCGTGCCCGATCGACTGGACCGCAACCCTGGAGGCTCTCGCGGAGTTGGGCGTCAGTCGGGTGCTGGACCTCGGTCCTGGACATGCACTTGCCGAAATGGCGCAGGCCTTGCTTCCGTCCGTCCGCTGCTACGCGGCCGACGGGTTTCACTCGGCGGATGGACTACGAAACTGGATCGCCTCCAAATAGGCGATCGACCGATTTAACGCAGCGTGGCTGACGCCGCACAAGTGGCTGGCCTCCCCGAAGGTGAACGAGGCGACACCAGATCGCCGATGCTTTCGCCTCAGTGACTGATCATCCAGGGCCGAGCGGTCGGAAAGCCCTTGGCGCCGCTCTTCGTCCTGGTCATCAGCCGCGATGGCTTCTTGCCCGAGCAGCAGCCGCAGCCGGGCGCGTGCGCCGCCATGTATTCGCCAACCGTCTTTGGCGCGTGACGGCTCTTCTCGTTGACCGCATGTGCCTTGCGCTTCTCGGCGGGCATGCACGAGAAATTCGGGGCGGTGAGAATCACGCGCGGCGAAGACGTCTCGCAGCGCGGACAGGCCTGCGGATCATCGCATTCCACCATCGGCCTGAGATCGGTGAACGGTCCGCAATCGTCGCAGAGATATTCGTAGACCGGCATGTGATTATCCTCGGGCACCATCCGTGGGGTGGGCAAAGGCGCGAGCGCCGTGCCCACCATCGATCCGCATCCTCGCCGTGACCGGTGGGCAGGCTTCGCTTTGCCCAACCTATGATCCGGGGCTATCGATGCGGGGCGGCGAACCGCGCCGTCCCGCATCACCGTCACCCAGGGAGAACTCGATTGTCGGCCAACCTCATTTGTCCGGCGAGAGCGGCATCTGAATGTCGCCCTTGATGTGCTTCACGGGGCCAGCGGCCGACGGCATCACGTCGAAGTCAAAGATCTCCGTCGGCAACCACAGCGTGGCGCAGGCGTTGGGGACATCGACGACGCCGGAGATGTGGCCTTGGCACGGCGCGGTGCCGAGAATCGAATAGGCCTGCGCGCCGGAATAGCCGAACTTCTTGAGATATTCGATCGCGTTGAGGCAGGCCATGCGATAGGCGATATGGACGTCGAGATAATGCTGCTTGCCGGCCTCGTCGACCGAGATGCCTTCGAAGATCAGATAATCGTTGTAGTTGGGGGTGATCGGCGAAGGCTTGAAGATCGGATTCTTGATGCCGTATTTCGTCATGCCGTCCTTGATGACGTCGACCTTCAGATGCAGCCAGCCGGCCATCTCGATGGCGCCGCAGAAGGAGATCTCGCCGTCGCCCTGGCTGAAGTGCAAATCGCCCATCGACAGACCGCCGCCCGGTACATACACAGGGAAGTAGATCTTTGAGCCGCGCGACAGATCCTTGATGTCGCAATTGCCGCCATGCTCGCGCGGCGGAACGGTGCGCGCGCCTTCCGCACCGACCTTGGCCTTGGCGTCGCCGGTGGCGCGGCCGGCATGGGCGGTCGCCGCGAACGGCGGATTGGCAAGCCCCGGCACGCGGGTCGGATTGGTCGCGATCAACTCGGCCTCGCGCGCATTCCAGGCCGAAAGCATCTTTGGATCGGGCAGACAGCCGATCAGGCCGGGATGAATCAGGCCGGCCCAGCTCACGCCGGGCACGTGGCGCGAGGACGTGTAGAGGCCCTTGATGTCCCAGATCGACTTCTGCGCCAGCGGGAAATGATCGGTCAGGAAGCCGCCGCCGTTCTGCTTGGAAAAGAAGCCGTTGAACCCCCACAGGCTCTCCTTCATCGGACCGACGTCGAGCAGGTCGACGACGAGCAGATCGCCCGGTTCGGCGCCCTTCACACCGATCGGCCCGGACAGGAAATGCACGATCGAGAGATCGATGTCGCGGACGTCATCGGCGGAGTCGTTGTTCTTGATGAAGCCCCCGGTCCAGTCATAGGTCTCGATGATGAAATCGTCCCCCGGCTTGACCCACGCCACGATCGGAATATCCGGGTGCCAGCGGTTGTGTATCATGTCGTTTTCGTACGGGGATTTTGTTAGATCGACCTTGATCAGTGTCTCTGGCATCAAAAGCTCCCTTGCTGCTGGCCAAACCGAGTTTCAAACGGACAGGTATTTCGAGATCTGCGCGGCATCGACCGCATCGCGCGCCTCGTCGCGGACGATCTCGCCGTTCTCGATGACGAGCACGCGGTCGGCGATGTCGAGCGCAAAGCTCAGGACCTGCTCGGAGACGACGATCGACAGGCCGCGCTCGTCACGGATGCGTTTCAAGGTGCGCGCCATGTCCTTGATGATCGAGGGCTGGATGCCTTCGGTCGGCTCATCGAGCAAAAGCACTTTTGGCTTGGTCGCGAGGGCCCGCGCAATCGCGAGCTGCTGTTGCTGGCCGCCCGACAAATTGCCGCCGCGCCGGCCTTTCATCTCGAGCAGCACCGGAAACAGCTCGTAAATGCTGCCTGGCACGTCTGTCTCGCCCGATACCACGAGGCCGGTTTCGATGTTCTCCTTCACGGTCATGGTGGAGAAGATCATGCGGCCCTGCGGCACATAGGCGAGGCCTTTTGCCACGCGCTCGTAGCTCTTGAGCGGCGACAGCTCGGCGCCATCCATCGCGATCGAACCGCTCCTGGCCGGCAAGATGCCCATCAGCGATTTCATCAGCGTGGTCTTGCCCATGCCGTTGCGGCCCATGATCGCGACGATCTCGTTTGCCGCCACGTTGACGTTGAGGCCGTGCAGCACTTCGCTCTGGCCGTAGGCGACATGCAGGTCCTGGATTGCCAGCATCGATGCGCTCCTTAGTGCCCCAGATAGACTTCGATGACCTTTGGATCGTTCTTCACCCGCTCCATAGTGCCTTCCGACAGGATCTGGCCCTGGTGCAGCACCGTGACCTTGTGGGCGATATCCTCGACGAATTTCATGTCATGCTCGATCACCAGCACCGAACGGTCCTTGATGATGCGGTTGAGCAGTTCGGCGGTCTTGGCGCGCTCCGAGACGCTCATGCCGGCGACCGGCTCATCGAGCATCAACAGGTCCGGATTCTGGATCAGCAGCATGCCGATCTCCAGCCACTGCTTCTGGCCATGGCTGAGCTCGGCGGCCGAGGTCTGCAGTCGATCTTTCAGGAAGATCATCTCGGCCACCTCCTCGACCCGCTCGGTCACGGTCGTGTCGCGCTGGAAGGTCAGCGAACCGAACACGGTGCGGCCACGCGGAAAGGAGATCTCGAGGTTCTCCAACACCGTGAGATCTTCGAAGATCGACGGTGTCTGAAACTTGCGGCCGACGCCGGCCTTGACGATCTCGTTCTCCTTCAGTTTCGTCAGTTCCTTGCCGCGAAACTGGATCGAGCCGGCGGTGGCCTTGGTCTTGCCGCAGATCAGATCGAGCACGGTGGTCTTGCCGGCGCCGTTCGGGCCGATGATGACGCGGATCTCGTTCTCCTCGACGTAGAAGGAGAGATCGTTGACCGCCTTGAAGCCGTCGAAGGAGACGGTGAGGCCGGAGACCGCGAGCAGAAAGTCTTTTGGCTGATGACCGATGAGCATGATCCTCTCCTCACTCCGCGGGGGCGCCGTCGGCGATCAGGTCGTTGCCGGATTTTTCGCGGCGCGAAGCGAACAGCCGGTCGATGCGCGGCTGGATGTGGTCGGCCCAGATTCCGGCGAGCCCGCTCGGGAAAGCCAGCACGACCGCAATGAACAGTGCCCCCAGGCCGAACAGCCAGAGCTGCGGAAAGGTCTCCGACAGGCTGGTCTTGGCAAAATTCACCAGCAGCGTTCCGTAAACCGCGCCAAAAATCGACAGGCGACCGCCGACCGCGGTGTAGATCACCATCTCGATCGAGGGCACGATGCCGACGAAGGACGGCGACATGAACCCGACATTGAGGGTGAACATCGCGCCGCCGATCGCGGCGAACACCGCGGCGGCGCAGAAGGCAAAGATCTTGAAGTTGGCGACGCTGTAGCCGGAGAAGCGGACGCGGTCCTCCTGCTCGCGCATCGCCACCAGGATGCGGCCGAGTTTGGTCAGGCGAATGAACTGGGCCGCGAAGATGGCGGCGAACAGGAACGCGACCTCGACGAAGTAAAGAACGTATTTGGCGTGGTCGGTGCGGATGTCCCAGCCGAGCAGCGTGCGCAGGTCGGTGATGCCGTTGATGCCGCCGGTATAGCCCTGCTGGCCGACGATCAGGATGGTGAGAATCGCGGCGATCGCCTGGGTGATGATCGCAAAATAGACGCCGCCGACCCGGCGCTTGAACATCGCGGCCCCGATGATGAAGGAGAAGAACGCCGGGACGAGAACGATCGCGAGAAACGTGAACGGCAGGCTGTGAAACGGCTTCCAGAAGTAGGGGAGTTGCGTGAGCTGATTCCAGTCCATGAAATCGGGAATGCCCGGGGTCGACTGGATCTTCGTGTTCGCGACGCTGGATGCTTCGAGCTTTAAAAACATTGCCATGGCGTAGCCGCCCAGGCCGAAGAACACGCCCTGCCCGAGACTCAGGATGCCGCCATAGCCCCAGCACAGCACGAGCCCGATCGCGACGAAGGCGTAAGTCAGATATTTCGCAACCAGGTTGAGGCGAAAAATGTCAAGCGTCAGCGGCAGGATGACAACGAGCAGCAACAGCAGCGAGATGAAGCCGACAAGTTCGGAGCGGTTGAAAAAGCGCGAGTTGATGATCATGACCGGCTTTCTTGTTGTTAATGACCTTGGCCGTTCGTGCTCACTTGCGAACCTTGAGCGCGAACAGTCCCTGCGGTCGCATCATCAGGATGGCGACGATTGCAAGCAGTGTGATCACCTTGGCCATCGAGCCCGACAGGAAGAACTCGAGCGTCGACTGCGTCTGCGAGATGGTGAAGGCCGAGGCGATCGTGCCGAACAGAGAGGCGGCGCCGCCAAACACGACAACCAGAAAGGTGTCGACGATATAAAGCTGGCCCGCGGTCGGCCCGGTCGAGCCGATCATCGTGAAGGCTGATCCTGCGATGCCCGCGATGCCGCAACCGAGGCCAAAGGTGTAGCGATCGATCTTTTCGGTGTTGATGCCGACCGCGCCCGCCATGACGCGGTTCTGCACCACGGCGCGCACCTGCTTGCCCCAGCGCGACAGAAACAGGATATAGATCACGGCGATCGTGATCAGGATGGTGAGCGCCATCACGAACATGCCGTTGATCGGGATCTGAATCGCGTCGGTCGCCTGCCAGGAGCCCATCATCCAGTCGGGCAGTTCGACGCCGACTTCACGCGCGCCGAACACCGAACGGTAGGCCTGCTGCAGGATCAGGCTCAGTCCCCAGGTCGCCAGCAGCGTGTCGAGCGGGCGCTTGTAGAGGTGGCGTATCAGCGCCCATTCGACCAGCATGCCGAGCGAACCCGAGGCGATGAAGGCCAGCGTCATTGCGACGAAGAAATAGCCGGGAAACAGCGCGGGCAGAAAATGCTGGAAGGCGTTCGACGTCATCCAGGTGACGTAGGCCCCGAGAATCATGAACTCGCCATGGGCCATGTTGATGACGCCCATCTGGCCGAAGATGATGGCAAGCCCCAGCGCCATCAGCACGTAGACCGAGAACAGGATCAGTCCCGCAAAGCCCTGCATCGCGAAGATGGCGCCGAGATCGCCGAGAGAATAGTCGCCGAACATGATCCGTCCTTTGGAGAGCGTGCTGCTCTCGTTTTAATCGCGATTGATGCCCTCGCTTGAATCGAGAGCGCTGCTCGTGCGTTGATCGATCTTCCCGCGGGCTCGCTCTGCTCCCCTCCCCCTTGCGGGGAGGGTCGGGGGTGGGGGTCCCCGGATTCAGTTCGTCGTGTGGTATCCCCTCCCCAACCCGCCCCTGCAAATGGGGGAGGGAGCGCATCGCGGTTGCCGCTACAGTTGTGCTCCACTTCGTTGCGTCAGTTCATCGCAACGTGAGAAGCACGCTCACTGGTAGCCCTTCGGGAACGGGTTGGGCTCGACGAGGTCGGCGGTCTCGTAGATCAGTTCGTACTGGCCGTCGGCCTTGGCGCGGCCGACGCGTGTCTTCGACCACAGATGATGGTTCTCGTGGATGCGGACGTAACCTTCCGGCGCGCCCTTGAACTCGACGCCGGGCGAGGCCGCCGCGATCTTGTCGATGTCAAAACTGCCCGCCTTCTCCGCGGTCAGCTTCCACAGCCAGGGGCCGAGATAGGCCGCCTGCGTGACGTCGCCGATGACCGTCTTCTCGCCCCACATCTTCTTGAACGCGGGCACGAAGGCCTTGTTGTTCGGGTTGTCGAGCGACTGAAAATATTTCATGCAAGCATAGGCGCCGGCGATGTTCTCACCGCCGATGCCGTCGATCTCGTCTTCGGTCACCGAAATGGTGAGCAGCGTCTGCTTCGACAGATCGATGCCGGCCGCTTTCAGCTGCTTGTAGAACGCGACGTTCGAGCCGCCGACGATGATCGCGTAGATGACGTCGGGCTTGGTCAGCTTGATCTTGTTGATGACCGAGTTGAACTGGGTCGAGCCGAGCGGGAAATATTCCTCACCGACCACCTTGGAGTCCTTCAGGTGGCCCTCGATATGCTTGCGCGCGATCTTGTTCGAGGTGCGCGGCCAGATGTAGTCGGAACCAAGCAGATAGAAGGTCTTGGCGCCTTTGGTCCTCTGCACCCAGTCGAGGCCGGCGATGATCTGCTGGGTCGCTTCCTGGCCGGTATAGATGACGTTCTTGGACTGCTCGAGCCCTTCGTAGAAGGTCGGATAGTAGAGCATGCCGTTATACTGCTCGAACACCGGCAGCACTGCTTTGCGCGAGGCCGAGGTCCAGCAGCCCATCACGGCCGCGCATTTGTCGTTGACCAGAAGCTTCTTCGCCTTCTCGGCGAAGGTCGGCCAGTCCGACGCGCCGTCTTCCTGGATGAACTTGATCTTGCGCCCGAGCACGCCTCCTTGCGCGTTGATCTGCTCGATCGCCAGCTTCTCCGCCTCCACCGAGCCGGTTTCCGAAATCGCCATGGTGCCGGTCACCGAGTGCAGAATGCCGACCGTCACCTCGGTGTCGGTGACCGCAAGGCCCGTGGTGTTGATGGCGGATGTGGCGGGAACGTCGGCGAAGGAGGCTCTCGGCAGCAGTGAGATAGCGGGCAGCGCGACCATGCCCTTGAGCAGTTTGCGCCGGAATGGCGATTTCAGGCCTGGTTTGATTTCGTCTGACATGAGCACCCCATTGATGGTTCGAGAAAAGGCGTCTGGTCAGGCAAGAATGCTCGGATTTGTGCACTGCAGAGATACGCAAGATTGCGTATACTGCACCGCAAAATGACGACGTAGGCTCCTGGCATGGGTCTTGCGAGCCATTGCTTTCGCGGCATTCGCAGGCGAGCAGGGAGTTTCGACGACGTGTCAGGGCGGCAGCGGATAGACCGCGTCAGGCGCCAATATAATCAATGGGTTGCCAACCAGACGCTGGAAGACTACGCGCTGCGCTTCACCGCCAAGAGCGCGCGGCGGTGGTCCGCCGCCCGCGTCGCCAACACCGCGCTGGGGGCAATCTCCTTCCTGGCACTGGAGGCCATCGGAGGTACCATCACCCTGAATTACGGCGTGACCAATGCGGCGTCGGCGATCCTCGTCGTCAGCGCCATTATCTTCTGCTGCGGCCTGCCGATTGCCTATTATGCCGCAAAATGCGGCACCGACATCGATCTCCTGACCCGCGGCGCCGGGTTCGGCTACATCGGCTCGACCATCACCTCGCTGATCTACGCCTCCTTCACTTTCATCTTCTTTGCGATCGAAGCGGTGATCCTGGCCTCCGCGCTGGAGATGTGTTTCGGCATTCCGCGCCCGGTTGGCTACCTGATCTCGGCCATCGTCATCATCCCACTGGTGACCTACGGCATCACGCTCATCAGCCGCTTCCAGCTGTGGACCCAACCGCTGTGGATCGTGCTGCACATCGTCCCCTTCGCTGCGATCGCTCTTGCCGATCCACAGTCCTTCACGCAGTGGACGAATTTTGCCGGCGAGCGCGGCGATCCAAACGGTCATCTCGACCTCTTGCTGTTCGGTACGGCGGCGTCGGTGGTGTTCTCGCTGGTGGCGCAGATCGGCGAACAGGTCGACTTTTTGCGCTTCCTGCCGCGCGATCCTCGCAGCTCGGCACGATCGTGGTGGATCGCACTGCTTTCCGCCGGGCCAGGCTGGATCGTGCTCGGTGCACTCAAATTGCTGGCGGGGTCGTTTCTTGCTTATTACGCGCTGAGCCACGGCGTCTCGCCGGAGCACGCCGCCGAGCCCGCCCAGATGTATCTCGAAGCCTTTCGCAACGTGCTCGCGGAGCCGAACGTCGCGCTGGCGCTGACCGGCACCTTCGTGATCCTGTCGCAGCTCAAGATCAACGTCACCAACGCCTATGCAGGCTCGATAGCCTGGTCGAATTTTTTCTCCCGCCTGACGCACAGCCATCCGGGCCGCGTCGTCTGGCTGGTCTTCAACGTCGTCGTGGCGTTGCTCCTGATGGAGATCGGGGTCTACAAGGCGCTGGAGCAGACGCTTGCGCTGTATTCCAATGTCGCGATCGCCTGGGTCGGCGCGCTGGTCTCCGATCTCGTGGTGAACAAGCCGCTGGGCCTGCGGCCCCCGCACATGGAATTCAAGCGCGCACACCTTTACGATATCAATCCGGTCGGCGTCGGCGCCATGACTATCGCAACCGTGGTCTCGATCAGCGCGTTCTACGGCCTGTTCGGGCCGACCGCGAAAGCGCTGTCGTCCTTCGTCGCACTGGCCGTCGCGTTCGCCGCCGCGCCGCTGATCGCCTGGGCGACCGACGGCAAATACTATATCGCGCGGAAGCCGAAGAAGAGCTGGCAGAACATCGAATCCATCCAGTGCTGTATCTGCGAGCATCATTTCGAGCCCGAGGATACCACCTCCTGCCCGGCCTATGCCGGCCCGATCTGTTCCTTGTGCTGCTCGCTCGATGCGCGCTGCCACGATCTCTGCAAGCCTCACGCGCGCGTGCAGGCGCAGGTGTCAGATGCGCTCGGAAAACTGCTTCCCGAGCCGATTTTTTCGCGCATCAACTCGCAGCTCGGCCATTATGTCGGCGTGTTCGTCATCTCGGCCGGCCTGGTCGCGCTGACGCTGGGACTGATCTACCTGCAGACCGCGGCGGCCGCGCACTCCGAACGGCTGCTGATCTCGGATGTGCTGTGGAAGGTGTTTTTCGCGCTGTCGATCATCATCGGCGTCGTCGCCTGGCTGTTCGTGCTGGCGCAGCAGAGCCGCCGCGCAGCCGAGGACGAAAGCCAAAGGCAGACTGCGCTCCTGATCCAGGAGATCGAGGCGCACAAGCGCACCGATGCCGAACTGCAGCGCGCCAAGGAGGCGGCGGAAGCTGCCAACCTCGCCAAGAGCCGCTATGTGGTGGGCCTCAGCCACGAGCTGCGCTCGCCGCTGAACGCGATCTCGGGCTATGCGCAGCTGCTGGAGCAGGATGACGAGCTGCAGGCCAAGCGGCGTGAACAGGTGCGCGTTGTCCGTCGCAGCGCCGACCACCTTTCCGGCCTGATCGATGGCATTTTGGACATTTCCAAGATCGAGGCGGGCCGGCTGCATCTGTCGCGCGACGAGGTGCGCCTGAGCGAATTTCTGCACCAGCTGGTCGGCATGTTCCGCCTGCAGGCCGCCGCCAAAGGCATCGATTTCATCTTCAAGCGACCCGCGGTGCTGCCGCTCGTCGTCTATGCCGACGAGAAGCGGCTGCGACAGATCCTGATCAACCTGTTGTCCAACGCGATCAAGTTCACGCAAGCAGGCAGCGTGCATTTCGTGATCCATTATCGCAGCCCGGTCGCCGAGTTCGAAGTCACCGACACCGGTCCCGGCATCGCGCCCGACGACCTCGAACGCATCTTCGCGCCGTTCGAGCGCGGCGCGCTCGGCGCGGCCCAGCCGCAGACCGGAACCGGACTGGGTCTCACCATCTGCCGGCTGCTCGCAGGCGTGATGGGCGGCGACATCAAGGTGACGTCAAGCGTCGGAACCGGGAGCGCGTTTCGTGTCAAGATCCTCTTGTCGGAGGTCACCAACCCGACACGGCCCGCGCCGGTCGCGGCGCCCGTCAAGGGCTATCAAGGCGCGCGCAAAACCATTCTCATCACCGACGACGATCCAGTGCAGCGTGACCTGCTCCGCGAGGTGCTGACGCCGCTCGGCTTCATTCTGCTCAGCGCCCCCGATGGTCCATCCTGTCTCGCGCTCGCCCGGCACTGCCGGCCCGATCTGTTCCTGCTCGACATCTCCATGCCGGGCATGGACGGCTGGACGGTCGCGAAAACGCTGCGTGACGACGGCCACCGCCAGGCCCGCATCCTGATGATCTCCGCGAGCGCGCTGGAGGCGCATGGCGCGCCGCTGGCACAGCCGTTCCATGACGGCTATCTGATGAAGCCGATCGACATTCCGCGCCTGCTGGAGACCATCCGCCAGCTCCTGAAGCTCGATTGGCGCTACGACAGCGAGGAGACCCCGCCGCCACGCTGGCGACCCGACAGCGGCTCGCGTCCGCCGGTGAAACATATCGAGGAGTTGATCGGGCTCGGGCAGATCGGCCATGTCAGGGCGATCCAGGTCAAGCTCGATGAAATCGGCAGCGAATATCCCGAGCACGCCGAGTTCGTGTCGCAAATGCGTGCGCTGATCGATCGCTTCGACCTCGACCAGTACATGGCAACCCTGAAAACGCTGCATGCTTATGATCATTGAGCAAAAGAAACGCGACATCGCGCTCGTCGTCGATGACTCGCCGGAGACGCTGCGGCTGCTGACCGACGCCCTCGACAGCGCCGGCATGACGGTGATGGTCGCACTCGATGGCGCAAGCGCGATGCGGATCGTCGACCGGATCACACCTGACATCATCCTGCTGGACGCCGTCATGCCGGGCCTGGACGGGTTCGAGACCTGCCGACGGCTGAAGCGCGACGCGGGCCTGAGCAATGTGCCGGTGATTTTCATGACCGGCCTTGCCGATACCGAGGACATTGTCCGCGGGCTGGAAGCCGGCGGCGTCGACTATGTGACGAAACCGATCGTGATCGAGGAGATGCTGGCGCGCATCCGCGTGCATCTTGCCAACGCCCGGCTGACGCAGAGCGCGCGCGCGGCGCTCGATGTGTCCGGCCGCTTCCTGCTCGCGGTCAACCGGCAGGGCCGCATCATGTGGGCGACGCCGCAGGCGCAAAAGCTGCTTGCCGACAGTTTTGGCGCGCAGAGCGGGGATGAACTTGTCTTGCCGGAGGCGGCGCAGCAGTGGCTTGCATCCACACAGCAGGGCAAGGGTGGCAAGGCACAGACCGTCCCTTTCCCGGACAATCCACGGCTCAAGCTGCACTACCTCGGCGATGCCGGTCCGAACGAGATTTTGCTGCGGCTGGCAAAGGAAGCAGGCACCGATCTGTCAGCCGAGCTGTCGAGCGAGTTCGGCCTGACCACGCGCGAGGGCGAAGTGCTGTCATGGCTCGCCAAGGGCAAGACCAATCGCGACATAGCGCAGATCCTGGGCCTCAGCCCGCGCACCGTCGACAAGCACCTGGAGCAGATTTACGCCAAGCTCGGCGTCGAGAACCGCACCGCGGCCGCCGCAATTGCCGCGAAGGCCACGCGGCGCGGTTCGTAGGTTTTCACGACCGAGCAAGATGCGCCAGTAGGTCGTAGTTTGGCGTGCGAGATCAACATGGCACGTGCAGCACGGAAGCTGCCCGGATCGCCCATCGGCAGAAAGGGTTCGCCCGGGCGTGCCTGCTGTCATCTTCTGATCGTGCAGAGGACGTGGGCTTGGTCACCTTCGATTGATTGCGGCGGTGGCCTGGCTCTGCATCTGACGCTCCGCGCGGTTGTGCAGGTGACATTCGAAATGAAGGAGGCCGCAAACGGAAGCGGGCTTTGCTACTTTGGCGGTTGCAGTCCCAGCGACGTCATCCAATCCAGCATGTGAGAAGCTGTTTCGGCTTGGCGAGCTTTACGAACAAGTCGTTCTCTTTTGTCGTGGGGCAGGATGCCTTGGGCCTCCTTCCGCAGACACTGCGCTTTGTCGGCGAGCACTTCTTCCAAAGTGGTGTTCCTGAAGCGACGACGCCTGATCATGCGCTCCTCCCTGGTTATGCAGGCGGGAGCGCAATCGGTCTCTCAGCCACCGGGCGCCTACGGAGAGCCCCCCTGTCTTCGCCGGTGATGGCAAGATAACAAGCTGCGGTGTCAAAGGTTGCGAAGCTCCTTGGGACTCCGTTCCTGAACTCAGAAGATGCCTAAGGTTCCAACTTCCGTCCAACTGAAACGTCGCCGTCGCGCTCGGAGATCGGGAACGGAAATGTCAGCCCGGACGTTAGAACACGAGACCGTCGCTCGCGGGTGCTAACATGGCATGCATGTCCACCCGCTGTCCTCGACACGAGTGCTCGTGCAGATAGCCAAGAGCGGCGATCCCCGCTTCCATTCAAATCGCCAGTCGTGCCCCACTCGGTTGCGGGGAGCATCCACCGGGCCGATGTCAGCCTGCCGGCGGTTTCGTTCCAACCGAACCGGGCGGCTCCGTTATGCACAACAGCATCGACATCGACGACGCGCACAGCCGGGCATCGTTCGATCGATCGGCGTGCGGTCACGAGCGAGGCTGAAACAAGAACCGGAACTGCCGGGCAGGCTCACAATGCAGATCGCATCGACTTTGCGAGTTGGAAGAGCGGTCATCCTCAATTGTTCGCGATGCCGAGCGTTGGATCAAAACTCGGCATTGAGCGGCCTCGAACAGCAAAGAATGGCTCGGTAGAAGATGGACGAGCGATGCCCTCGGTGAAGGTCCATGCGGCAAGAATTTTGAGTGAGTACGGTGAGGCGCAATCGAAATTGGCCGGCAAAGCCGTCGTGCTTACCGACGGAAAGGCTGGTACAGTCGAGAACGTTTGGCTGGACGAATTGCATGGGCTGCGCATCTCGATCAAAGGTCATGATGGAAGATGGCCGGTCTCAACCATCAAGTTCACGGAGAACTAGACGCTGCAGGTCCGCTGCGGGTCTCTGCGCTCGACCGCATCGACATTGTTTCTGTCCGTGCCTGCGGCCGGCGGAGGTAACGGACTGCGGATCGTCAACAACGGCTGGTCGCTCCTTGATGCGCCGGAGTTGCGCCGCAAAAGGCGCGTGATGGCCTTGCTGGCTCGGCGTTGCAATGGCCGACCCCGTCCGGCTTGTCAGGTCGAACCCAGCACGCTCTAATCATCATGTTCTGACATTGCGAGGAGACACAACATGGCACGCCACCCTGCCCTGTTGGGCGGGCTTATCGCTCTTGCTTTCATGACCTCGGCTCATGCCGAGGTGACACGCTTCAACGTCCTTGAACGCACGGCAGCCGCCCTGCAGGGCCGCAGCTTCGGCGCCGCCAGTCAGGTCGAGAAGATCACCGCGAGCGCGACCATCGCGCTCGATCCGGCCAACCCCCGCAACGCCGTCATCGCCGATCTCGACCGTGCGCCGCGCAACGCCGACGGCAAGGTGGAGGCCACCAGCGACGTCATCATCCTCCGTCCTGCCCACCCCAACGGCATCCTGCTGTTCGAAATCCCAAATCGCGGACGCCGGCTGATCTCGGCCTGGTTCGACAACAGCTCGATCCAGGGCAGCGTCCGCCTCGATCAGGCCGATGACGCAGGCCGCGGGTTCCTGCTGTCGCAGGGTTACACGCTGGTCTGGGCAGGCTGGCAGGCCGATGCGCCCGCGGGTTCGGGCATGCTGGGCATTAAGGTGCCGGTCGTCGCCGGGATCACCGGACCGGTGCGCGAGGAGTGGAGTTTTGGCGACACCGCCAATCCGCATCGCGCGAGCCTGAGCTATCCGGTCGCGGACCGGGCCAGCGCGCAGTTGTCGGTCCATGCCCGCGCCGACGATCCGCGCCAGAGCCCGCCGGAACTCAAATTCAGCTTCATCGACGACACAACCATCGAGATCACGTGCCCGGCTGGCGTGATCCCGGATGCGCTGTACGAGCTGACTTACACCGCGCGCGATCCCAAGGTGATCGGCATGGGTCTCGCCGCGATCCGCGACGTCACCGCCTTCCTGCGGCGCGAGGGCGGCCCGGCCAATCCGCTCGCCGCTGACGAGCGGAGCGGTATCTCGCGGGCGATCGCGCTCGGCATCTCGCAGTCCGGTCGCGTGCTTCGCGACGCCCTCTATTACGGAATGAACGAGGACGAAGCCGGGCGACTGGTGTTCGAGGCGATGATGCCGATCATCCCCGGCGCGCGGCGCAGCTTCACCAATGACCGCTTCGCGGAGCCGGGCCGCAATCCGGGGCCGGAATTCGATCGCCTCTATCCCGTGCTGCGCTTTCCCTTCACCTATGCGGTCACCGAGGATGCGGTCACAGGCCGGCGCGACGGGCTGCTCGTCCGCTGCAGCCTGACCAACACGTGTCCGCGCATCATGCAGGTCGATTCGGAGTTCGAGTTCTGGGGATCCGAGGCGAGCTTGCTCGTCACCGACACGCGCGGACGCAATCTGGAGCTGCCGCCCGAGGTGCGGCTCTACATGATCGCAGGCATGCCGCACGGCAATGTCGCCAGCGCCGTGGTCACCCGCAAGCCGAGCTGCGCGCTGCCGCTCAACCCGGTCTATGGCGGGCCCGCCTATCGGGCCCTGCTCACCGATCTGCGCGCGTGGATCACAGAGGACATCCCACCGCCGGCAAGCCGCTACCCGACGCTGGCTCAGAATACGCTGACGGCAGCTGGCGATGTCTATCCGGTGCCGATCCCGAGCCTCGGCTATCGCGCACAATATGCGCGAGCGGAGGCGATTGAGCAGGCCACGCCGCTACCGAAGGTGCGCGGGGAATACCCACTCTATTTGCCGCGCGCCGGCGCGGACGGCAATGCGTTGGCCGGCGTGCGCCTGCCGTTGCTGGCTGCTCCTCGTGCGACCTATACGGGGTGGAATCCGATCGCCGGTGCCGACGGCGGGCAAACGCTGTGTACCCAGATGGGCGGCACGTTGCCCTTCGCGGCAACGCGCGCCGAACGCATCGCGGCGGGCGATTCGCGCCCGTCGATCGAGGAGCTCTATCCGACGTCGGACGCCTATGTGGCAGCGGTCAAGGCTGCGACGGCGCGGCTGGTGGATGACCGCCTGCTGCTTCCGGAGGATGCAGCAGACGCGATTGCCGCCGCAGAGGCCGGCACTCTGGCCCGGCTTGCCCCATGACTGAGCCGCAATGCGCGGCGAGCAGAGATGCCGCTCGGCAGCGATAGAGGGTGCTGCCCGATTGTCAGTTCGCCGTCCTACATTGTCTGCTGCGGCGCTGGCGGCTGTTGGATTTAGCGGTAAACCGGGTCTCCTCAGGCGCCTGCATGCCACTTACCAGGATTGAGGGACGACGCCACGATACCCTCGCGCGCACGATGGATAATCCAGGATAGCCCCTGTTCAGCTTGCACGCAGCGCGTCCGAATGAGCATCGAAATGGCGGGTGGCTCGCTTTGCACTCGCGAGAACTATCGCCTGATGCGCGAACGGCTTATGCAGATCGTCTGGTGGAAGGAAGACTACGGCGACAAACAACCCCTCAACCGCGACGTAAACGAAGACGCCAAGAACATCGTCATGATGGACCTGGCGATCCTACAGGCCGAAGCTGCCGTCGGTATGTACAAGAAGCCGGTTAGGGTGCTGGCGAGGGAGATACATTATGAACCGTTGCCGGACGAGGTTCGCATCACCGTGATTGAAGCATGGAAGCGAGGCGGGTTGGTGTCAAACGCCGCTATTGGGCGTATAGCGCCATCAGAGGCGGCCTTGTAAGCATCTGATTTTTTGTGGTTTTCTGGTAGCGGGGGAGCGATTCACGCGTTCCCCCCTCCCCCCTCGGAACTCTTCATCGTCATCCGGAGGGAAAGAAAAGCCGCCTGAGGCCATTCTCTTTGGCGCCCATTTCAGAGCCAAATGGACGCACGAAAACGGGCTCGAACCTGCGACCTGCGGCGTGAGAGGCCTGAACAAGCGTCTGCAATCAAGCTCACCCGGAAGATGATCCGTAACCGGTATGAGCTACCACGTCTGCGGCGGTCAGCGCGCGCGAGGGTAGCGTGTGGGCATCCAGTATTGGCGCATGGCCTCAACGACGGTCGGGATGTCGGCATGGGCGTTGCGCAGGAATTC
>Ga0335071_10000081_pt1 | contig 110642 bp, 118 predicted proteins | sample Lox_Sample_15_FD_206724 | JGI IMG/M metagenome (GOLD analysis project Ga0335071, IMG submission 206724) | Soil microbial communities from Loxahatchee National Wildlife Refuge, Florida, United States - Lox_Sample_1.5 | ecosystem: Environmental > Terrestrial > Soil > Wetlands | place: USA... | reverse complement strand
AGGAAGAGGGCGGTCGTCACACCCCGTTCTTCACCAACTACCGTCCGCAGTTCTACTTCCGCACCACCGACGTCACCGGCGTCGTGCACCTGCCGGAAGGCACCGAGATGGTGATGCCGGGCGACAACATCGCGATGGAAGTGCACCTGATCGTGCCGATCGCGATGGAAGAGAAGCTGCGCTTCGCCATCCGTGAAGGCGGCCGCACCGTCGGCGCCGGCGTCGTCGCCTCGATCATCGAGTAACACGAATAGGGAATGGCGAGTGGCGGATGGATCACCATTCGCCATTCGCAACTCGCCACTCACTAGAAGAAAGCTACGGCAATGAACGGCCAAAACATTCGCATACGTCTCAAGGCGTTCGACCATCGCATCCTCGACACGTCGACGCGTGAGATCGTGAACACGGCGAAACGCACCGGCGCGCAGGTTCGCGGACCCATTCCGCTGCCCACCCGCATCGAGAAGTTCACCGTCAACCGTTCGCCGCACGTCGACAAGAAGAGCCGCGAGCAGTTCGAGATGCGCACCCACAAGCGCCTGCTCGACATCGTCGATCCGACCCCGCAGACCGTCGATGCTCTCATGAAGCTCGACCTTGCTGCAGGCGTCGACGTCGAGATCAAGCTCTAAGTTTTTGCTCACGTCCGCATACGTCGCGGACAGAAGGACAGGAAGCACGCAGATGCGCTCCGGAGTGATCGCACAAAAGGTCGGGATGACGCGGGTCTTCACGGAGGCCGGCGAACATATCCCCGTGACCGTGCTCAAGCTCGGTAACTGCCAGGTGGTCGGTCATCTGACCGCCGAGAAGAACGGCTATGTCGCGCTGCAGCTCGGTGCCGGCAGCCGCAAGACGGTCTACATGCCGAAGGCCGAGCGCGGCCAGTTCGCGGTCGCCAAGGTCGAGCCGAAGCGCAAGGTCGCCGAATTCCGCGTCACGCCCGACGCGCTGATTCCGGTTGGCGCCGAGATCCAGGCCGACCATTTCGTCGTCGGCCAGTTCGTCGACGTCACCGGCACCTCGATCGGCAAGGGCTTTGCCGGCGGCATGAAGCGCTGGAACTTCGGCGGTCTGCGCGCCACCCACGGCGTGTCGATCTCGCATCGTTCGATCGGCTCGACCGGCGGCCGTCAGGACCCCGGCAAGACCTGGAAGAACAAGAAGATGCCCGGTCACATGGGTGTCGACCGCATCACGACGCTCAATCTGCGCGTGGTGCAGACCGACGTCGAACGCGGCCTGATCCTGGTCGAAGGTGCCGTGCCCGGCGCCAAGGGCGGCTGGATCTCGGTGCGCGACGCGGTGAAGAAGCCGCTGCCGAAGGAGGCGCCGAAGCCCGGCAAGTTCAAGGTCGCAGCCGAGGCGGCACAAGCGCCGGCCGAGCAGGGGGCGTGAGATGGAACTGAAAGTCACAACCCTCGAGGGCAAGGAAGCCGGCTCCGTCCAGCTGTCCGACGCCATCTTCGGCCTCGAGCCACGCGCCGATATCATCGCGCGTTGCGTGCAGTGGCAGCTCAACAAGCGGCAGGCCGGCACCCACAAGGCCAAGGGCCGCGCCGAGATCTGGCGCACCGGCAAGAAGATGTACAAGCAGAAGGGCACCGGCGGTGCCCGTCACGGCTCGGCGCGTGTGCCGCAGTTCCGTGGCGGCGGCCGCGCCTTCGGACCGGTCGTGCGCTCGCACGAGACCGACCTGCCGAAGAAGGTGCGCGCGCTGGCGCTGAAGCATGCGCTGTCGGCCAAGGCCAAGGACGGCGATCTCGTGGTGCTCGATGCCGCCAAGCTCGAGGCCGCCAAGACCAAGGCGCTGGTCGGTCACTTCTCCGGCCTCGGCCTCACCAACGCGCTGATCATCGACGGCGCCGAGCTGCACAACGGTTTTGCGTCGGCCGCGCGCAACATCCCGAACATGGACGTGCTGCCGATCCAGGGCATCAACGTCTATGACATTCTGCGGCGCCAAAAGCTGGTCCTGACCAAGGCGGCGATCGATGCGCTGGAGGCGCGCTTCAAATGAAGACGATAGATCCGCGCCATTACGACGTCATCGTGGCCCCGGTCATCACCGAGAAGGCCACGCTCGCCTCGGAGTACAACAAGGTCCTGTTCAAGGTCGCGGCGAAGGCGACGAAGCCGCAGATCAAGGAAGCGGTGGAGAAGCTGTTCGACGTCAAGGTCAAGAGCGTCAACACGCTGGTGCGCAAGGGCAAGACCAAGGTGTTCCGCGGCAATTTCGGTTCGCAGTCGGATACGAAGCGCGCGATCGTGACCCTCGAAGAGGGCCACCGGATCGACGTGACGACCGGCCTATAAGGCAGTAACGCCATGGCATTGAAGACTTACAATCCCACGACGCCGGGCCAGCGCCAGCTGGTCATGGTCGATCGTTCGGCCCTCTACAAGGGCAAGCCGGTCAAGGCCTTGACCGAAGGCAAGCAGTCGACCGGCGGGCGCAACAATCATGGCCGCATCACCGTGCGTTTCCGCGGTGGCGGGCACAAGCAGGCCTACCGCTTGGTCGACTTCAAGCGCGACAAGCAAGATGTGCCGGCGACCGTCGAGCGGCTGGAATACGATCCGAACCGCACCGCGTTCATCGCGCTGATCAAGTATCAGGACGGCGAGCAGGCCTATATGCTGGCGCCGCAGCGGCTCGCGGTCGGTGACACCATCATCGCCGGAGCTCATGTCGACGTGAAGCCGGGCAATGTCATGCCGCTCGGCAACATGCCGGTCGGCACCATCGTGCACAACATCGAGACCAAGATCGGCAAGGGCGGCCAGCTCGCGCGTTCGGCCGGCACCTATGCGCAGATCGTCGGCCGCGACCAGGATTACGTCATCCTGCGGCTCAACTCGGGCGAGCAGCGCCTGGTGCATGGCCGCTGCCGCGGCACCATCGGTGCGGTGTCGAACCCCGATCACATGAACATCTCGATCGGCAAGGCCGGGCGCAAGCGCTGGCTCGGCCGCCGGCCGCACAACCGCGGCGTCGCGATGAACCCGATCGATCACCCGCACGGCGGCGGCGAAGGCCGTACCTCCGGCGGTCGCCATCCGGTCACGCCATGGGGCAAGCCCACCAAGGGCAAGAAGACCCGCTCCAACAAGTCGACCGACCGATTCATTCTCCTAAGCCGCCACAAGCGGAAGAAGTAAGGAACGCCGGACATGGTTCGTTCAGTCTGGAAAGGCCCGTTCGTCGAGGCTTCGCTGTTGAAAAAAGCGGATGCCGCGCGCGCGTCCGGCCGTCACGATGTGATCAAGATCTGGAGCCGCCGCTCGACCATCCTGCCGCAGTTCGTCGGCCTCGTGTTCGGCGTCTACAACGGCCAGAAGCACGTGCCGGTCTCGGTCAACGAGGAAATGGTCGGGCACAAGTTCGGCGAGTTCTCGCCGACGCGCACCTTCCACGGCCATTCGGGCGACAAGAAAGCCAAGAGGGCTTGAGGATCTAGCGATGAGCAAACCAAAGCGCGAACGGGCCCTTGCGGACAACGAGGCCAAGGCGGTCGCCCGGATGCTCCGGGTCAGCCCGCAGAAGCTCAATCTGGTCGCGCAGATGATCCGCGGCCGGAAGGTGTCGTCGGCGCTGGCCGACCTGCAGTTCTCGCGCAAGCGGATCGCGGTCGATGTCAAGAAGTGCCTGGAATCGGCGATCGCCAATGCCGAGAACAATCACGACCTCGATGTCGACGAGCTGGTGGTCGCGCAGGCGCATGTCGGCAACGGCATCGTGATGAAGCGTTTCGCCCCGCGCGGCCGTGGCCGTTCGGGCCGGGTTTTCAAACCATTTTCGCAGCTGACGATCGTGGTTCGTCAGGTCGAGGCGAGCGCGTAAGAGGCGCGGGAGAATACGATGGGTCAAAAGATCAATCCGATCGGTCTGCGTCTCGGCATCAACCGGACCTGGGATTCGCGCTGGTTCGCGGGCAAGAGCGAGTACGGCAAGCTGCTGCACGAGGACGTCAGGATCCGCGAGATCCTGCACAAGGAGTTGAAGCAGGCGGCGGTCGCGCGCATCGTGATCGAGCGTCCGCACAAGAAGTGCCGCGTCACCATCCACTCGGCCCGTCCGGGCGTCGTGATCGGCAAGAAGGGCGCCGACATCGACAAGCTGCGCAAGAAGGTCGCCGACATCACCTCGTCCGACGTCGTGCTCAACATCGTCGAGATCCGCAAGCCCGAGCTCGACGCGACCCTGGTCGCCGAATCGATCGCGCAGCAGCTCGAGCGCCGCGTCGCGTTCCGCCGCGCCATGAAGCGGGCCGTGCAGTCGGCGATGCGTCTCGGCGCCGAGGGCATCCGCATCAACTGCTCGGGGCGTCTGGGCGGCGCGGAAATCGCGCGCATGGAATGGTATCGCGAGGGCCGCGTGCCGCTGCACACGCTGCGTGCCGACATCGACTATGGCGTTGCCACCGCGTTCACCACCTTCGGCACCTGCGGCGTCAAGGTCTGGATCTTCAAGGGCGAGATCCTAGAGCACGATCCGATGGCCCAGGACAAGCGGATGGCCGAGGGCGACACGCCGCGCGGACGCCGCGACGCGGCCTGAAGTTTTTGAAAGAGGTTTGAGGGCTTGACGCCATGATGCAACCAAAGAAAACGAAGTTCCGGAAGGCGCATAAGGGCCGCATTCACGGCGTTGCGACTTCGGGCGCGACGTTGTCGTTCGGCCAGTACGGGCTGAAGGCGATGGAGCCCGATCGCGTCACCGCGCGCCAAATCGAGGCCGCCCGCCGCGCGCTGACCCGCCACATGAAGCGCGCCGGCCGCGTCTGGATCCGCGTGTTCCCGGACGTGCCGGTTTCGAAGAAGCCGGCCGAAGTCCGCATGGGCTCCGGCAAGGGCTCGCCGGAATTGTGGGTGGCGCGGGTCAAGCCCGGCCGCGTGATTTTCGAGATCGACGGCGTCGCCGTGCAGACCGCGCGCGAGGCGCTGTCGCTGGCGGCCGCCAAGCTGCCGATCAAGACGCGCTTCGTCGAGCGCATTGCGGAGTAGGGCCATGGCCGAGATGAAAAGCGAAGACATCCGCGCGATGAGCCCCGATCAGATGGAGGACGCCGTTCTCAATCTGAAGAAGGAGCGCTTCAACCTCCGCTTCCAGCGCGCCACCGGCCAGCTGGAGAACACCTCGCGCATGCGCGAGGCGCGCCGCGACATCGCTCGCATCAAGACCATCGCCGCGCAGCAGCGCGCCAAGAAGAAGTAAGGGGCTGACAAATGCCGAAACGGACGCTGCAGGGCGTTGTCGTCAGCGACAAGCAGGCCAAGACGATCGTGGTGCGGGTCGACCGCCGCTTCACCCATCCGATCTACAAGAAGACGATCCGTCGCTCCAAGAACTACCACGCCCACGACGAGGCCAACGAGTTCAAGGCCGGCGACGTGGTGTGGATCGAGGAGAGCAAGCCGATCTCGAAACTGAAGCGCTGGACCGTGGTCCGGGGCGAGCACAAGAAAACCGCCTGAGGCGGCGATGCGGCTCGAGAGCCGCGCGCCGTTCCGGGACAACATTACGCGCAAATCTTTGCGCAACAGATGAAGAGGACGAGGTGCATCAATGATTCAGATGCAGACCAACCTCGACGTGGCCGATAATTCCGGCGCACGCCGTGTCATGTGTATCAAGGTGCTCGGCGGCTCGAAGCGCCGTTACGCCACCGTCGGCGACATCATCGTCGTGTCGATCAAGGAAGCCATTCCGCGCGGCAAGGTGAAGAAGGGCGACGTGATGAAGGCCGTCGTGGTGCGGGTCCGCAAGGACATCCGCCGGCCCGACGGTTCGGTCATCCGCTTCGACCGCAACGCCGCCGTGCTGATCAACAACCAGGCCGAGCCGGTGGGCACCCGCATCTTCGGGCCGGTGCCGCGCGAGCTGCGCGCCAAGAATCACATGAAGATCATCTCGCTCGCGCCGGAGGTGCTGTGATGGCTGCCAAGATCCGCAAGGGCGACAAGGTCGTCGTGCTCTCCGGCCGCGACAAGGGCCGCAGCGGCGAAGTGTTCGAGGTGCGTCCGACCGAGGGCAAGGCGCTGGTGCGCGGCATCAACATGGTGCGGCGGCATCAGAAGCAGACCCAGAACCAGGAGGGCGGCATCATCTCCAAGGAGGCGCCGATCGACCTCTCCAACATCGCGTATGTCGGCAAGGACGGCAAGCCGACACGCATCGGATTCAAGATTCAGGCGGACGGCAAGAAGGTCCGCATCGCCAAGAGCTCGGGAGCAGAGATCGATGGCTGAGACAGTCTATGTGCCGCGCCTGCGCGCGGATTACGACCGCCGGATTCGCGGGTCGTTGACCGAGAAGTTCGGCTACCAGAATGTCATGCAGGTGCCGCGGCTCGACAAGGTCGTGCTCAACATGGGCATCGGCGAGGCCGTCAACGACCGCAAGAAGGCGGAGACGGCGGCGGCCGACCTGTCGCTGATCGCCGGCCAGAAGGCGGTGGTGACCTATTCGCGCATCGCGATCGCGACCTACAAGCTGCGCGAGAACCAGCCGATCGGCTGCAAGGTCACGCTGCGCAAGGCCAAGATGTACGAGTTCATCGACCGCCTGGTGAACGTCGCGCTGCCGCGCGTGCGCGACTTTCGCGGGCTAAACCCCAAGAGTTTTGATGGCCGCGGCAACTATTCGCTCGGCATCAAGGAGCACATCATTTTCCCCGAGATCGACTTCGACAAGGCGGGGGAATCATGGGGCATGGACATCACGGTCTGCACCACCGCGCGCAGCGACGACGAGGCGCGGGCACTGCTCACCGCATTCAATTTCCCGTTCCGGCAGTGAGAGGCTGAGGCAAGCCTCTCAAACGCGGAAACCTAGGAGCCTGACATGGCAAAGAAGAGTTCGATCGAGAAGAACAACCGCCGCATGCGGATGGTCAAGAACGCCGCTCCCCAGCGCGCCAAGCTGAAGGCGATCATCGCCGACAAGACGAGGCCGATGGAAGAGCGCTTCGCGGCGACGCTGAAGCTCGCCGAGATGCCGCGCAATTCGTCGGCGACGCGGATTCGGCTGCGCTGCGAGCTCACCGGCCGGCCGCGCTCGAACTATCGCAAGAACAAGCTCAGCCGTATCGCGCTGCGCGAACTCGGCTCCAAGGGCCTGGTTCCGGGCCTCGTGAAGTCGAGCTGGTAAGGAGGGTCGTCAGATGTCGACACACGATCCGATCAGCGATCTGATCACCCGCATCCGCAACGCGCAGATGCGCTCCAAGTCCAAGGTCTCGACCCCGGGCTCGAAGATGCGCGCCAACGTCTTGGACGTGCTCAAGGCCGAAGGCTACATCCGCGGCTATGCCACGGTGGAGCATGCGGGCGGCCGCAGCGAACTCGAGATCGAGCTGAAATATTTCGATGGCGAGCCGGTCATCCGCGAGATCGAGCGGGTGTCGAAGCCGGGACGGCGGGTCTACACCTCGGTGAAGAGCCTGCCGCGGGTCAACAACGGCCTCGGCATCTCGGTGTTGTCGACGCCGAAGGGAATCATGGCCGACCACGACGCACGCGATGCGAATGTGGGCGGTGAAATTCTCTTCACGGTGTTCTGAGAAGGAATTTTATCATGTCACGTATCGGCAAGAGGCCAGTGACGATCCCGTCGGGAGTGACCGCGACCGTCGAAGGCCAGACCGTGAAGGTGAAAGGGCCGAAGGGCCAGCTTCAGTTCGTGGTCCACGACGACGTCGAGGTGAAGTTCGAGAAGGGCCAGGTCAAGGTCGCGCCGCGCGCCGAGACCAACCGGGCGCGTGCGTTGTACGGCACCGCGCGGGCCCAGATCGCCAATCTCGTCGACGGCGTCACCAAGGGTTTTGAGAAGAAGCTCGAGATCACCGGCGTCGGCTACCGCGCCGCGATGCAGGGCAAGAACCTGCAGCTCGCGCTCGGCTACAGCCACGACGTCGTCTACCCGATCCCGGAAGGCATCACCATCGTGGTGCCGAAGCCGACCGAGATCACGGTGTCGGGCAACGACATCCAGCGTGTCGGCCAGGTCGCGGCGGAAATCCGCGCCTATCGTCCGCCGGAGCCCTACAAGGGCAAGGGCGTGAAGTATGTCGGCGAATTCATCTTCCGCAAGGAAGGCAAGAAGAAGTAACGGAGCCGGTGATGTCGAGAGCCAAGGTTACGAATGCCCGGCGCAAGCAACGCGTGAGGCTTGCGTTGCGCCGTTCGGCAGGCGGTCGTCCGCGCCTGTCGGTGTTCCGTTCGTCAAAGCACATCTATGCGCAGGTCATCGACGACCAGAAGGGCGAGACGCTCGCTTCCGCCTCGTCGATGGAGAAGGAGATGCGCGGAGCCGGCAACACCGGTGCCAACATCGACGCGGCGAAGGCGGTCGGCAAGCTTCTGGCCGAGCGTGCCGTGAAGAAGGGCGTCAAGGAGGTCGTGTTCGATCGCGGCGGCTATCTGTATCACGGCCGCGTCAAGGCGCTGGCCGATGCGGCCCGCGAGAGCGGACTGAGCTTCTAAGCAAATTGATGGATTTGAGGACAGAGGCTGACAGCGGCCTCCTAGAGATTGGAAAACACCATGGCAGGTGAACGCGAACGCGGCGGGCGCGAACGGAGCAGGGAGCGCGAGGAGCGCGACAGCGAGTTCGTCGACAAGCTCGTCCACATCAATCGTGTGGCGAAGGTGGTCAAGGGCGGCAAGCGCTTCGGCTTCGCGGCGCTGGTCGTGATCGGCGACCAGAAGGGCCGGGTCGGGTTCGGCCATGGCAAGGCGCGCGAGGTGCCTGAAGCGATCCGCAAGGCAACGGACGCTGCCAAGCGCAACCTGACCCGCGTCGCACTGCGCGAGGGCCGCACCTTGCATCACGACATCGCCGGCCGTCACGGTGCGGGCCGGGTGTATCTGCGCGCCGCTCCGGCCGGTACCGGCATCATCGCCGGCGGCCCGATGCGCGCGGTGTTCGAGACGCTGGGCATCCAGGACGTGGTGGCGAAGTCGATCGGCTCGTCGAACCCCTACAACATGGTGCGCGCGACTTTCGACGCGCTGAAGCACCAGGATTCGCCGCGCTCGGTCGCGGCGCGCCGGAACATCAAGGTGTCCACGCTGCAGGCCCGCCGTGTCGGTGGTGATGCAGAGGCGGCCGCCGACTGATCACGCGCGAAACGCGCATTTGGAGTTTTGAGACGATGGCCAAGGCCGCAAAAACCATCAAGGTCGAGCAGACCGGCAGCCCGATCCGCCGCCACCACTCGCAGCGGTCGACGCTGATCGGGCTCAAGCTGAACAAGATCGGCCGGGTCACCGAACTGCCGGATACCCCGGCGGTGCGCGGCATGATCGAGAAGGTTCACCACCTCGTCCGCATCGTCGGCGAGTAGTCAGAAATAAGGAGAAGGGCGATGAAGCTCAGCGATATCGCCGACAATGAAGGTGCGCGCAAGAAGCGCATGCGTGTCGGACGCGGCATCGGCTCAGGCAAGGGCAAGACCTCGGGCCGCGGCGGCAAGGGCCAGACCGCGCGTTCGGGCGTGCGCATCAAGGGGTTCGAGGGCGGCCAGATGCCGTTGCATCGCCGTCTGCCCAAGCGCGGTTTCCACAACGTGTTCCGCCTGGAGTTCGTCGAGATCAATCTCGACCGTCTGCAGGAGGCGATCGACGCCAAGCTGATCGATGCGGCCAGCGTCATCAACGCCGAATCGCTGGTGAAGGCGCGGGTGCTGCGCCGCGCCAGGGACGGCGTGCGCCTGCTCGGCCGCGGCGAGATCAAGGCCAAGCTCAATATCGAGGTGCACGGCGCTTCGAAATCGGCCATCGCGGCCGTGGAGAAGGCCGGCGGCACGGTCAAGATCCTGGCCCCCGCCAAGGATGAAGGCGCCGCGGCGTAACATCTGCGTCATCGCCGCTCCCGGGCGAAGTTCGGCCGGGAGGGAGCGGTGGACTTATCGGGCACCGAACGCCAAATAATCAGGGGTGTCCGGCCTGATTGATCTCCGAAGCGCCGGGGGTTGCAGCGCAAGGGCGGCGGGAGAAAGCCAAACATGGTCTCAGCAGCAGAACAACTTGCGGCAAACCTCAATTTCGCGGCGCTCGGCAAGGCCGAGGAACTGAAGAAGCGCATCTGGTTCACCCTCGGCGCGCTGCTGGTCTACCGGCTCGGCACCTACATTCCGCTGCCCGGCATCGATCCCAACATCTGGGAGCAGGTGTTCAAGACCCAGGCCGGCGGCATTTTGGGCATGTTCAACATGTTCGCCGGCGGCGGCATCCACCGCATGGCGATCTTTGCGCTGAACATCATGCCGTACATCTCGGCCTCGATCATCATCCAGCTCCTGACCACGGTCTCGCCGCAGCTCGAAGCCCTGAAGAAGGAAGGTGAGGCGGGGCGCAAGACGCTGAACCAGTACACCCGCTATCTCACTGTGATCCTGGCCGCATTCCAGTCCTACGGCATCGCGGTCGGCCTCGAGGGCGCCGGCAATGTCGTCAGCGATCCCGGCCTGTTCTTCCGCATCTCGACGACCGTGACGCTGGCCGGCGGCACCATGTTCCTGATGTGGCTGGGCGAGCAGATCACCTCGCGCGGCATCGGCAACGGCATTTCGCTGATCATCCTCTCCGGCATCGTCGCCGAACTGCCCTCGGCGCTCGCCAACATGCTGGAACTCGGACGCCAGGGCGCGCTGTCGACCGGGCTGATCCTGATCGTGATCGTGATGGCGGTCGCCGTGATCGCCTTCATCGTGTTCATGGAGCGAGCGCAGCGCCGGCTGCTGATCCAGTATCCGAAGCGCCAGGTCGGCAACAAGATGTTCGAGGGCCAGTCCTCGCATCTGCCGCTGAAGCTCAACACCTCGGGCGTGATCCCGCCGATCTTCGCCTCCTCGCTGCTGCTGCTGCCGACCACGGTCGCCAATTTCAACGCCGGCAAGGGGCCGGAATGGCTGCAGACCATCACAACCCAGCTCGGTCACGGCCGCCCGCTGTTCCTGATCCTGTATCTCGCGCTGATCGTGTTCTTCGCCTTCTTCTACACCGCGATCGTGTTCAACCCGACCGAGACCGCCGATAACCTGAAAAAGCATGGCGGCTTCATCCCGGGTATCCGCCCGGGCGAGCGCACCGCCGAATACATCGATTACGTGCTGTCGCGCATCACCGTGATCGGCGCCATCTATCTCGCCATCGTCTGCCTGATCCCCGAAATTCTGATTTCCTACGCCGCGGTTCCCTTCTACTTTGGTGGCACTTCACTGTTGATCGTGGTCAGTGTGACCATGGATACGGTGGCGCAGGTTCAGGGTTATCTGCTCGCCCACCAGTATGAAGGGCTGATCAGGAAGTCGAAATTGCGGGGCCGCCGGCGCTGACCGGCCTCCCGCCAAACCAACAACAAGGTGTGCGGAGTTTCGCTCACCGACGCCGGGGGGCGAACGAAAGATGAGACTGATCCTTTTGGGACCGCCGGGGTCCGGCAAGGGCACGCAGGCGCAGCGGCTGGTCCAGCGTTACGGTATTATCCAACTGTCGACCGGTGACATGCTTCGGGCCGCAATCGCGGCCCAGACGCCTGTCGGGCTGAAAGCCAAGGACATCATGGCGGCCGGGCACTTGGTGCCCGACGAAATCGTCGTCGGCATCATCTCCGACCGGATCGATCAGGCGGATGCGGTCAACGGCTTCATCCTCGACGGCTTCCCGCGCACGGTGCGGCAGGCGGAGGAACTCGACGACCTCTTGAAGCAGAAGCGCATGACGCTCGATGCTGTCGTCGAACTGAAGGTCAACGAGAGCGCTCTGCTGGCGCGGGTCGAGAATCGCGCCGCCCAGACCCGTGCACGAGGCGAGGAAGTGAGGGCTGACGACACGCCCGAGGTGTTGGCCAAGCGCCTGCACAACTATCGCACCCAGACCGAGCCGCTGATTCACTATTATGCCGACCAGCGCAAGCTGATGACTGTCGACGGCATGATGACCATCGAAGAGGTCACGGGCGAGATCCTGCGCATCCTGGACGCGATCGGCGCCGGTGAAAGCCAGGCGAAGAGCAAGGCGTCACGGAAAAAGGCCGCGCCGGCCAAGCGCAGTGCCAGCGGGGCCAAAAGGGCGGTTAAAAAGACCGCCAAGAAGGCTCCCAAGGTCAAGGCCGCCGCGAAAAGCGGAAAATCGGCCCGAAAGGCCCCCAAGAAGGCCACCAAGGGGGCGCGGAAGACCGGGCGGACGGCCGGCCACAGAAGCGCCACAAAGACGGCCCGAAAAGGTGCGAAAAAGCTCACGAAGAAGCGAGCTAAGGCTTAGAAGCGGTTGACGAAACAGGGTTTGATACTTATAAGCCCCCGATCCAAGTCGGATGGTTTCAAAACGATGCCGGACCCCGGGAAACCAAGGGGCGGGGCGTCGTGTTCGCGTTTGTGGACACCTGCCCGAGAATAGCGACAAACAAGGCCGAGCGGAAACGGTTCGGCGACAGGAGAACAGGCCGTGGCCCGTATTGCCGGCGTCAACATTCCCACCAACAAGCGCGTGCTGATCGCGCTGCAGTACATCCATGGCATCGGCCCCAAGATCGCGGCCGATATCATCGAGAAAGTGAAGATTCCCGAAGAGCGTCGGGTCAGCCAGTTGAGCGACCAGGAAGTCCTTCAGATCCGCGAAGTGATCGATCGCGACTACGTCGTCGAGGGCGATCTTCGCCGCGAGACCGGCATCAACATCAAGCGCCTGATGGACCTCGGCTGCTATCGCGGTCTGCGTCATCGGCGCGGCCTGCCGGTGCGCGGTCAGCGGACCCACACCAACGCGCGCACGCGCAAGGGGCCGGCCAAGGCGATCGCCGGCAAGAAGAAGTAACAGAAGCGACTAGCGAAGAGGGAGCAGCGAATAGTAACCCTGTTCGCCATTCGCTGCTCACTATTCGCGTCAGGTGTAGCCGCTGGCATCACGGCGGCGTTGAGATCATTGGAAAGGTTCATATATGGGTAAGGAAGCCACCCGCGTCCGCCGCCGCGAGCGCAAGAACATCGCCTCCGGCATTGCGCACGTGAACTCCTCGTTCAACAACACGACCATCACCATCACCGACGCGCAGGGCAATACCATTGCCTGGTCGTCGGCCGGCACGATGGGTTTCAAGGGATCGCGCAAGTCGACCCCGTATGCCGCGCAGGTCGCGGCGGAGGACGTCTCCAAGAAGGCGCAGGAGCATGGCATGCGCACGCTGGAAGTCGAGGTCGCCGGTCCCGGTTCGGGCCGCGAATCGGCGCTGCGGGCGCTGCAGGCCGCGGGCTTCACCGTCACCTCGATCCGCGACGTGACGACGATCCCGCACAATGGCTGCCGTCCACGCAAGCGCCGGCGCGTTTGAATTGATTCGGTCGCGGGCGGTGTGGCCCGTCTGCGACGAGATGCATTGCACGAGCCGCGGGCCCTTTCTCGCGGAATTCCAACGCCAGTAGGCCAGATGGCAGACTTGTTGGCCTGAGGGTTAGAACAGTGACGATCCAGAAGAATTGGCAAGAACTCATTCGGCCGAACAAGCTCCAGGTGACTGCAGGTTCCGACGCGAACCGGTTCGCCACCCTGGTTGCTGAACCGCTCGAGCGCGGTTTCGGCCAGACGCTCGGTAACGCGCTGCGCCGCATCCTGTTGTCCTCGCTGCAGGGCGCGGCGGTGCAGTCGGTGCACATCGACGGCGTGCTGCACGAATTCTCGTCGATCGCGGGCGTCCGCGAAGACGTCACCGACATCGTGCTGAACATCAAGGACATCTCGATCAAGATGCAGGGCGAAGGCCCCAAGCGCATGGTCGTGAAGAAACAGGGGCCGGGCGCGGTCACGGCCGGCGACATCCAGACCGTCGGCGATGTCGTGGTGCTCAACCCCGACCTGCAGCTCTGCACGCTGGACGACGGCGCCGAGATCCGCATGGAGTTCACGGTGGCGACCGGCAAGGGCTATGTGCCCGCCGAGCGCAACCGGCCCGAGGATGCGCCGATCGGGTTGATCCCGGTCGACAGCCTGTTCTCCCCGGTGCGCAAGGTCTCCTACAAGGTCGAGAACACCCGCGAGGGGCAGATCCTCGACTATGACAAGCTGACCATGACCATCGAGACCAACGGCGCGATCTCGCCGGAGGACGCGGTCGCCTATGCCGCGCGCATCCTGCAGGATCAGCTCAACGTGTTCGTCAATTTCGAGGAGCCGCGCAAGGAGGTCACGCAGGAGATCATTCCGGATCTCGCCTTCAACCCGGCGTTCCTCAAGAAGGTCGACGAGCTCGAGCTGTCGGTGCGTTCGGCCAACTGCCTGAAGAACGACAACATCGTCTATATCGGCGACCTCGTGCAGAAGTCGGAAGCGGAGATGCTGCGCACCCCGAACTTCGGCCGCAAGTCGCTGAACGAGATCAAGGAAGTGCTGGCCCAGATGGGTCTGCATCTCGGCATGGAAGTGCCGGGCTGGCCGCCGGAGAACATCGACGAGCTGGCCAAGCGCTTCGAGGATCACTACTGATCCATCATCATCGTCACGGCCGGGGTTCCCCGGCCCTGACGTCGCAAGGGCGAACGCAGGCAGCCCACCTGAGCAAATTGTCCGACGAACCGTCGCGGCAGATCGAAATTTGAAGGAATAGAGGATGCGTCACGGCAAGGTTCATCGGAAGCTCAACCGCACCGCCGAACATCGCAAGGCGATGTTCGCCAACATGTGCGCGGCGCTGATCAAGCACGAGCAGATCGTCACCACGCTGCCGAAGGCGAAGGAGCTGCGTCCGATCGTGGAGAAGCTCGTCACCCTCGGCAAGAAGGGCGGGCTGGCGCTGCGCCGCCAGGCGGTCTCGGAACTGCGCGACGTCGACATGGTCAAGAAACTGTTCGACGTGCTGGCGCCGCGCTACAAGGATCGCCATGGCGGCTATACCCGCATCATCAAGGCCGGCTTCCGCTACGGCGACAACGCGGCGATGGCGGTGATCGAGTTCGTCGACCGCGACGTCGATGCCAAGGGCAAGGACTCCGGTCCGGTCGCCGAGACCGCGGCGGAAGCGGCCTAGGATGTCGTACGACAGGTTTCGAAAAGCGGCGCTCCGGCGCCGCTTTTTTATTGTCCCGTCGTTCGATTGCGAGCTCGCCGATTGCACACGATATCTCCATCTGCTGTTGATGGAGATGACGCATGAAAATCGATCTATCTGGAAAAACCGCGCTGGTCACCGGTTCGACCGCCGGTATCGGCTTCGCGATCGCCAAGGGCCTTGCGGCTGCCGGCGCGGAGGTCGTGATCAACGGCCGCAGCCAATCCAGGGTCGATGCGGCCGTGAGCAAGCTTGCGGGCGCCGCGTCCGTGTCCGGCAGCAAGGTGCGCGGCATCGCCGCTGACGTTGCGACCGCCGCCGGCTGCGATGCGCTGATCAAGGCGCAGCGCGATTTCGATATTCTCATCAACAATGCCGGGATTTTTGCGGCCACGGATTTTTTCGCGACCCCTGACGAAGACTGGATGCATTTTTTCGAAGCAAACGTGATGTCCGGCGTGCGGCTGTCGCGCGCCTATCTGCCGGGCATGCTGAGGCGCAACTGGGGCCGCATCGTCTTCATCTCCTCTGAATCGGCACTGAACATTCCGACCGAGATGATCCACTACGGCACCACGAAGACCGCGCAGCTTGCGATCTCGCGCGGGCTTGCCAAATTGACCCGCGGCACAAACGTGACCGTCAATTCGGTGTTGCCGGGGCCGACCATGTCCGAAGGTGTGGAAGGATTCGTCAAGGACCTCGCGCGACAGGGCGGCCAGTCCGAGGAGGAGGCGGCCGCGAACTTCATCAGGCAGCATCGTTCGAGCTCGCTGCTGCAGCGCTTCGCGACCACGAACGAGATCGCCAACATGGTGGTCTACATCGCCTCGAAGGAGGCCTCTGCGACCAATGGCGCGGCGCTCCGCGCCGAAGGCGGCATCGTCGATACCATCGCGTGAGTTCGCATGATGGCAGCGTATGTGATTTCCGAAGTCGAGGTTCGTGACGCCGGCGCGATGGAGCTGTACCGGACGCTCGCGGCCCGATCGATCGCACGGTATGGCGGCCGTTACCTGGTCCGCGGCGGCGCCGCCGAACTGCTGGAGGGCGGTCCTGCGCTGAAGACGCTCGTCATCGTCGAGTTTGCCTCGATGGCCCGCGCGCGCGAATGGTACGCCTCGCCGGACTATTCCGAGGCGCTGCAGGTACGACAGACCGCGCTGGAGCGGCGGCTGGTCTTCGTCGAAGGCGTCGATTTGGCAGATCAACCATCCGGTTGATTATTGTTGTATCGCTCGCGGAAAGGTTGCGGAAAAGACGGCGCCGGCACGTAAAGCATTTCCGGATTTTGCTTCAAAAGCGGCGCTGCGGCGCCGCTTTTCTGTTGCGCAATTGATTTCACCGGAGCCATTCTGATTGAAAGGCTCGTTTACAGAAAGGAGTATCGCCGTAGGGGTCGGCAGGCGAAAGCGCATCGAGAGTCTTATGAGGACGAGGACGGTCGCCATCAGGCGAGCCGAGCTGCGAAAGATCCGGCGGGCGTGACTGCCCGTTGCGAACGATACGAACAACAACAGACGAGGTCGCAAGCAGGATTCCCTCGAACCGATGCGTGGCTCAGCTGACCAATCATTGATGGCACCGCGCTGGTCGGCGGATTGGCCCTGAAGTGCCCGGCGTTGTTTGTTCGAAGAGGGAGTTGTGATGCGCGTATTTGCAAGACTTGTTATCCTTCTCGTGGTGTCCTGCGTCCTTGCGTTCAGTCATGCGGGCATCGCCCAGCCGAGGCGTACCCTCGCGGCAGCCACGCCGACGATGCCGAGAGACGAAGCGGACATCCGCGACCGGGTCAATGCCTGGTCGATCGGTCTGGCCGGAGGTCTGCTCGAGGGCGCGCCGATCCATTTCGCGACCGAGATCGCACGCGTCGTGAACGATGGCGGCACCATGCATGTGCTCCCGATCGTGACCCGCGGTCCGACCGAGAACGTCAACGATCTGTTGTATCTGAGGGGGGTTGACGCGGCCATCATCAACTCGGACTCGCTCGAGGAATACAAGGCGCAGGTGCCGCAGATCGCGCAGCGCATCAGCTCCGTGCTCAGCCTGTTTCCGTCCGAGCTGCACATCTTCGTCCGTCCGGAGATTCAGTCGCTCGGCGATCTCGCCGGCAAGAAGGTCAACTTCAACACCCAGGGCACCGCCGCGGCCTATTCCGGGCCGCTGATCTTCAGCCGCCTCGGCGTCGAAGTCGAAAAGATGTTCATCCCGCACCCGGTGGCGCTGGAGCAGCTCCGGCGCGGCGACATCGCCGCCGTCGTGTTCGTCACCTCAAAGCCGGTCGACGCCTTCGTGAAGGGAAAATGGGACGAGGGATACAAGTTCCTGAGCGTCGATTTCGGCCCGAAATTCCAGGACTATTATGTCGCGTCCACTCTCGAGGCATCCGACTACCCCAATCTGATCCCGAAGGGGCAGCGGATCGCGACCATTGCGGTGCCGACCGTGCTCGCGGCGTTCAACTGGCGTCCCGGCTCACCGCGTTACCAGCGCGTGGCGCGCTTCGTGGACGAGTTGTTCACCCGCATCGACAAGCTGCAGACGCCCGGCTTCGATCCGAAATGGAAGGACGTCAATCCCGCCGTCCGTGTCCCCGGACTGGAGCGTTTCCAGGCCGCGCAGGAATGGCTCGACCGCAACGCCAATGCGGCCGTCAAGCCGAGCGCACGGCCATGAGGCGGGCGCGGCTCATCGTGGTCGCGCTGCTTGTCTCCGGGCGCGCCGTCTGCGCGCAGCCCGCCGATCCCGCCGACAGGGGACTCGGCGTCTGCCTCCAGGCCGCGCGCGCGGCCGACGATGAGTGCGCCAAGCTGAGCGACGATCCGGCGGCACGGATCGAGTGTTTCCACAAGGCACGCGGCGCCGAGCTTGAATGTCTCGACCACGTCATGTCCGATGCACCGGCGGCGGGGTCGGGCCAGGAGACCCCGGCGGCAGCCGCGCTGGCAGCGCCGCCGGCGCAGCCTCCCGCGGCAGCGCCGCCTGACGTCGCACCGATCGCGGAGCCGCCGAAAGCCGAGGCGGTCGTGAGTCCGCCGGCAGCGAGTCCGCCGGAGCCGCCCAAAGCCGAGGCGGTCGTGAGTCCGCCGGCAGCGAGTCCGCCGGAGCCGCCGAAAGCCGAGGCGGTCGTGAGTCCGCCCGCAGCGAGTCCGCCGGAGCCGCCGACAGCCAGCATTTCGGCCAGCGCGCCCGAAACCAGGGATCAGCAGGGCAAGGATCAGGACGCCGCGCCGCCGCCGAATCCCGATCCGGTCCAGGCAACGAAGGTGTCTCCGCCGGCGGCCTCAGCCGCGGCGTCGGCCGAGCCGACCCAACCGCACGAGCCGGACACGGCGGCCTTGCGGGAGTCGAGCTGGGTCGTGAGCGAGACGACGTCTCCGGTCGATTTCAGCCCGCTGATCACCGCCGTCATTCGCCCGTCGTCGCGCCTGCAGGACGGACCGAGCAGCCTTGCCGTTCGCTGCCGGCGCGGCCGCACCGAACTGTCGATCTGGAGCGAGGCCGGCTGGCATTCGGCGCGGAGCGATGCGGTGCTGGTCGATCATCGGGTCAACAAGGAGCCGATCGTCAGGCAGATGTGGAGCCTGTCCGCGGATGCCAGGACCGCGACCTACAGGGAGGACGCGGTCGAGCTGCTCAGATCGCTGCCCGAGGGCGGCCTCCTGAGCATCAGCCTTCCCGACGGCGACAATCTGAGGCGCGAGGCGACCTTTCTGCTCAGCGGCTGGACCGCGATCCGCCAAAAGATCGAAAAGCTCTGCAAATGGCCGCCCGCCGGGCGCGTCACGTATGGAAGGCGCTAATTCTGGAGCGTTCTCGCGCGAGGCGAGCTCTGGCTCGCAGATCGAGGGCCGCACGCGCAGCTATCCCTTGGTCGGCTCGCCCTCGTGGATAGGCCCCGGAAACGACGGCAGTGGCCGGCCAGGGCAGGGATTGGCTCAGATTCTGGCCTCTGTTGCAGCTGGCCTGCCGTAGGCCGATTCGGAGCGGACGGAAACCGACCCGCGCGCATTATTGTCTGCGGGCTCATGCATGATGTGGGCCTCGGCAACGGTGCGGATCGACGGACCATTTCACAAGGTCCTCAACGTACAGCACCTCAGTGACGCACTTGACGTCCAGAGGTTGAAATTTGGCTTGCACGTGCGATAACCTGATATGGGCCGGGGCAGCCTTGCCGATTGGGCAATTCCCCCGCCAGACCGGAGGTCCTTCCTACTCTCCACGCGATGGATGCGGGCGAGGAATGAGATGCGTATCTTGTTCATCTCCTCCGGTTTTCTGATTGCCATATCAGTCGCCGTGATATGGGGCGCGTCCTATTTCGGTCAAAACCTCGTAGCGCCTCTTCGACCGATGACGAGTCTGGCCATGATCAACCGAAGGAAGACGTGGTTCGAGGGCCTCAAAGAAACCGCGGCTGCCTTTACCGGCATTGTCGCGCATTCGGTCGTCGTGCATGAATTTGCGGTAGAAACTTACAGTTTTCCGAGTCTGGCGGCCGCGCTCGTGGCGGCCTTCCTCATGTGGGCTTTCTTTACATGGAGCCTCCAGCGATGGGTCAGATCGATGGAAAAGCGAGATCGCATCGAGGGTAGCTGGGGAAGTCTGATTACGAAAACCTCGGAGAATGAACCGACCGCGGTATCGACCTTCAATATTCAGCAGCATGAGGACAGGTTCTCACTCGAAGGCGTCAGTTTCAGGTGCGAGCGTGATGCACAGGGGCAGCTGCTCCTCACGAAGGAGGGGCAGTGGCAGAGCTTCGAGGTCGCCTATTCGAATTCGATGCTGCTCTACCGTTATCAAAGCCAGACGCATGGCACGGGTATATGTGTGTACTCGTTCACCCGCTCCCGACCTGACGATGCTCCGACCGGGTATACCGGGATGTTCTACGAGCAGCGAAGCACAAACGAATTCAGCGTGGTCGGTCGGCGAATTGGCGTTGGCGAGAAACTCGACGATTTGAGGCGGCTGGAAGAACTCGCGGGCGAGACCTACCGGCTGCTTGCACCCGCCGCGATTGTCGCGCACGCGTCGATCCATGTGGTGATGCGGCCGACCGAGATCTTCACCGGCCCGGCGCCGGGGGCCGGGTCCGGACGGACGCTTGACACCGGCGTGCTCGTTACGTTGACCGGCAACAATCAGGATCGCGTGCTGGTCAGTCGGAACGGCAAGGAAATCGGCTACGTTGCGAGCAGCGATCTCCACCCGGTCAGCTGACGGCGCCGCGCAGCGGCCGATCCGGCCGGGAAGCCAATTCAGGACGTGGCTCTTGACTGGCGTTCCCGGCGAGACGGCTACGGCCGCAGATAGCTCCAGCCTTTTTCCTGCAGCTCCATCAGCCGCACGACGCCGGAGGGCACCAGCACGGCTTCCGACATGACAGGCACCGGGTGTCCTTCCTTCTTCTCCATGTTCTCCCTGGTGTTGTTGCAGGCGGAGAACTGGACAGTGCTCGGAAACGCAAGATCCTTGATACGCTTGATGCGATCCTTCACCGGCGAGGTATCGGCGCGCAGCATGGTGAGGCCGGGGCCGTAGGTGACGATGTCGAGATCGACGCTCTCGCCCTTGGCCCGGTAATAGTCGATGACGTTGGTCGCGTTGTTGAGCGCGAGATTCATCACAGCGGGATCGTCCTGGTCGACCTGGATCACCAGCCGGTGCGGCTTGGGCTCCTCGGCCTGACTTTTGGCGAAGGGGGACAGCATCAAACAAGCGGCGACGGCCGTCGAACGCAACAATACACGCATCTGAATACTCCTAAACAACGATGGACCGTGGCGCAGGAAAACAGACAAACTGGTCAAGTCAACGACGACAAAGGTATCCCTGACGGCAACTTTGCCGTAATCGGACACCGTCAACCCCGCCGGTAAATTTCGGTACAACCTGACTGTGCGAGGCTCAACCCGTGCGCTTGCATCGCGCAGGGTGAATGCAAGAGCGGGTGCTATCTCAAGAGGTATGGGCAGGCACGCGCACATCGCCGTGGTTAGGCAAGCAAAAAGGGTCCGCGCGAAGCGTGAACCCTTTCCGAGCGCTGCGAGCAAATTCAGAAGGCCTTGTGCCGGCCGGCGGCCGGTCGCGGCCGGTCAGATCAGCTTCAGGCGCCGCAGTTTCGAGACCTCCTGGACGAGGTCCTCCAGTCCCTTGTTGTCGTAGATCATCATCAGCCGTTCCGGGCTGAGATAGGCGAGCACGACATTGCGGAAGTCGTTGTTGTAGCGGCTCGCATCGGCCGGATCGTAGCCGAAACGGGAGGCGATCTGCTGCAGCAGCACCTGCACCTGGGTGACGGCGGGGCCAGAATTGACGTAGTCCGCGTCGGAGAGATTGTGGATCTGGTATTCGACCAGCACGTTGCCCTGGCCGGCCGCAACCAGGTTCACGCCCTTGTCGAGCGCGGCGAGCGGCGGCAGCCGCAGATTTCCCTTGCCGTCCTTGACGAGGTAACCCTTCGCGACCGGGTCGATCTGGGCCATGATCGCGGCAGCCCGCAGCCAGTTGACGACCTTGAACTCGTTGCCCAGCGTCGGCGCGGAATGGGCCGAGGCCTGCGTGATCACGAGCAGCGGCGACAGGCCGCGCGCCATGGTCTCGGCGACACCGATGATGTGATGACCGCCCGTCCGGGAATCGCCAGCGGCGCCGAAATTGTCGTCGCTGCCCGTGCCGCCGAAATTCAGCTCGGCGAACTCGGTGCCGTCGCCATTCCATTGAAACACCATCCGCTTGGCCCAATCGTGCCAGATCGGGGCGGCCAGGATGAGGTCGCGATGAATGACGACGTCGCCGTCGGCCTGCGCGCCCTTGGCGACTGGCAGTTCGTGCTCGCCAAGGCTGCCGTACTCGCCCCGATAGGTCGCGGCGAGATTGATGGAGCTTTGATCGTTGAACGATTCATGCACGGCAAGCCCGCCGGGATAGGAATGGTGTCCGGCGAAGACGCTGCCGGGCGCGGCCGTGAACGACAAGGGCAGCATCGGACAGGCTTCGCCGTCGCTGTTGACGGGTGGAAAAATCCCGGCCTTCAGCCCGCCCGTAATCGCGGCGGCATCGCTGGGATTGACCAGCTTCTGCGCGAGCAGCTCAGCGATGATCCGGTCCTTGACGGCGTCGGTCACGTTGGCGCGGTGGCGGATACAGGATTTTGCGTTGAGGAACGAATCCAGCGTCTGGGTGCGGAGCTCGGCGTCCTCGATCTCGCCGGCATTGCTCTTGAGCAGCTCCACCGCCGACCGGACCAGCGGCGATCCTGCCCCGATCTGCTCGGCCCGGGCATTTCCGGCACCGACTACGGTCTGGTCCCCGGCCTGTGCCGGAACAACGGCGAGCATCGCGGCACCGAATGCCAGAGCCCCGTGACGAATCATCTTTGTCTCCATTCGCTGGGAAAAATCGCGCGCGACGACCGGCCCGGTTCGCGCTGCGGGGACCGGTGCGCCATCACAAAGACGTTAGCCATGTTGGGTGACGCTCACGTGTCAGCGACCGGTCGCCGCAGTCACCATCCCTCCAGCACGATCTTACCGCGCGATTTGCCGCTTTCGAGCAGCGCATGTGCGCGCTTGAGATTCGCGGCGTTGATGGTGCCAAAGTTCTCACCGAGCGTGGTGCGCAGCACGCCCTTGTCGATGAGGTCGGCGACATCGTTCAGCAGATGATGCTGCGCGATCATGTCCGCGGTCTTGAACGAGGAACGCGTGAACATCGATTCCCAGTGGATCGAGATCGCCTTGCCCTTGAACACGGCGACATTGAATTCGCCGGGATCATCGATCAGCCCGAACCTGCCTTGCGGCGCCATCAACTCCGCAATCGCCTTGTAATGCTGGTCGGTGAAGGTGAGGCTGGCGACGAGGCCGACCGGCGGCAGCTTGAGCGCCTCGATCTGCGCCTTCATCGGCTGGCCGTGGTCGATCACCGCATGCGCGCCGAGTTCGCGGCACCAGTTTTGCGACTCCGGGCGGGTCGCGGTCGCAACCACCGTGAGGCCGGTGAGCCGCCGCGCGAGCTGGATCAGGATCGAGCCGACGCCGCCCGCACCACCTGTTATCAGCAGCGAGCGCGCGTCGAGGCTCTTGCCGGGCACCGCACCCAGCCGGTCGAACAGCAGCTCCCAGGCCGTGATCGAGGTCAGGGGCAGGGCGGCGGCTTGTGCGAACGACAGGCTGCCCGGCTTCCTGCCGACGATGCGCTCGTCGACCAGATGGAATTCGGAATTGGTGCCCTGGCGCAGGATCGAGCCGGCATAGAACACCTCGTCGCCGGGCTTGAACAGATTGACTTCCGGACCCACCGCGTCGACGATTCCCGCGGCGTCAAAACCCAAAATCTTGGTCTCGCCGGCCGGCGGTGCGGCGCGCTTGCGCACCTTGTAGTCGACCGGATTGGCGGAGATCGCCTTCACCGCAACGCGGATGTCGTGTCCTGACGGCTCGCCCTTGGCAGCTTCGAAATCGATCAGCGCGTCCGCGGCCTCGATCGGCAGCGATTGTGTGTAACCCACGGCCTTCATGCGCAGTCCTCCCGCTCGTGCTTGGACATCGGGAGCGGCCGTGGCCGCTCCCGATCGCATTTAGCCCGTTCGCGGCTCAGAACGCCACCTGCGTGCGCATCGCAAAGGCGTCGAACTTGGAGCCGGCGTCGCCGGGGTTGGTCGCGCTGATCTGCTTGCTGACGTTGCCATGCAGATAGTCGAACATCAGGCGGACATTGCTGTTGGCGTACCAGTTCAGCCCGACCGTGACGACATCCTGCCTTCCGCCGGCGACGCCGAGGGCCGTTCCGACCCTGTCGTTCAGATCGATCGTCGAGTAGCGGGCTGCGATCTCCCAGGCGCCCCAACCGCCGGCCGCGAAATTGAACGGATGGAGGGGGGTGATGCCGCCATAGGCGGCCGCCGCCGCATTGTAGTGGTGGGTCTCACCGGTCAGCACATAACCGATCTGTCCATAGCCGCCCTGGAAGTTCAGGCTCGGAGCGCCGAATGGGGGCAGTCCGGTATTGGCGTCGCGCTGGACGTTGAACCAGAAATACTCGCCCTGTGCGAAGAACCCTCCATACGTCCCCGCCGCTTCGACGCTGTACACTTGCGCCTGGGACACGTTGGCCAGCGCTCCCGTCGTGACCAGCACGGTCGGGTCGAGGCGTAGTTCCGGACGATCGCTCAGGGTCAGCGTTTGCGCGCCGTTGACCCCGTTGACGATCTGGTGCGCGGGCTGGATCAGAGCCTGGTAATCGGCGCCGAGATGGAACGAATAATCCGGGCCGCTGACGACCTGACCGGCGACGCGCGCCACCGCGCCGTACTGCTCGCTCTGGGCGACGGGAGCGGTGCTGGAGGCGGAGTGGATCTGTCCGGTGGTCGGACCGGTGACATAGGCTCCGGCCCAGAAAGTATCGTTCCACCAGCGGGTGCCGATGGTGGAGCGGAAGTCGCCGGCCGCAATGTTGGTGGCGATGACGCCGGCCGAGGCGCGCTCCATGAACAGGATGTCGTTGGAGCTCGTCGCCTCGTCCAACGTATAGGGGATGTCCATGATACCGCCCTCGATGGCGAGCTTGCCGCCGAACGGCTTGATTCCGGTGTAGCTCAGATAGGCATTTTCGACGCCCGATACGCCGCCGCCGGGCAGTGAACCGGCTGCAGCGCCGCCAAAGCCGTCCGAGGTGCCGCCGAAATCGTAGACCAGCGCGTAGTTCCAGTCGCCAAAGAATTTGCCGATAATGCCGATCCGCGCGCGACGGAGGTTTTCGCCGCTGTCCAGGCGCTGCGGCGAAGTCGCCGCGCTGTTCGGCCGGTAGTCATAGCCGCCGACGTCCCAGTGCACCCGGCTGGTGATCGCCACGCAATTCTGGTTGTCGGCGGTGCAGATCGTCGGCCTGTTGTTGGGCATCGTGACGATGACGCCCGACGCCGGCGCTCCCGCCTTGACCGGGATGGCCGCATTGGCGTTCGCGACAGTGTCGACCTTCTCATTGGCCCTGGCCGTGGCCTTGGCATTTGCCGCGCTCTGCGTCTGCAGCTTTTCGATCTTCTGCTCCATCAAGCGGAGCTGCTGCTTCAGCGCAGCGATCTCCGCGTCGTTGCCGCCCGCGCTTTGCGCGTGGGCCTGCGTTGCAGCCAGAGCCCCCATCAGGCTCACCGCGGCTGCGGTGGTCATCAGGCTTTTTGTTGTCATAAGTTTACCTCTTCAAGCAAATCAGTGTCCCCTTCCGGGCTTATTTTAGGAACTGCTCATGACATTCGCCAAACTTGCGAGGCGACGAGGTGCGAAGAATTTCTGTTTGTGGCGCGCCGGCAACAATGAATGATGACCGTCATATTGTGCGCGCAAAGCGGCCGAGCCCGCGCGCGAAAAGCGCCCGGGCCGGCTGCCGCCCAGCGAGCAGATCGCAGGCAAAGTGCTCTTTGATTATCGGGTTGAAACGCCTATATTTGCTGCGTTTTTCCCTGAGAGGTCGGAATGCTTCGTGTCATCCGCGCCGCCGCGAGCGCCGCAATCGTCATCCTTTTCTTCCATCCGGCGCTGGCCCAGGAGCGGCGCGTGCCGTCTTCGCCGGCAGAATTGCGGCTATCCTATGCGCCGATCGTGCAGCGCGTGCAGCCCGCGGTCGTGAATGTCTATGCCGCGAAGATCGTGCAAAACAACAATCCGTTACTGGATGACCCGATCTTCCGCCGCTTCTTCGGCCAGCAGGGCCAGCAGGGCGAGCAGATGCAGCGCTCGCTCGGGTCGGGCGTCCTTGTCGATCCCTCGGGGCTCGTGGTGACCAACGTTCACGTGATCGAGGGAGCCGACCAGGTCAAGGTGTCGCTGTCCGACAAGCGCGAGTTCGAGGCCGAGATCGTCCTCAAGGACAGCCACTCCGATCTCGCCGTACTGCGGCTCAAGGATTCCAACGAGCGGTTTCCGACCCTCGACTTCGCCAATTCCGACGAGGCGATGGTCGGCGACGTCGTGCTCGCGATCGGCAACCCGTTCGGCGTCGGCCAGACCGTCACGCACGGCATCATCTCGGCGCTGGCGCGCACCCAGGTCGGCGTCACCGACTACCAGTTCTTCATCCAGACCGATGCGCCGATCAATCCCGGCAATTCGGGCGGCGCGCTGATCGACATGAGCGGGCGGCTGGTCGGCATCAATACCGCGATCTATTCGCGCTCCGGCGGATCGCAGGGCATCGGCTTTGCGATCCCGGCGAACATGGTCCGCGTGGTGGTGGCCTCGGCCAAGGGCGGCGGCAAGGCGGTGCGGCGCCCGTGGCTCGGCGCCAAGCTGCAGGCGGTGACGCCGGAGATCGCCGAGACGCTCGGTTTGCGTTCGCCAACCGGCGCGCTGGTTGCAAACGTATTTCCGGGTGGCCCGGCAGCGCGCGCCGGGCTGAAAGCCTCCGACCTGATCGCGTCGATCGACGGACAGGGCGTCGACGACCCCAATGCCTTCGATTACCGTTTCGCCACGCGTCCGCTCGGCGGCAGCGCGCAGGTCGACGTGATCCGCGCCGGCAAGCAGGTGAAACTGACGGTGCCGCTCGAGACCGCGCCGGATACCGGGCGTAACGAGATCGTGCTGAAGGCGCGCTCCCCGTTCCAGGGCGCAACGGTGGCCAACATTTCGCCGGCGGTCGCCGAAGACATGCGTCTGGACAGCGATTTCGAAGGCGTCGTGGTGACCGCGGTCCCGGAGGATTCGACGGCGGCCAATGTCGGCTTCCAGAAGGGCGATATCATCCTCGCCGTGAACGGCCAGAAGGTCGGCAGGACCTCCGACCTCGAGAAAGCAACCGGCCAGGCGGCGCGGTACTGGCGCATCACGGTGGTGCGCGGCGGCCAGCAGATCAACGTCACACTCGGGGGATGAGCCCGAAGAAACCACGCGAAGCCGGTGCAAGCCTGTTCGCAGCCGCAGGGCTGGAGCAGGACGCGCCGCATCCGCTGCCGGATCGGCTGCGGCCGCGAAAGCTCAGCGACGTCGTCGGCCAGGATCACATCCTCGGCCCCGACGGTGCACTGACGCGGATGCTGGAGACGCGCACCCTGGGGTCGCTGGTGTTCTGGGGACCGCCCGGCACCGGCAAGACCACGGTGGCGCGGCTGCTCGCCGATGCCACCGAGCTGCATTTCGAGCAGATTTCGGCGGTGTTTTCCGGCGTTGCCGACCTGAAGAAGGTTTTTGATGCGGCGCGGGCGCGCCGCGAGATGGGCAAGGGCACGCTGCTGTTCGTCGACGAGGTGCACCGCTTCAACCGCGCCCAGCAGGACTCTTTTCTGCCCGTGATGGAAGACGGCACCGTGGTGCTGGTCGGTGCCACCACGGAAAATCCCTCCTTCGAGCTCAACGCCGCCTTGCTGTCGCGGGCGCGCGTGCTGGTGTTTCATTCGCTCGATCACGCCGCGATCGAAAAGCTGTTTGCCAATGCGGAGAGCATCGAAGGCAAGAAGCTGCCGCTCGACGCGGAGGCGCGCGCCGTACTGGTGCGGATGGCCGATGGCGACGGCCGTGCCGCGCTGACGCTTGCCGAAGAGGTCTGGCGGTCGGCGCGCGGCGGCGAGATTTTTGATGCCGCACAGCTGCAGGACATCTTGCAGCGCCGCGCCCCGATCTACGACAAGTCGGCCGACGGCCATTACAACCTGATCTCGGCGCTGCATAAGTCGGTGCGCGGCTCCGATCCGGATGCTGCGCTTTATTATCTCGCGCGCATGCTGGATGCCGGCGAGGACCCGCTGTTCCTGGCCCGCCGCGTGGTGCGCATGGCGGTCGAAGACATCGGGCTTGCCGATCCGCAGGCGCTGGTCATCGCCAATGCGGCCAAGGACGCCTACGACTTCCTTGGCTCGCCGGAAGGCGAGCTTGCGATCGCGCAGGCCGTGATCTATGTCGCAACCGCGCCGAAATCGAACGCCGCTTACACCGCCTTCGGCGCGGCCAGGCGGGTCGCCAAGGAGGCGGGCTCCCTGCTGCCGCCAAAGCACATTCTCAATTCGCCGACCCGGCTGATGAAGCAGGAGGGCTACGGCGCCGGTTACGAATACGACCACGACACGGCAGACGCCTTTTCCGGCCAGGACTATTTTCCGGAAAGCCTCGGCCGCCAGACGTTTTACGATCCGCCCGAACGCGGCTTTGAGCGCGAGATCCGAAAACGGCTGGATTATTGGGCGAAGCTGCGGCGGGAGAAGGCGGGCAAGTAGGGCCGATTCACCGTGACGATTCGTGTCTTTTACGCTAGGCAGCGTCCATGAGCCGCCGCATCAAGAGAACGCAGCCAGGATCGGATCGCCGGGATGACCGTCCCACGCGCGGACGCGACAAGCACCCGAAGCGGCCGCGCGAGCGCGTGCCATCCGAACGGCCGAAAGGTCATCGGGTGGGCGGCAAGCCGGCACGATTTTCCGAGCGCCGGCCCGAGCAACGCCTTGACGACCGTCCGGACCAGCGACTCAGCAAACGGGCTACCGCAGCGGTCGAGCCAGCAAAAGTCAGCACGGAATCGCCACCGCTGCCGACCAAGGTCCAGACCGTCGTGGTGACGGCTGACGAGGACAACATGCGCGTCGACCGGTTTCTCGAGGCGCGCTTTCCCGGGCTGTCGTTCTCCCATATCCAGCGCATCGTCCGCAAAGGCGAGCTGCGCGTCGGCGGCAAGCGGGCCGACAGCAAGGACCGCCTGCAGGCCGGCCAGAGCGTCCGCATTCCGCCGCTGCGGCTCGATGCGCCCAAGGCGTCCGGCGCGCTGTCGGAGGCTGCGCAGAAGACGCTCGAAACTCTCAAGGCGATGACCTTGTTCGAGGACGACGACGTCCTGGTCCTGAACAAGCCGGCGGGGCTTGCGGTGCAGGGCGGCTCTGGCACCACGCGGCACATCGACCAGATGCTGGAGGTGATGCGCGACGCCAGGGGGCAAAAGCCGCGGCTCGTGCACCGGATCGACAAGGAAACCGCCGGCTGCCTGCTGGTCGCCAAGACCCGCTTCGCCGCCACCCACCTGACCGGCGCCTTCCGCCACCGTTCCGCACGCAAGACCTACTGGGCGCTGGTCGCCGGCGTGCCAAAACCGAAGCAGGGCCGCATCTCCACCTATCTTGCAAAGGAGGAGGGCGAGGACGACACCATCATGCGGATCGCCGCCCACGGCGAGGAGGGCGCGAGCCACGCCGTGACCTACTACGCCGTGGTCGAGACCTCGGCCCAGAAGCTGGCCTGGGTGTCGCTGAAACCGGTCACCGGGCGCACCCATCAATTGCGCGCGCATATGGCCCATATCGACCACCCGATCATCGGCGATCCCAAATATTTCTCCAAGGAAAACTGGGAGTTGCCGGGAGGCCTTCAGAACCGGCTGCACCTTCTGGCGCGTCGCATCGTGATCCCGCATCCGCGCGGCGGGCTGATCGACGCCACCGCCCCGCTGCCGCCGCACATGCTGCAGTCCTGGAACCTCCTCGGGCTCGAAGCCGACCGCTACGATCCGATCGAGAACGCGCCGGAGGAATAGGCCGGAGCAGGATCGCGACACGAAGGGCCGCGCCAGCGCAAGGTGCGAAGCGGTTATCATGCGCAAACATGAGACGAAGGCATTTCTTGTGGAGTCGTGCGGTCGCGGCTATAGGCGGCCATGGGCCGGGAACCGCCTCAGTTTGATGCCGCCTTTCGCGTGCGCCTGCATGAGCTGTTCTGCTGGCGGCGCGATGTCCGGCGCTTTCGCCCCGACGCGTTGCCGGAGGGCATGCTGGAGCGCCTGATCGAGATCGCCTGCACCGCGCCATCGGTCGGCTTGAGCCAGCCCTGGCGCTTCGTCCTCGTCGAGGACAGTGCGCGCCGGCAGGCCGTGCGGGCCAATTTCCAAGCGGCGAACGCCGAGGCCCTCGGCGCCTATAGCGGCGAGCGGGCGCAGCGCTATGCCGCGCTGAAACTCGCAGGGCTAACCGAAGCGCCCTGTCATCTCGCTGTCTTCGCCGACCGCGACACGTCAGTCGGTCATGGGCTTGGCCGCCGGAGCATGCCGGAGACCGCGGAGTATTCCGCCGTTGCCGCAATCTTCTCGCTGTGGCTTGCGGCCCGCGCCGAAGGGCTCGGCGTCGGCTGGGTTTCGATCCTCGATCCCACGGCCATTGCGACGGCGCTCGACATCCCCACCCATTGGCGCTTCGTCGGCTATTTCTGCATCGGCTATCCCGAGGCTGCAGATGATTGCCCGGAGCTGGAGCGTGCCGGGTGGGAACAGCGGCGTCCCGCTGCAGGGAGCCTGTTGCGGCGCTGACCCTGCGGCGCGGATTGATACGCGCAGGAGCGAGTCTGTTCACGCTCGCGGGACCGCTCTTGTGAATGCGCCCCGTGGTGACGACATCTCCAGGCATGAAGCGATGGACGATCCCGCTATCTGTACTGGTGGCGATGCTTTTGACGGTCGACACGGCCGGCGCGCAGCAATTTTATCCGCCAGCGCCCGGCGCCTCGCGGTTCGATCCGCTCATACCAAAACCGCCCGAGCCGAAGATCACGATCCCGGTCGTGCCGAAAATGGATGAGCTGCCGAACCGGAACTATGTTCCAACGTCGCCGCGGCCGTCATTCGGCGAGCGCACCAGCCGCTGCCTCGACGCGGCCGCTGCGGCCGGCCTTGGGCCCAACCAGCGCGCCGAATTTTCCCGCGGCTGCGCGCTGCGCGATTAATTCTTGGACTGGTCGAGGAACATGCGCAGCGAGTCGTAGGGGCTCTCGACGTCGGTGATCAGCCAGCCTTCGGATCCCTTGATGAGGACGTAATTCAGCCGGACCGAGCGCCCCATATTGTCGAAGGCCACGGAGACGTAGGTCTTGTCATACTGCTTGCGCAGGATCGTGATCGAGACCGGGCCGACCCGCCAGGTCGGGCTCTGCACCAGGAAATCATAGGGTTCGGCCTTTGCCGACGTCCAGGCGGTGCGCAGGTTCGGATCGAAAAATTGCCGCGCGGTATCGGCGTCGCGTGGCAGTCCGTCCGACAGTTCCGGCGAGCCGTTGCCGTAATAGGCATAGACATTTCGGATCAGCGATTCCGGAGAGCGAAATCCGGCCTCTGCCGGCGCGGTCGCAAAACTGCACGACAGCGCCAGAACGGCACCGATAAGACCGCGCATGGCAGGCATCGCTTTCACATGCAAACCTGCTGGTTCTCCGTCACACCGGCCCCACCCCGGCCACCTCGGCCTGATGAGCATTTGCCGGCGAATCCTCTTTCACGGCAGAATTCCGCTCACGACATTTTATTCCAGCCCAGCCTCTGCCAGCTCCGCGTTATTCCGGCTCCGCCATGGGGTCGCTTTACCCCGGACAGTACTTATCATAAGGGCAGGCGGGTTTGGCCGGGAGAAAGAAAGCGTCGCATGCGTGAACTATTCGACGAGGTGATCGGCCAATCGCCGCTCGACCCGCAGGAGGCGGCGCGGCGGTCGACCCGTGCGCCCCAGCGCAAGCGGTTCTACAAGGAGGCCGGCAGCGCCGAGGCCGACGGCGGCTTCTCCATCACGCTCGACGGCCGGCCGATCCGCACCCCCTCGGGCCGCACCGTGATCGTCCCGAAACGCGAAATCGCTCAGGCGATCGCCCGGGAATGGCAGGCGCAGGGCGAGACGATCGATCCGTTGACGATGCCGCTGACCCGCTTTGCCAACAGCGTGATCGAGGCCGTGGTCGGCCGCGCCGACCTCGTGGTCGATGACATGGCCAAATATCTGCAGTCCGATCTGCTGTGCTATCGGGCGGCGCATCCCGAGGCCCTCGTCCAGCGCGAGGCGGAGCATTGGGACCCCGTCCTGTTCTGGGCCGCCGATGCGCTCTCCGCGCACTTCATCCTGAGCGAAGGCGTGGTGCATGCCCGCCAGCCCGAGACCGCCGTGGCCGCGGCGCGGGCGGCCTTGCCGTCCGATCCCTGGTCGGTCGCCGCCCTGCACGTGGTGACGACGCTGACCGGCTCGGCGCTGCTGGCGCTGGCGCTCATGCATGGCGTGCGCGATGCCGACGAGGTCTGGGCCGCCGCCCATGTCGATGAGGACTGGAACGCCGACCAATGGGGCACGGACGACGAAGCGGTACGGGCCCGCGAGGCGCGCCTGGTCGATTTCCGCGCCGCCGTGCAGATCCTGAAAGCCGTTGCAGGCAAAGGCGCTGGGCAGAACGGCTGAGGTTGTTTCTGCGGCGGCACAGCGTCGCCATACGGTGCGCGATCAGCCCTCCGGTTAACGAGAGGTTTACGGCCCTCGCGTAACGTTTGGGGCGCCATGGCCCTGACCGTCAACCCGAGCCTTCCGGTAGCCGCCGTTTCCGCCGTCTCGCAGGGCGGGACCGCGACCGACCTCGTCCTGCAGCCCGGGACGGTGGTCACGGCGCAGGTGCAAAACCTGCTCGCCGACAATCTTGTGCGGATCGCGATTGCGGGCCTCTCGCTGGACGTGGTCACGGAGGTGCCGCTGCAGGCCGGCCAGACCCTGCAGCTCGCAGTGTCGCAGAGTGCGGACAACATCCGTCTTGCGGTGGTCGGGCAGGGGGCCGCGACCGCCGCCGACACGGTCTCGCTCTCGCCGAATGCGCCGGTCGCCGGTCCCGCGGCCAGCGCGGCGCCGGGCAACGATCCCCTGACGCCGCTCGAGCGGATCGCGGTCTCGGTCGCGACCGAGGCGGCGGCGACGCGGCAGGGCAGCCTCGCGCCGCTGTTCGCAGATCTCGGCGCCGCCGCGACCTCGAACAACCTGCCGCCGGCTCTGCAAAATGCCGTGCGCGACATGCTGGCGCAGCAGACGCCGCTCGCAGAGAACCTGAGCGGCGATGACGTCCAGGCCGCGTTCCAGGGGTCCGGGCTGTTTCTGGAGGCTTCGCTCGCCGCGGGACCGGGTCCGACAGGCGCCGTTCCCGACCTGAAGGCCGCCCTGATCGTGCTGCGCCAGACGCTGACGTCGGCGCTGTCAGCCGCTCAGCCGACCGTCGCGACGGCAAGCGCTGTGACCGCGCCGCAAGCCGCGGCGGCATCCGTACCGACATTGGCCGTTTCGCCGCAGCAGCCGGCAGCTGCCGCACAGGTCGCCGCACCGCCGCTGTCGCCCGCTCCCGATCTCGCGGACGGGCTGCAGCCACAGCTTCGCGCGGCACTGGCCGATGCCGGTCAGGCAGCGGCCAGTCCGGCCCGCATCGTCCTGACCGAAGCGCTCGCCGCTGCGCCGCGCGCGGCGGCGCAGTCGGCTGTGCTGACGCTGTTGCAGGAGGCGCTGCAGGAAGTGCCGCGCGCGGGCAATGCGGCGACGGCGAAGGTCACGCCGCCAAACGCCGGCACGAATGAGGTCGCGGTCCGCACCCCCACGCCGCCACCGCCGTTTCGCGGCGGCCTGCCGTCGCCGCAACCGGTCGCCCAGCCGTCGATCACGCCGAACGCGCCGCTGCCGGCGATCGCCCATCGCCTGCTCGAAGACACCGATGCTGCGATCGCGCGACAAACCCTGCTGCAGGTCGCCTCATTGCCCGAGCGCGTCGACACGGCGGGGCAGCGCGTCGACCAGACAGCGCCACACTGGAATTTCGAGATTCCCTTTGCAACGCCGCAGGGCACGGCGATGGCGCAGTTCGAGATTTCAAGGGATGGCGGCGGCAACGAGCGTGACGCGCCAGGCCGGGTGTGGCGCGCACGGTTTTCGTTGAATGTCGAGCCGGCCGGTCCCGTGCATGCGGTCGTCTCGCTGTCGGGCGAGCGGACCTCGGTCAGGATGTGGGCCGAGCGGCCGGCGACCGCAGCGCAGCTCAAGGCAGGGAGCAGCGAGCTCAGCCTGGCGCTGAGCAAGGCGGAGCTTGTGCCTGGCGACATCATCATCCGCGAAGGCACGCCGCCGCAGGTAGCGCCGGCCAAGGCCGGCCATTTCCTGGACCGCGCGCTATGAACGCCGAAACCAAAAACCCGCTCGCGGTAGCGCTGCATTATGACCGCACCGGCGCGCCGCGCGTGGTCGCCAAGGGCAAGGGCGCGATCGGCAAGAAGATCATCGAGGTGGCGCGCGCCCACGACATCCCGATCGAGGAGAACGAGGTGCTCGCCGGCGCGCTCTCCAATGTCGAGCTCGGCGACGAGATCCCGGAGGAACTCTACAAGGCGGTCGCCGAGGTGCTGGTGTTCGTGCTGAAGCTGTCGAAGCAGATACGCTGAACTTTTCGATTGTGATTGCTTCGGTGCGGTGTCAAACGCATCCCGCAACATTCGTCGTCAGCCGCGGACGGAACCCGTGATCCATCGCCGCCATGCGCTCGGTCTGATCGCCGCAAGCCTCTTGCCATCGCGGGGCCTTGCCGATGTCGTCTATCCGAAGAGCGAGATCCGCGAATCCCTCGCCAGGCATTTTGCCGATGTGGGGACCGAGGGAACCTTCGTCGGCTACAAGGTCGACGACTATCTCGTGATCGCGAGCGACGCTGTTCGTTCCGGTGAAGGACAACTGCCGGCCTCGACCTTCAAGATTCCCAATTCGCTGATTGCGCTGGAGACCGGCGTGGTCGAGGACCCCGACAAGGACGTCTTCAAATGGGACGGGGTGAAGCGCGCCAACGAAGCCTGGAATCGGGATCACACGCTGCGCTCGGCGATCGCGGTGTCCGCCTTCCCGGTCTATCAGGAGATCGCGCGGCGGATCGGCGAGGGACGCATGCAGCGCTATGTCGACCTCTTCGAGTACGGCAATCGCGACATCGGCGGCGGCATCGACCAGTTCTGGGTTAGCGGCAATTTGCGCATCGATCCGGTGCAGCAGGTCGATTTTCTCGATCGCCTTAGGCGCGGCAGCCTGCCGATCTCAAAGCGCAGCCAGGATTTTGTGCGCGACATTCTTCCAGTGACCAAAGTCGGCGACGCAATCATCCGCGCCAAGTCGGGGCTGACCGGACCCGATCACGGTTCGCTCGGCTGGATGGTGGGCTGGGCGGAGAAGGGGCATGCATCAACCGTTTTCGCGCTCAACGTGGATTGCCGCGAGCCGCGCCATGTCGATGCGCGCATGACGCTGGCGCAGGCCTGCCTCGCCGACATCGGCGGGATTTAGCGGGTGAGGGGGACTCTCCACAAGCTCAGTCCCCTGGGGGGAATGCCTCTCACCCCAACCTCTCCCCGTAAGAACGACGTAAGAACGGGAGAGGGGCGTACCGACAATGCCGCGGCAGATCCGAACTTATTAACCCGCCATCACCGCCGCGCCAGCGAGAGCGAGACGGCGTGCACGTCGGATCCTTCGGGGCGGATCGAGACGCTCTGCCGGTTGCCGCGCGTCGTCAGCGACAGGGCGGCGGAAAAGTTTTGGCCCCTGGCCGCCGCCTCGACGCGATCGCCGCTCGCGCGTCCCTCGATGGTGCCCGATGCATTGCGGCTGGCCTCGCTCCATTCGCCTGATATGGCGCCGTCCTGGTACTGCACCTGGCTCGTCAGGTCGAAATTGTAGCTCGGGCTGGCGCAGCGCAGATTGAGGCGCAGTTCCTCGCCGCTTCCGGCGACATCGTAGGAGGCGCGGCAGCGCAGCCGTTCCTGTTGTCCGTCGGTCATGTCGAGCACGCCGCCGCCGAACCATGAGCCGGCCATGGCGCGGAAGGGCGACATGGCGGCCTGTGTCGGGCCTGCAGCGAGCGCGAGCGCCGTCGCAAGTCCCGCAGCTGTGATCCTGAATACGGTCATTTCAACGGTTCCCTGTGCTTGTTTGCGAACCAACTCCTGAAGCGAGAGCAGGTTCATTCCGCACGCGCGGGCATCTGGCCGATCGCGCCGGGCTGGACTAGGTTGTTCCCATACCTAAGAACAATCGGGAGGAATTTCATGCACGCGACCTCAGTCTGGCTGTCATCGCTGGCGCTGGCCGCGGCCGGCGGCTGGTTCGCCGCCACGATGTTTGCAGCCCCCGCGACCGGCCGGGAACCGCGCTTTCCGCAGCTCACCATGGACCAGCTCGACGAGAAGCAGAAACCGCTCGGCGAGCAGATCATGAAAGTGTCGAGCGTCGGCATCGGTGGGCCGTACAATCTGCTCTTGCGCAGCCCGGTGCTCGGCCAGCGGCTGTTCGACCTGTTCTATTATCTGCGCTGGCAGACCTCGGTGCCGATCCGGCTGAACGAGTTCGCGATCCTGGTGATCGCCCGGCAATGGCGCTCGCAGGTGGAATGGTTCGCGCACGCGCCGATCGCGGCCAAGGCGGGGCTGTCGCCCGCCATCATCGCGGAGCTGAAGGGGAGCAAGCGGCCGTCCGGCATGGCCGAAGACGAGGCGGTCACCTACGACTTCATCAGCGAGCTCATCACCACGAAGCAGGTTTCGGACGCGACCTTCGCGCGGGCGAAGAAGGTTTTCAACGATCAGCAGATCGTGGATCTGACGGCCGTCGCCGGCAACTACGTCATGGTCGCGATGACGCTCGCGATGGCGGAACAGACGGTACCGCCGGACAAGGAGGAGCCGTTCAAGGTCGGGGAGGAGTGACGCGCTCTCCTCCGGCTCACGTCTCTCCCTTAATGGTGAGGAGCCGCGCCTCTTGCGCGGCGTCTCGAACCATGAGGCCCGGATGTCGGCGTTGGGCGACGCGAAGCATCGAAGACGCGCCTCCTGACCATGAGGGGCTAACGGCAGTAACGGTCAGCCCAGCTTCAACAGCCCCTGCAAAAAGTCGACCACCGCCTTGCGCGCCTCCTCGGCGGTCGCCGGATTGCCGCCGACATGCGGGCTGAGCTCGACGCAGGGGTCCCTGTAGGTGAACGGCGTCTCGGTATCCGCGTCGACGAGCACGCCGCCATCGGCTTCCTTGATGTGGCAATGGCGCACGGTCTGGGCGTTGGTGGAGACCAGCGTGGTGTCGATGCCGGCGAGCCCGGCATCGAAACCGTGCGGCGAATCCGGATATTCCGTCAGCTCGACGTCGCGGCCGGCGGCCTTGAGACGCGCGACGAAGGCCTTGCAGCTGGCGACCGGATTGTAGTCGTCGGGCGTGCCGTGAAAGATGCGGATCGGGGCCGGCACGACCTCGGTGTCGCCCTGGTAGGTCGTCGCGCAGTCCGGATAGAACGGGATGTAGGCCGCGAACTGCGCGCCGGACTTGTTCCACAGCTTGTGGGAACGCTGCAGGCTCGCATAAAGCGTGGCCTGGCCGCCGCGCGAAAATCCCATCAGCACGATGCGGCCGGGATCGACGCGCGGATGCTTTGCCAGAATGTCCAGCGCGCCAAAAATATCGACGATGAAATTGAGCCGGCCGAGCTGGGCCTGGTTGGTGTTGACAGAGGTCAGCCCGCGTCCGGAAAAACCATCGATCACGAAGGTCGAGATCCCCATGGCGTTGAAGGTGCGCACCCAGGGCTCGATGTTGAGGCCGACCCCGCTGGAGCCGTGCATCAGGACGACGACGGGCAGCCGGCCGGTGCCCTGTGCGATGCGAAGCTCGCCCGCGACGGTGACCGGTTTGCCGTTGGTGTCGCCCGTGAGGAACTGCTGGTCCGATATCGTGAGCGAGGGGATGGCGTCGATCTCGACCCGCGCCGCGGCGTCCTTGTGGATCGACTGGGCGGCGTTGGTCTCGATGCAGGTCATGAGCACGCCGGTGCAGAAAATCGCACCTGCAATGGCCAGGCGCCAGTCGGTCAGCATGGTTTCCTCGCCTGTGTCCGCTCGAAGCGGTTGTTGTTTGCGTGGAAACTAGATCAAGCAGGCGAGGGCGTGTCAATTCGGGCCTGGACCTTTCCATTCGTCATGGCCGGGCTTGTCGGGCTTGTCCCGCCTGCGGGGCCGAAGCCCCTTCGGCGTGGCGAAGGCCCGGCCATCCACGTCTTTGCCGCATCGGAAGAAAGACGTGGATGCCCGCGACAAGCGCGGGCATGACGACTTAAGGGGACACTCCGTCCGCGTCGGCCGCCGCGGGATCCTCGTGGCCTGCGATCGCCTGGTCGATCGCGCTGCCGCCGATCTCGCAGATCGTCTGCGAGATCAGGTCGCCGGAGCGGGCAAAGCCATGCGCCAGATGGTTGAACTGCGCGCGCGCCAGCCGCAGCGTGTGGATGGGGACGGCCACCATGGCGGCGTCGCGCGCCTCCAGCGCGCTCCGCAAGCCGTCAATCTCGGCATTCGCCCGGGCAAGCCGGGCCTCCCCATCCTCGACCAGCACGTTCAGCCGCAGCGCTTCGTCGGTCAGGTGCTGGGTTTCGTCGGCGAGGCGCAGATGCTCGGCCTCCGCCAGCCGCGCATGTGCGAGCAGCTCCGCCTTCAGCCCGTCGACTTCGACCGTCAGGCGGCCGGCCGCGCGCTCCGCGACCTGGCGCAGCGCGGCATTTTGGGCACTCTCTTCCTGTTGCGCGTGAAACAGCTGCTCCGCCGAGAGCGCGCGGCGCCCCAGCGTCTCGATGTGGGCGGCCGCCTGCAGCAGCATCTCGGCGTTGCGCCCGCCCGACATCATGCTGGCGAGGCGGCGCAGGAAATCGAGGGTCTCGGCGATGCCGCTCGGCGGCAGGGAAACGACCGTCGCAGACATTGAAATCGCTTGAAAGCAGGTGGCGTCGAGAAAGTCGATCACTTGGTCTTCGTCACGCAAGGGAGCAAGGTCCGACTGCGTCGAAAACGCAACGCCGCAACTCAGGCGATTCGATAAGTCATGCGAGCGACAAACGCAACAGGGGTGCGGATGCAAGCGGGTTGATCTCCGCACCACCTGCGAAAAGTTCGAAGGCAAACTCGACCACGCGCGATTCGCGGTCAACCGCGCAATGAGTCACATTGCCGCGAGGGGAGTTCGTTTCCGCGAGCACGGTGCACCTCTCCCCAGCGGGGAGAGGTCGGATCGCATCGCCCGATGCGATCCGGGTGAGGGGGGACGGTCTCTCGTGAGAGCTGCGGCCCCTCACCCGACCGGGATTGTTGAGCGCGTAGTGCAGCCCTCTCCCCAGCGGGGAGAGGACGCAAATACGCGCGTCGCCACCTCTGAGGCAGTAGTACTATCCTGTCGATTTCGCCGCCTTGCCGATGCGGCCGAGATGGGTGTGATTGAATGCGTCGGGATATTTCAGTCCGTAACCCGCGGCGCGATCCATGCCGATATGGGCGAGCCAGATGATCGCGATCGAGGCCGCGAGCGACTGCTCGAACACAAATCCCGCCATCAGGAGGGCGATCGGCACGGCGGTGACATGAACGGCGTTGTAAACGATGGCGCCGATCCGCGCGCCCGCGAGATAGGCCGCAAAACTGAGGTCCGGGGCGAGAAACAGCACGGCGAACAGCCACCACGGGCCGCCGCGCGCGGAATAGAGCAGCAGCATGGCCGCGAGCAGCGCCAGTCCCTCGAGCCGGAGCACGACGCGCACCGCCCCGTTCGCCGCGCCGCTCACGCCGTCATTGCCATTCACTGCCATCGCCTGCTCCCTGTTCGAATCCCGCCGGCCTCATGTAGCGCCGGGAGGCCCTTTCCGGGCCTGAAAAGGCCGTGTAGAAGGCGAATAAAATGGTCAGGAACAAGGACGGGCCGGGCTGCCATGAAGCATATCCTCGATTCCCTGGAAGAGCGCCGCGCCAGCGCAAGGCTCGGCGGCGGCGAGCGGCGCATCGAGGCGCAGCACGCCCGCGGCAAGCTGACCGCGCGGGAGCGCATTGAGCTGCTGCTGGACAAGGGCAGCTTTGAGGAATTCGACATGTTCGTCGAGCACCGCTCGACCGAGTTCGGCATGGAGAAGAGCAAGGTGCCCGGCGACGGCGTGGTTACCGGCTGGGGCACCGTGAACGGCCGCAAGACCTTTGTGTTCGCCAAGGATTTTACCGTGTTCGGCGGCTCGCTGTCCGAAACCCATGCGCTGAAGATCACAAAGCTGCAGGACATGGCGATGAAGGCGCGCGCGCCGATCGTCGGGCTCTACGATGCCGGCGGCGCGCGCATCCAGGAGGGCGTGGCGGCGCTGGCCGGCTACTCCTACGTGTTCCGCCGCAACGTCATTGCCTCCGGCGTGATCCCGCAGATCTCCGTCATCATGGGCCCGTGCGCCGGCGGCGACGTCTATTCGCCGGCCATGACCGACTTCATCTTCATGGTGAAGAACACCAGCTACATGTTCGTCACCGGCCCCGACGTGGTCAAGACCGTGACCAACGAGGTGGTGACCGCCGAGGAGCTCGGCGGCGCCTCGGTGCATGCGACGCGCTCCTCGATCGCCGACGGCGCCTTCGAGAACGACGTCGAGACGCTGCTGCAGATGCGCCGCCTGATCGATTTCCTCCCCTCCAACAACACCGACGGTGTGCCGGAATGGCCGAGCTTCGATTCCATCGAGCGGCTCGACATGTCGCTGGACACGCTGATCCCCGACAATCCGAACAAGCCCTACGACATGAAGGAGCTGATCCTGAAGGTCGTGGACGAGGGCGACTTCTTCGAGATTTCGGAGGCCTTTGCCAAGAACATCGTCACCGGATTCGGTCGCATCGCCGGCCGGACCGTCGGCTTCGTCGCCAACCAGCCGATGGTGCTGGCCGGCGTGCTCGATAGCGATGCCTCGCGCAAGGCGGCGCGCTTCGTCCGCTTCTGTGACGCCTTCAACATCCCGATCGTCACCTTCGTCGACGTGCCCGGCTTTCTGCCTGGCACCGCCCAGGAATATGGCGGGCTGATCAAGCACGGCGCAAAGCTGCTGTTCGCCTATTCGCAATGCACGGTGCCGCTGGTCACCATCATCACCCGAAAGGCCTATGGCGGCGCCTTCGACGTCATGGCCTCGAAGGAGATCGGCGCCGACATGAACTATGCCTGGCCGACGGCGCAAATCGCAGTGATGGGCGCCAAGGGCGCGGTCGAAATCATCTTCCGCGCCGACATGAGCGATCCCGAAAAGATCGCCGCGCGCACCAAAGAGTACGAAGACCGTTTTCTGTCACCCTTCATCGCCGCCGAGCGCGGCTATATCGACGACGTCATCATGCCGCACTCCACCCGCCGCCGCATCGCCCGCGCGCTCGCGATGCTCAGGGACAAGAAGGTCGAAATGCCGGCGAAGAAGCACGACAATCTGCCGCTGTGAGCGTGTAGGGTGGGCAAAGCGAAGCGTGCCCACCAAAGGCATCTCCGCGGGAAAGGTGGTGGGCACGGCGCGAAGGCGCGCCTTTGCCCACCCTACGCAACTGAGTCTGATGACCGAAGACGACGATCCGACCGACGAGATTTCAGACATCGAAGCGCGCATCGAGGCGCTGGCCGAGGCCGCGGAACGATGCCGGAAGTTCATTCTGGCGTCGAAGGCTGCGATCGCCGGCGGCGTCGGCTTGCTGCTTGTCGCGATGCTTGGCCTGTTCGGGGCGGGGCAGTCCGCCGCGCTCGGATCGATTGCCTTGATCCTCGGCGGCATCGTATCTCTCGGGTCGAACATCAGCACGTTGCAACAAACCGAGGCCGCCATCGGCAAGTCTGAGGCGCTCCGTTCTGAGCTGATCGGCGGAATTGACCTTCGTGTCGTTCGCGATGCGCCGGTGAAGCTGATGTGAGGAGGGTAGGGTGGGCCACTTGTCTGCCAGAGTTCGCCGAGCGAAGGTGAAAGCGAGCCCACCACGATGTAGCTGCGGAGATGGCGGGCACGGCGCGAAGGCGCGCCTTTGCCCACCCTACGATTTGCTGCCGTTGTGATAATGCTGGAGGAGCTAATTTGAATGCGTTGATGTAGACGCATACGGGGAACAACTTATGGTTCAGACGCTCGCTGCAATAATAGCTGCCACTGTTTCGACTGTTGCGGTTTGTGTGACGGGGTACTTCGCTTGGCATCAGCGAGAGCTTACTAAAGCGAAGCTGCGTCTTGATCTCTATGATCGGCGATTCAAGATCTTTACAAGTATTTTTGATTTCTATGAGGCGATGATCGCGTGGAGGGGCACTGCCGAACAAGTGGAAACACGCACTCACTTTTTTAGAGCCTATCAAGAAGCTGGTTTCCTATTTTCAAAGGACTCCGGCATTCAGGATTTGCTTAAGTTGCTTAATGACGAAGGAGCAAAGGTCATCGGTTTCAAGGAGCACCACGACAGCTATAAATCCGATACCGCTCTTTACATTCAGCAGTTTAAGGAAACGAATGACATTCAGCTTCGGGTCTTTGAACAAGGGTTGGAGAGGCTGAGAGTCGCAATGCAGCAATATTTGGATTTCTCAAGAATATGAGCTTGCTCGTGTGGGCGTTTGCTGATCCACGTGCTTAGAGTAATCGTTGCTAGTGACTTGTCCGCCGAAGAGCGAGGCCCGGATTGAAGCAGTCTAGTTGTTGACTCGCTATGCACGATGGTCACGTGGAGGTGGGGCATGGCGTGTGCGGTGAACAAAGCGAAGTCGGTGCAGTCCTTTCGTTTTTATGCAGCAGGTTTCAGTGTCGATCGGACCTGCGCCATCAATGTCGACCGAACAGTCATGTCGCTAACCTAATAAGTGCAAGCACCTTTGAAGGGCGCGGTGGGTCGAGCGAAAACGAAATCCGCTATTTTCTCTCGCAAACCGCGGCTTAAGCCAATTCTGGCTTTTTGAACCGTTGTAGAGTTGATATATTTCAGGTTGCATGGATCGGGGGCAGTGACAAAATGACTCTTGCCTGTCGGATCTAAATTGACGAGGAATCTATGGTCGAGCCTCTCAATATCGCCGAGCAAATAGCCATTGCCGTTTCTCTGGCCGAAGGACAATTTCGAGAATTTAAGAGCGCCTACGCTGGGCCACCAGAAAAGAAAGTCAAGAGATCGACCAAGGACATCTGTAAGGACGTTGCTGAGGCCCTTGTTGCGTTTGCTAATGCTGACGGAGGGGAACTCATAATCGGCGTCGAAGATGACGGCGAAGTCAGCGGAGTCAACGATTTCACTGCTCACGAGATCGGTCTAATAAAAAACGCCCCAAGGGCAAATGTCCACCCGGATACTCCGCTTCAGTCAGTTATTTATCGAGAAAGCGAGATTGGTGGGAAGAAGGTTATATATTTTAGAATTTCGAAGGGCACAAGGTTCATTCATCTAACGTCCGATGGGCGTTGTCTTAGGCGAAACGATTTGGAAACTGTACCCGTTGCGTCTGAGCAAATACAGTTCGATCGAAGAGAAGTTCTTTCGCGCGAATACGATCGAGAGTTCGTCGATGGGGCATCGGTCATTGACCTGGACCCCGAGCTGCTGGAGGTTGTGGCGGAGCAAGTAGCGCAAGGTGTCAGCATAGACAAATGCCTTCAATATCTCGGTTTAGCTGAATACGACGCCAACAGCGGCATGAGGATCAGGCGGGCGGCGTTACTGTTGTTCGCAAAGTCACCCGACCGCTGGCATCCGCGCGTGCAGGTCCGCATCCTGAGGATTGACGGAACGAAACTGGGTGCAGGTGCGGACTACAACGTAAAAAACGATTCGACCGTGAAAGCCAATATCCTTCGGCTGTTGGATGATGCTTGGGATACGTTGCGTCCGCATCTGGTTGCCACTCGGTTTCAGGAGGATGCAAGATTTAAGGCAACGTACATCTATCCAGAGGTCGCTTGCAGGGAAGCATTGGTTAACGCAATTGCGCACCGGGACTATTCGGAAGAAGGTCGAGGGATCGAGATATATGTATTCGATGACCGAATGGAGATTAGAAATCCCGGAGGTCTTTTATCATCGATTTCGGTAGCGGATATCGCTTCCCTACGAGGAGTGCATCAGTCGCGCAATTCTTATGTCGCTAGGACTCTGCGAGAGATCGGCATAATGCAGGAATTGGGCGAAGGTATGCGACGGATCTTCGAGTTGATGAGAAATAGCGAACTCGCTCAGCCTGAAATCGGCAATGACACATTGTCGTTCGCTCTGACTCTTCATCATCGCCCAATGTACGCAAAGGATGAGGTCCTTTGGTTGGAGCAATACGATGGGTTAAAGCTCTCCCCGGAAGAGAAGGCTGTCATACTGATGGGGCGACGGGGAGATTTGATCTCTCCAAACGACATTATCCGGAGGCTCGGCATCGTGGATACCGAGCACTATCGCCAGGTAGTGTCTTCGCTGCAAACCAAAGGTGTGCTTTCTACCGCTTTGACCAAACTCGCTGCAAAAGGTATCTCTAAGAGAAAGGGCGTGGCGATCCGGGATGTAGCGCGATTTAAAGTCAAGAATGCGAAGGAGATTATCGCCGAACGCTCCACCACCGCGAATCGTGAGTCTCTTGAAGTAGTAGATGAAGCGCGGGCAGTGTACGTTGGCAACATTCCTCCGAATACGAACGAACGGGATCTGATTGCTGCTTTTCAGCGATTTGGAACGCCAGCGTCCGTTATCATTCCGAAGGTTGGTGGACTATCAAAAGGCTACGCTTTTATCGAATTTGAGGAAGATCAGGATCAGCAGCGTTAAAATGGCTTTTCACGTAACCGATATTTTGCGCTCGAGTACGCACCTGCCATGAAAAGTGGTGCGATGCGAGTACATCCCTGCAACCGACGCGGCGATGGTTGCGAGTGATTCGCCCATCTTCGGGCGAAAATCTGCAGAGTCTCGCGCTGTTCGGCTTGAAATCACCGAGCCAGCTGAATGCGAAAAAACAGAAATTGGTGAATGGAATCAACGTGAGCGATCCCGCTTTGATTCCGACTCGAAGATTTTTCTTTACGGATTTTCGGAATCATGCTTTTGTCGCGCCATCCCGCCTCGTGCAGAGGGACGGACGCGTCGTCACGAACGTGGAGGTGGGCTGCGATGGACGTGAGAGCTGCGTTGGACGAACGCCGGCTCGCACGGACGGCGAAGTCGTGTGGTCCTGACAGCCCGACGCTGGTGTCAAGTTGCGCGGATGCGATCCGCGCGGCGATGGGAGCAAGAAAGCCCGGTTCCCAGGGAGAGCACGAAGGACACCGTTAAAACCACTCGCGCAGGGAAGGCCGGTTGATCCGGCTGAACCTGTGGTAACCGCCGCGTGCTTTTTTTGTTGCACGCGGGCCATGGGTGCCAGTCGGCATCCGGCCTTCCCTGCGCCCTCTCACTCGAGAGGGACATGCGCCAGCATGACTCGGACGGAAATCCCGCCGCGAGAATGCGGACCAATGTCGCCTTCGCTGTTTGACAAGTCGTATCAGAAAATGCCGGTCGCTGCCGTATCGCGGGCGCTGATATGGCCGTCGCAATGGGGGCGATGGTGGAGATGAGCCCGCGGATCAAGGCATTCATCAGGAGACGGTGGGCGCGGCGCGAAGACGCGCCTTTGCCCACCCTCCGTTGCTAGGGCTAAGCCGCATGGCCGTGCTGTTTGAACATCTGCTCGGCACGCTTCTTCAGTTCTGCCGGCGAGACATCCTCGATGTGCTTGCCGAGCCACCATTGATTGCCGGCGACGTCCTTCACGCCGCCGGAGCGGTCGCCATAGAACTGATCGGCGGGCTCCATCACAGACGTGCCGCCGGCCTTCAACGCCTTCTGATAGGCGGTGTCGACGTCGGCGACATAGAGATAGAGCATCGTGGTGGTCGCCTTGGCGTGCTCGGACGCGTCGGAGATCATCAGCATGGAATCGCCGATTCTGAGCGACGCATGCATGATGGAGCCGTCCGGCCGCTTGGTCGCCTCGTGATCGAGTTTTGCGTCAAAAGCCTTTTGCGCAAAGTCGATGATCTTCGCGGCGCCATCGACGATGAGATACGGGGTGATGGTGTGGAATCCGTCAGGGATCGGTTTCACTTTCGCTGCCATGACAATCTCCTGTGGTCTCGGAGTGAACTGGTTCCGGATGCGGAACCGACTTCAACGCGAGCCGCATTATCGTATGGCGCGGCGAGGCGTGGCCACTGGCCACCGATTCACATCGGCGTGTGCGCGAAGCGCGCTTCGCGACGATGCGTCGCGCGCGTTTCGCGGAAACGTCGCTATTGCCGATGGCCCCCGAAATGGGCCAGGCCCGTAATCTGTCGGGTGCAACAATTGAGACATGTCAAATCAAGCCGCCACGATCAGGGCTACGTTGAGATTGTACCGAGCGGCCGGAAGGTGGTGGCTGTTCCGGTTGCGAGGCCCGGACTCCTAGGCACTCCGGGCCTCGCCGTATTGCGTAAGGCCGTTCCGGGCTGGCAGGATGTGTCATCATCTTGTGCCCGGAGTGGACCGGGCTACCATGCGGGCGGTCCGAGAGGTCGCCGCATGTCCACGCTGTTCGCTTTCCTTCATCATCTCTGCGCCTTCACGCTGGTCGCTGCGGTTGCGATCGAGTTCACGCTGCTCCGGCAGGAGCTCACCGTCGCCTTGGCGCGGCGGCTGCAGGTCACCGATGCCGTGCTCGGCGTCGCCGCCGGCGCATTGTTGATCATCGGGCTGCTGCGCGTGTTCTATTTCGAGAAGGGCGCGAGCTATTATTTCCACAGCCATGCCTTCCTGACCAAATTCTCGCTGTTCATCATCATCGGCCTGCTGTCGATCGTCCCGACGCGCGAGTTCTTGTCCTGGCGCGGCGCGATCAAGGCCGGGCAGGTGCCGGTGGTGGATGCCCGCAAGCTGCGGCGCGTCACCGCGGTGATCCATGCCGAACTCGCCGCGATCGTGGTCATCCTGCTCTGCGCGGCGATCATGGCGCGCGGCGGCTGGGTCTGACCTGCGGTGGCGCCAGGTCCGAAGAAGTGGAGTCGCGCTTTACCTCCTCGTTGAGGCATGATCTTTTGCAAAAGGCGGTTTTGCCCTTTCCGTGTCGCGAATGCGCGTTCGCGACGTCCTCGTTTTTCAGGCTGGAGATTTCCAATGACCGACAAGTCTACTTCCATGAAGCGTCTGGCCGTCGCGGCCGTGTTCGCGGCGCTGGCCGTCCAGGCCGCGCGCGCCGACGAGACCGTGAATGTCGGCGGCTCGCGCGCTGTGCTGATCAAGCCGGCCGCGCCGCGCGCCAGCGTGATCCTGATGCCGGGCGGCGACGGGGCCATTCACGCCGGCGATAATGGCGACATCCATGGCCTGATGGGCAACCAGCTGGTCCGCACGCGCAAGGCCTATGCGGCGCGCGGGCTCGCCGTGCTGGTCGCCGACGCCGGCACCGATCTCTCCAGCGCCGTCCAGTACATGGCCGCGATCAAGCGGCCGGTCACTGTGATCGCCACCAGCCGCGGCACGATCCGTGCCGCGGAAGGCATCGCCCGCGGCGCGCGGCCGGACGCGCTGGTCCTGACCAGCGGATTTCTGAGCCCGGAATCCGGCGGCGGCGGCAATATCGAGCAGATCCTCGGCTCGCCGGCGGCGCTGCCCCGCACGCTGGTCATTCATCATCGTCAGGACGGCTGCAAGTTCACCTTGCCCGCCGGGGTCGATCCGTTCATCACATGGTCGGCCGGTCGGGCGCGCGTGCGCTGGCTCTCGGGCGGGGCGGATGAAGGCAATCCCTGCGAGGCCGCCGCTCATCACGGCTTCAACGGCCTTGACGGCCAGGTGGTCGGACTGGCCGCGAGCTTTCGCTGAAGCGCTTTCATGGGAGGTCGGGGTGGCTGACGTTCTCGAAGGCGGCTGCAGCTGCCGCCACATCCGCTACCGGCTGACCGGCCGGCCGCTGATCGTGCATGCCTGCCATTGCAGCTGGTGCCAGCGCGAGACCGGCACCGCGCATGCCCTGAACGCAATGTACGAGGCGGACCGCGTGCAGCATCTCGCGGCCGAGCCTGAGATCATCGACACGCCGTCGGCGAGCGGCAAGGGCCAGAGAATTGCCCGCTGCCCGATCTGCAAGGTCGCGGTCTGGAGCAACTATGCCGGCTCCGGCCCGATCACGCGTTTCGTGCGTGTCGGCACCATGGACGATCCGGAGCAGTGTCCGCCGGACATCCACATCTTCACGTCGACAAAACTGCCCTGGGTCACGCTGCCGCCGGGCGCGAAAAGCGTACCCGAGTTCTACGACCTCAAGGCGGTGTGGTCACCGGAGAGTCTGGAACGGCGCAGGATCATGCGCGAGAAGGCGGGCCGCGCATGATGTCGCCTGCGCGAGTCCGTCAGATCGGGCGGCAGCGTCCATAACGCCAGACGAAACCGTAGGGACATACCCGGCCGCGCGGCACGACCACGACGGGGCGTTCGACGACCACCGGCGGCTCGACGACCACGACGCCGCGATTGGGCACGCATCGGCCATAGGGAGTGGGATGGAATCCGTAGCCGCATCCGCCCGCCGCATTGGCCGTCGTGGTGAGACCTGCGACGGTCCCGGCGACCAGGGCGGCAGCGAGTAGCATCCTCATACTTTTCCTCCGATGTGTTGCGCCGCATCGCTGCGGCCGTGATGATTTGAGCGAGCCGTATAACGGGACTAGCAGGCCTTGATCGAGGCGGCAAATGAGCGCGTTGAAGCTGAGGAATTAGTCGCATCATCTCATATCATCGGTTCAATCGGTATGGATGACAGGGGCCGCGGAGTCTGCAAATGTCAGACTCGTCTTGTCCGTCGCTCAGCGAGAATGCTCATGGCTGCCGCCTTCTTCGTCGTCCGCGCCACCGTCGCCGATCCCGCCGAGCGCGCCGCGTTCGATAAATGGTATCAGAATGAGCATCTGCCGGATGCGGTCAGGTCTTTTGGTGCGACCAGGGCCTGGCGGTTCTGGAGTCTCGCCGATCCGGCCGTTCATCTGGCGATGTACGAATTTGCCGACGAGGCCGCGCTCGAGCGCGCGATGCACAGCGACGATCAGAAGCGTCTGGTCGCCGACTTCAATCGCGATTGGCCGGACGTGACGCGCACGCGCGAGACGTTGCTGCTCGCAGAGGCGTTCGGCGCCTGATTCGGTTCGTTCTGCGCCGCAGCGTGGACAAACGTTAACGCTGCATCGGCCTGTCTGAACGAAGGGTTCAGGTCGCATTCAGCAGCAGCAGACCAAACTCTCCCCATCGTTTCCAGGAAGCGGAGGAGAGGGCGAATGGAACGCAGGCACTTTCTGAAATTCGCGTTAGGTTTGGCGGCCGGCACCGCCGCGCTCGCGACAGTCGCGCTCGCCGCTCCGCTCGCGCCGCAGGGCCCAGAAGCTGGCGGCATCTCCGGCGGCGGCAGGCAAATCGAGCAGAACATCCGTCCGGCGGTGACCTCGCGCGCGGAGGTCGATCAGCTCAAGCCGGAACAGGTGCACTGGGGCCACGGCCATCACGGCGGCTGGCACCATCGCCACTGGGGTTGGCGTCATCATCACTGGCACCGCCATTGGCATCACCGGCACTGGCGCCACTGGTAAACATCCGCGCGAACACGACTGACCTGATTTCGAAAAACCGCCGGATCACGGCACATTTGAAAGAGAAAGAGCCATGAAAAGAATTCTTGCAGCATCCGCCTTTGCTCTGGGCCTCGGCCTGATCGGCATGACCGCCACGCAGGCGATGCCGCTGGCGCCCGTCGCCGATCAAACAGCATCTGCCGAGGTGATTCTGGTTGCCGGCGGTTGCGGTCCGGGCTGGCATCGCGGTCCCTATGGCGGATGCCGTCCGATGTACAATTGTCCGCCCGGCTGGCATTCCGGCCCGTTCGGCCGCCGCTGCTTCCGCAACTGGTGAAGTGACGACGGCAGGGAGGATTCCCCCACCCTGAATCCCTGCCACTTGCGGCGGTTAGGTGGCCGCGCCGATCTCCCCGGCGCGGCCATCGCTCTTGAATGATGCGCGGCCGCGGTCACGACCACCGCGCCCGTGGGCGCGTGCGCGAAAGATCTCGTGACGCAGCAGGGCTAGCTGCCGTTACCGAACAGCGCCGCAAACTGCTTCTCGCCCAGGCGGCTGAAATTGACGATGCGGCTGCCGGGGGTGGCGTCGCGGGCGGCCCATTTCAACTCCGCGAACCGCTGCATGAGCGCTGCGCCGAGCGTGCCGGCGAGATGATGGCGCCGCTCGCTCCAGTCGAGGCAGGCCTTGCAGACGGGACGGCGCGGATGTCTTAGCATGTCGGACGAGATCTGCAGCTTCTCGGCCAGGAAGCGCGTGCCCTCGGCGGTCAGTTCGATCTCCTGCTTCTTCTGCCGGACCAGCCGCCGCTCGCGCAGGCTGTCGAGCATCTGCACGCCGAGATCGCCGGCGAGATGGTCGTAGCAGATCCGGGCGCGCCGCAGCGCCGGTTCCTTCGGCCCGGTGCGCACGCGCATGTGGCCGGCGCGTGCGGCGAGTGCGCCAAGTCCTTCCAGCACGCCGCCGACATCGGGATCGGCGAGCCGGTAGTAGCGATGGCGGCCCTGCTTTTCCGCTTCGATCAGCCCGCCGGCCTCGAGCTTGGCAAGGTGGGAGCTGGCGGTCTGCGGCGTGATGCCCGCTTCCTGCGCGAGTTCGCTCGCGGTCAGCGCGCGGCCGGAGAGCAGGGCGGTCAGCATGTTGGCGCGGGCGGGATCGCCGACCAGCGCGGCCACCATGGCGATGTCGGGACCTGATTTCATGCTTCGATGATAACCGAAGCATCGATGTCGGGCAAGGGGGTAATGTCGTGGCTCGTCAATTCGCTCCGCCATTGCGAGCGAAGCGAAGCAATCCAGAGGCCCACGCGCGACTCTGGATTGCTTCGGCGCGTCGCGCCTCGCAATGACGGCGATTAGCATCGGAGTTGCTCTCATGTCCGTCACCGTCTTCATCCGCTATCAGATCGATCCGTTCAAGCGCGCGCTGTTCGAGGAATATTCCAAGCGCTGGCTCGCCATCATCCCGCGCTGTGGCGGCGACCTGATCGGCTATTTCATGCCGCATGAGGGCACCAACAACATCGCGTCAGCGCTGATCTCGTTCGACAGCCTTGCGGCCTACGAGGCCTATCGGGCGCGGCTGCGCACGGACAGCGAGGGCATGGCCAATTTCAGTTTCGCCGAGGAGAACAGGTTCATCCTGGCCGAGGAGCGGACTTTTCTGCGCAAGGTTGTCGCGTGACGCATCCTTGACTATGTTGAAGGCAACGAAGAGCAAGAAGGAAAACTGCCATGCCGCTGACAACTGCTGACAAACGCGCCAACTTCCGCAAGCTGCACGAGAGCGGCTGCTTCATCCTGCCCAACCCCGTCGATGTCGGCACCGCGAGGGCGCTTGCACATCTCGGCTTCAAGGCCATCGCCTCGACCAGCGCGGGCTTTGCCTGGACGCTCGGCAAGGCCGATAATCGCGTCACGCTGGAGGAGGTGCTGGCTCATCTCGCCGCGATCAGCGCCGCGGTCGACATTCCCGTCAATGCCGATTTCGAGGGCGGCTTCGCCCACGAGCCTGAGGGCGTCGGCGCCAACGTCGCGCGTGCGGTGAAGACCGACCTCGCCGGCCTGTCGATCGAGGATTCCACCGGCGAGAAGACGCGCCCGCTCTATGAACGCAACGTCGCGATCGAACGGATCAGAGCGGCGCGCAAGGCGATCGATGCCGACAAGTCCGGCGTGCTGCTCACCGGCCGCTGCGAGGCTTTTCTGTGGGGCCAACCCGACATCGCCCTCGTGATCGATCGGCTGACGGCCTACGCCGAGGCCGGAGCCGACTGCCTCTATGCGCCGGGCATCAAGACGCGCGAGGATATCGCTTCCGTCGTCAAGGCGGTGGCGCCAAAACCGGTCAATCTCCTGATCGGGGCGTCCGGGCTGTCGCGCGCCGAGGCGGAGGATCTTGGCGTGCGCCGGATCAGCGTCGGAGGCTCGCTCGCGCGCAATGCCTGGGCCGGCTTCATGAAGGCGGCCAGGGAGATGGCGGAGCAGGGCACGTTCACCGAACTCGCCAGCGGCTATTCCGGCGGCGAATTGAACAAGATGTTCGGCTGACGCCGTCCACGCGCGCCGATAGGCCGGACAAAAAGGCAGCGCAGCCGGATGACCCGCTGCGCTGCCTTAAGCATGTCGCGGCGGCCTACGTTATTTGTTCGGCGCCGTTTGCGGCTGAGCCGGCTGGCTCGGCGCCGCGCCGGTCGTCGTGCCCGGATCGGTGTTGGGCCGCCGCGGCGTCACATCGCGCATGCCCGGAGGGGCCGGCGGCAGCGCGCCCGGCTGGTTCTGCGCCGTCGCTGACGCCGGCGTGTTGGCCGCTTCGTTCACGTTCGAATGGCTGACGCCGTAAAACACCGCGCCCATCAGCAGTGCCAGCGCGATTGCGACCAACCCGATCTTGGCTCCCTCACCGGACGTCCCAGTGGTCTGCGGATCGAACCGCAGCGGATCGTTGAGGCGCTGCTCGCGATCGAGATCGCTGTCGCTAAAGCCCGGACGGGTCGGATCGTTCGGAATGTAGTCTTTCGCCATGGATGGGGTCCTCCATCAATTGCGTTTGCGGCGAAGCTGAAAACGGTCGCACTTCACCTGCGGAAAACGCGTCACGATTGCGGGCAATCGAACCGGGATTGCGCCTGGGATTGACAATTGCCCGGCATCCTCGATGGTTCCGGGAACCGCGCTCTCGGTCCGATGCCTTTGTTCCACACCATCGATTCATCAATTGGTTGCATGGTGTGCGAACCCATGGACGCGCGGAAAAGTGATGTTGCGAGGACGCAATGTGGAACCTGCCGCCTCAAGATACCGTCCTGCACCTGCTCTCCTGGATCGCGCTGGCGGCGCAAGCGATGAGCGCGGCGCTCGCCGCGGGCCGCCGCAGCATGGATTGGGCCGGTGTCTGCATGCTCGGCTGCATTACCGCGCTCGGCGGCGGCACGATCCGTGATGTCCTGCTCGGACATTATCCGCTGCTCTGGGTGCAGTATCCCTCTTACCTTGCGCTGACCGCGCTCGCCGCATTCCTCACCATCCCGATCGCGCGCACCGTGCACCGGTTGAGCGCCGCCTTCCTGGTGCTCGATGCGATCGGGCTCGTCGTGTTCACCATGGCCGGCTGCGATGTGGCCTGGCAGATGGACGCCTCGCTGCCGATCGTGATCGTGGCCGGAATGATCACGGGATGCGCCGGCGGGGTGCTGCGCGACATCCTCTGCAACGACGTGCCGCTGCTCTTCCGCGCGGAGCTCTACGCCAGCGTGTCCGTGGTGACCGGCTTGTTCTACGCGACGGCGTTCGGGCTAAAGCTCTCGAACGACATCTGGACCTTGCTGACGTTCGTGCTGGGCCTGTCGTTCCGCCTGCTCGCCGTCAGGTTCAAATGGGAAATGCCGAAATTCGTCTTCAGCGGCGAGGAGCGTTGACGCACTGCACAAGAGGCGGCGGGATAGCGGCGATCGAGGTGCTTCCATGGGCAGGACGCCCGATAGCGCGGCAGGATGGGCGTCATGCAATTGCGCACGCCCCCGGCCGGACGACACAAAGCGAAAAGCCGCGCCGTCTTCCGGCCATGAAATTGCGATTTTCGCGAGCACGCGCGCCCGCGCGAGATTTGTGATGCACCCGGTCGCAATGGCGGACATAAACGACCATGACTATGGTGCTATTGGCGTTGGCACGCGGCGTGAATAGCTAACACTCGGGCAGGGCCGGACGGCTTGGACAGAGGGCTTCAATGGGCATCAATCAGGGTCTGATCAGTCTCGACCAGAAATACACCGCGAGCACAGGTCACGTCTTCCTGACCGGCATCCAGGCGCTGGTGCGCCTGCCGATGGCCCAGATCCGGCGCGACCGCGCGATGGGCCTCAACACCGCCGGCTTCATCTCCGGCTATCGCGGTTCGCCGCTCGGCGGCTATGACCAGCAGCTGTACGCCGCGCGAAAACACCTTGAACAGTACAACATCAAATTCCAGCCCGGTGTGAACGAGGACCTCGCCGCCACCGCGATCTGGGGCTCGCAGCAGCTCAATCTGTCGCCGGGTGCCAAATATGACGGCGTGGTCGGCATCTGGTACGGTAAGGGCCCGGGCGTCGACCGCTCCGGCGACGTCTTCCGCCACGGCAACGCCGCGGGCTCGGCGAAAAACGGCGGCGTGCTGTGCCTCGCCGGCGACGATCACGGTGCCAAATCCTCCACCGTTCCGCACCAGTCCGACCACGCCTTCATCTCGGCGCTGATGCCCTATCTCTATCCCTCCAGCATCCACGAGATGATCGAGATGGGCCTTTTGGGAATAGCGATGTCACGCTATTCCGGCTGTTGGGTCGGCATGAAGGTGATCACCGAAACCGTCGAGACCACCGCCGAGATCGACCTCACCGATGAGATGACGCCGTTCGTCGTTCCCGCGGATTTCGAGCTGCCGCCGGGCGGGCTCAATCTGCGCTGGCCGGATGATCGCTTCGAGCAGGACCGGCGGCTGCAGGACTACAAGGGTTATGCCGCGATCGCCTTCGCCCGCGCCAACAAGGTCAACCGCGTCACGATGGATTGCCCGAACGCGCGCTACGGCATCATGGCCTCGGGCAAGAGCTACGAGGACGTGCGGCAGGCGCTGCGTGAACTCGGCATCACCGAGGAGGTCGCCGCAAAAATCGGGCTTCGGCTCTACAAGATCGGCATGCCCTGGCCGCTGGAGCCGGAGGGCGTCCGGCAATTCGCGGTCGGTCTCGAAGAGATCTTTATCGTCGAGGAGCGCCGGGAGATCGTCGAGAACCAGGTCAAGCAGGAGCTCTTCAACTGGCGCGACGATGTCCGACCGCGCATCGTCGGCAAGATGGACGAGCACGACAAGCGCTTCCTTACCTTCGCGGCGGAGCTTTCCGTCGCCTCGCTTGCCTCGTCCCTCACTGAACGTCTCCTCCGCCTCAATCTCAATCCCGAAATCGCAAATATGCTCCGCGCCAAGGCCGACTGGTTCAACGGCCGTGAGGCGAGCCAGGTGCAGGCGGTCTCCCCGATCAGCCGCACGCCGTATTTCTGCTCGGGCTGTCCGCACAACACCTCGACCAAGGTGCCCGAAGGCAGCCGCGCCATGGCCGGCATCGGCTGCCACTTCATGGCGCTGTGGATGAACCGCAACACCGAGACCTACACCCAGATGGGCGGGGAAGGCGTGCCCTGGATGGGAATCGCCCCGTTCACCAACGAGAAGCATATTTTTGCCAATCTCGGCGACGGCACCTACTTCCACTCGGGCATCCTCGCGATCCGTCAGGCCATCGCCTCAAAAGCCAACATCACCTACAAGATCCTCTACAACGACGCGGTCGCGATGACCGGCGGCCAGCGCCACGACGGCGACCTCTCGCCGCAGCAGATCACCTTCCAGCTGCACGCCGAGGGCATCCGCGAGATCTATCTGGTCTCCGAAAATCCCGATCTCTATTCTTCGAGCACCATCGCGCCCGGCGTCAAACTCGCGCACCGCGACGACCTCGAAAACGTCATGAAGATCTTGCGCGAGACGCAAGGAGCCTCCGCGATCGTGTTCGTGCAGACCTGTGCGGCGGAAAAGCGCCGCCGCCGCAAGCGCGGCACCCTGGAGGACCCGCCGCGCCGGCTCATCATCAATCCCGCCGTCTGCGAAGGCTGCGGCGACTGCTCGGTACAGTCGAACTGCATCTCGGTCGAGCCGCTGGAGACGGAGTTCGGTCGCAAGCGCGCCATCAACCAGTCGAGCTGCAACAAGGACTATTCCTGCCTCAAGGGTTTTTGCCCGTCCTTCGTCACCATCGACGGCGGCGCCTTGCGCCACCGTGCGCCGGCCGATCTCGGTGCCATCGGCCATCTGCCGGAGCCTTTGACAAAGCCGCCGCTGGAGCGGCCCTACAACATCGCGGTCGGCGGCGTCGGCGGCACCGGCGTGCTGACCATCGGCGCGCTCTTGGGCATGGCCGCCCATATCGAGGGCAAGGCCTCGATGATTCTGGACATGTCGGGCCTCGCCCAGAAGGGCGGCGCCGTGCTCAGCCATGTGCGACTGTCCGAGCATACGAAGGACGTGACCTGCTCGCGCATCGTCACCGGCACCGCCGATCTCGTGATCGCCGCCGACGAGATCGTGGCGGGCTCGAAGGACACCATCACGCTCTGCGAGTCGAGCCGCACCGTCGGCATCATCAACAGCCACCTGATCCCAACCGCCGATTTCGTCCTCAACCGCGATTTCAATTTCCAGAACCGCAAGGTGGTCAGCGTGCTGGAGAACGCGCTGCGAAAAGAGTCTGCGTTCTTCGACTTCACCATTCCCGCCGAGGCGCTGCTGGGCGATGCCATCGCCACCAACATGATGATGCTCGGCTATGCCTATCAAAAGGGCCTATTGCCGCTCTCGGCCGAAGCGATCGAGCAGGCGATCGAGATCAACGGCGTCGCGATCAAGATGAACACCGAGGCGTTCCGCCTCGGCCGCCTTGCCGTCGTCAATCCCGAACGGCTGGCCATCATGCTGGAGGGCCACGAGGCGCCGGTGGTCCCGAAAACGCTGGACGGGATGTCGCTGGACGAAATCATCGCCCATCGCAGCGCACATCTGAAGGACTACCAGAGCAATCGGCTCGCCCAGCGCTACGTGAAGCTGGTCGATCAGGTTCGCGAGGCGGCGACGCAGGGCGGCCATGGCGAGGCGCTGCCGCGGGCCGTCGCGATCAATTATGCAAAACTGCTGGCCTACAAGGACGAGTACGAGGTGGCGCGGCTGTTCACGGACGGCAACTTTGAGAAGCAGCTCGCCGAACATTTCGAGGGCGACTACAAGATCTCTTTCAATCTCGCGCCGCCGATCCTCAGCCGCGGCCTCGACGCGCAGGGCCGGCCGAAGAAGCGCGCCTTTGGTCCAGGAACAATGAAACTGTTCCGTCAGCTTGCAAAGCTGCGGGTGCTGCGCGGCACGCCGCTCGACATCTTTGGCTACGGCCGGGATCGCCGGCTCGAGCGCGGCCTGATCGCGTCTTACGAGAAGGACGTTGCGACGGTGCTGGGCCAGTTGTCGCCGGCCAATCTCGATGCGGCGGTTGAGCTGCTCTCATTGCCGGAGCGTGTTCGCGGCTATGGTCCTGTCAAGGAGAAGGCGGCAAACGACGTGAAGGCGCGCCACGAAAAACTCACCGCCGATCTCGCCAGCCCGCCGCCCGCCCCGCGGCAATTGGCGGCGGAGTAGGTGCACCTCGCGTCGCTGTCGTAGGGTGGGTTAGCGAAGCGTAACCCACCTCTTTCTTTCCCGTTGAGGCATGGTGGGTTACGCCTTCGGCTAACCCACCCTACGAATGCTCGCAGGGGCCAAGCCCAGCGTTATCTCCGCAATATCTTGTAGTATTCAATCATCGTTCTTGGCGCGATCTCTTCACAGGGTAGGCTGTTGGTCGATCTCCGCCCGTCGCTGCCGACGGTGTCGAACGTGATCGTTTGAGAACCTTTGTTCCAGGACAGCTGCCCCGACGATCCGCGCCAGTCCATCAGCAGGTCGACACGGTCATCTTGGGCGGACATGACCTTGCCAACGTACATCATCCCTTGCCCTCCACGCTCCCAAACGGCCTCTTTTGAGTCCGGGTCGAAGGTCAGGTAGACGTAGCCGGTGTGTTCGCATCGCAGCGAAACCGGATGCACCACCGGATTAGGACTGCGAAAGCTCAGGATGCTCCGCGGCGGCGTGACAATGCAGGAATGCTGGAGCGTTTGCCGATAGCGGTCGTCGAGCCCGGGCCACAACATCTCGTTGCGATTGCTGTCGTACCAGAAGCTCAGGAGATCGCGAGAACTTACAAGGAGCCTTAGGGTAAAATGAATCTGCCCGGCGGAAGCGTCATCGGTGTCATGGATCTCGCCGGGGAAAACGTTGCCGCCGTCGGGCTGTGTCGGACTTAAAGGAGCCGACTCGAAAATGACACGCTTGGTGTCCGTGTCGAACGTTGCGAAATAGGGCATGGCCGGTGGTGTGCCCTGGCAGCGCACGGAAAATTCGGATGCTGCGACGATGTTCGGAGTTATGCTCGTAAGAAGCACGGCAAGAATGAGTCTCATCACACACCGGAATGCGTTGGCGGGTCCAAGCGCAAATGTCTGTCGGATATTGGCGAAGAATCTTGCCCTAATATCGTTACGATCAGATTGATCCGATCGGATGATTTTGACGGCTCGCCGGGAGAGCTCAGCTTTGCCGACGGGCAATTTCTGCTTGGGCGCCATGCGCAAACTGCCCGTCGTGCCAATCTGTCGCAGGACGATGGTGCTGATTTACAGAAATTGCCTTGACGACTTCCAAAAATCGGAAGTATTATCTGCGCCGTCCCGCCTCGATGAGAGGGGCGTATGCGCTATCGTCACGACACGTGAGGCGGGATGCGATGGCCGCGGAGCGACGCGCGCGATTGATCGTGCGGACGAACGGCGCTGATGCGGACGGTGAAATCGTATGGTCCTGGCCTCCCGACGCTGAGGTCAAGTCGCGCGAGACGGATCGCGCGGCGACGGTGGCAAACAAGCCCGGTCACCGGGGAGAGTACGTATAAGCCGTAAAGCCATTGCGCAGGGAAGGCCGGATTCTCGGCTGAGCCTGTGGTTCCTGCCCCGTGCTTTTTTACTGCACGGGGGCCGCGGGTATCGGTCGATACCCGGCCTTCCCTGCGCCCTCTGTTCTCTGGAGGGCCACGAATGACGCACAACTCGGGCGCGATTGCGCCGCGAGACTGCGGTCGCGTGCTGCTACATTCTTCACTGTCATGCCCCGCTTTTTAAGCGGGGCATCCAGTACGCCGCGGCCCATCCGCTCAGGCACTGCTGTCTCTGGAATACTGGGTCGCCCGGTCAAGCCGGGCGACGACAGGCGAGGATGCGTCGGCACCGCACGAATCATCGCCACCCATCTCACGGCGCGGAATATTTCGCCGCTTGCCAAGGGCGCTTCGGCAGGCCACAAAAATTCCGGCCATCGCGAGACTAAGAAACGGGAAGCGGAGAACGAGTTGACCATCAAGGGCAAGGCCTACATCGCCGGGATTTTTGAGCACCCGACCCGACACGCGCCGGACAAGTCCACCGCGCAACTGCACGCCGAGGTCGCCAGGGGCGCCATCGCGGATGCCGGCCTCAGCAAGGCCGATATCGACGGCTACTTTCTGGCCGGTGACGCGCCGGGCGGGGCCTGGCCGATGGTGGATTATCTCGGCCTGAAAGTGCGCCACATCGATTCCACCGATACCGGCGGCTGCTCCTATCTGATCCATCTCGGCCATGCCGCCGAGGCGATCGCCGCCGGAAAGTGCTCCATTGCGCTCGTCACGCTCGCGGGCAAGCCGCGCACCGGGCCGATGCCGCCCCGCGCCGCCGGCGCGGAAGCCGATTTCGAGGCGGCCTATGGCGCGACGACCCACAATGCCTACGGCATGTGTGCCATGCGCCACATGCACGACTACGGCACCACAAGCGAGCAGCTCGCCTGGATCAAGGTCGCGGCTTCGCATCATGCGCGATACAACCCGCATGCCTTCCTGAAGGACGTCGTGACGGTCGAGGACGTCGTGAACTCCCCGATGGTCTCCGACCCCTTGCATCGGCTCGATTGCTGCGTCGTGACCGACGGCGGCGGCGCGCTGATCGTGACTTCAGAAGAGATCGCAAGGAGCCTTAAGAGGCCTCTGGTCAGGCTGATCGGGCATGGCGAGGCGATGAAGGGACCGCGCGGCGGCAAGGATCTCGATCTGACTTACTCCGCGGGCGTGTGGTCGGGTCCGCGCGCCTTCGAGGAAGCCGGCGTGACGCCACAGGACATCAAATACGCCTCGATCTATGACAGCTTTACCATCACGGTCCTGATGCAGCTCGAAGACCTCGGCTTCTGCAGGAAAGGCGAGGGCGGCAAGTTCGTCGCCGACGGCAATCTGATTTCCGGCGTCGGCAAGCTGCCGTTCAACACCGATGGCGGCGGGCTGTGCAGCAACCATCCGGTCAACCGCGGCGGCATGACAAAGATCATCGAGGCGGTGCGGCAGCTGCGCGGCGAGGCGCATCCCAAGGTGCAGGTCAAAAACTGCGACCTCGCGATCGCGCACGGCACCGGCGGCCTTTTGGGCGTGCGCCACGCCGCCTCGACCTGCATTTTGGAGCGTGTGTGATGAGTGACGTGAAAAAATATCCGACCCCGGTCACCAATCCCGAGACAAAGCCGTTCTGGGATGCGGCCGCGCAGGGAAAATTCATGATCAAGCGCTGCACGACCTGCGGCGATGCGCATTATTTTCCGCGCTCGATCTGCCCGTTCTGCTTCTCCGACAAGACGGTGTGGGAGGAGAGCTCCGGCGAGGGCACGATCTACACGTTCAGCCTGATGCGCAAATCGGCGACCGGACCCTACGCGATCGGCTACGTGACGCTGAAGGAAGGTCCGTCGCTGATGACCAATTTCGTCGATTGCGATCTGGAGCGGCTGGCGATCGGCCAGAAGGTGAAGGTGGTGTTCAAGCCGACCGACGGCGCGCCGCTGCCATTCTTCACCTCGGTGTAGTTTGAAAGCGAATGTGTAGGGTGGGTAGAGCGAAACGAAACCCACCGGCCACAAGAGTGATGGGTTTCGCCGCGCTCTACCCATCCTACGAAAAAGAAGAGCGTGCGGAGGACACGTCGCACATGCCGATCAACTACGATGAACTGATGGCGCTGAAGAACCTCGGACAGAAGTACAGCTATGGCGACCGCGAGGTGATGCTGTACGCCTGCGGCATCGGCGTGGGCGCCGACCCGATGGACGAGAAGGAGCTTGCCTTCGTCAACGAGGCTGTCGCCACGCCGCGGCCGCTCAAAGTGGTGCCGACCTTTGCGTCCGTCGCCGCCTGGGGCTCGGGTCCCGGCGAGATGAATCTCAACCGCGTGATGGTGGTCGATGGCGAGCGCGACATCACCTTTCACAAGCCGCTCGCGACAGCGGCGCACATCACGGCCGATTCCACCGTGCTTGCCGTATTCGACAAGGGCAAGGACAAGGGCGCGATCATTCGCCACCAGACCATCCTGAAAGACTCCAATGGCGAAAAGCTCGCGACGCTCATCGCCTCGCGCTTCGCCCGCGGCGATGGCGGCTTTGGCGGTCCGTCCGAGGGCCAGCCCGAGCCGCATCCCGTGCCGAGCCGCGCGCCGGACCGGACCGTCGATATTTCCACGCGGCCAGACCAGGCGCTGGTCTATCGGCTGTGCGGCGACCGCAACCCGCTGCATTCCGATCCGGAGTTTGCCAGGAAGGCCGGTTTCCCAAAACCGATCCTGCACGGCATGTGCACCTATGGCATCACCTGCCGCGGCATCCTGCAGACCTATGCCGATTACGATCCCTCCGCCTTCCGGCAGCACGTCGCGCGGTTCTCCTCGCCGGTCTATCCCGGTGAAACGGTGACGCTCGACATGTGGAAGGACGGCGACGTGATCTCGTTCGAAGCCAAGGTGAAGGCGCGCGGCGTTACGGTGATCCGAAACGGCAAGACGGTGCTTGGCTAATGCTTTCTACGCGCGACGCGGCCAATTGTTTTCTCGTCATGCCCGGCCTTGTGCCGGGCATCCACGTCTTCCCTGATGCTGTGGCAAAGCAAGACGTGGATGGCCGGGACAAGCCCGGCCATGACGACGGATAGACAAGAGCAAGAGGGAGAGAAACACCATGGGACTGCTCGACGGCAAGGTGGCGCTGATCACGGGCGCGGGTGGCGGGCTCGGCGAGGCCTATGCAAAGCTGTTCGCGCGCGAGGGGGCGGCCATCGTGGTCAACGATCTCGGCGGGCCGCGCGATGGCTCGGGCGCCGATATCTCCATGGCGCAACAGGTCGCCAATGCGATCAAGGCCGAAGGCGGCCGCGCGGTCGCCAATGGTGCCGACATCTCCACCATCGAAGGCGGCCAGTCGGTCTTCAACGACGCCATCAAGCACTTTGGCCGCGCCGACATCCTGGTCAACAATGCCGGCATTTTGCGCGACCAGACCTTTGCCAAGGCGGCGGAAGCCGACTGGGACAAGGTCATCAAGGTGCACCTGAAGGGCACCTTCTGCACGACGCTGCCGGTGTTCCGCTGGATGCGCGACAATGGCGGCGGCGTCATCGTCAACACCTCGTCGACCTCGGGCCTGATCGGCAATTTCGGCCAGACCAATTATGGCGCCGCCAAGGGCGGTATCTGGGGCTTTTCCAACGTGCTCGCGGTCGAGGGCCGCAAATACAACATCCGGATCTGGACCCTGGCGCCGGGCGCGCTGACCCGCATGACGTCAGACCTGCCGCGCTACAAGGAAAATCCCGGCGCCGCGCTGGGTCCGGACGGCATCGCGCCGGCCGTGCTATACATGGTCAGCGATTTGTCGGGCGACCAGACCGGCAAGGTGCTGGGCGTGTCCGGGCCGCGCGGCGTGCGCGAGATGCGGATGATGGAGATGGACGGCTGGAAACCGCCATTTTCGGGATGGAAGGCAGAGGATATCGTGACCCACGCCAAGGAGATCTTCTTCTCCGAGGAGGAGATCAGGAAGTCGGCGCGAAGGTTCTAACCGTCGTCATTCGGGGTTCGCTCGTTTCACTCGCGCCCCGGAATGACGATTGAGAGAGATAGAGGCACAGATGACCAAACTCACCGCTGACGCGAAGGGCACGTTCGCGATCGCGCCGACGCCGTTCCATGACGACGGCCGCATCGACGAGCGCTCGATCGACCGGCTGACCGACTTCTATGCCGAGGTCGGCTGCGACGGCGTCACCGTGCTCGGCATTTTGGGCGAGGCGCCAAAGCTCGACGCCGCGGAGGCCGAGCAGGTCGCGGTCCGCTTCGTCAGGCGGGCAAAGACCATGCAGGTGATCGTCGGCGTTTCGGCGCCGGGCTTTGCCGCGATGCGCGCGCTGGCGAAAGCCTCGATGGATGCAGGCGCGGCGGGCGTGATGATTGCGCCGCCGCCGAACCTGCGCACCGACGACCAGATCACGACCTATTTCAAGCAGGCGCAGGAAGCGATCGGCGAGGAGATTCCCTGGGTGCTGCAGGATTATCCGCTGACGCTCACGGTGGTATTCACGCCACAGGTGATCCGCAAGATCGTGATGGATAGCCCGTCCTGCGTGATGCTCAAGCATGAGGACTGGCCGGGCCTGGAAAAGATCTCGACCCTGCGCGGCTTCCAGAAGGACGGCTCGCTGCGGCCGCTGTCGATCCTCTGCGGCAATGGCGGGCTGTTTCTCGATTTCGAGATGGAGCGCGGCGCCGACGGCGCCATGACCGGCTACGCTTTCCCGGAACTGTTGATCGACGTGGTCCGGCTCTCGAAGGAGGGCCGGCGCGATGACGCGCATGATCTGTTCGACGCGCATCTGCCGCTGATTCGCTACGAGCAGCAGCCCGGCGCGGGGCTCGCCGTGCGCAAATATGTGCTGCAGAAGCGCGGCATCATTGCCTCCAGTGCGCAGCGGAAGCCCGGCGCCGTTATCACGGCGACGGCGCGCGCCGAGGTGGACTATCTGCTCGCGCGTGTCGCGCGGGTCGATCGCAGAGCCAACCTGCAGCCGCAATCGAGTGCCGCGGGCTAGTCGAAATGGCAGACACCGTGACCCCGCGTCCCGCATCGACCGTGCTGCTGCTGCGCGACAGCATGGCGGCCGAGATCGAAGTTTTCATGATGGTGCGCCATCACCAGATCGAGTTCAACTCGGGCGCGCTGGTGTTTCCCGGCGGCAGCGTCGAGGCCGGCGACCAGGCCATCGTCGAACGGAATGAGTTTTATTCGGGCGGGGAGGGGCTTGACGCGTCGGCCCTGAGTTTTCGCATCGCCGGCATCCGCGAGACGTTTGAGGAAAGCGGCATCCTGCTGGCGCGGCGAAGGGGGGCGACGGCGCTGATCGATGCGCAAAGCGCCGGCGCGATCGAGGCCACGCACCGCACCGCGCTGAACGAGCGCAAGACGAGTTTCCTCGACGTGCTGCTCGCAAGCGATCTGTCGCTCGCGCTCGATGCACTCATTCCCTATGCCCACTGGATCACGCCGGAGGGCATGCCAAAGCGCTTCGACACCTGGTTCTTCCTCGCTGCGGCGCCGCCGGACCAACTCGGCGCCCATGACGGCAGGGAATCCACCGACTCGATCTGGGTGTCACCGCGCGAAGCGCTCGCGGGCGGCGACTCTGGCCGCTTCAAGCTGCCGTTTCCGACCACGCGCAACCTGATCAAGCTCGGCAAGCAGCCGCGCGTCGCGGCTGCACTCGACGAGGCGACCGGCAAACAGGTCGTGACCGTCATGCCGGTCATGACGCGGCAAAATGGCGGCCGCCAGCTCGTGATCCCGCGCGAGGCCGGCTACGACGGCGAGGTGTTCGAGGTCGGTGCGGTCGGCTAGCATACTTCGTCTGATATCGAATAATTATATTGCCATGCCGTGTATCCTCTGCCTCCCTGCAATCGCGATGTGGAAAGCCGGACATGGAGGCCGCTGGTTCGCAGCGTGCGGATCTGATCCGCGAGCTTGCGCTCTTGCTGTTGCTCGCGACACTGTGGGGCGCGTCCTACAGCTTCATCAAGCTGGGCGTCGCCACCATTGCGCCGATCACCCTGATCGCGGCGCGCACTTTGATCGCCGGCGTGCTGCTGCTGGCGATCATGCGCTGGCGCGGCATAAGGATGCCGCGCGACCGCGCCCTTTGGTCTCGTTTCGCAGTCCAGGCCTGTCTCAACAGCGTCATTCCCTGGACGCTGATCGCCTGGGGCGAACGTTTTGTCGATGCGGGGCTGGCGACCATCCTCAATTCGGCCGCGCCGATCTTCGCCTTCCTGTTCACGGCTCTGGTGACGCGGCACGAGGCAGTGACGGCGCGAAAACTGCTCGGCGTGGCCGCCGGCATGGCCGGCATCCTCTTGATCGTCGGCGTCTCGGCGCTGGACCAGGTTGGACAGGGACTGTTGGCGGAGATCGCAATCGTGACCGCGACGATCTGTTACGCCTGCGGTGCGATCTTCAGCCGCGGCTTCAAGGGCCTCGATCCCATGGCGCCGGCGGTGGGCTCGCTGCTCAGCGGCACCGCGATGCTGATTCCGCTGAGCCTCCTCTGGGAGCGGCCGTGGACGCTGGCGCCGTCGGCCGGCTCGCTCTTGGCGCTGCTCGCGCTGGCGGTATTTTCGACGGCGGCGGCGTTCGTGATCTATTTCCGGCTGATCCAGACGCTGGGTTCGGTCGGCACCACGGCGCAGGCCTACTTGCGGGTTCCAATCGGCGTCGCCCTGAGCGTGGTATTTCTGGGCGAGACGCTGGCGCCGACAGCGTGGGCTGGCCTTACCTCCGTCATTCTGGGCGTCGCGGCCATGACGATCCCGGTGCGATCGGCAGGGAAGACCGCCTGACCCCCGGGGTTATTCGAGGGGTGTACTGTCCCCATCTTCATGGCGTTCCCAGCTTGTTCTCGCCGGCGCCTATCCGTCGTATATTGCGGCTTTGAAGCCCGGTCCTTGCCATGATTCCCCAGGCCTTTTCGGCCATTGCGCGCCGTGTCAGATCCTATTCCCTGTCGATCGGGCAGCTGACCTTTGGCAGCTTTCTCCTGCTTCTGGCCGTGATCACGGCGACCAGCATGGCCAGCGTGATCGCGATCCGCCGCATCGATTCGACCTTTGCGGAACTGCAGCGGCTGCAGGACGTCGGCGACATCGCCGAGGAGATCGACCGTCGCATGAACGAGCTGCGCCTTGCGGCGCGCGACTTCGTCACCGATCCGAGTGCCAAGCCCGACCGGGTCGGCGAGGTGGCCTCCGATCTGAGCGCGCTGCTCAAGAAGACGCGGCTGGAGCTTGCCCCTGCACAGCAGGACATGATCGATGGCGTGACGCAGCGGCTCGCCAATTATCGGGATGGCATCGAGCGCGTCGGAGCGCTGATGGCGCAGCGCGCCGAATTGCTCGCGATGGTGCCGCCGGCCCGGACTCAGTTCGAACAGGCGCTGGCCCAGGCACCCGACAGGACCGAGGCCAATTCCCTGGTCCGGGCGCAGGACGAGATCACGGCCGCGCTGCTGGCACATGATCCGGCCGGCGCCGAGTCCACGGCCAGGGGCATGCGTGTGCTGCCGATCGGCGATCCGGCGCTGCGCGCGGCAATCGCTTCCTATTCCGATGCGGTGATTTCCATCGCCGGGACGGAAAGCGAGATCGCACGGCTGGACAAGGAGGTGCTGGGGACCGAAGGCCGCCTGATCGGACGCGTCACCGAACTGCTGCGCGAGCTCTCGTCGCGGCGTGGACGGGTGCTGTCGCACGATTTCGCGAGGACGGTTGCCGAAGCCAAATGGCAGAGCATCGTGCTTGGCACCATCGGGGTGTTGATCGCATTCTTCGCGGCGGCCTTCGTGGTCAGGCGCACCGTCCGACCGCTGGCTTCGATCTCCGGCGCCATCCGCGCGCTTGCCGCAGGCAGAAAGGACACCTCGATCCCGGGGACCGAAGTGAACAACGAGATCGGCGACATTGCGCGCGCGGCGGAAGTTTTTCGCCGCACCCTGGTCGACGCCGACGCCGCGCGCGAAGCGGCGCTGCGCGCGCTCACCGAACAGCGTCTCGCCGAAGAGAGTTACCGAAAACTGTTCGAGGCGTCGGTCGACGGAATCTATGTGACCACGCCGGACGGAACCGTGCTCAACGCCAATCCGGCGCTGGCGCGGATCATGGGCTACGACGTGCCGGAGCAGCTGATCGCCAATATCGGCGACATGACGCAGTCGATCTATGTGCACGCCTCGGCCCGCGCGGAATATCAGCGGCTGATGCACCGCGACGGCGTGGTGCACGAGTTCGAGTATCAGGTGTTCCGCAAGGACGGCGAAATCCGCTGGCTGTCCGACAGCGCCACGGTCGTGCGCGACGAGGACGGCGAGGTGGTCCGCTATGAGGGTACGGTGCGCGACATCACCGACCAGAAGCGCGCCGAGGACGCGATCGCCGAAGGGCGCAGGCTGCTGCAGCAGGTCATCGACACCGTTCCGGCCGTGATCAATGTCAAGGACCCCGATCTGCGCTACGTGCTGATGAACCGCTACATGGCGGGGATTTTCGGCATCGAGCCGAAGGATGCGCTCGGGCACACGACCAGCGAGCTGATGTCGCGCTACGGTGCGGGCAAGACCGATGAGAACGACCAGCGCGTGCTCAAGCTGAAACGCGAGCTCGGCTTCTACGAGGAGGAGTATCAGGATTCGGCGGGCAACATGCGGCAATGGATCGTCAACAAGCTTCCGCTGCTCGACGTCGACGGCGAAATCGAACACATCGTCACCGTCGCGCTCGACATTGGCGAGCGCAAGCGCGGCGAACAGGAAATGCGCAAGGCCAAGGAGGCCGCGGAAACCGCGCTGCGCAACCTGCGCGACACCCAGGCCTCGCTGATCGAGGCGGAAAAGCTCGCTGCGCTCGGCCGCATGGTCGCGGGCGTCGCGCACGAGGTCAACAATCCGATTGGCATCAGCCTGACCGTGGCATCGGCGCTGGAGCGCAAGGCCGGCTTGTTTGCCGGCGAGGTGGCGCGCGGCGACCTCAGGAAGTCGAGCCTCAATGACTTCCTCGCAACCAGCCGCGATGCGTCCTCGCAGCTGGTTGCCAACCTCAATCGGGCCGCCGAACTGATCCAGTCGTTCAAGCAGGTCGCCGCCGACCGCAACTACTCGGACATGCGCAGCTTCGATCTCGGCGACCTGACGGAGCAGGTGGTGATGAGTCTGCGGCCGAGCCTTCGCAAACACAATCTGACCTTGACGGTCGATTGCCAGCCGAACCTGATCATGAAGAGCTATCCCGGTCCCTACGGGCAGGTGCTGACCAATCTGTTTCTCAATGCGGTCTCGCACGCCTTTCCCAATGGAGGGCCCGGCGCAATCGACATTCAGGCGCGTGCGTCCGGCATCGACAATGTCGAGATCGTGTTTTCCGACAATGGCTGCGGCATGAGCCTCGACGTTCGCCGCCGCGCGTTCGATCCGTTCTTCACCACGCGTCGCGATCAGGGCGGCACCGGTCTCGGCCTGCATATCGTCTACAACATCGTCACGAATCGTCTGGGCGGCCGGCTGGATCTGGAGTCGGAACCCGGCGGCGGCACGCGCGTGCAGATGATTCTGCCGCGTGCGGCGCCGGTCGAGCAGGCGGCGGAGTAGCCGCTGCGATTACGCGCAGCGATGCGGTGATCACGGCGGTGGCGGCGTTCACGGCAAAGTCAGTGGAACCCTGTCACCGGCCACGCATTCTCCGTGTTTCCCACGCTGTCTTGTTCGCGCACAAGACACGACAATGCGAAGGAATCAGGTCACCAGAAAAACTGGCCCGCTAAATGCATCGCGATCTGTGCACCCCCGGGGTAGGTGCAGGAGCAGGAGAAGATGAGCAACTGGATCGATTCCGGCGGCCATGCGCCGCGTCAGTCGCGTGACGCGTATCTCAGAACGAAGGCCGGTCAGTCATCTCACAGCGCATCACGCTGGAAAACCGCGGTTGGCATGAGCTGTGCGGTGGTTTCGATGGCGCTGGTCTCATCGTTCAGCCATGCGCGCGATCGCGGGCAATATGCCAACTCCAGTCCTGAGCTGAAGGCCTGGTTCGATGGCCTCCGGAGCGGCAAGGGTCCGTGCTGCTCGGATGCCGACGGCACCGCCATCTCGGATGCCGACTGGGAAAGCAAGAACGGCCATTATCGCGTGCGCATTCCCAACAATACCGGCGAGATGGAGTGGATCGACGTCCCCGACGAGGCCGTCATCACCGAACCGAACCGGATCGGGCGAACCATGGTCTGGCCGATCCGCGGCTATCTCGGCATGACCATCCGCTGCTTCATGCCGGGATCCATGACGTGACCTGTCGGTAGAGAAGGCTCGTCCGCCGTAGCCTTCGGCGAAGGCGGATGCCCGGAAGCATGACCTGAGGCTTTCCTCAGGCATATTTACTGTTGCGCTCGAGGAGCTCGATCGAGATCCCCTGCGGCCCGCGGATGAAGCAGATCCGCACGCCGGGACGGATCGTGGTCGGCTCCTTGGTGAACTCGACGCCCTTGGCCCTGATCTCGGCGGCCACGGCGTCGATATCTGTCACCGTCAGTCCGAAATGGTCGAGGCCCTGATAGGGTGTCGCGGGCGGAGTGTTGACGCCGTCGCCCGGGTTGACCGGGGCGATGAACACATTGGCGCCGCCGAGTTTGACGTCGATGCGCCCGGGGCCGCGGACGATCTCGCCGCCGAGCACGTTCTGGAGCCAGGCCGCCGTCGCCTCCGGATCGGGACTGCGCAGATGAATATGATCCCAGGTGACGGTCGGCATCGTGATTCTCTCCCTGCTGATGGCCAGGGCACCGATCTGACGGGGGCCCGCGGCCCTGACACTGCAACGTTAATAAGGGCGAGCCGGCGGCATGGCCATCCCTGTAAGGCTGCGCCGTCGGTCTACCGGCTATTCGTCCGGGTTCCAATGGAACCCGTTCAGGCGACGGCGCGGTGCCGGTAACCATCGGTAGCGGAAAAGTTATCGCGTCGGTTGAACCCGCTGGCTACCTCCGCAACCAATAGCCATATGACCGTTGTTCGCGCAGGCCCCTGCGCGCGTGGGTGGTTGGAACGGTGCCAAAATGCTTGTCTTGCGCTATTTCGGGTATGTCGGCGGATCGCTGCTGGCATTGCTGTTCGTCTGCAATGCAGTGTTTCCGAAACAGCCGCTGCCCGACGTGCTGAGTTCCGATCCGGAGCGGCCGGCAATCCGGATCCATTCGGACAAGAAGTGGCCGGAGCGGGTTGTGTTCGACACGAGCATGGCGCCGGTCGCGGCTCCCGCACCCGCAGTCATTGCGCAGGCCGCCCCGCCGGCCACGCCCAAGGCGGAGGCGCCGTCGATTACCGCGAAGGCGCGGGTCCGGGAGGCTTTTGCCCAGTTCACGCCTGCGGAACCCAAACAGGAGCAAAAGGCTGACCTCAAGCCTCAGCCCCAGCCGAAGCGCAAGGTCGCCACCAAGGTTGCCAAGGTGCATGTCGGCCGTCCCCTGGTCCTGGCCTCGCAGCAGCCCCGTTACGGGTGGTTCGACAACACCTGGTGAATGCGACCAGGAGCCGAATAAACTGCTGATCATTTTTTGCCGCCGGCAGCCTCGAGCGAGGCTGCCATTTGCTTGTCGACCCGGTTGTCTTTTTATTCCAGGTTGATCAGCGCGTGCGACCCGTCCAAGAGACGGCAAATCATCTGGCGCGAGCGGCGGGCCGTCGTTGCAACTCATCGTAGTCGGCATCAAAGCGATAACGACAAAAAACCACGAAGCCTGATGCGGCAGGCGCGCGTCGTCAAAGACTCAACCGCATCCTTTCATCATGATGCCATTGTCTCCCGTCGAAGTAGGGCCGATCACACTGATCCGAGAGCCCGAAAAGCGGAGGCCGGCGATGGGCATGAACAGGGGATGGGTTTCGCCCACGGTGCCGTTCGGCGCGATCGGACTGCAGGACTACGCGCTCTGTTTCTGGTCGACGCATGCCACGTTGTTCTCGTGGCTGTTCAGATTTGCCGCCTCGGCGCTGGGCTATGCCGTCGGCGAGTGGATCGGCAACAGGGATAGCGCGGCGCTCGCGGCACTGGCCGCCAGCGACCAGGTTCCGGCGGTCGTGCATATGCTCGCCAGATACTATCCGGACTATGCCTGCGGCGTGCTTGGCGCTTTCATCGGAGCATTGGGTGCGGAGGCCGTGCTCTGGAAGGGATCCCGCTTCAGCGCGCTCGGCGAAGCGTCGTTCTGCCTCTGCATCGTCTACGTGGTCTTCCTGCCCTGGTTCAGGATCCCGATCTTCGTGTATCCGCATTCCGCGGCCGGCCAGGCACTGGTGCCGCCGGTCACGACGTAAACCAGCCCGACGGGCGCCGGCTGCTTGCGCCGACGGCCGCGCTCATACCAAGGTATGTTGCAAGTGAGGCGCAGATGCAAACTCATCTGCATTCTCGCCACGATGACCGCGGCCGGGCCAAACTAAAGCCGCGTTTGAACGCAACCTGCATACGAAGAAATGCCCGGAAGGAGGCTTCGTGTGCGAAGCGTGGTGCGCGTAGCAATCTGCATCGTGCTGGCTGTGCTCGGAAGCCGGGCCACGGCGCAGCAGACCAGCCCGAACGTCGGTTCCGACCTGCCGCAGCGCGATCTCGTCAACGCGGGCACGGTCACGGTGATCACGGCTCCGGTCGGCGGCCCGATGTCGGTGATGGGCTCCGACATGGCGAACGTGCTCGACGATGGCGAGAACCTCCGGGTTCTGCCGATCCTCGGCAAGGGCTCGGTCCAAAATCTGATCGACATCATGCTGCTCAAGAATGTCGACATGGGATTCGTCGTCTCGGACGCGCTGGAGTTCGTGAAGACGGAGTACAACGTTCCGGACATTGCCAATCGTGTCCGCTACATCGCCCAGTTGTTCCACAACGACGTTCATATCGTGGCGCGCCGGGAGATCCGCACGCTGCAGGACCTCAATGGCAAGCACGTGTTCGCCGAGCGTAATATCGGCCTGCCGGCCGCACGGATCATCTTCCGGCGACTGGGCATCTCGGCGGAGATCGATTCCCAAACCGATGCCGACGGCGGGCTGCAGAAGCTGCTGAGTGGGGAAGGGGATGCCTGGGTCGCCAGCGTCGGCAAGAATGCCCCGGTCATCAAGAACATCAAGAATGACGGCGGTCAGTTCCACCTGCTATCGGTTCCCTACGATCGAAGGCTGCAGGACGTGTACCTGCCGGAGTCGTTTTCCTCGGATGAATATCCCAACCTGGTACCGCCTGGCGGCAAGGTCGACGCTCTTGCCGCCCCGACGGTGCTCATGGTCTACAACTGGCCGGCGCAGAGCGAGCGCTACAAGCGCGTCGCGCGTTTTGTCGATGCCCTGTTCGACAATATCGAGAAGCTGCAGGAGCCGCCGCGCCATCCGAAATGGCGCGACACCGTGATATCGGCCACCGTCCCGGGGCTGCAGCGCTTCCAGCCGGCGCAGGACTGGCTCAATGCCCGAACCGGCGCCGCGCCTGCGGCCACGCCCGTGAGGGCGGAGGAGTTCCGCAGGTTTCTGATGCAGCGGAACGGCACCGCGAATGTGTCGAATGCGCAGGCCGCGAGACTCTACGGCGACTTCCTGCGCTGGCGCGACGGACAGCGATAAACGCTTGTGGCCTGGCCGCGCGAAGGCGGCCGCCGTCCCGCGCGCGGTCCTGTTAACCCGACATTAGCTCAAGCATGAGTTCCTGCTTCGGTCCCCGCTGATCTGGACGGATGATCGGCGGCGATGGCGTTGTTCCGAAGGTGCTGTCAATGTCAGAGCAGAAATACCTGCCAGTCGGCCGCACATTGCTGGCCGGCAAGATCATCTCGAACTACGGCCAGTCGAGCATCGACTGCGTCATTCGCAGGATATCCGAGCGCGGCGCAACGCTGACGACGCAGAGCCCGCTCGGCATACCCCAGCAATTCCATCTTCTGATCCCCGGCGAGGGCCCGCCGCGCCCGTGCAAGCTGATCTGGCAATCCGGCGAGGAGCTCGGTCTCGAGTTCGAGTTCGGCGAAGCGGCGGAGGACGAGGCGCTGCGCCGTCCCGCCGTGCCCGAACGCAGAGCAACGGACCAGCTGTTGCGTGGCCACATGCTCGCGCTGAAGTCTGCGCTGGACGAAATCAGGATGGGTGTCATCCTGCTCGACGCCGACCTTCGGGCCCAGTTCATCAATCGCGAGTTTCGCCGGATCTGGGCGCTGTCGGACCAGATGGCCGACAGCAAGCCGTCCTTTGTCGCGCTGATGTATCACGGCCGCGATACCGGGGCCTACGAGATCGCGTCCGCCGACATGGATGCCTATGTCGCCGGGCGCATCCGCGAGGTCCGGGACGGCGATACCACGCCCCGCGATGTGCGCACGACGAACGGCGAGGTCCTGCGTATCCAGTGCGCCGTGCTGCCGAATGGCGGCCGGATGATCAGCTACGCCTACGTGACCGACATCGTACGGCATTCCGACGAACTCGCACTGCTGCACGCCGCGCTCGACAACCTCAATGACGGCGTGCTGCTGCTCGACTCCGACCTCAGGGTTCAATTCCTGAACCAGAAGCTGCGGCAGTACTGGGGCGTCAGCATGGAAGAGGCGGCACGGCGTCCGACCTATGCCGAGCTGATCGCCAACCTGCCGCATCCGGGCGCGTATCCCGTGGCGCAGGGCGATGTGCAGGTGTTCCTGGCCGCGCGTGTGGAGGAGGTTCGATCCGCCACCCCGCCGGTGCGCGATCTATGGATCGCCGACGGCCGGACCATGCGGATACATTGCTCCATCACCGCGAGCGGCGGCCGGATGCTGACCTATTGCGACGTGACCGACCTCATCCGTAACGCCGAGATACTCGAGAAGCTGGCCACGACAGACTCGATGACCGGCCTCTTCAACCGGCGGCATTTCCTCAGCCTGGCGGAAGCAGAATGGAGCCGGTTCCAGCGCTACCAGCGGCCGCTCTCGGTGCTCGCCATCGACATCGATCATTTCAAGTCGGTCAACGATCGCTACGGGCATGCGGTGGGCGATCAGGCGATCGTCTCGGTCGCCGACGCCTGTCAGCAAGGCCGGCGTGCCTCGGACATCGTCGGCCGGTTCGGCGGCGAGGAGTTCGCGATGCTGCTGCCCGAGACCGATCATGCGCAGGCGATGATCGTGGCGGAACGGTTGCGCGAAGCCGTCGCTGCTCACGTCCTCCGCGTCCACAAGGTTCAGTTCAAGCTCACGATCAGCATCGGCGTCGCGCGGGCAACCCTGAGCATGTCGGGCATCGACGCACTGCTGCGTGCGGCCGACCAGGCCCTGTATCAGGCCAAGACCGAAGGACGAAATCGCGTCGCGCAATGGTCGCCGCAGTTCGAACCGAAGCTCGCGGCGGAATAGGCGCAAGGCCGGCGCTCGCCGCGCGACCACCTCCGATCTCCTGCGCATGACATCACGTCGGGGCGATCTGTCCAGGCGCGCGGCCTGGTGTCCCTGGTCTGGAACCACGGGTTCCCATGTGCGTTGCAACGATGATGGCGGAGCCAGCCTCCGGTCAAGTTGTTTGCAGGGACGTCACGACCATGATCAGCCAGTTCGGGCCGCGTCTCGAACCGCGTGGCGGCGTCACCTTCCGCCTGTGGGCGCCTTCCGCCGAGCGGGTCGATCTGGTGATCGATCGACCGCAGCCGATGCAGCGGCGCGAGCAGGACTGGTTCACGCTGTCGGTGCCATCAGCCGGTGCGGGGACGCGCTATCGCTTTCGCATTGATGGTGCGCTCGATGTGCCGGATCCGGCCTCGCCGTTCCAGCCCGCGGATGTCGGCGGCCCCAGCGAGGTGATCGATCACGCCTATCATTGGTGCGCCGCCGATTGGCGCGGTCGGCCCTGGGCGGACGCGGTCATCCTCGAGCTGCACGTCGGCACATTCACCGCGCCCGGCCGCCTTCTCGATGTCATTGACCGCCTCGACGATATCGCAGCCGCCGGCATCACCGCGATCGAACTGATGCCGCTCGCCGATTTCCCCGGGCGATGGAACTGGGGCTATGACGGCGTGCTGTGGTACGCGCCGGACAGTGCTTTTGGCCGGCCCGACGATCTGCGCGCGCTGATCGATGCGGCGCATGCGCGCGGCCTGATGGTGTTTCTCGACGTCGTCTACAATCACTTCGGCCCCGAGGGAAACTATCTCGGCCGTCATGCAAAACCGTTCTTCACCGGCGCTCATCGGACGCCCTGGGGTGACGCGATCGACTACACGGTGCCGCAGGTGCGCGCCTTCGCGATCGAAAACGCACTGCACTGGCTCGACCGCTATCGTTTCGACGGACTGCGGCTCGACGCCGTCCATGCACTGGCCGAGCCCGGCGGACAGCAGATGTTGCGCGAGCTGGGCGCGGCCGTCGGCGAACTCGCCAGCGCGAGCGGGCGGGCGATCCATCTCGTGCTGGAAAACGACGACAACAGCACAGCTTTGCTCGACCCGCTGACCGATCCGCCGCAAGGCAAATACCGCGCGCAATGGAACGATGATTTTCACCACGTCTGGCATGTGCTGATCACCGGAGAGAGCATCGGCTATTACGGCGATTACACCGCCGATCTGCGCGGCCTGCTAGCGCGCGTGATGACATCGGGGTTCGCCTATCAGGGCGAGCCATCGGCGCATCGCGCCGGCGCGGCCCGCGGCGGCTCGACAAAACACCTTCCGCCAACCGCCTTTGTCAATTTTCTGCAAAATCACGATCAGATCGGTAATCGTCCGTTCGGTGATCGCCTGGTAACGCTGGCACCGGACAAGGCAGTCGCTGCCGCGCTCGCGGTGCTGCTGCTGGCGCCGATGCCGCCGCTGCTGTTCATGGGCGAGGAGTGGGGCGCGCGACAGCCGTTCCCGTTCTTCTGCGATTTTTCCGGCGAACTCGGCGAGGCCGTCCGCCGCGCCCGCCGCAGCGAATTCGAGGCGCACCATGCGGCGGTCGCCGCGCAGGCGGGAGCCGATGCCTTGCCCGACCCGCTCGCCGAGGCGACATTCCGTTCAGCTGTGCTCGACCGGACCGCACGCGATATGCCGCGTCACCGCGAACGGCTTGCGCTGGTGCGCGACCTCATCGCCGCGCGCCGCACGCACATCGTGCCGCGCCTCGGAGATGTCGTGCGGATCGAGGCCGCCGCGTCGTGGAGCGGCGCCGTGCTGCAAGTCCGCTGGCGTCTTGGCGACCGCACCCTTGGCCTGCTCGCCAACCTTTCCGGCGATCCTGCCGCGCGGCCGCATGACTGGCTGCAGGGCGCTCCGATCTGGGGCGGTGCGCCCGCTGAGCGGCTTGGGCCCTGGCAGGTGCACTGGATGTTTATGGAGACCTGATGCCCACGGATACTCCGCTCGCCACCTATCGAATCCAGTTCACGTCCGCATTCGGTTTCGACGCTGCGGCAAAGTACGTTCCCTATCTGAAACAGCTTGGCATCACCCATCTCTACGCCTCGCCGTTTCTGAAGGCACGGCCCGGCTCGGCCCATGGCTACGACATCGTCGATCACGGCTGCCTCAATCCGGAGTTCGGTGGCGAGGACGCGTTCGCCCGCCTGAGCGAAGCACTCACCGCGTCCGACCTCGGCCTGATCCTCGATTTCGTTCCCAATCACATGGGCGTTGGCGGCGCCGACAATGCCTGGTGGCTCGACGTGCTCGAATGGGGGCAGCGTTCGCCCCATGCGGCCTCGTTCGACATCGACTGGGAGACGCTGCCATACCGCCATGAGGGCGGCGTGCTGCTGCCGATCCTCGGCCGGCCCTATGGCGACGCGCTGGAGCAGGGCGAGATCGAGCTGAAATACGATGCTGCCGAGGGCAGCTTTTCCGCCTGGTATTACGACCACCGGCTCCCGATCCGCCCGCATCGCTATTCCGAGATCCTCAGGACGGTCGTGGCTGCGGCGGGCGCGTCGAGCGATCCGGCCGGACGAGAGTTGCTCGACCTCGCCGACCGCTATCCCGATCCGCGCGAGCCGTCGCGTGACGAGGCGCCCGCGTTCAAGGCGTCCATCGCGGCCGTGTGCGGGGGCGCCGAAATCATCGCACGCGGTCTTGTTGCCTATCAGCCGCGGCCCGACGACCGCGCCCGGGTGGTGACACTGCATCGTCTGCTCGAGCGCCAGCACTATCGCATTGCGTTCTGGCGCGTCGCCGGCAGCGAGATCAACTACCGGCGCTTCTTCGACGTCAACGATCTCGCCGGCATTCGCGTCGAGGATCCGCGCACGTTCGATGCCACCCATCGCCTGGTCGCCCAGCTGATCGCGGAACGGCGCCTGCATGGCCTGCGCATCGACCACATCGACGGCCTGCAGGATCCCGCGCAATATTGCCGCAGGCTGCAGCGCCTGATCCGCGACAGGCGCGGTCCGCGCGCGCACCCGTTCTATGTCGTGGTCGAAAAGATCCTGTCCGATCGCGAGGTCATGCCAAAATTCCCGGGCGTCGCGGGCACCACCGGCTATGAATGGCTCAATGTCATCACCCGCGTCCTGGTCGACGCGCGCGGCCTCGCCGTCCTGGATGATACGCGCGTCGCGATCACCGGCAATAGCCGCGGCTTTGACGAGATCCTGATGCGGGCCAAGCGGCGCGTGCTGGACAATCTGCTGTCGAGCGAGTTCACCGTGCTGACCCGTCTGCTCGGGCGCATCGCAGCCGGCCACTGGTCGACCCGCGACTACACCATCGACCGCCTGCGTGCCGCGCTCGAATTGTTCGTGCTGTATTTTCCCGTGTACCGTACCTATGTCACCTCGGCCGGACCATCCGCGGCGGACCGTACGACGATCGGGGAGACCATCGCGGCGGCACGCACGCACTGGTTCGGCTCCGATGTCTCCATTCTCGATTTCCTTCAGGACGCGCTGACGCTCGATCTGATCGGGCGTGGCCGCACCGGCTACAGCGCGCCGCGCGTCCGCCGCTTCGCCTTCAAGGTGCAGCAGTTTACCGGCCCGATGATGGCAAAATCGCTGGAGGACACTGCCTTCTATCGCTATGCGCGGCTGCTTGCGATGAACGAGGTGGGCGGCGACCCCGCAGCCGCGGCATTGCCGGTCCCAGAATTTCATCACCGCATGGCCGGGCGCGTCAAAAGTTTTCCGCAGGGCATGACGGCGACCGCGACCCATGACACCAAGCGCGGCGAGGATGCGCGCGCCCGGATCATGGCGCTCTCCGAAATCCCGGAGGACTGGCGCAACGCGGTGACGGCGTGGCACGCGCTCAATGAGCGCCACATCGACCGCTCGCGCACCGAGCGCGCGCCCTCGGCCGGGCACGAATACCTGATCTATCAGGCGCTGGCCGGCGCCTGGCCGCTCGGGGGGGCCGATGACGTCTTCAGCGAGCGCATGCAGGCCTATGCCATCAAGGCCGCGCGCGAAGGCAAGGTCGAAACCTCCTGGCTCAATCCGGACCAGGCCTACGAGGCAGCCTTGACCGGGTTCGTCGGCGCCATTCTCGATCGTGCCCGGTCGCCGGAATTCATCGCGGCGTTCGAGGTGTTCATCCGCCGCGTGGCGCTCGTCGGCGCGCTCAACTCGCTGTCGCAATTGGCGCTGAAGGCCATGGTCCCCGGCGTCCCCGACATCTACCAGGGCACCGAGTTCTGGGACCTGTCGCTGGTCGATCCCGACAATCGCCGGCCGGTCGATTTCGATGCGCGCGTGGCCGCGCTTGCGGCGCTCGAGACGCCGGACTGGCGGGCGCTGGCCGAACAATGGCAGGACGGCCGTATCAAGCTTGCGCTGATGCGCAAGCTCCTGGCGCTGCGCACGCGGCTCGCGCCAGTGTTCCAGCAAGGCGCTTATCTGCCGATCGAAGTCCGCGGGACGCATCGCCACCAATTGCTGGCCTTTGCGCGGCGTCACGATCGCGACGCCGTCATCGTCGCGGTGGGACGGCACATGGCGCCGCTGACCGGCAACGGCGTGCATTGGCCACGCGGCGCCGAATGGGATGCGACGCTGGCGGTCGACGGATTTCAGGTCACGTCGGATCATCTCGAACCGGAGCGAAAGCTTCCCAGAACCGAGCTGCCGGTCTCGCAACTCTTCGCGGATCTTCCGGTCGCAGTTCTGCGTGCCCGGCAGTCGTCCGCTGCGGGGCGTGCCGGCAAGGGGCGTGTCGCGGCGGTGCCGATAGCGGCGGCGTGACGGCGTCCGCGCCCTGCATTTCAATCAAAGCGAAAAAGCCTCTATAGTGGCGGCAGCTCATCGTGCCGAATGGGGGGAAGCGCATGGCGCTCCGAATTGCGCTCACCGATCCTGCCGCGTTCATTTTGCCGGCGAATGGTGAGCGGATCGGCCGATGACCCGCGCCATCATTTTCGATTTTGATGGTGTCATCGCCGACAGCGAGGTGCTGTCCAACACCGTGCTTGCGGAGGTCGTCACGGAACTGGGCGTGCCGACCACGCTCGAGGGCGCCTATCGCGACTACATGGGCAAGCGCTTTTGCGACGTGATCGCCGCGATCGAGCGGACGGTCGGCCGCAGCCTGCCCGCATCTTTTGGGGAGGCGTATCAGGAGCGGACGTTGACCCGGTTCAAGCAAGGTCTCGCGCCGATCGCGGGGGTTCGCGAGTTCATCGCGACATTCGCCGATCTGCCCCGCTGCATCGCCTCCTCGTCCTCGCCGGACAGGCTCGCCGTCTGTCTCGAGGTTCTCGGCATGACGCCGCTGTTCGAAGGCCGCGTCTTCAGCGCCTCCAATGTCGCGCGTGGCAAGCCGCATCCGGATATCTTTTTGCATGCGGCATCCGAGATCGCCGTGTCTCCGGGCGACTGCATCATCATCGAGGACAGTGCCGGCGGTGTTGTCGCGGGGCGGGCGGCCGGCGCCACGGTGATTGGTCTGCTCGCCGCAGGACATATTCGCGATGGCCATGCAGATGCGCTCAAGAACGCCGGCGCGCATTATCTGGCGAGCGATTATGGCGCCGTGGAAGCCATCGTTCGCGACCTGCTGGCGACATGAGGTGGCATCGACGGAACACCGGCTGGCGCCGTCGCGTTGATGGGCCGGGGGCAGGGCTGATCCAAACGCAAGCAATGGAGAGGCGCCTGCCCAAGGAGAACGACTTGGAAGGCCATCAGGATCAAGGTGGCAAACATGGAGGGCAGGCGGGCCTGCCAAAATCTCCGCGGCCTCCGAAGACCACAGATCGCGACGAGGATGTGATCCGCAAGGGATCGCAGCAGGGTTTTAAGGACCGCTGATGCGTGCTGGGCTGGCTGCCGGTCACCGCCCAATGTGGCGCTCGCAAGGCCGGTTCTGAATCCTGCCGCAAATGGAGAGTATGGTTCCCGGCCTCACAGGGAGGCTTCCATGCGGATATCAGCTTTCCCGATCGTCGTGGCTCTGGCCGTGGGCTCGTCCGCCGGCCTTGCGCAACAGGTCCCTGATGCCGGTCCAGGTGGCGCGGCAGGTCCTGGACCTGCCCTCTCGCCGCCGCCGTTATCGGCTCCACCCCCTTCCGTGACGCCTTCGCTTGGCGTCACACCACCGCCGGCTGCGCCTGCGCCGTCGGCCGCCGGTGTTGCAGCACCGCCGGGCGCCCGACCGCCGCAAAACGCCGGCACCGGGCAGGGCAATGCAGCCAGTGATGTGGCCTCAACGGCAAGCGTGAAGGCTGTTCCCTGCAGCCGGTTCGCGCGGGAAACGGACGGGACCACCACCTGCATCGGGATTCCTGACCCGACGTCGCGGCACCGGCGCGGTCGCTGAGCGAGGGCCGGTCGGGCACTTTGCACAGCTGCTGGCCGAAATTTTTTCGGCGAGAAGGCGTGCGCTATAGTACGTTGATACCGGAGCAGCCCAGCGGCTCGGCCTGACGCGTCAGCGCCGGCTAGGCCTGCGATCTCGAGATTCGGCGGAAAATGGGGTGGGGCGAATGATCAGCCGCAGAAGCGTCCTGGGCGGGCTTGCTGTCGTTGCCGCGTCCTGTCCGTTGCATGCGGAAACTCCCGAAAGGCTGAACGTTGCGGCCAGCGAAGGCGATGTCGCGCTGACGCGCTATGCGGCAAAGGGAGAGGGAAAGCGCGCCAGTGTCGTGGTTCTGCACGGCGCACGCGGAGTCGAACTCCATCTGCGCGCCTATGAGCGCTATGCCAATGCGCTCACCGCCCGGGGCATCGACGCCTATATGATCCACTATTACAGTCCAGCCGACGATCGCGCGCTGGAGAAGATCACGACCTCGGGAGGCCGACAGGCCTACCAGGCGGACCGCTACGATGCCTGGACCGCGCGCGTGTCCTCCGCTGTTGCAGCCATCCTGGCGAGGCCGGACAGCAGCGGCCGGCTTGGTCTGCTCGGCTTCTCGCTCGGCGGCTTCGTCGCTGCGGTTACCGCGGCTCGCGATGACCGTGTCGCGGCCCTTGCCGTGCTCTATGGCGGCATGCCGGAGCAGATTGCGCCTGAGGTCAGGCATCTGCCGCCCCTGCTCGAACTGCACGGCGATGCAGACCGCACCGTGCCGTTTGCGCGCGGCGAGGCGCTGGTCAAGCTCGCCAAGGCCGCAGGAGGCGAGGCCGAGCTCGTCGCCTATCCGGGCAAGGCCCATGGCTTCGATTTTTCAGACAGCGATCCGATGGCGGCCGATGCGGTCGACCGCGTCGTGCGGTTCTTCCAGTCCCGGCTGCAGGCCGAGTAGCAGCCATCGCTGCCGAATGATGCACCTCAGCGGCAGTTTCCTATTTGACTGCGCCGGCGGTCAGGCCGCGCACGAAGTACCTGCCACCGAAGAGATACACCAGCAAGGTGGGCAGGGCCGCGATGATGACCGCGGCGCTCTGCACGCCATGCTGCGGGATATCGGCGATCGCGGCGGAGAGCGCGATGAGAGCGGCCGTGACGGGCTGCTGCTGGCCGGTCGTGAATGTCACGCCATAGAGGAACTCGTTCCAGATGTGCGTGAACTGCCAGATCACGGTGACCATCAGGATGGGAGGCGAGAGTGGCAGAATGATGCGCCAGAAAATCCGAAAGAACCCGGCGCCATCGATGCGCGCGGCCCTGATCAACTCGTGTGGAATGGCGACATAGTAGTTTCGGCAGAACAGCGTGGTGAAGGAGAGCCCCTGGATGGTGTGAATCAGCACGAGGCCCGTCAGCGTGTTGATGAGACCGATGTCCCGCAGCACGATGGTCCAGGGCAGCAGGCGCATCTGCTGGGGAAGGAAGAGGCCGAGGGTCACGATGCCGTAGATCAAGCTGTCGCCGCGAAAACGCCAGAGCGACACGGCGTAACCGGCAACCGCACCGAGCATGGTGGACAGGATCGTCGCGGGAACAGTGACGAGCGCAGAGTTGAGCATGTAAGGCCGAATGCCGGCGCAGGTCTCGGCAACGCAGAAGCCACCCCAGGCCGCGACGTAATTGCTCCAGGCCCATTGTTTCGGCCAGCCGATCATCGAGGCCTGCGCGATCTCCTCGTTGGTACGGAACGAGTTCAGCACGACGACGGCGAGTGGCGCAAGGTAGGCCGCAGCCAGCAGTGAAACGACGAGATAGATCAGGATTCGGCCCGGCGCGAAGGTTCGGTCATGCATGGGTCAACCGCCGTCGCTGGACATATCGCCACGCTGCATAGGGCAGCAGCACCGCGAGAAGAATGAGCAACATGAGCACCGCCGCCGCAGCACCGCGGCCGAGCAGGCCGCGCTGGAACATCAGGTCGTAGACGACAAGAGCCGGCAACTGGGTCGCGATTCCGGGCCCGCCATTGGTGAGCGCGCGCACGAGGTCGAAGGTTGAAATCGCGAACTGCAGTTGGACCACGATGACAGTCACGGTGATCGGCCAAAGCGTCGGCAGAATGACGCGCCGGTAGATTCGGAGCGGTCCGGCGCCGTCGATCTGCGCGGCCTTGACGAGGTCGCCGTCGACGGACCGAAGGCCCGCGAGGAACAGCGCCATGGCGAAGCCCGAGGATTGCCAGATCGCGGCGATGACAATGGTCCAGATTGCCATGTCGCGATCGACCAGCCAGTCGAACCGAAAGGAGATCCAGCCGAGGTCGTGGACGAGCTTCTCGATCCCAATGCCAGGATTGAGCAGCCAACTCCAGACTGTGCCCGTGACGACGAACGAAAGCGCCAGGGGGTAGAGGAAGATCGATCGCAGCACGTTCTCGCCGCGGATGCGCTGATCGAGCAGGATCGCAAGCATGAGGCCGATCACCAAACTCAGCAGCACGAAAGCGCAGCCAAACAGCAGCAGATTGTCGAAGGCGATGTGCCAGTTCCGCGTCGCCATGACCGCCGTGTAGTTGCGCAAACCCACCCAGCCCGAGACCGGAACAAGAGTGGAGGGTGTGAACGAAATCCAGATCGTCCACAGCGCAAACGAGACGATGTGCCCGGCGGACAGCAGCAGCGGCACCCAGATCATCAGATATTCGGGCAGCCGGCGCACCGCGCCGGAAATCGCGGGCCGGCTGCTTGCCGCAGAGACGGCGTCGGTCAACGCGCCCCCTCGACCGCCTCGCCAAGGCGGGCGACGGCCTGCTCCGGCGTAATCGTCTTGTTCTTCACGTACTCTGTGATCACGTCGATCATCGCTGCCGTCATACCGTTTTCCTGCGCCATGTTGTGCGCGAGGCTCAGGACGGCCTGATTGTTGGCGACAGCATCTTTCAGAGCTGTGGCAGTTCGCCGTTGACCATCCGACCAGCCGGCACCGGAGAGGTCGACATCGGTGCGCACGGGTATCGATCCCGTGATCTGCGAGTACATCGTCTGGATCGCCGGATCCATGACGAGCTGGGCCATCAATGTCTGGCCGGCCTGCAGATCGGGCTCGCTGCGCTGCCAGAATATGAAGGCGTCGGCATTCAACAGGAAAACCGGCCTGGTATTATCGCTGGGACCCGGAGCGATCATGAAGTCCTCGAACTTGAAACCGGCGTTGCGCAACACGCCCTGCGCCCACCCGCCCTGGATCATCATGCCCATATCGCCGTCGACGAAGCGCTTCAGATTGGTGGCATAGGGTTGGGCGCCGACGTTGGGATCCATCCAGTCGGCGATCTTGCGCACCTGTGCGAAGGCAGCCTTTATCTCGGGGCCCTTCAAGGCCTTCTCGTCGAGATTCATGATGGCTGCGCGGTATGCTGCGGGACTCATGCCGGCGAAAGAGGCCTCGAATTTCTGCCCATCGTCGGGGCGGGTGCCGCCGTTGGCGATGGGATATGTAATTCCGCTCGCTTTCATCTTTTCGGCAAGGTCGTTGAAGTCAGCCCATGTGACGGGGATCTTGTCGGCCTTGGCCTTGTCCATCGCGCGTTTGGAGAGGAACAGCATGTTGGTGCTGTAGATCTGCAGCGGCAGCGAAATCCACTTGCCCTCCGGCTTGTGCAATCGTGCAAGGTCTGGAGCGACAACCTTTTCGTAGCCGGCGGCTGCGACGACGGCGTCGAGATTCACGGTCGGAGCAATCTTCGACCAGGCCGCAATCTCGGGGCCCTTGAGCTGCGAACAGGCCGGCGGATCGCCGGCTATGATCTGAGCGCGTAGCTTGTTCATCATCTCGGTGGTGAAGCCGGGGACGGGCGAGTGCTGCCAAATCCCGCCCTTCTCCTCGAATTTCTTCCCGAGTGCCGTGATGGCCGCCCCATCGCTGCCCGCGGACCATTGCGAGATCACGGTCAGGCGGGGCTTGACCGCACCTTGCGCGCGAGCGAATGCCGGCAGCGCAATCGCGGCCGCGGATCCAGCGAGCAGGCGACGCCTGGTTATGGTATTCGGCATGCATTGTTCCTCCCGGGTTTGGCGCGGTCAGGCCGCGCGGCTCACGACATAATGTGGGCTGAAGGCTGTCAGTAGCCAACCCGAACTGCCGGCGGCCGCGCGCGTTGCTCCTGCGGCGCGCCCATTGATCTTAAAGACATGGACGAAAACGTCTACTCCGCGCACACGAAATGGCGCGCTTCCGCGCGTTCGAGGCGCGGTGCTGCCGATACCTCGAGAAAATCGGCTTCGCTGCGCTTCGAGAGGAAGGCGGACCATGCGCTCTGGAACGCGGCGCGGCCCGCCTCGAGATTTACCGCGGTGCCGTTGCTGCCGTCGCCAGGATTGCTGCCTGGATGGAAGCGGCAGTGCCAGACCCAGGCATCGGTGGAGGGCGAGTTGCCCGCATGGGCCAGCACCGGAAACGATTTGATGTACTTGCGTCGTCAGGCCTGGCGCGCTCGGAAGGATTCGAACCTCCGACCCTCGGAATCGAAATCCGATGCTCTATCCAGCTGAGCTACGAGCGCGTCGAGGCTCGATTAGCAGAGTTCGGCTGGAAGGGCCAGCCGTCCGTGACGAACAATCCAGGCCATTGATCACGAGTCGATCTTGCGGTCGAAGCGAGGCTTGAGATTGCAGGCTTTTGGGCGGCATGTTGGCCATGCGCGTTTCTTCATGGCGAGCTCTCCGATCGAACGGCATCGTCGCCACGGTCTGCGAGCAGCCTTGTCCCGGACTTCAGACAACACGACAATTTGCCTGCGAGCCGATTGGAGGCGCCGATCATCTGGACAGCCGCTTCATGGGCAGCGGAGACTGCATCATTGATACGGCTGCAGACGCCGGCAGTCCCGGCGATTTCAGCAAGCGGCGTACAGGCCGTATGCTTCGGGCAGATCCCGCCAGGGGTGCTTCAGGTCGCAAGACCCGAAAAGATGCCGAAGGACGCGACGATCGTCTACCGGAGGCCCCCCGCGTGGCTCCACGGTGCGCCCGTAGAAATACGTACCTGTTAAAATCCGGCATTCATTTTTAGTTTTTGATAATGCGAAAAACGTAACTTGCTTGATCAAACGCTGGTGCATGCTGCCCGCCTCACAGTGAGCGAAGCGCGTATCTCGCGTTTGCTGGTCGGACAATTAGGTCCGGTTATTGTTGAACTAGTGCAAGTTGACTGCCTTTTTCCGGGCGCGATTATTTCATGCAAGGCCCTTACCATAAGGTTCCGCTTCGAACCCAAGCAGATGGCCGACATTTTCGCGGCCGCGTTTGGTCGCTTGCAGCAGGGCTTCCGACGCTTCCGGCAATTGCGCTATTGGCCCCGCTTTCGATCAGCGGCGCGGCTCTCGCGGCTGAAGCGATGGCTCCGATCGTCGTGGAACTCGATCGCGCGACGTTGGTCCAGATGGCGCCGAAGCGGCGCAACATCGTGCTTGACGACCCGAAGATTGCTCATGCGACCTATCTGCCCGACAGCAATCAAGTGGTGCTGACGGGACTTTCCTACGGCGAAACCAGAATGACGGTGCTCGACGAGGCCGGTGAAGTCGTCGCCACCTCCATGGTCCTTGTGAGAGAGGCGGCGGACGCCAGCGTCACGATCTATCGCGGGCAGGAACGCGCCACCTATTATGACTGCGACCGGCGCTGCCAACCGGGCTTGCAGCTTGGTGACGCGGACAAGCAGTTCGCGGATATCGGCGGACAAATTCGCTCGCGCGAGAGCAAGCCGGCCGAGCCACGCGCGGAAGGCGGGGGGCACCTGTGACGGACCTGTGCCGCCATCCGGGACGACGGTCTCCTCGGCGGTTGCGCCACATTTTGCGTTTCTGGCGCGCCACACGCGCTTCGACGGCGATCGAATTCGCGATCGTCGCGCCTCTGTTCATCGGACTTCTCATCTCGATACTGGAAATCGGTATCTACTTCTTCGCCCAGAACGTCCTGCAGACGGCGGCCGTTCAAGCGGGCCGGCTGTTCCTGACGGGGCAGGCGCAGGCCAGCAACCTGACCCAGGCACAACTTGTCTCCAGCGTGTGCCCGAACATACAGGCCTTGTTCACTTGCGGCAGCCTGATGGTTGACGTGAACACCTTTTCGTCATTCGGCGGTGCCAACACGTCGACGCCGACCTTGACGTACAACGCCCAGGGACAGGTCACCAACAGCTGGAACTACACTCCCGGCACCGCAGGTCAGATCATGGTCGTGCGCCTGATGTACCTGTGGCCCGTCGTCAGCGGCCCGCTTGCCATCTTCAATCCCAATGTCACCAACGGGACGTCGCTGATCATGGGGGTCACCGCCTTCAAGGTCGAGCCGTAACATGTCGCGATTTGCTGCAACATGCCGTCGCTTCATCGGCTCGACGCGCGGCATCGCCGGGATCGAATTCGGCATGATCCTGCCGATTCTCGTCCTGCTCATGCTTGCATTCTACGACGCCGGCATGGCGCTCTCGATCTACACCAAGACTCGCTTTGCAACCGCGACGCTGGCGCAGATCACCAATCAATACAACAGCTCGTCAACCCCGATCCACGACAGCGATATGACCGCGATATTGGCGGCGACCGCGGCGGTGCTCGCACCCTATTCGAGCACGCCGTCGACATCGAACGTCTCGCAAATAGCGATAAATTCGTCGGGCACCGCGACCGTGAGCTGGAGCACGAATCTCACCGCGGGCGCGAGCTTTCCGCTTCCCACGGCCCTTGCGATTCCAAGCAGCTATCTGATTTACGCCACCGTGAGCTACACGTTCACGCCCACGTTCAGCTATTTCCTGAGCGGCCCGATCACGCTTTCCGATTCCATTTACGTTTCACCGCGAAACAGCGCGTCGGTCACGCGAATATCGCCTTAAGGCCGGTTGCACATGTCGGATCAGCGATTGTTGGACAGGTTGGTTGCCGCGGCTGGTCGCTTCCGGCGGGCCGGGGGCGGCAACGTAGCGATCATTTTCGCCGTCGCGCTCGTCCCGATGGTGATGGCGACGCTCGGCGTGATTCAATATGGTCTGGCGATTTCGGCCCGGACCAAACTGAACACCGTTGCAGACGCGGCCGCGCTGCAGGCGGTCTCGAACGCCGCGGTGCTGACCTACGTCAACACCGGAACGACCGGCCAGGCCAATGCAACGACCATGTTCAATACCCAGGCCGCCGCCGTCAACGGCGTCACGATTTCCTCGTTGAGCGTCCAGGTCACCCCCGCGGCGGCAACGACGACTGCGCCGGGCAGCTTGACGGCGACAGTTGCCTATTCGGCGACGGTGACGAGCTTGGCGCCGGGAATTCTCAGCTATTTCACCTCGGTGAGCGGAACATCGACGGCAACGGCAACGCTGCCGACCTACATCAACTTCTACCTGCTGCTCGACAATTCGCCATCGATGGGGATCGGCGCGACGGCGGCCGACATCACCAAAATCGGCAACGCCAACGGCGGTTGCGGCTTCGAGTGTCACTCACCGAACGCCAACGGCTCCAACTATCCCGGTTATACGACCGGATATGTCAGCGGCGCCTCCAATCGTCTCGACGCGCTGAAGACCGCGGTCCAGACGATCATCACGCAAGCGCAGTCGGAAACCGTTTCGGGACAGTATAAATTCGCAGTCTACACCTTCAACAACACGGTCACCAAACTCTCCGGCCTGACCTCGAGCCTGAGCCAGACATCGACCGATGTCGGCTTCGCGAACCAGAGCGGCGGCATTCAATTGCCGACGACCGACCAGGGCACGCAGATCGCCGATGCCGTCAACTGGCTCACCCAGAATGTGGTGACATCGGGCTCCGGCAACGGCACGCAAAACTCGCCGTATCAATTCGTGTTCCTGGTGACCGACGGTGCCGAAGATCATGCGTTCGGCTATCAGGCCGGCAGCTACGACACGCTGACGAGCCCGGCCGGGACCTGGAACGGCACGGCCTATGGCAGCGTGATGCTATGGAGCCCCGTTTGCACCAACCTCAAGACCAAGGGGGCAACGGTGGGGGTGATCTATACGACCTACATCAACGTCGGTGGAACCCAGTACAACAGCATGGTTGCGCCATTCGCGAACAATATCGCCGGCGCGCTGCAAAATTGCGCCTCTTCGTCGAGCTTTTTCTTCCAGGCGAGCGATTCGAGCGCGCTCCAGAGCGCGATGCAAACGCTGTTCAACACCGCCCTTCAGCAAGCCGCGCATCTGTCGCAGTAAGAGACGAACGCACGTCGAGGCACGCAGCGCATCGTCGCCCTGAGCAGGGCCGGCAGGCCGTGCCGCCGGCCGAAAAGCATGATTCGGGGCCAGGCCGCGGTGACCTCGTTGCGCCCCCATTGGGAGCGGCCCGGGCAGGCCGCTCAGGGCAGCGCCGCGCCGCATCGCCTTGAGGCGCTGGCTAGAAGCAGGGATGGCCGCGGTTGTCCTGGCCGAGATAGCGCGCCGCGCTCTGGTAGCAGCGATTGGTGACGGGGCCGTCATAATAGGCGAACGCGCCTGGCTGGGCGCCCGGGCCGTAATTATGATCGAGGCTCAGGGGGTAGGGCAGGCGGTAGGAATGGCCGTAATGGCCCCTGGTCATGGCGGGAACGTCGTAATCGGCGGCCAGGGCGAGGGCAGGGGTCAGGATCGCTCCGGCCAGCAGCAGGCTCGCGAAAAACCTCGTCGTCCTCATCTCTTTTCTCCGGATATGATCCCAACTCGTGCCTCGGGAAGGCGATCCCGATCCCAGTCTAATCCGAAACACGACAAAAGGCTCCCGAAAAGCTGACGCCGATGCAATCCTGTGAGAATGCATCGGTGCACGCCGCATTTTTGGCCTTTTCCGCATGCTTAACCCGTTGCTAACACAGTCTGGCGACATTTTCGCGCGGGCCGGTGGGTTTCTTGACCGGTCCTTCCGCGTCTCAAACAACGGCTCAACCGCCCAAAACCGCTCGATGCGCACCCCGCTGCTCGTTCTGTTGTCGCTCACAATCGCGGTGGTCACGACGCCCGCCCGCGCCGTGCTGCACATCACCGGCGACCACGGCGGCTATGTCGAGGAATACAAGGCCAAGTACAGGAAAGTCCGCGAGAGCGGCGAGCGGGTCGTGATCGACGGCGTCTGCAATTCGGCCTGCACGCTGGTATTCGGTATCGTGCCGATGAACCGGATCTGCGTGACCCCGCGCGCCAGCCTCGGCTTTCACGAGGCTTATTACGACAAGGCCTTTACGTTCGGCATCAAGGTCACCAGCGCGGAGGGGACCTCCGAGCTGATGTCGTATTATCCGAACACGGTGAAGGACTGGATCCGCCGCAACGGCGGGCTGACGCCCGAGATGAAGAAGATCAGGAACGGCGTCGAGCTCTGGAAGATCGTCGATCCCTGCCCGGACGAGTGGTAGAGCGCGCCATCGTGCCTTGACGCTTTAGGCCTTGTTGCTTTGAACCAGCCCCTGCGCGCGGCGCGCAGGAACTGAACTTAGTTGTGGATAAGAGGCCGTTTCGCTCAAGGCCGGGTGCGCCGATTTGAAGTCCCCGAAGTGCTGATGGCCGGCTCGGCCGCGGGACTTCAAATCGAAACGCGGCTTGCGATTCGCAAACCTCCGCAAGCCCGATCCGCCACGAGGCGAATCAGCGCTTCGCCTTCTTCTTCTTGGCGGCCTTCTTCGGCGCCTTCTTTGCCGCCTTCTTGGTCTTCTTGGCGGCCTTCTTCGCCTTCGCGGCCTTCTTCGGCGCTACTTTCTTCGCAACCTTCTTGGCCGCTTTCTTTGCAGCCTTCTTGGCGGCCTTACGCTTCTTCGCGGGCTTTGGCGCTTCCATCGGCTCCGGCATCGCCGGAGAAGCGTCGGTCATGTCGCTGATGGGTGTATCGTCGTCCATATCGTCCCCCAATGTTTCAACCAATGCAGGACGATAACGAGATTCCCGAAGCTGTCAAAGAGAAGCGAGATGACTCATCACGCAGCGCGCAGCTTGGCGTAGGCGACCAGCGCGCGCTCGCGACCGGCGCGATGTTCGACGATCGGTTCGGGATAGCTCGTCCCCAGCCGGACGCCGGCGCTTTCGAGTTCCAGCGGCGCAGCCTTCCATGGCTGATGGATCAGCGCGACCGGCAGGCCGGCAAGCTCAGGCACCCAGCGCCGCACATAGTCGCCGAGCGGATCAAATTTTGCGCCCTGCAGGATCGGATTGAAGACGCGGAAATAGGGCACCGCATCGGCGCCGCAGCCGGCAACCCATTGCCAGTTCGCCGGGTTGCTGGCGGCATCCGCATCGACCAGCGTGTCCCAGAACCAGCGCTCGCCCTCGCGCCAGTCGATCAGGAGGTGCTTGACCAGGAACGAGGCCACCACCATGCGGACGCGGTTGTGCATCGTGCCGGTCTGCCAGAGCTGGCGCATGCCGGCGTCGACCATCGGGTAGCCGGTCTGGCCGCGCTGCCAGGCGCGCAGCGCCCGCCGGTCCGGCCGCCAGGGAAACGCGTCGAAGGCCGGCTGCAGGTTGCGCGTCGCCATTTGCGGCGAATCGAACAGCAAATGGCGGCAGAATTCGCGCCAGCCGAGTTCGCTGACGAACTTGTCGATGTCGCCCGCGAGCGCCGGGCGCTCCGCGGCGGCGAACTGCGCGGCGTGCCAGATCTGGCGCGGGCTGATCTCGCCGAACCGCAGATGCGGCGACAGGTTCGAGGTGCGCTCGATGTCGGGACGGTCGCGGCCGCGCGCATAGCCGGCAATGCCGTCGGCGAGGAAGGTTTTCAGTCGCTCCAGCGCGGCGCGCTCGCCGACCTCCCAGGTCTGGCGCAGACCCGCGGCCCAGTCGGGCGCGATGGGTTCGAGGCGCAGGCTCTCCACCGCCTCGCTCGCGATCGGGGCAACCGGGGGCAGCGATGTCGGCGCCGGCAACAGCTTTGGCGGGGCGCCGATCGCGAGCACGCGCCGCCAGAACGGGGTGAAGACGCGGAGCGCCCGGCCCTCCTTGGAGCGCAGGATCGCCGGGTCCACCAGGAGATCGCCGGGGAATTTCTTGACCGCGACGCCGGCCGCGCGAAGCGTGGCCTCGACCTTGTTGGCGCGGGCGAGTTCCGCCTCCTGGGCGATCTCGTTCCAGAACACCTGATCGGCCCGGATCTCGCGCGCGAGTTCCGTGACGGCCTTCGCCGCGGGGCCGCGGCGCAGCACCAGCGTGCCACCGATTGCAGAAAGGCTTTGCTGCAACCGCCGCAGCGACTGCGCAAGCCACCAGCGCGCCGCCCCGCCGAGCGGGCGCGTCTCGCCGACCGGACTGCTCGAATCGTCCAGGACATAGAGCCCGATCACGCCCGCGCCCGACTTGGCCGCTTCATGCAGCGCGGGGTGGTCGGACAGGCGCAGATCGTCGCGGAACCAGACGATGACGTTGGAGCTCATGGAAGGTATCCAGTTACTGATGTGTCGGGCGGGTTGGAGACTTATTTATTGCGTCACGCGTCGCATCAACATGGGCCTGTTAATGCGATTGTAAATCGCTGCGGGCAAATCTCCGAGGCCTGAAGTGTCTCTGCTGTCGAAAGTCCCACGGAAATGAAAGCATTCCCTCGTTCGCTCAAGGTCAAGCTCGGACCTAAGGCGGTCACATGCGCGGTCCTGCTCATCGCGCTGAACACTGTGCTGGTGGTCGGAGCCGCATATTGGTCGTTGACATCGGAGTTCTCTGACAGGGCACTGCGGGACATCGAGATCAATCTTCGCACGCTGGCGCTGACCTTCGCGGAGATTTATGGCGACGCCAAGATCACAATGAAGGATGGTGTTGTCACGCGTGCGGAAATTTCGCGCATGCCCGAGTTCAAGGATCATGCAATCGTCGATCGCGCCGTGTCCTATGTCGGCGGCAACGCGACGCTGTTCGTGTATGACGAGGCGAGCGGGCAGTTCGTCCGCCGTTCCACCAACGTGAAGAAGGAGAATGGCGACCGCGCCGTCGGCACCCAGCTCGCCGCCGATCATCCGGGCCAGGCGCTGCTCCGCCGCGGGCAGGCCTACGTCGGTCCTGCCACGCTGTTCGGCAAGACGTTCATGACCGCCTATTTCCCGATCCAGAATCCGGCCGGCGCCGTGATCGGGATCCTCTATGTCGGGATTCCGATGACGCAGCTCGACGCGATGCTGTCGCATGCCATGCAGACCATGTCGATCGCCGCGGTCGTGGCCGCCGTCCTGGTGCTGATGCTGACCATGCTGATCATGCGCGGCGTGACAAAACCGCTGGGCTCGGTGACGAGTTCGCTCACCGCGCTCGCCAACGGCAACAGCAATGTCGAGGTCGAGCATCACGAGAGGGGCGACGAGATCGGCGACATCGCCCGCACGCTCGCGGTATTCAAGAGCAATCTTTTGGAACGCCTGCGGCTTCGTGACGAGCAGGTGGCGACTGCTGCGGCCGCAACCGAACAGCGCAAGCAGGAATTGCAGAGTTTCGTTGCCAAGTTCCAGTCCCGGGTCGGCGGCATGATCGACAACGTGATGAAGTCCTCGGCGGATTTCGAACGCGTCGCGCGGCAGCTGACGGAGACTGCGCGCCTGACTGCGGATCTTTCAAGGCAGTCGGCGGGCAGATCCGAGACGGCGTCCGAACATGTCCGTTCCGCCGCCTCCGCGTCGCATGAACTGTCGGGATCGATCGCGGAAATCACCCGCCGCGTGCAGGAATCCAATGGGATCACCGCGGAAGCGGTCGGCCAGGCGGCCGCGACCGATCAGCGCATTGCCGAATTGTCGGAGGCGGCGACGCGAATCGGCGACGTCGTCAAGCTGATCACCTCGATTGCGGAACAGACCAATCTGCTCGCCCTGAATGCCACCATCGAGGCGGCGCGCGCCGGCGATGCCGGCCGCGGTTTTGCCGTCGTCGCACAGGAGGTCAAGTCGCTCGCCAGCCAGACCGCCAAGGCGACCGAGGAGATCGGCAGCCACATCGCCAACATGCAGCTTGCGACCCAGGAATCGGTCGGCGCGATCAAGGCGATCGGCCAGACCATCGAGCGCATCTCCGGGATTGCCAATTCGATCTCGGCCGCGGTGGAGCAGCAGCGCGCGGCAACCGAGAACATCGCCCACAGCGTCGGCGCCGCGGCGACCGGCACCGCGGAGGTCGCCACCAACATCGGCAGCGCCGCGCAGGGCGCCAGCGAAACCGGCGAGACCTCCACGAAGATGCTGGCCTCGGCGCAGGCCCTCTCCGGCGAAAGCCTTCGTCTGAAGGACGAGGTCGAAAAATTCCTGGACGGCGTCCGCGCCGCGTAACCGGAGCTCTGAGTTTCGGCACGGACGTCTCAACGTCGTCATGCCCGGCCTTGTGCCGGGCATCCACGTCTTGGAAGCTTGCTCGAAACCAGGACGTGGATGGCCGGGACAAGCCCGGCCATGACGAATTCGGGGCGACCGTGCTCAGTCCTGCGGACGCCGAACTTGCACGTGACGTCCTGTGCCGCTCACTTCGGCTGCGGCACGATCCGGATATAGGGTTTTGGCGACTTCCAGCCCTGCGGATAGATCGTCTTGGCCTCGTCGTCGCTGACCGAGCCCGCGATGATGACGTCCTCGCCCTGTTTCCAGTCGGACGGCGTGGCGACGCGGTGCTTTGCCGTCAGCTGCAGCGAATCGATCACGCGCAGAATTTCCTGGAAATTGCGCCCGGTCGTCATCGGATAGACCAGCACCAGCTTGATCTTCTTGTCCGGCCCGATGATGAAGACGTTGCGGACCGTCTGGTTGTCGGCGGCGGTGCGCTTTGAGACGTCGCCTGACGTCGACGCCGGCAGCATGTCGTAGAGTTTCGAGACGTTGAAATCGGTGTCGCCGATCATCGGGTAGTTCGGCGCCGCGCCCTGGGTCTCGCGGATATCCTCCGACCAGCGGGCATGGTTGGCGACCGGATCGACGCTCAGCCCGATCAGCTTGACGCCGCGCTTGTCGAACTCGCCCTTCAGCCTCGCGAGCGCGCCGAGCTCGGTGGTGCAGACCGGCGTGAAATCCTTCGGATGCGAGAACAGCAGCGCCCAGCTGCCATCGATCCAGTCGTGAAACTTGATCCTGCCTTCGGTGGTTTCAGCCTCGAAATCCGGGGCCACAGCGCCAATCTGAAGTGCCATCGTGTTTACCTCGTCCAGTTAAAGCGACAGATCAATATGCTCTTAATCCAACAGATCAATTTGTCTCGGTTACTATAGTAGGTCATTCTCTTTTCGTGAACATGGTGCCATCAAAAAGGATAAACCTTTCTTCGAGGGGCGTTTTCGTAGCATCACGTTTTTGTGCTGGGCCTTGCGGGACAAAAGTGAAAATTGCCGCCCCGATGTTGCCTTTTATCACTTTCAAACCGCTGCTCCTTGCGGCTATACGAGCCGCCCGAACCGTGACGCGTGACACGGCGACCAACAGGCAACCTCCGTAAAATGCCCCGTATGCGAGTTTCGAATCGTTAACTGCTCGTTCATACCCAAGGGGCCATCCTGCACGAAATAGAGATCGAGACGAGAATTATGACTGCCCTTCAACCAGGGAGCGTCGATTCAATCGGCGTCCTTGAACCTTCCTGCCGCGACACCGCGGCCCAGGCGCTTGCCATCGTGCGCGACGGCGTGATCACCGGCGAAGGCCCGACGACCCGTGGCCGCGTGCACTTTTCCCGCGCGCTCGATGCCGATGACGCGGCCTGGTGCGCAAAAATCCTGACCGCGCGTGCGGTCGAGCATCAGCCGGTCAGCCGGGCCGAAGCCGAGGCGCTGTTCGAGATCAACGAAGCGGCCACCGAGCGCAGCGACAATGGACGTTTTGACGACCTGCTTGCCAAGGCGGTCGCCCATCATGCGGCCTCCGCATCGGGCCTGCCGGTGCCGCCGCGCACGGTCGCGCTGTCGCCGGACACCGACATCGAGAGCTGGGCGCCGGCGCGCGCCGCCAATGTCGACGCCGCCGTGCTGGAATGGATCGCGGCCCAAATGCGTGGCAAGCGCCATCGCAATCGCAGGCTGATGGCGCTGGTTGCAACCTTCGTCGGCGCGGCTGCGCTGCCGCTTGCCGCCCAGCTGCCGCAGGTGTTCGACATCGGGATGTGATGGCATCCGGTCGATCTTCGTTCAAAGGATTTTGAAGCGGCGGGGCAATGACCCCGCCGTTTCGCGTCGCGTCCCATGATCGCGCCTTGATCCGGTCGTGCTGCTGGTCCACCGTGCGCCCCCTTGTCGCAGAGGACGCGCATGATCAAACAGGCTCTTGCTGGCCTCATCCTGATTCTTGTCCTGCTTCTTGGCCTGGCTGGTCCGCTCGCTGCGGCGGAGCTCGACGATGCCGTCGCTGCGGCTCACCGCGGCGACTACGCCGTCGCGTTGCGACGCCTGTCGCCGCTTGCCGACAAGGGCGATGCGAGGGCACAGTTCGACATCGGCTTCATGCACGCCTACGGATGGGGCGTGCCGCGCGACCCTGCGGCGGCAATCCCCTGGTATCGCAAGGCCGCCGACCAGGGGCTTGCGGTCGCCCAGCACTCTCTCGGCCTTGCCTTCGTGAACGGCGATGGCGTGCGGCCCGATGACACGGAGGCTTCGCGCTGGTTCGCCCGTGCTGCCGCGCAGGGATTTGCCCAGGCTGAATTCATGGTCGGCCTGATGAGCCTTGACGGCCGGGGCGTCGCAAAAGACCCGGTGCAGGGCTACGCCTTCGTCGTCATGGCCGCACAGGGCGGCGTGCGCTCCGCGCCGCGCGTGGCGCAGGCCGTGCCGTTGACGGGGCCGCAGCGTGCCGAGGCTCAGGACATCATCGCGCACTGGAAGCCAAAGCCTGAATCGTCGCTGGCCAGCGTCTCCGACCCGCGACCGGAAGAACTGCTCGGCCTCGACCGCCACATCGGGGAAGTCGTGGACCCCACGATCTGGCCTGCGTCGGCGATCGGGGTCGTGACCATCGCGCATTTCGACAGGGGCGGCTGGTGCACCGGCACGCTCATTGCGCCGAAGGTGGTGCTGACCGCGGCGCACTGCCTGTTGAACGGCACCGAACTCATTACCCCCGGCAACGTCCACTTCCTGGCCGGCATGGACAAGGGCACGCCCGCCTCATCCGCGGCGGCGGAGCGCTTCATCGTCGCGAAGGATTTCGTGCCGACGGCGAAGGAGAAGTGGACGCTCGATCGGTCGCCGGCGGACTGGGCGCTGATCGTGCTGAAGGACGCCCTTCCGGCACGGCCGGTCGCCGTGAAGGCACTGAGCCGCGAGGAGGTGCAGGCCGCCGCGCATGCCGGGACGATCTCTGAAATCGGTTATGGCGAAGAACGCCGCTATTCTCCGACGGCGCTGAAAAACTGTCGCGCCGATTGCGATGACCGGGGGCTGATGGTCCTGCAATGTCTCGCCAACCACGGCTATTCGGGCTCGCCGATCCTGGCGGACATCGATGGTACGCCTGCGGTGATCGGCATCCTCTCGGCCATTCAGGAAGAGAAGCGACTGAGCTTTGCCGCCTCCGCCAGCCAGTTCGACGCTGCCGTCCGGGACGTGATCGCTGCGGAGGCCGCGCCCGCGCGCTGATCCCGTGAGGCCGCTTCGCGTGCCCGGCGGACATGACGCACATATGCGCCTTGCGCAACGTGCCCGTACTACCGCAGCGCTTGCATATCGGCGTCAGACTCGGACAAAAAACTGCGGCGTCTGGCAGGGGATCATTGTCGCGTTGAACGAGAAGAAAAACATGATTGTCGTCCTGATCGTGCTGGCGATCGGGCAGATCATCGGCTGGGGCACGATCGCCTTACCGCCGGTGGTCGGCAGGGAGATCGCGGCCGATCTTGGCATTGATATCGTGGAGGTGTTCGCCGGCACCTCGGTTCTCTACGTGGTCATGGGCCTTTGCGCGCCTGCCCTGGCGAACGCCTTTGGCAGGCATGGCGCGCGGCGCGTGATGATCGGCGGCGCCGCCATTGCCGTGCCCGGCTTTGTCGTGCTGGCGTTTTCGCGGGGCGAGGTCAGCTATTTTGCCGCATGGGTGATCCTGGGCATCGCAGGCAGCGCCTGCCTGTCGACGGCCACCTACATCCTGCTCAACGAGATCGCGGGCAGGGACGCCAAGCGGTCGATCGGCGCGCTGATGCTGATGACGGGCTTGTCCAGCACCATCTTCTGGCCCATCACTGCGCTGCTTTCGGCTGAGGTCGGCTGGCGCGTGACCTGCCTGGTCTATGCGGCTGTCATGGGCCTGGTTTGCGTTCCGCTCTACATCTTTGCTTTGCCGCATCGGATCCGCGCGCCGGCGTTTTCCCGCGCGGCCGCCGATCCGCCCGCGGCCGGACCGGCCGCTGCCGGTCGTGCTGTCGATCCAAAATCCGTCGCGACGGGACGCGGAGTTCGGAAAGCGGATACCGGCACGCTGCTTCTGATCATCGCAGCGACCTCCCTGAATGCATTCATCGCCTTCGGGCTTGGCGCCGTGCTGATCGAGCTGCTCAAGTCGAAGGGCCTTGCTGCAGCAGAAGCAATTGCCTTGGGATCGTCGCTCGGCATCGTGCAGGTCAGCGCCCGCGGCATCGATTTCCTGGGTGGCGGCAGATGGGACGGGCTCACGACGGGTCTGATTGCGAGCCTTGCGCTGCCGGTGGCCATGCTGCTTCTGATGCTGGGGCACGGGCTGCACTGGTCGATCGTGGGTTTCATCGTGATCTACGGCCTCGGAAGCGGCGCGCTCGCCGTCGCCCGCGCCACCATTCCCATGGTGTTCTACGACAGCACGGCCTACGCAAAAGCCGCCTCGCACATCGCGCTGCCTCTCAACCTGATGTCGGCGGTCGCACCGGCGGTACTGGCGGGCGTGCTGACACGGTTCGGCGCCGACGTGCTGCTGGGATTGGCCCTGCTGTTTTCATGCGCTGCGCTTGTGGTCCTGGCGATCCTCAGCCAGCGCCGCCCGCCCCTCCAGGGTGCCGCTTAGAGCTGACTGCTCGCTTCAGCCGTCACGACCGCGGTACCCGCCCGGGAACAGGGCGGATCTTGCGGGGCGCCGCGATCCAGATCGCCACGACGGACACGAGGCAAAAGCCAATGATCAAGAGAAAGGCCAGCCGGTAGCTGCCGGTCGAATCATGAATGGCGCCAGCGAGCCAGGGTCCCGCGGCACCGCCGCCGATCAGCCCGATGGTGATGGTGCCGAAGATCGAACCGTAATGTGGTCCCTCGAAGATCTCCGCCACGATCGGCCCCATGACGGAGGTCAGCGCATATCCGAAGAATCCCTGCGCAAAGATCATGGAATAGAGAAGGGCGCTCGATTGCGAATACTGCAGGCCAAGCAGTGCCGCGTATGACACGGCAAACCCGAGACAGCCCGCGGTCCATATCCACTCCCGGCCGACACGGTCCGACAAGGCCCCGAGCAGGATCTGTCCGGGAATGGCGATAACGCTGACCGCGCCAAGCGCCCAGGCTGCTACCAGCGGCGTGAAGCCGATTTCGACGAGATATTTCGTCTGATGCACTTGTACGGCGTACCATGCAGTCAGGGCCAGGAAATAGCCGACCGCGATCCACCAGAATCGGGCGGTGCGCAACGCCCGGCGAAGCGTCCATTCGGTTGCCGCCCACGCCGGATCGATGATCGCAACGGCATGCCTGCTGGCGCTCGTGTCCGGCAAGGCGCGATCGCCATCCGGATTTGATCCGACATCGGCCGGATTTTTCTTCACGAAGAATGTGATCGGCGCAATTCCGAACAGCACGAGCCATCCCATTGCAGCACAGGATGCGCGCCAACCTTCGGTGAGTATGATGGTCTGCAGCCAGGGCAACAGCAGGATGGCCCCGATACCGGCGCCTGCGAATGCGATGCTGATGGCAAGCGCGCGCCGGCGCACGAACCAATGCGGCAGGAACTGCGAGTGCACGGTGTATGTCATCATGTTGGCGCCCCCGCTCACCGCAACGCCGAGCGTCGCATAGAGCTGCCAGGGGCTTGTCACATACGGCGCCAGCAGCAGGCCGGCCGACATCATGGCGACGCCCGTCCAGATGACGATCCGGGGCCCGCGGGCGTCCACCACCCGTCCGACGAACGGGCTCACGACTGCCGAGAACAGAAAACCGAAAGAGAAGGCGCCTGCCGCAAGGCCGCGGTCCCATTTGAACTCGTCGATCAATGGCGGCAGAAGCAGCGAGAAAGAGGTGCGCCCGGTGACGCCAATGGCCATCGTCACGAATGCGATGGCGATAATGAGCCAGCCATAATAGAACGGCAGCCGCCTCGACCAGTGTTTTGAGACCTGCGCCATCCCAAGCGATCAATCGGCAAACGCAATGGAGTTGACAGGTTTCTCGCCGCGCGCTGTTCGCGCGATGTTCTCGGCGATCACGGCGGCGCGAGCCTCGATCATGCCCTCGGTCCAGCCGGACACATGCGGTGTCATGATCACGTTGCGCAACTCGTTGAATGGTGCGGTCGCAGGCGCCGTGCTGCCGGCCCTGGTCGGGTAGCGGTACCAGACATCGAGCGCGGCACCGGCGATGCGCCCGCCTGCGAGCGCATCGTGGAGCGCATGCTCATCGACGATCTCCGCACGCGCCACGTTGATCAGATAGGCCGACGGCTTCATGAGAGCGAGCCGGCGGGCATCGATCAGTCCGCGCGTTTCAGCCGAGAGCGGCAGGGTAACGGCAAGATAGTCCGATCGACCGAGCAGTTCGTCGAGCCGCTCCGGTCCGCCGACAAACATCATTCCATGCGGCGAGTCCGCTTGTGCGTGCCGCCGGACCGCGCACAGCCTCATGTCGAAGGCATGCGCGCGTCGCGCCAGCGCCTCGCCGATATGCCCGAACCCCAAAATGCCGAGCGTCTTTCCCGCCAGCTCCGGCCATGGCGGAGGCGCGGGTGCGCCGACCGCCCACTGGCTCTCCCATTCTCCCGCCCTCAGCCTCTGATCGAGGCGCTGGAAAGAGCGCGTGAGCGCGATCATTGCGCCGATCACGTATTCGGCGATAGCCGCTTCAAGGCCGTACGCATTGGCAACCACCAGGCCTGCACCAAGCTGGGACCGGTTGATAAGATCCAGGCCGGCTCCCGGCACCTGCAGGAGCCGCAGCCTGTTGCCGGCTGCCGCCATCTGTTTTGTGAAGGCCATTGAAACCAGAATGTCGGCGTCGCCGAGTTGATCGAGAATGCCGGCCTCATCGCCCGAGACAATCTTGCAGGGAATGGTCAGCCGCTTACGAACGGGCTCGATCAAGCGCACGGCAAACGATCCGGCGAACGCGGCTTTCATTTTTTGTCCTCTCGCCGGTGACGCTTGTCGTGAGCAGTCCTGGCGCGCACTATCGCGGCGCATGCGACCGCAATCAACTACATGTCAGGTAGTCATGGACAAGAAATCGAGCTTTCCATCGCGGCTCGCCAGTCTTCGGAAATGGCGCGGCTTGTCGCAATTGCAGCTTGCCGGTGCTGCGGACTGCTCCCAGCGCCACATCAGCTTTCTCGAACTCGGGCGAACCCAGCCCAGCCGGGAGATGTTGCGACGCCTGTCGGTGGCGCTCGGGCTTTCGTTCCGGCAGTCGAACGGTCTGCTGCGGGCCGCAGGATTTGCACCGATCTGGTCGGACACTCCCTTTGACGCCGAACTGCTCGCTCCGATCCGGCAGGCGCTGGATTTCATGCTCGCGCAGCAGGAGCCGTACCCTGCCGTTGTCGTGGACCGCCGCTGGAATCTGCTTCAAGCCAACAGGGGCGCCGTCGTGATGGTGGAGTTTTTGGTCGGCCCTCTCACGCCCGGCGCCGCAATCAATCTCGCCGACGCACTGGTCGCGCCCGACCTGCTGCGGCGATACCTGACGAATTGGCAGGAGGTCGTTGCCTACTTTGTGCGAAGTGTCGAGGCCGACGCGGCTGCCGACGCGACGGCGGAAACCGCGGCCCTGCGCGATCGGCTGATGAGCTACCCGGGAGTCGAGGCAAGTCTCTCATCGCCGACCGCCGAGCCCGTGGCTGCACCCATTCTGCCGATGCGGTTCGCGAAAGGCGAGGTCTCGCTCGACCTGTTCACGACCCTTACGATCCTTGGCATGCCGCAAGACGCCACCCTGCAGGAGATGCGCATCGAATCCTTTTTCCCGATGAACGAAGCGACGCGCCAAGTCTTCAGGCGATGGATAACTCCAGGTGCGGCTCCCGTCCACAAGGACCGATCGTGATGCAAATCAGGTCCGCTTTTCCGATCGAGCACGACGGCTCATCGGGCTCCAGCCGCCCGACGGGATTCCGAAAGGCTCGGATCGGCTGGAATGATAGCGGCACGACGGGCAGATTGCGTATGCGTGTCATGCGCGGATTGCCCGTCGTGGCAATCTGTCGCAGCAGGTTATTTCTGATTTTCGAAATATGGCTTGACTTTTCCATAAAACAGAAGCATGATCAGGGCCGTCCCGCCTCGGCAAGAGGGGCGTACGCGCTATCGTCACGACACGTGAGGCGGGGATGCGATGGACGCGAGGCGCGCGTGAGACGAACGCGCCTTTCGCGGACGGAGAAGTCGTGTGGTCCTGACACCCCGACGCTGGTGTCAAATCGGCGAGACGTTTCGCCGATGATGGGAGCAATAAAGCCCGGTTCCCAGGGAGAGCGCGAAGGACACCGTTAAAACCGTCGCGCAGGGAATGCCGGGTGATCCGGCCTAACCTGTGGTTTCTGCCGCCTGCTTTTTGTTTTGCAGGCGGGCCATGGGGGCGGCCAGCTCCCGGCATTCCCTGCGCCCTCTGTTCTCTCGAGGGCGAGCACGATGCAGGACTCGGACGAAATCCGTCGCGAGAATGCTGATGCGTGTCCTGGAGATGCAAGCCACGTTCTCAGCCGTCATTGCGAGCGAAGCGAAGCAATCCAGACCTTCGCCGCGGGGCCAGTCTGGACTGCTTCGGCGCGGAGCCTGTCAGCGGGCCGCGCTTCGCGCGGACCCGTTGGCGCCTCGCAATGACTGTGCTTCGAATGATACCGCTACTTCCCCGCCGTCTTCTGCTTGCCGGTTTCCGCCTCCAGCCCGACGGTGCGGCCCGGGAAACCGGCGGCATCGAAGTAGCGTTGCGCGCCGACGCGCTGGAAGCTCAGCACCGTGCGCAGGCCGTTCGCCGCAGCCTCCGACTTGATCGTGTCTGACGAGGCCTTTGGCGTCGCGCCGTTCGGCATCGCTTCCGTCATCGCGCGGCCGACCAGGCGGCCGTTCGGCTTCTGCTTCAGGCCGAGAATCTTTGCCGCGGTCATGCCGACATCGGCGTTGCTGACCGGAAGCGCGTCGACATAGCCGGCCTTGAAGTCGGGGCCGATCGCCGCCATGAAGTTCATGGTGTCGCCGCGTCCAAAGCTGCCATGCATGCCCTGGCCTTGCCGCAGCACGGTGTCCGAGACTTCGACCGAGCAGTTGGTGGGCACGTCACAGCCTGCGACATAGGAGCGGAAATTCACCACGATCGCGGGCACCGGCGTGATCGCCGCGCCCTTCAGGCCGATCTGCGACAGCGGCAGGGTGCCGGGGATCTTTCCAAGCGCCTCGTCGACGAACAGGCCGGAGACGTAGTCCTGCTCCAGCAGCGCCTTGACGGTGCGCGCGGCGAGCTTCTTGTCCTTGTTCGGCAGATAGATCAGATCGGAGCCGCCATTGGTGGCGACCACCAGATCGGGCTTTGTCGGATCCTGGCCAAGCACGCCGTTGCCGGCCTTGGGATGGGCATTGTCGCCGACCTTCGCGTTCTTGTCGTTCGGGTCGTAGAGCGGCAGGTCGAGCGCCTTGGCAAGATCGATCGCCAGAAAGCCCATCGGCAAAAAGTCTTTCGGCGTGTCGTCAAAACTCATCTTGGCCGCGGGGCTCGTCTTGCTCTCCTTCGAGATGGTGGAGAAGCCGTGGTCGGCCGAGACAATGATGTCGGTCGTGGCGCTGAGCCCGAGATCGTCGAGCGCCTTGCGCAGCTGCGCGAGGTTGTCATCGGCGTTCTTGATGCCGGCCATGGAGGTCGGGCCGTTGATACCAGGCGTGACCGTGTTGAGGCTGTCGCCTTCATTGTGCTGGCTGCCGTCGGGATCGCGCGACCAGAACACCAGCACGAACGGTTTTGTGCGCGCCTTGAACATCGGCAGCACCACCTTGGTCGCCGCATCGGCGAAATAGGCCTGCTGGGTGGTGTTCGCGACCGTGGTGCCCGGCGTCTTGGCATCGCCCGCCTTGCCATTGTCACCCCGCGAGGGGGTCGCGAGCGGCAGGCCGGCCTTGGTCAGCGCGTCCTTCATCTCGTCGGAAAGCGGCACGCCGTTCTTGGCGCCTGTCGAGTCGTCGATCACGATGGAGTGCTGACCCGGTTTGTCGGCGCGATCGGTGTGGTCGAACAGCAGGGTCGGTCCGACCTTGCCGATCGCCGCAGTCGAAAAGCCTTGCGCGCGCGCCAGCTTCAAGATGGTCTCTTCGTCCAGATAGTCGCTCTTGAAGTGTTCGTCGATGTCGCCGAGCACCGCGTCGTTCTCGATGAACGGCACGACGGTGTCGCCCGCTGGTACGGAGGTGTAGCCGGTGAAGATCGTGTTCGAGAACGTGCCGGTATCGCCGAGATAGTGTCCCGTCGACATCGCCGAACCGTTGGCCATGGTGAAGGTCGGGAACAGCGAATGCGAGTTCTTGAAATTGACGCCCTTGTCGCGGATCGCGGCCATTGCGGGTGCGGTGTCCGGCGTAACCTTGAGGGCGCGCAGGCCGTCCGGGACGAAGAGCACGAGGTTGTGCGGGGTCGCATTTGTCTCGGCGAGGGCCGGGCTGGTGGACAGCACGGTCAGGCCGGCGGCGAGCCAGGCGAGGGAGCGGCGCATCGAGGACTCCATGAAGGATTGTGGCTGAACAGCCTGGGCTTTCGTTTAGTTTTGCTGCATGACAGAAATGTTACAGCCTCGTTCCAACTCCGCAACACGAGTGCGCGCCGAGGGTGGAAATCTGTTGAGAATTTCTCTCCCCATGTCGCAAGGGCCGGGCTGGCGCGGATTGACTCATTGAGAACAAAAGAAGAACATCGTTTGCAGCGCGCCACCTTTGGATACCGTCATGGCTTCCAGCTCCTCTTCCTCCTTCCAGCCCAATCCAGAGGGCACCGACGAACTGGAGCTTGCCGTCGCGCAGGCGATTGCCGCCTGCGGCGGCGATCTGCGCGCGACCATTCGGGTGCTCATTCTCGCCAACGACTTTCTGGAGAACGAGGTCAGCGAGTTGATGAAGGCGGTGTCCCGTGCCTATGTGCGGGGCCGGTTTCAGAGCTATTCGGGCTGACGCGCGGGTTCAGAGGCTTGAACGCGTGCGGGCTGGGAGCCATCATCGCCGGGAACCGCGATCGCGCCGGGCGATCGCCGGCAATGCAATCGAAAGGGGCAACCGTTGGCCACCACACCGTCCGCAATTGAAACGTCCGCCAGTGACGCACGGCCAGGGACCGTTCAGGTCGCTACCACCCAGAAGATCGAGCTTGCGCGCGTCACGACGCGCCGGGAGCACGACCTGCTCGGCGATCGCGACGTGCCCTCGGACGCCTATTGGGGCGTTCACACCCTGCGCGCGGTGGAGAACTTTCCGATCACCGGCGTTCCGATCGGGCACTTTCCGAACTTTGTCCGCGCGCTGGTCTATGTGAAGCAGGCCGCGGCACGTGCCAACAAGCGGCTCGGCTATCTCTCGGCCGAGAAGGCCGATGCGATCGAGCGGGCCTGCAAGCTGATCGGCAATGACGGCCAACATCACGACCAGTTCGTGGTCGACGCGGTGCAGGGCGGCGCCGGCACCTCGACCAACATGAACACCAACGAGGTCGTCGCCAATGTCGCGCTGGAATGCATGGGACGCGCCAAGGGCGACTATGCCGCGCTGCATCCCAACGATGACGTCAACATGTCGCAGTCGACCAATGACGCCTATCCGACGGCGCTGCGGCTCGCGGTGATCTTTGCCGCCGACCCGTTGATCGCGGGGCTGGACGAGCTCGCCTATGCCTTCAAGGCGAAGGCGGTGGAGTTTTCCGACGTGCTGAAGATCGGCCGCACCCAGCTGCAGGACGCCGTCCCGATGACGCTGGGCCAGGAGTTCGATGCGTTCTTCATTACCATCAAGGAGGACGTGTCGCGGATCCGCGAGGCGGCAGCGCTGTTTCGCGAGGTCAATCTCGGGGCCACCGCGATCGGCACCGGCATCAATGCCGATCCGCGCTATGCGGCGCTCGCGATCGAGGAGCTGGCGCGGATCTCCAAGCAGCCGCTGGTGCCTGCCTCCAATTTGATCGAGGCGACCTCCGACATGGGCGCCTTCGTGCTGTTCTCCGGCGTGCTGAAGCGCGTTGCGGTGAAGCTGTCAAAAATCTGCAACGATCTGCGGCTGCTCTCCTCCGGCCCGCGGGCCGGATTCGGGGAAATCCGCTTGCCTGCGGTGCAGGCCGGCTCGTCGATCATGCCGGGCAAGGTCAATCCGGTGATCCCCGAGGTCGTCAACCAGGTCGCCTACATGGTGATCGGGCACGACATGACGGTGACGATGTGCGCCGAAGCCGGCCAGCTTCAGCTCAACGCGTTCGAACCCACCATCGGCTATTGCCTGCTCGCATCGATGCGCCATCTCACCGCGGCATTGGAAACGCTGACCACGCGTTGCGTCAACGGCATCGAGGCCGATCGCGAACGCTGTCGCGCGCTGGTGGAAGACTCCATCGGCCTCGTCACCGCGCTCGGGCCGACGCTCGGCTATGAGGCGTCCTCGCGCGTCGCCAAGCGGGCGCTGAACGAGAAGCGCAGGGTGGCCGACATCGTGCTGGAGGAGGGGCTGCTCACGCGCGAGCAGCTCGACGAATTGATGAAGCCGGAGGCCATGACCGCGCCGTCCCGGGCGCGCCCTGCGAAACCGGGGTAGTGCTTCAAGTGAAAGATCAGCGTTGCCTCGGCCCGATTTTGCTGTACGAGACGAATTGTGACGTCAGGCCCCCGCCCAAACGACCGTAAATCAAGAAGACCATGTTCAAGACAATTCTGATCGCAAATCGCGGCGAGATCGCCTGCCGGATCATCAAGACCGCGCGCCGGATGGGGATCGAGACGGTCGCCGTCTATTCCGAGGCCGATCGCGACGCGTTGCATGTCGAAATGGCCGACGAGGCCGTCTTCATCGGCCCGCCCGCGGCCGCGGAAAGCTATCTCCTGATCGACAGGATCGTCGAGGCCTGCCGGAAGACCGGTGCGGAAGCCGTGCATCCCGGTTACGGCTTCCTGTCGGAGCGCGAGGCGTTTCCGCGCGCGCTGAAACAGGCCGGCATCGTGTTCATCGGGCCCAATCCCGATGCGATCGCGGCGATGGGCGACAAGATCGAATCCAAGAAAGCCGCGGCGAAGGCAAAAGTCTCGACCGTGCCCGGTTATCTCGGCGTGATCGAGGACGACAAGCATGCGGTGAAGATCGCCGACGACATCGGCTATCCCGTGATGATCAAGGCCTCCGCCGGCGGCGGCGGCAAGGGCATGCGGATCGCGCAGTCGCGCGGCGAGGTCGCCGAAGGTTTTAATCTGGCGAAGGCCGAGGCAAAGGCCTCGTTCGGCGACGATCGCGTCTTCATCGAAAAATTCATCGTCGATCCCCGCCATATCGAGATCCAGGTGCTGGGCGACAAGCACGGCAACGTTATCTATCTCGGCGAGCGCGAATGCTCGATCCAGCGCCGCAACCAGAAGGTCATCGAGGAGGCGCCGTCGCCGCTGCTCGACGAGGCCACGCGCCGCTCGATGGGCGAGCAGGCGGTCGCGCTCGCCAAGGCCGTTGCGTACGATTCGGCAGGGACCGTCGAGTTCGTCGCGGGCCAGGACAAGAGTTTTTACTTCTTGGAGATGAACACGCGCCTGCAGGTCGAGCATCCCGTGACCGAGCTCGTGACCGGGATCGACCTGGTCGAGCAGATGATCCGGGTGGCCGCCGGCGAAAAACTCAAGCTCGCGCAGAAGGACATCAGCCTGACCGGATGGGCGGTGGAATCGCGCGTCTATGCCGAGGACCCGTTCCGCAATTTCCTGCCCTCGATCGGCCGCCTGGTAAAATATCGGCCGCCTGCCGAGAGCAGCGCCGATGGCATCACGGTGCGCAACGATACCGGCGTGCAGGAGGGTGGCGAGATCTCGATCTATTACGATCCGATGATCGCCAAACTGGTCACGCATGCGCCGTCGCGGGCGGCTGCAATCGAGGCGCAGTCGACGGCGCTCGACGCGTTCTATGTCGATGGCATCCGCCACAACATTCCGTTCCTGTCGGCGCTGATGAACCATCCGCGCTGGCGCGAGGGGCGGCTCTCGACCGGCTTCATCGCCGAGGAGTTTCCAAAGGGCTTTTCGGCGCACGTGGCCGAGGGCGAGGTGGCGCGGCGGGTGGCGGCGGTGGGTGCCGCGATCGATCATGTGCTCGGCGAGCGCAAGCGGCAGATTTCCGGGCAGATGATCGGCCGCCCCGTGAAGCGGGAAGGGCGCCGCGCGGTGTGGCTCGGACGCGACGAGATCATTTTGGACATTGCACGGGAGGCCGGCGAGATCGTGGTCCGCTTTGCCGGCGGCGACGGCAAGGCAGGCGATCCACACCGGCTGGTGTCATCCTGGGTGCCCGGCGACCCCGTCTGGCAGGGCACGGTCGATGGACTCGCGATTGCCGTGCAGGCGCGTCCGATCCCGAACGGCATCCGGCTCGCGCATCAGGGCGTCGAGGTCCCGGTCTGTGTGTTCACCGAGGCGGAGGCGGCATCCGCGCGACTGATGCCGGTCGTGACGGCCTCCGACAGCGGCAAAAAACTGCTGTGCCCGATGCCGGGGCTCGTGGTCTCGATCGCGGTCTCCGAGGGGCAGGAGGTCAAGGCCGGGGAAACGCTCGCGGTCGTCGAGGCGATGAAGATGCAGAATGTGCTGCGCGCCGAGCGCGACGGCACGGTGAAGAAGATTCACGCCGCCGCCGGGGCGACGCTCGCGGTGGACGCGCTGATCATGGAATTTGCGTGAGGATTCTAAAATGGCCTTCCGCAAGCGCCGCGAAGCGTTGCGTGCGATTCTGAGTGGATCCCGATGCATCCGCCCGGGCTCGGTCTACGATGCGATCTCCATCCGCATCGCGGAAGACCTCGGCTTCGAGGTCGGCATGTTCGGCGGCTCGGTGGCGTCGCTCGCCGTGCTTGGCGACCCCGACATCACGCTGATCACGCTGACCGAGCTTGCCGAGCAGATGCGGCGGATGTCGCGTGCGAGCCCGCTTCCGGTGCTGGTCGATGCCGATCATGGCTATGGCAATGCGCTCAACGTCCGCCGAACGGTGCAGGAGCTGGAAGCCGCGGGCGCGGCCGGCCTGACCATCGAGGACACGCTGCTGCCGCAGGCCTTTGGCGAGGCGAAGACCCAGCTGATCTCGCTGGACGAGGGCGTCGGCAAGATGAAGGCCGCGCTCGATGGCCGCGGCGATGCCTCGCTGGTCGTCATGGGGCGAACCGGCGCGGTGTCGATCACCTCGCTCGACGATGCGATCGCGCGGGCTAGCGCCTACGAGGCTACCGGCGTCGACGCGCTGTTTCTCACCGGCATCAAGGCGCGCGGCGAGCTCGAATCGATTTCAGCGGCAACGACGCTGCCGATCGTGCTCGGCGGTGCGCCCGAGGAAATGTCCGATCTCGGCTATCTGAGCACGCAGCGCGTGCGGATCGCGCTGCAGGGTCACGCGCCGTTTGCCGCCGCGACCCAGGCGGTCTATGACACACTCAAGGCGCTGCGCGAGGGAACCCCGCCCAAGCAATTGAAGGGCCTCGCGTCCGGTGAATTGACGGCGCACGTGACGCGCGATGGCGCCATGAAGGGCAAGGCCGCCGAATTCCTGGGACTGCGAAAGGGATGAACCAGGCCATTCTCCACGTCACCATCAGCGGCCGGGTGCAGGGCGTCGGCTATCGCGCCTGGGTCGAGCACCGGGCGACGCGTGCCGGGATCGAGGGATGGGTGCGCAACCGCGCCGATGGCAGCGTCGAAGCGGTGTTCGCGGGACCGGCGCGCATGGTCGGTGAGATGGTTGCGCTGTGCCGGCACGGACCGCCCTCGTCCCGCGTCGCGGCGGTGCTGGATGAGCCGGCCGAGGCGGATCAGCTCGGGCTGCGGCGGCCCGGCGAGCGGTTTTCGGTGCTGCCGACGGCGTGATGCGGAGTTTCATGCGGCCGAGTCATGAACGCGAGACCACCGTCGCAGCGCCACGCCCGCCCAGATCGCCTCCACGAGGCCGAACGGCCACGCGCCCTGCAGGAAGCCATAGGCCGAGCCGAGCACGCAGGCGCCGGCAAAGGCCAGGATGAACCAGGGGCTGCGCGGTTCGAGCGCGTAGCAGACGAGCATCGCCGTCACGGCAAACAGCCCGAACCAGGTGAGCGCGTCCATGGTGAGTCTCGCAGCCTATCTCTGGCCGCGCAGCAGGGTCTGGGACGGCAATTCACCAAACGTCTCGCGATAATGCCGCGCAAAATGCCCGGCATTGGCAAAATTGCACGCGGACGCGGCCGCGGCGACGGTGACGGCCGGATCGCCCGACAGCAGCATGTTCCTCGCGTGTCTGAGCCGCACCGCCTTGACGAACGCCATCGGCGAATAACCGCGGCTGCGCCCGAAGGCGCGGAACAGCGAGCGGCCGCTGACGCCGGCTTCGCCGACCAGCCGTTCGACGGTGATCGCCTCGCGCCAGTTGGCCTCGATGTACCCTTCCAGCCGGGTGACGACATTGGCGTCCGGCAGTTTCGCCTGCGCGTCGAGCGCGCCGCTATGGGCATGGCGGCTCGCCGAGAGAAACGCGATCTGGATCGCCTGCTCGAGCTCGCGATAGACCGCCGTCGGGAACACGGTCGCGTCCGAATCGAGCTGTTCCGCCAGGAAACCGACCAGACGGTACAGCCCTTTCGCGTGGGGGTTTTCGGCGGCGATGGCCGGCGAAAGACGCAGCGCGCCTTTCGGACGCGCGCCGAGCAACGCGGAAAGTTTTTGCGACAGGGTCTCTTCGCGCAGCCGCAGCGTCAGGCGCTGATGCTCGGCTTTGCACGCGGCCTGCGAGGGGATGCCCGCTGGCGTGATGCCAAACTGCTGTTCGTCGATCTCGGTCGTCTCGCCGGCCGCGCTCGTGGTGGAACAGCCCTTCAAGGCGATCTGAACGCGGATGTAGTCGGCTTCGAGATGATGCGACGTCAGGCCGCAGCTCGTCGCGCCAAAGGCAAGGCCGATCTCCCCGAGATCGATGAGGTTGATCAATGCTCGGAAGCGGTCGGTCGATGTCAGATCGAGCCGCACGGCGCCGAGCAGTGTCGAGGCGAGGCGGCGAAGTTCCTCCGAGTCGGAGGTGCGAAACATCGGGTAACGATGCAATGGGAGCGCGGAGCTGGCTGACATGTCGCCTCAGGAGTTCGAGCCATGAACGGGACGGACGGTACGATGCAGCTCATCGAGAGCCGCGCCGGATGTCGGCTGCGGCCTTGCGCCATCATGCAAGCCCGTGCCGGTGCG